>Ga0114950_10003892_pt1 | contig 11561 bp, 9 predicted proteins | sample N075metaG_FD_83503 | JGI IMG/M metagenome (GOLD analysis project Ga0114950, IMG submission 83503) | Deep subsurface microbial communities from Kermadec Trench to uncover new lineages of life (NeLLi) - N075 metaG | ecosystem: Environmental > Aquatic > Marine > Ocean trench > Sediment | place...
ATATCAACCGTTGTCTGCATGCCCCGAAGGTTCAGGCCGGTGATCCCCGGTGCGGTCCGGCCCCGCGCCAACGCCGCCTGGATCGCCGCGGCCAGGCTCGCGGGTGTCCGCGCCGCCGCCTCCACCAAGGTGAGCGCGCCGCGCTCTGCCAGCAGGCGCGCGCGCAGGCTCTGCTCGGTCTCGGCGCCGGCGGCGAAAGGCACCACCACGGAGGGAATGCCGGCGGTCAACACTTCGAGCACAGTGTTGTAGCCGGCTTGGCTGATGGACAGACGGCCGCGCGCGAGCAGGCTCCGAAAATCGGGCCGCGCCCGCTCGATCGTGACGTTCGCTGGCGCGCGGGCGGCCAAGCTCCGGAATTCCGCCTCCGCCATGTTGGGTCCGATCAGGAACCGCCACGGCGCCTCGGCCAGCGGGCTCAGCGCCCGCGCCGCCAAAGCGGCCTCGATCAAGGGACCCGCGACCGCACCGCCGCCGGTGGAGACGATCGCCTCACCGGTTCCTTCTGTTCCCGACGCGGGATCGGGCGCCGGCGCCGCTTCGACCACGTAGCCGGTATAGCGCAGCTTGGCAGCAATCCCGGCCGCTTCGGGGAAGGACCGTTCGAGCGGCAAAAAATCAGGGTCGCCGTGGACCAGGGCCAGATCGAAATGTTGCGCGAAGGTGTCCAGCATCCAGGCGGTCTTCTCCGGGCGCCGGTTCCGGGTCAGCACGTCGCGGAGCGAGCAGAGCACCTGGGGCCGGGGTGTGCTGTCCGCCGCCGCTTCCAACAGCGGCAGCAGCTCGAAACGCATCTGGCGGCGGCCGAAAGGGAACATTTCGATGAGCAGGGCGCGGGGCTTGAGGGCATGATAGACCGTGAGCAGGCGCGCGCAGCGTGCCGCCTTCCAGGCGCTATCGATGGGTCGGCCGGATTGGTCGAGGAGGTCGGAAAAATTTTCGTCCCGGGTGCGTAGCGGCGGCAACTGGACGAAGCCGGCACCCCCGATGTCGAGGCCGTTCACGGGCGCGCCACCGCTTACCAAGACAACGGAAATACCGTTTTTGTTCAACGCCTTGGCGAGGAGAGCCGCGCGCCGCAGGTGGCCGATGCCGAGCAAGTGCTGGACGTAGAGCAGCACATCGATGGGGCTTTGGGGGAGGGTGCCGGCGGCGGCTGTCATGACGCCAGCGGCAGATTCAGTTGGTCGGTTTCGGGCGCGCCGTTTGGGCCCAGAAAAAAACGATGGGCGCAGCCGTCGCGCAGCTTCTCCGGCGCCCGCCCGGTCATGTCCCAGCCCCGCGCCTGGGCGTAGAGCGCACGGATCACACCCTTGTGGGTGACCGCCACGACGGGTCTGCCCAGTGCCGCCAGCCGCCCGAGAAGCGGCTGCAGCCGGTCCTGAACCAGGCGCGGGCTTTCGCCGCCGGGCGGCTGGAAGTCGAGCCCGCGCGCTTCCGCCGCCACCATGGCCGCGCCGCCCTCCGCCCGCAAATCGGCCAGCCGCCGGCCCTCCCAGGCGCCCCAGTCCATCTCGATCAGGGCCGCTTCGCTGGTTACCGCCCGGTCCGTCAGCAGGGCCGCGGTTTCTTGCGCCCGCGCCAGCGGGCTGGCCAACCAGGTCCAGTCCCCGGCCTGCGCGCCGGTCAGCTCCGGCGGTAAGCGCCAGGCCGAGACCGTGGCGCGGCCTTCGGGCGCGAGCGGCGGGTCGGCGCGGCCCTGGATACGGCCCTCCAGGTTCCACTGGGTCGGGCCGTGGCGGATCAGCACCAGCGGGGTCATGGTTTTGTCGCCTCGCGCAGAATAGCGTCCAGGCGGGCCGCTGCGGCGGTCACGCCGTGTTCGGTCTCGACCCGGGCCTGGGCGGCGATGGCCATGGTATGCAAGGTCTCCGGCGCGGCAAGCAGCCCGGCCACAGCCTGGGCGAAAGCATCGGCGTCGCCGGTTGCGGTCAGGTACCCGCTTTGGCCGTCCCGGATCAGTTGGGCGACTCCCGCGCTTCTCCCGGCCACAACGGGAAGTCCGGCCGCCTGGGCTTCGAGGATCGCCATGCCGTAAGCCTCGTGGATCGCCGGCCAGACCATAAGATCGCAGGCGGCGTAAAGCGCCGGCAGGGCTTCCGCCGCGACCTCGCCAAGCCAGTGGACCCGATCTCGCGGCAGCCCACCGAACGCCGCTTCGACCTCGCTGCGGGCCGGTCCGTCGCCGGCGATCAGAATCCGCCACGCGCTGTCCGCCAAGCGTTGCAGCGCGTTTGCCAACAGGCGGTAGGAGGCGAGCTTGTCGCCCGGGCGCATCATGGCCACCGCCAGCAACCAGGGCTGCGTGGAATCCAGGCCGTGATATTCGGCCAGCATCGACCGCGCCGCCGCGCGGCCGGCCGCCGCGGCCTGGAACGGCGCCGGATCGAGGAACGGTGCGAGCGGCCGCACCCGGCCCGGATCGGGCAGGCCTTCGACATCGTCCGGGTTGAGCGAGATCACCGCCGCCGCGCGGTCGAGCGCGGCCCGCGCCGCCTCGTGGCCCTGGGCCCAAGGGCCGTTCGCGCGCTTGTTCGCAAGCGAGGCTTCGACGAGCAGGTAGGGGATGCCAAGCCCCTCGGCCACCTGCGGTCCGATCCAGTCGGGCGCCTTGTAGTAGAGATGATAGGTCAGCCAGACCTGGGGGCGCGCCGACGCTGGGCGGGTCCGGTAGCGGCGCAGCAGGCGCTCGGCCAGGGCCGTGCCAAGGTCCGCGATTCGGGCCTGGCGCGCCCCATCGGGGACGCCGTGCCAAGAGCGCAGCCGTGCCGCCACCTCGACCTCGTGACCGGCCAACGCCAGCGCCTGGATCAACAGCCGCGCCATGCGCCGGTCGCCCGAGGGCACCGGATGGTCCGGCGGCTTCAAAGGGGCATAAAAGGCGACGCGCATGGGTCCGGCCGGGCGCGATCCGGCCTACTCGGCCGCCTGAGCCGGGGGCGGTGGGGCGAGGCGCGCCGCCAGGGCTTCGATCCCGGCCGTCATGGTGAAGTGGGCGCGCACGCGCGCCGCGCCGGCCGTGGCGAGCCGGGCCCGTTCCTGCGGATCCCGGATCAGCCGCGCCAGCGCGTCGGCCAGCGCCGCCACATCGCCCGGCGGCGTCAGCACTCCGGTGCTCCCGTCCTCGATCAACTCCGGGATCGCCGAGACCCGGGTCGAGAGACAGGCGAGGCCCTGGCTCTGGGCCTCCATCAACACGTTGGGCAGGCCGTCGCGGTCGCCATCGTTGGCGATCCGGCTGGCGAGCACGAAGAGATCGGCGGCGCGGTAAAGTGCCAGCACCTGTTCCTGGGGCAAGGCGCCGCGCCAGTCGATGCGCGCCGCCAAGCCGAGGCGCGCCGCCTGGGCGCGCAGAGCCTCGCGCAACGCGCCGCCGCCGACATGCACCAGGCGCCAGTGGAGATCCGCGGGAAGTTGGGCGAGGGCCTGAAGCAGATCTCGATAACCCTTCTTCTCGACCGCGCGCCCGACCGAGAGCAAGGTAACCGCGCGCGCCGGATCGGCGCCGTCGTAAGCCGGCCGCGGTTTCGCAGGCGCGGGGAAACGGACGAAGTCCAGGCCGTGGTAGTTGAGCGCCACGCGCTCTGGCGCAGGGGCCAGCGCGGCCAAACGATCGCGGCCGTTGGCGGTGCAGGTGGTCACCCACTCCGCCGCGCCCAGTTTTTCCCGCAACTCCCATTCCGGCGTGGTCCAAATGTCCTTGGCGTGGGCCGAGGCGGACCACGGCAGGCCGGTCATTAACGCCGCATAACGAGTCACCGAGGAAGGCGTGTGCAAAAAATGGGCGTAGAGCCGAACCACATCATCGGGCAGTGACGCGGCCAGCACGCAGGCCTGGCCAAAGCGGCGCAGGCGGTTGGCCGTTGGGTCGCGGACCAGGTCCCGGACGAAGACGCGCCGGGCGCGGCCGTATCCCTTCAACCGCCGGGCGCGCCGCCAGCCGGCCAGGACGCGCCGCGCTTCGCCGCCCAGGTACTCCGGCAGATAGGTGACCGGCGCGCGGATCTCGCGGTGCACCGGATGGCTGGCGCCGTCGGTCGGGTGGCGCAGCGCGTAAATACGCAAAGCGAGGCCGCGGCGCTCCAGGGCAAGGATTTCCTGGGCGATAAAGGTCTCCGACAGGCGCGGATAACCCTTGAGCACGATGGCGATGGTGCCGGTCATGATCGGAGATTATACCAAGGACCTGCGGGGCCCGAACACTGGAAACTGGGCTACTTTGCGCCTCGCGCCCGATCCGCCACTGCGGCGCTGCGCGTCGGGTCCGGGTTGCCGCGGGCGGCCCGAAATCGGTTGCGGTCGGTTTCCAGCCATTTGCCGGCCAGTTTGACCACATTTGCGCCGCCGTCCAACAGGCCCGGCACCACCGCGCTCGAGGGCAGCGCTTGCTGCGGCAGGTTGCGGATCGCAGTCGCCATGGTATGCGGATCCCGCAAGCCATCGTCGATCAGCATGCGCGCGAGGCCCAGCTCCTGGGCCCGGGTAGCTCGGATAAACTGTTCCTTGCGCGGCACGGTGCGCGGCACGATCAAGGCGCGTTTGTCGAAGGACAGCACCTCGCAGAAGGTGTTGTAGCCGCCCATGCAGACCACCGCCTTGGCGCGCGCCATCAGGCTCTCCATGTGGGTGTCGAAGGTGATCGCCTCGACGTTGGCAAGGCGGTTGGTGCGACGCAGGAAATCCGCCTGGTGCTGGGAGCCCATGAACGGGCCGAGCACCAGGAGCGCCGGATAGGGCAGATTCGGGTCGGATTCGTAGGCGGACAGCACCCAATCGATGATCGCCTCGCCATCGCCGCCGCCGCCGATCGTGACCAACAAAAACGGGTCGTCGATCTTCTCGGGCACGAAGACCGGTGCGGCCGTGGGCACGTGGCGGCCCAGATAGCCGGTATAGGTCATCCGCTTGCGCAGCGAGTCGGACATCGGAATGCCAGCCAGAGGCTCACAGACTTGCGGCAGCCCGTAGACCCAAATCTCGTCGTAGAAGGCTTCGAGCGTGGGCAGGACGTTCTTGCGCCGCCATTCGGCCTCGAGCAGCGCCGGGTCGTCCATGACATCGCGCAGGCCGAGCACGCAAGCGGTGCCGCGCGCTTTCATCATGGCCAAGGTGTCGCGCACCTCGCCGCACAGGCCGAGCGGTTCCTTATCGACCAAGAACAGGTGCGGATCGAAGATCTCGGCCGTGCGCTCCACGATCGCGCTGCGGATTGCCAAAGTGTGCTCGGTGTCGATATGCAATTTCAGCGAGGTGTATTCGCCGTTGCGCAGCTTGATGACGCCTGGGATGCGCACGAAATCGACCCGCGCCCGGAAATCGAAACTGCCGATGATCGGCGAACCGGACAGGATCAGCACCGAGGTGTTGCTGTCCGCGCCGACCAGGCGATGCGCGATCTCGCGGCAGCGGCGCAAGTGACCGAGTCCGAAACTATCGTGGCTGTAAATAAGGACGCGCTTGTCTTTGCGGCCCTGCTTCATGCGGCCCCCTGCCCCCGATTGGGTCTAAGTCACTGGTTTCACCGGACTATGGCGCGGACTAGGCGCGGACTATGGCACAGTCCGGACATGCCGCAAAGGGTCAGATGCTGCCCATCGAGGGGCCGTATTGGGAGGCCGGAGGGCCGTCGCGGAGCTGTTTACCCCCCTGGCGCCATGGTTTAATGTTTGCTGCTGTGTTCCAAGGCCGAGGGAAGATTCGCGGTCGCATCCGCATTCGTCCCTATGGCCTTGTTCGGGGAAAACCGGGCGTAATCAGGCCGCATGGAACCAAATATTTTCAAGTATATCTGGCATTACTCGAAGGCGGAGCAGATCAGGATTCTGCTCGTCGTTGTGGTATCGCTGCCGTTTTATTTTGTCGCGCTCGATTTGCCGAAGAGCATCGTCAACGAAGGCATCATGGGCGAGGGCTTCTTCGGCCCAGGGTCCGAACAGCCGTTCCTGGCGTTCGACGTGCCTTTCGGCGAGATGCTGACCGGCGAAGCGGTGCCGTTGTTCGACGGCTTCATGATGGACCAGCCGACGCTGCTGATCGCGCTCAGCCTGGCGTTTCTGCTGATGGTGCTTTTCAACGGCGGCTTCAAGTACGTCATCAACACCAACAAAGGGCGCATGGGCGAGCGCATGCTCCGCCGCCTGCGCTACGAGTTGGCCGACCGGATTCTACGCTTTCCCATTTTGCAGGTCCGCAAGGTCAAGCAGGCCGAAGTCGCGACCATGATCAAGGACGAGATCGAGCCGCTCGGCGGTTTTATCGGCGACGCTTTCATCGCACCGGCATTCCTGGGCGGCCAGGCCTTGACCGCCATGATTTTCATTATGGTCCAGAGCATTTGGCTCGGCCTGGCGGCGGCGTCCGTGGTGCTGGCGCAGGCCTTTCTAATTCCCAAGCTGCGGGCGCCGATTCTGCGTCTGAACCGGCAACGCGTGCTCGCCGCGCGTGCGCTCGCCGGGCGGATTGGCGAAATGGTCGAGGGCGCGGTCGAAGTTCACGCCCATGACACCTCGAATCTCGAGCGGGCCGATTTGACCGCCCGCCTGGGCCGGATCTTCGACATTCGTTACGAGGTCTTCCAACGCAAATTCTTCGTCAAGTTTCTCAACAACCTGCTCGCTCAAATGACCCCGTTCTTTTTCTATGCCGGCGGCGGGTTGTTGGCGCTCTACGGCTTTCTCGATATCGGCGCCCTGGTCGCCGTCATTGCCGCCTACAAAGACCTGCCCGGCCCGATCAAGGAAATCATCGATTGGGACCAACGCCGGCTCGACGTGCAGATCAAGTACGAGCAGGTGATCGAGCAGTTCCAGCCCGCGCAGATTCTCGATCCCGCGGTCCAGGATCCCAATCAGGACGAAGGCCCCCCCCTGGAAGGGGAGATCGCGGTCTCCGCCGTCGGCCTGCTCGACGAAACCGGCAACAAGTTGGTCGAATCGGTCAGCTTCACGGTCGGGACGAATGACCATGTGGCGATCGTCGGCAACGGCGGCAGCGGCAAGGAGTATCTGGGCATGATACTGGCGGGATTGGTGCCGCCGTCCTCGGGTACGGCGAAGATCGGCGGCCGCGATCTAACGACCCTTCCGCAGGCCGTGACCGGGCGGCGCTTGTCCTATGTTGGGCAGGACGCCTATCTGTTTCCGGTTTCGGTGCGCGAAAATCTGATCTACGGCCTCAAACACAAACCGCTGGTTGAAGCCAAGCGGGCGAGCGACGCCGACGCGCGCCACGCATCCCAAATTGCCGAAGCGGCGCGCGCCGGCAATTCGACATTGGATTCGGAGGCCGATTGGGTCGATTACGCCGCCGCTGGCGCCGAAGATTCCGCGCAGCTTCATGAGCGCATTACCGGTGTTCTGCGGGTTGTCGATATCGAAGAGGATGTCTATCGCTTCGGGCTGTCCGGAGCGATCGATCCCGATACCCATGCCGAAGCCTGTGCCGCGGTACTTGAGGCTCGGGCGGCCCTGCCCGAACGCCTGGTAGCGGCCGATGCCGAGAACCTAGTGGTCCGCTTCGATCCCGAGCACTACAACAGCAATGCGACCCTGGCCGAGAACCTGCTGTTCGGTACGCCCAGAAAGCCGGAGTTCGCGGCCTCGGCGTTGGCGCAGAACGAGATGGTCACGCAAATCCTGGCCGATACCGGGTTGTTGGATCGGATCCTGGATATGGGTGCCAATATCGCCCGGACCATGGTCGAAATCTTCGCCGATCTACCGGCGGGACATCCGTTCTTCGATCAGTTCAGCTTTATCGACGCGGACGATCTGCCCGACTTCCGAAATCTCATCGCGAAACTCGACAAACATGGCGCGGATGCGCTCGACGAGAGCGAACGCCTGGCCCTGCGTCGCCTACCCTTCGACTATGTTGAGGCGCGCCACCGCCTCGCCCTGGTGGATGCGGACATCGAGGCGATGGTGGTGGCGGCGCGCCGGCGCATCGCCGAACGCGTGGCTGAGAGCGATCCCGACGCCATCGCCTTCTACCGTCCGGACGCCTACAACGCGACCGCATCCCTGCAGGACAACATCCTGTTTGGCCGCCTCGCCTATGGCCAGGCCAAGGCCGAGGAGACCGTCGGCCGCGCCGTGACCGAAGTCCTCGATCAGCTCGGACTTCGGACCACGGTGATCGAAGTCGGCTTGGATTACGAAGTTGGAATCGGCGGCAACCGCCTGTCCGCGGCCCAGCGGCAGAAAATCGGCCTCGGCCGCGCGCTGCTCAAGCGGCCGGATATCTTGATTGTCAACGACGCGTTGGCTGTGCTGGATAGCGGTTCGCAGGCGCGTCTGCTGCGCCGGGTGCTGGAGCGGCGTAAGGGCCGCGGTGTGATCTGGACGTTGCAAAGGCCGGAATCGGCGGAGAACTTCGACCGGGTGTTGGTGATGGACGAAGGCCGCCTCATCGAGCAGGGAAGCTTCGCCGATCTGAACCGGCCCGGTTCGGCCTTGAGCGACATCATGGCGGCGGAATGATTCCGCGGTAAGGAGGATAGACCGTGAGCATCGAACAGGAAGTCGAAATTCTTCGCCGGATTCCGTTGTTCGCCAACGTCGAGCCGGCGAAGCTCAAGCTCATGTGCTTCGCCAGCGAGCGGATCACCTACAAGAGCGGCCAATCCCTGTGCGAGCAGGGCGATATCGGCGATGCCGCTTACATCATCATCGAGGGCAACGCGGACGTGATCGTGTCCCGTGAGGCGCCGATGGTGGTCGCCCAGGTCGGCAAGGACGACATCGTCGGCGAGATCGCGATCCTGGTCGATATTCCGCGCACCGCCACGGTCACCGCGACCAACGAACTGACCGCGCTCAAGATTACTAAGGATCTGTTCTTCCGCATGGTCACCGATTTCCCCGAAATGGGCGTCGAGATCATGCGCGTCCTGGCCCAGCGCCTGGAACAAACCACAGCGCAGCTGCTTGAGGCGCGCGCCGATGCGGGCACCTGAAATTCCGTGAGCCGCCTGGACATAAATCTTCGCCGCCTCGAGGCGCAGCGCGCCTGCTTGAACCGGGTTGCCGAGGATATCCGGGACCTGCCCGGGCCGGTGCTTGAGCTGGGTCTGGGCAACGGGCGCACCTACGACCATCTGCGCGAACGGCTGCCAGGGCGCGAGATCTTCGTGTTCGAGCGCGACGTAGCCGCACATCCCGACTGCATTCCCGACGAAGACCACCTCTACCGCGGCGACTTCCACGACACCCTGCCGGCCGCCGCCAAGCGTTTCGCCGGCCAGGTCGCGCTGATTCATGCCGATATCGGCTCCGCCAATCTGGAACGGGACGCACGCCTCGCCGCCTTCGTCGCCGGCCATCTGCCGGCCTTGCTGCGGCCCGGCGGGATCGTCGCCAGCGATCGCGATGTCGGATTCGAAGGCGCCCAGCCGCTTGCTTTGCCCGAGGGCCTCGCGCCCGGGGTCTATCACCTGTTCCGGCGCGGCCAAGCGTTTCGGCGCGGCTCGGAATGAGCCGCCTGGACAGCGTCATCCGCCGCCTCGAAGCACAGCGCGCCTGCCTGAATCTGGTCGCCGAGGAAATCCGCGGCCTGCCGGGGCCGGTGCTGGAGTTGGGCCTGGGCAACGGCCGCACCTACGACCACCTGCGCGAAACCCTTCCGGATCGGGAAATTTTCGTCTTCGAGCGCGAAGTCGCGGCCGATCCGGACTGTGTGCCCGATGCCGATCACCTATTGCTCGGCGACATCCACGAGACCCTGCCGGCCGCAGTTCAGCGCTTCGGGCAAAGCGTGGCGCTGGTCCATAGCGATATGGGCACCGGCGACGCCGAAGCGAACAGCCGCCTCGCCGCGTTCCTGGCCATGCGCCTGCCGGGTCTGCTGCGGCCGGGCGGCGTGGTGATCTCGGATCAGGAGGTGATTCTGGAAGGCGCCGTGACACTGCCTTTGCCCGAGGGCGTTCGGCCGGGCCGCTATTTCATGTGCCGTGCGCGGTAATACCAATGGTTCTCAGCCGATATCGAGCACCAAGGGCACGTGGTCGGAGGGGCGGTCCCAGGTACGGGTGTCCCGGACGACGCGGAACCCGGCAAGCGAAGCCTTGAGCGGCGCCGTCGCCAGAACGTGATCCAGGCGCCAGCCGTAGTTCTTGGCGAAGGCCTGCGGGTAGCGATAGCCCCACCAGGTGTAAAGCGGCTCGCTGGCCGGCACGAAATGACGCCCCACGTCGATCAGCGCACCGGCCTCGATCAGGCGCGCGATGTGCGCACTTTCCACCGGCGTGTGGCCGACGCTGTTCAGCAGGCGTTTGTGGTTCCAGACGTCGGTCTCCAAGGGCGCCACGTTGAGATCGCCGACCAGAACCGCGGCGCGCGTGCCGAGCCGGGTCTCCGCCGCCCATTCCGCCATCTCGCGCAGGAACTGGAGCTTGTGCGCGAATTTCTCGTTGGCCTCCGGGTCCGGTTTGGCGCCGCCGGAGGGAACGTAGAAGTTGTGCAATTCGATGACGCCGGACCCGCTCTCGAGGGTGACGGTGGCGTGGCGGCGGTCGTCCTTGCCGCACCAGACATTTGTATCCTGACTCCGGAAGGCCACGCGCGAGAGGATGGCGACGCCGTTATAGCCCTTCTGGCCGTGGATCAGCAGGTGCGGGTAACCCATATCCCGCACCGCGTCTTGCGGAAACTCCTCGTCGGTGACCTTGGTCTCCTGCAGGCAGATCACGTCAGGTGCCGCCTCGGCGGTAAAGCGGGCCAGGTGATCGAGCCGCTGGCGCAGCGAATTGACGTTCCAGGTGGCGATGCGCAGGGACATGAAGAGGGTATCGTGCAATAGGCGGGCAGGGGGCGGAGCGGCGAAGCTAGCCGCCGTGCCGCGGCCTGGCAAGTTGCGGGCCCGGCCCCCAACAAGAGGAACGCCCGGTCGGGGGGGATCCGGGCGTTCCGTGCTCCGTAGAGCCGCGGAAGGTAGGCAGGGGACATTGCCCTTCCGCTTCAGCCAGGGACCCTAAAGTGCGGTCGTTTCAAATAGAATCGATTTGAAACGTAAATCGCCCTCTAGACCATATAGTTAGGGGCTTATTCACGTCTTAGATCGTTTCGATCTAAGACGATAAGACCCTAGGGCCCCGGCGCATGTCTTGAATCTAGGACGGAACCCGGCCGTTGCAATCCTTCTTCCTCATTCGTTAACGAATAATTTACCGAGGGGGGATGCGGAGTCCGCCAAGCCTTTGAAATCAGGCGATCCCTCTGGGTGGGAATTCCAATCTTAGGGACAGCCACCGGCTTATCCCGGCGCCGCGGCGGCGCGCGCGGGCCCCGCCACTTGCCTCTGGCCCGGCCCGCCGATCGATGTCATACCGGAGCTGTGCCCCATACCACCCCTTCCCCAGCCGTTATCGTAGTCGAGAGTCTGGCCAAGGCCTTCAACGGTCTGCGCGCCGTCGAAGACGTGAGCTTCTCGGTCGATCGTGGGCAGACCGTGGCGCTGCTGGGCGCCAACGGCGCCGGCAAGACCACCACCATATCCATGCTGCTCGGCCTGCTGTTGCCGAGCGCGGGCCGGGTGCGGGTGCTCGGCGAAGACATGGCGCGGCA
>Ga0114950_10003893_pt1 | contig 11559 bp, 9 predicted proteins | sample N075metaG_FD_83503 | JGI IMG/M metagenome (GOLD analysis project Ga0114950, IMG submission 83503) | Deep subsurface microbial communities from Kermadec Trench to uncover new lineages of life (NeLLi) - N075 metaG | ecosystem: Environmental > Aquatic > Marine > Ocean trench > Sediment | place...
GCCTCAATGACATGCGGACGACTGCCAAACTCAAGAACCTCAGCCTGCGGATGATTGCTGGCAACATGACCGATAACCTGAAATTGGGTTTTGACCGACTCGGAATGAATCGATTGCAGATAACGACCTGTGGGGCTGTTCGGTTTTCGCGACTCCGACCGGACTTGTTCCCTGGCGGCTTCCGTTGCGGAGAAGATGATGGCCTCCGCCGTTTCAGCAAATACCTCTTGCATCGCCTCAGACAAGTTGGTTTGGAAAGCTTCTACCTGAGACAAATTTTTGAACTCGAGTGAAATTGACATTTAACAATTAATGTTCGATGGGTTTCTGATAAAAAATGTACCAAAAGGGAATCGAATAGACCAAAACCCTTCTAACGCAAAGCCGCCAAGATCGCAAAGAAACCACAAATAGAAAAAGTGGTCATGAAGGGATCATTTGATCGTCATTGCGAGGAGCGTAAGCGACGAAGCAATCCAAAGACTGTGGCTCTACCCCTGCGGGGCACGTGTGATATCTCCACAATAACCTTCATGCCCTGAAAGGGTAAAAGCTTGGGAATAGTATAACGGCCACGCCGCTTTGCGGCTCACGATGACGTCTTTGTTTGGTTCAGGGTAATTCTTTATGAAGATCTCGACTTATGCAAAGCTCTCATTAGCATGGGCGCAATATTCAATAATTTTATTTTGCGCTTGATAACTATCGTAACCAGACAACCTATTAGCGAATTGGCCCTCCGCCTAAGGAGCGGAAAAACTTCTGATCCGGTGACGGATTCCATCGGTGGTGATGTGGATGGAGCCGTTGAGGTCGGTTCTCCAGATTTTTGTTCCGGCGGATTTATACCGCTCAACCACTTCAGGATGTGGGTGATGCATCCAGTTCAGATAGCCGCTGGAGAAAATAACCGCTTGCGGCTGGACGGTGCGGATAAATGAGATTGAATTGGAAAAGCGGCTCCCGTGATGCGGGCTTTTCAAAAAATCCGCTTGCAGGGGAGCGGCGTGCTGGATCAGGTATTCCTCGGTAGATTTACCTATGTCCCCGGTGAGCAACATGCTGAACTCCCGGTACTCCAAACGCAGGACCAGGGACAGCTCGTTTCCCACCTTGCTTTTTCTATTGGCGATGGTTTGCAGGATGAATTGGGGACCGGGGTGAAGTGGGATCAACCGGACCTCGCCGATGTTCAGTGGAATTCCCGGTTCCAGCGGAACCAAAACCGCCTGCCTGGACAGGACTTTTTGTCTTAGCTTGTCGATGCGGGAATCGTTCAGGCCGGAAAATCCATCGAGGAAATGGCCGATGGAAAAAAGATCTACCAGGGATTCCAGGCCGCTGATGTGATCCTGATCGGAATGAGTCGCCGCCAGATAATCGATATGCCCGATTCCCCGGCTCCACAAAAAAGGAGCGACCACCATTTTTCCGATATCCAGGGAATTTTTATAAAATCCGCCGCCATCAAGGATCATGGTTTCCCGGTTGGGAAATTCGATGAAGATTGATTCTCCCTGGCCGACATCCAGAATGGAAACCTGTAATAGCTCCGAGGGCCGTTCGGGAAACCGGGGCCAGGCCAACAATGCGATAACGCCCAATAAGGCGAATACCAGACTTGCCTTCATCAAAGCCACAGGCCGGAATTTTCGAGCGGTCTCTTTTGCGGTGGCGGGTTTTTGGAGTGCCAGCCAGGTTCCTCCCACAAGAACGAAAACGTATAAAAGAATCCACCACCGAGGCGGTGAGGGAACGTACACGGATGCGTAGGGAAAGGATGCAAAAAATTGTGGAATGGCCAGAAAACATTCAAGCAAAAAATGTAAAGGAAAGGACAAGAGCCATGCCAGCGCCGGAAGAACCGCCCCCAGGCAGAGAGAGAACAAGGCTAGAGGGATCAGAATCGAAGCCAGGGGGACCATGAGCAGATTGAGGAAAAGTCCAATCAGGCTCACTCGGTTAAAATGAAAAATAAGGAAAGGCAGGGTGCTCAAATATACCGCCAGGGAGATCAATGCCAAGGCGGCAAAGTATTTTTTCAGGGAATGAAAACATTTTTGCGTTGGAGTGAGTTCCTTATATTCCTCAAACGGGGGGGATAAAAAGAGCTGTCGATACCACGGTTGTTCTCCCATGCGGTCGATGGGGTCGTCAGGGGTCCGGGCGAAGAGCCTGATTACGAAAAGGATGCCAACCATGGCCGCAAAGGACAATTGAAAGCTGACATCCAGTGCCGCTCCCGGATTCCACAGCAGAATCAAAAACGCGGCTATGAGAAGTGTGTTGAATAAATCCCGTTCCCGATTGACCAAAATGGCGAACAGGAAAGCCAACACCATGAACCCGGCGCGCAGGGCGCTTATTTTGGGTCCAACCAAAAGCAGGTAAAACAAGACGGGAAAGAAACAAAGAAACGCGGCGGTCTTGCGGGCGGCTCCCGATTGAGCCCATTCGGGACGATATTTTAACAGGCCGTAAAACGCCAGCGGCCAGAAAATGATAAAAGCCGACCAGGCGACGAATCCCACATGCAGTCCCGAAACCGCCATCAGGTGGCTGAGCCCGGTGGCTATGTAGGATTCCCTGATTTCGGCGGACAGGTGATTTTTTTGTCCCAGGAGCATTGCCTTTAGCAGAGCCCCTTGCTCGCCGGGAAATTCAGCCTCTAATGTTTGTAATAAACTACCGCGCAGGCTGGTTTGCAGGGATTTAAAAAAAGGCAAGGGCAGGGACCCTAATTTTTCTATCGAACTATTTTTTGAAAGCGAGCCGGTAGCGGAGATTCCCTGGACCTTTAAGTAGCCTCGATAGTCAAAGGCGCCGGGATTTTTAAAATTGCGTGGGTGTTTCAAGCGGACCCGGCTGAACCGGATGAGGTCCCCCGCATGAAATGATTTTTCTATAAGTTGCGGATGGTAATGCGTTAATCGCACCCGTCCCGTGACTTTTTCCTGATGTCCTTTTTTCTGAAGCTCCACGACTTCCACTTCGAATCGAATCTTACCCTCAAGCTCTTCGGGAGGCTCGATCAATTTTCCGATCAGGGTGGTGCGTTGGGATTCATCAATGTGGTTGGTGATGTGGTTGGAAGGCTGGGAATAATCTGATAAAGCTGGCGAAAAATATCCCCCCAGCAGGAGAATAGCCAGGAAGAGCCAGTTCCAGAGTAGCTGTTTTTTTCTTCTAACAACCATCATCCACCCTGAGCCAGCCACCAAAGCGGGAAGGAGATACGGCAAGAGAAAATGCACCGCCGGGGGAAGCGCGGCTAATAATCCTCCGAGATAAGAAAGAAAATAGGGGAGTAGATGACTCATTGAATTCTTTTAATCCCACCAGTGGGTTTTAATTCCCGCCCCGCAACGCCCCACTACGTGGGGAGGAAGGTTGGGCCTGACGCTACGCGAGGCCCTGAAAACATACAAGCCCGCTACGCGGGAGGAAGAGTGGGCTCCGTTCGCTTTGCTCACGAGCCCCTGAAACCTCTGGATAAAAAGTGAGGCACAATGGAAAATATGGCCAGCTATAAACCCATCGCACGTTAATATTTGATCCAGCGCTACGCTGGTTGCACGTTAATATTGGGTCCAGCCCCCAGGCTGGTTGGGTCCAGCCCCCAGGCTGGCCGCTTGCGGCGGGGTCGATCATTTGCATCGCCAATTTTACTTTGGGTGCAGGGTGAGATTGATCTGACGCTTTGCAAGGTCAACACTGGCCACACGAACTTTTACCGTATCGCCTATTTTAAAAATGCGGTGGCGGCGTTGACCCTGCAATTTGTATTCGGTTTCGATGAAAATGTAATAGTCATCCGCGATACTGGAAATCCTTACCAGGCCTTCCACAAACACTTCCGTCAATTCGACGAAAAAACCAAATGCCGTGACGCTGGTGATGATTCCCGAATAAATCTTGCCAATTTTGTCAGCCATGAATTGCGCCCGTCTGAGATCATTGATCTCGCGCTCGATTCCCGTGGCTTTTTGCTCACGCGCGGACGACTGCTCGGAATATTCCGCGATCTTTGGTAGCAGGTGTTTATGCTCCCTTTGCGAACATTTTCTCTTTGTCAGAAAAGTTTTGATCTGCCGGTGGGTGATGAGGTCCGGGTAGCGGCGGATGGGAGATGTGAAATGAGTGTAATGCTTGAATCCCAGGCAATAATGCCCCGGATCTTTTTCGGAGTAAACCGCCTTCTTCATCGTCCTTAGCAGAAGCGCGTTCAGCGTGCGTTCCTCAGGGTGACCTTGAATTTTTATCAGCAGTTTTTGTAGGTCGAGGGACGGCACGTTATGGAGTTTGTTTAACCTTAAATCAAAGGAAAGCAGGAAACGGTTGAACTCCGCAATTTTGTCCTCGTCGGGAGCTTCGTGAATCCTGTGGATGGCAGGAACGTTTTTTTCAAACAAAAATTTTGCCGCCTCCTGATTGGCCGCCAGCATGAATTCTTCGATCATTTCGTGGGCGATGTTGTGTTCGGCGATGACGATCTTTAAAACCTTTCCCTCCGGCGTCATATGAACTTCCGGTTCAGGCAGATTGAAATCCACGCTACCGGTCTGGAACCGATTTTTTCTAAGAATCCGGCTGAGGTGACGCATGGTGTTCAAAGATTCTATTGCATCTTCATGCCGGTTATCCAGGTCGCTTTTTTCCAGAAGGCGGGCGACCTCGTTATAGGTGAAGCGGATTTTGCTTTGAATGATGGAATTGAAAATTTTTCTACCTACCACCGTTCCCTGGCTGTCAAAATCGAGGAGCAGAGTGACCGTCAGCCGTTTTTCGTTGGGTTTGAGACTGCAAATTTCATTGGATAATTGAACCGGCAGCATGGGGATGACCGCGTCGGGGAAATAAATGCTGGTCCCCCGCTGGAACGCCTCCTTGTCCAGAATCGAATCCTCGCGGACGAAGTGACTCACATCGGCGATATGGACTCCCAGGCGGTAGCCGCTTCCCAGCTTTTCAATTGAGACGGCATCGTCAAAGTCCTTGGCCTTTTCTCCGTCGATGGTGAAAATCATCCAATCCGATAAATCCCGGCGTTGTTGCTTTTCCTCCTCATCGAGGGAAAACGCGGAGATTTTTTTCGCCGCCTTCATCACCTTTTCGGGGAAATCCTGATAGACCTCGTGCTTACGTAGAATCGATTTGATTTCAACATCCGGGTCGTCGGAAAAGCCCAGTATTTCCGTTACACAGCCCAATGGCGGCTGGTGTTTTGTGGGGTAGGTTTCAATTGTAACGGAAACCATGTGGCCCGTTTTGGCCTTCATGGTATTTTTTGCGGAAATAAATACATCGTGAAGATATTTTGCTTCCATGGGAATCACCCAGCCATCTCTGCCGAACTTTTCAAAGGTCCCCACAAGAGTCTCAGTATTGCGCTTTAAAATGCGGATCACCCGGCCTTCAGGTCGTTCCCAGTCCCGGCCCGATTCCACCCGCACCGTCACCAGGTCCAGGTGCATGGCGTCGCCCATATTGCTACGGCTGATGAAGATATCCTTGTCGCCGCTGTCCGTTACCTGGTCCTTACCCTGAACGACGAAACCGAATCCCTTGTGATGCGCGTTGAGAATTCCGGAGATAAGGCTCATCTCATCCGGAAGGCCAAAACGTCCTCCGCGAATTTTTATCAACCGACCGTCAGCGGACATTTCCTTGAGCCTGCTACGGAACTCGCGGCGTTGAGCATCGGGAATGGCAAATTGTTTCACCAACTCAGAGACTTTCATGGGGCGGCTGGCTTTGGTACGGAGAAGCTTGAGGATGGTTTCTTCGGTAAGTTTCATAATGGAGAGAGCCGTGAATAGATTTCCTTTATATCTTAAAAGACCATTCTGTTCAATAGATGCCTTTTAAGGTCTTGTCGTCAATTTTACAAAGGGAAGCACTATCTTTTTTGTTACCCGGTTTTTTCGGAAAAGTTGGCCGTCCGGCCACAGTGCTATCTACAAATAGTCTATTTCGTCATCGCGAGCCGCTACAAGCGGCGCGGCCGTTATACTATTCCCAAGCTTTCGTGCCCCGCAGGGGGTAGATCCAGAGTCTCTGGATTGCTTCGTCACTTACGCTCCTCGCAATGACGATCCAATGACCTACCTGAATTATAACAATAATTCTGTGGCTTAAAATAATTGGACGACAGACTTTAGACATATTGGGCGGATTTCTCGCATTCCTTGGTTTCAGGGATGTTCCGCTTTGCTTTTTTTACGGTCATCTCTTATAATCCCGATTTTACGGTTGTTGTGTCGGTTGAGGAGCCAAGATGCTGATTCAGTTGGACTGGTTGAAAGATTACGTGGAGTGGGGTGTTTCAAGCGAAGAGCTGGCGGAAGTCCTGTCCATGGGCGGGTTGGAAGTGGAGTCTTTGGAGCAGGTTGAGTTGCCGGGTGGGAAAAAAACTGAGGTCATGGAGGTCAACGTGACTCCCAACCGGGGGTATTGCCTTAGCTACCGTGGGGTGGCGAGGGAAGTGGCCGCTCTTATGGGAAAGACTTTTAATTGGACTTTTTCCGAAGAGGAACTGGCACAAACCTGGGGAGAGGTTCCGGTAGCGCAAAAGATCGCGGTGGAGAATCAGGAAGAAACCTTGTGTCCGCGGTACTCAGCGATGGTGATCGAAAATGTGACTCCCGGTCCATCACCCAAATGGCTTATTGACCGCTTGACGGCAATGGGGCTCCGGCCCATCAACAATATCGTGGACGTCACCAATTATGTTATGTTTGAATACGGTCAGCCAATGCACGCGTTTGACAGGGATTTACTGGCTGGATTCAAAATCGTCATCCGCCGCGCTCGTAAGAAGGAACCTTTTGCCAGTCTGGACGGCAGTCGTCTGGTTTTGGGAGAAGACGCCCTGGTCATTGCGGATGCGGAAAAACCCGTTGCCCTGGCAGGGGTCATGGGAGGGAGTAATAGCGAAGTTTCCAGGTCCACACGAACTGTGGTTCTTGAGAGCGCCTGTTTCGATCCGGTAACGGTCCGCAAGGCATCGAAAAAATACGGTATCCGCACCGATTCCTCTTTTCGTTTTGAACGCTCCGTGGACATTTCAGCGGTGATATCGGCGCAAAGCCGGGCCGCTCTTTTGATTCAGCAACTGGCCGGAGGAGAAATTTGTCGTGAGCGCATTGATCTTTATCCCAATCCGGATATTTCAAAACCGATAAATCTCAGATTCTCCAGGGTCAATAAAATTCTTGGCTTCAGCTTGAGCGAACAAAAAATCGGCGAATATCTGCAACGGCTGGGGATGCAATTGGAAACGTCCCAATCCAGCGGGGTTCTCAGTGTCAAAGTTCCCGAATTTCGTCCTACGCTGACACGCGAAATCGACCTCATTGAAGAAATCGCCCGACTGCACGGTTTTGAAAATGTTGAGATGGTTCACCCGGCTGGAGAAATCATTCCCGTCCATGTTTCCAGAAAGAGGGCGGCCACACAGACGGTCAGGCAAACCCTTTGCCATCTGGGGTTCTCCGAGGCCATCAATTACAGTTTTATTGAGGCGGATAACGCGGAAGCCTTTAAATCAGCGTTTGCAACCCCGTCCCAGACGGGACTGGTCAACCTGAGCAATCCGTTAAGCAATGAGTGGTCCGTCATGCGTACCAGCCTGATTCCCGGCTTGCTGACGGTTGCCGCCAGGAACCTGAGCAAAGGTCAGAAACCGGTCAAGATATTTGAGCTGGGCGATATTTATTTCCGCGAAGAAAATCAGCAACAGGCCGTGGAAAAAACCTGTATTTCCGCCTTGGTCGTAGGTCCATACGAGCCCAGTGTTTGGAAGGAGTCCGGGAAGGGGTATGACTTTTTCGATCTGAAGGGGGCTCTGGATACGGTGTTGGCGCAATTGAAGTTGTCATTGGAGTTTCAACCGTCGCAAAATGCTTTTCTTGCTCCCGGCAAAAGCGTGGATTGCTGGATTGGAGGGAGAAAGGCCGGCTATTTCGGGGAATTGTCTTCCGAATTGTTAACTAAATGGGATATCGGCCAGCCAGCTTATGTATTTGAAATCGATTTTGAGGAGGTCGTTACCGTCCTTCCGGACAGGCCACAATTCAAACCGATTGCCAAATTCCCGGAGACCTATCGAGACATATCCCTGCTGGTCGATCAGGCAGTGCCTTCCAGCGAAATCTACGACTTGATTCTCGAAACCAGCGCTCCCCTGATCCGTCGAGTGGACCTTTATGACCATTTTGCAGGTAAAAAAATTGAAAAAGGCAAAAAGAGCCTGACGTTTTCCCTGGCGTTTCAATCCGCGGAAAAAACCCTGACAGATGAAGAGGTGAATCCTGTATTCGAGAAAATCGTGCAGGCGCTTTCCGATAAATTGGGCGCCAGATTGCGAGAGTAGTTCAATTGCAAAACCTGATGATTGACACCCTAATTTGCCAATGCTAGGATTCGCCCATGAACTCGGAAAAAATTGAAAAACTGTCGCAACTGGTGACATCAATTATTGAGGAATCGGGTAAATTAAAAGCCGAAGTCAATCGGTTAAATCAAAAGGTCGAGGAAATGGAATCAGAAAATCGGGCGGTGCTGGAACGAAACCGGAAAGCCCAGACTGACTTGAAAAGGCTGTACGCTTTGGAGGATTCCAACCGGAAAATGGAAAAGGAAAAGTCAGTGGTCCGATCCAAAGTAAACACCCTGTTGGTAAACCTTGAGAAAATGAATTTCGCCTGATTTCCACCAGGGTTTCATACCCCGACCCGCAACGCGGGGAGGAGATGCGGGGCAGACGCTCGCTGTGCTCACGAGCCCCAGAGAACCTTAGTTAGCAGAGAAAGCTGTTACCATTTGAGTCCAGCGTCACGCTGGTCGCTTGCGGCGGAGTCGTTCATTATGTCTGAAAGCGTAAAATTAAATATCCATGGACGGAGCTACAGTGTCAAAAAAGACGCCTTTTCCGTTGATCCAGAGGAAGTTGCTTCCCTGGTAAACTCCAAAATGCAGGAGTTGTCAGGAGCCGGGGGAATCAACTCGACATCGGATTTGGCCATCCTCACCGCGCTGAATATTGCTCATGAATTATTAGAGGAAAAACAGAAGGCTGGGGAAAATAACCAGAGTGATAAAAACCGTATCGACACCTTGATCCAAACCCTCGAAAAAGGCGTTGAAAACATTAAAATTTAAAGCATCCTGTCGCATGACATAACCCTTGAGGGGTAGGTGGCTTTGTGCTAGGATTAAAATTGAAAAGGAAGTTGTGCTTCCCTGTTGTGTTCGTGTAAAAGTTTAATTTTTTTGAGCCAACATTTCGTAAACGGGGTTGATGAATCTATTGCGGTGTGCAGGCCTTGTTGTCAGAGGAAGTCTTAAGCAATATACGGATACCCCACCTGTCCTTGACAGGTTCAAAAAATGGTTTTTATACGGCATCAGCGGGGAAGCTTCTTAGTATAGTTATATATATAAGAAGGTTTTTGGAAAGGGACCGTATCGGCTTGGTCAAAAACGGTAGTTTTAGGGAATTTAGGAAAAGGCATGGAATTGGTAATGAAGTTGATCGGAATTTTAATTCCAGGTTTGGAGGTTTCGAGAAACGTATTTGGGATTGATAATTCTCAACAAAACCGAAATCATGGTTTTGTTTTCAAAGATAAAATTTCAAAAGGTTTTTATTTCAGGAAACCTTTACTTTTGAATCTTCTATCAGAAAGCAAAGCTTTTTCTCCCTTGCTTTTGACTCCTCCTTGCCAAGTTTTGGCCTTGTCCTGATGTGGAGGGTTTTTTAAAACCCATCCTGTTCTCTCGGTTTTACCCATTTGACAAATGATTTGCAGGAATTTCTGCCACCATGTCCCTTTCTTGAAGCTGGAAGCTATTGAGTTGATGGCTTGTTAAGAATAGAAAGTGGTCGGGAGTTAGAACCGAAACCAGAAAACATTGCACGTCGTGAGCAAACTCGCCCTCTGCGGAAGAGTGGTCCCGGCGTGAGTAATTGAAATTTTGTTCCCAAGGATAAATTGGGTTCTCCAGAAGAAAACAGGAAGTCGATTCGAAAAGAGATCACCCGGATACGGGGGGAATTGAGTGAGGAATCAATACGGTTAAGGAGCCGGGAAATAACTCAGAAATTAGTGGAATTGGCAGAATTCCGGGCTTGCCGGAATATTTTATTTTTCCTGTCCTTGCCAAGGGAAGTTCAGACGGATGAGATGATTCAGAAAGCATTGGACTTGGGTAAAAAGGTTTTTGTCCCTATTGTCGATGCGAATCACCGGCGGTTGAATATTTCAGAAATACCGGGTTTGGATATTGATTTTGAAGAAAAAAGATTTGGAGTTCGCGAACCCGGCTGGTCGCATTTAAAGATCGTATCGCCCAAGGTTCTTGATTTTGTGTTGGTCCCTGGCTTGGCGTTTGACTGTAAAGGGGGCAGGATTGGTTATGGCGCGGGGTATTACGATAAATTTTTAAAGGAAGTTCTTGACCACGTGGTTCGAGTGGGCGTGGCCTTCGATTTTCAGGTGCTGGATTCGATTCCGCAAACGGAGTTTGACGTCCCAGTCCAGAAAATCCTGACGGAGAAAAATTCGATAATCTGCTAATGCCCGGTTTTTGGCATGCAGTTTTATATAAGGGAGCGAAGATGGTCATATTCTTCACCATGAATGTTAAATTCACTACCCTGCTGATAGGAATGTTTGTTGGCCTTCTAGGGGGGTACCTCATTGGGTATTTCCTCAGAAAAATATTTACGGAGTACCAAATCAAAGATGCGGAGGAATTGACGAAAAAAATTATCCGGGATGCAGATAATGAAGCCCGGAACCGTTTGAAAATGGCCGATATTGAAGCGAAAGAAAAGCAAATCGCCGCTAAATCTCAATGGGACAAGGAAATTAAAGGCAAACGGGATGATATAAGAGAGCAGGAATTAAAAGTACAAAAAATGGAAGATGGTTTTCGCCGGGAAGTCGAAAGCGTTCGAGATCAAGAGAGATCTATTGATAAAGAATTGAAAGCGCTGGCCGGCAGGGAAGAAGTGTTGAAGGGTGACCAGGAAAAATATAATTTCCTTATTAAGGAAGAAATTGAAAAGCTGGAAATCATAGGGTCTTTTACCACCAATCAGGCGAAAGAAGAAATTAAAATGAAGATCCTTGATGAAGCCAGAATGGATGCCGCAAAGGAAGCCAGGAAGATTGAAGAAAAGGCCAAGGACCAAGCAGAAGATGAGGCAAGAAGGCTGGTAACCATGGCGGTCCAGAGGATATGCTCGGATCACGTTGCCGAAACCACCGTTTCCGTCGTGGAACTCCCCAACGACGAGATCAAGGGGCGGATCATTGGGCGGGAAGGGCGCAATATTCGGGCTCTGGAGCAATGCACGGGAATCGATTTAATCATTGACGACACGCCGGGAGCGGTTGTTCTTTCGGGATTCGATGCCATCCGCCGGGAAGTGGCACGCCGTGCCCTGGAAAAATTGACTCAGGACGGCAGAATTCATCCCGGCCGTATCGAAGATGTCGTAAACAAATGCAAGAAAGAAATCACCCAGCAGATCAAGGAAGCGGGCGAGCA
>Ga0114950_10003895_pt1 | contig 11553 bp, 8 predicted proteins | sample N075metaG_FD_83503 | JGI IMG/M metagenome (GOLD analysis project Ga0114950, IMG submission 83503) | Deep subsurface microbial communities from Kermadec Trench to uncover new lineages of life (NeLLi) - N075 metaG | ecosystem: Environmental > Aquatic > Marine > Ocean trench > Sediment | place...
AGAACGAAGAGAAGGTCGACTTGACGATTGAGGCATTTACGCGGCAATTCCTCGAAGACAAAGCTGGTAGTGGCGACACCGACCCCGCCCCGATATTTATTGTTGGCCTGCCAAGGTCCGGTTCAACCTTGCTGGAGCAAATTCTGTCCAGTCATTCCATGGTGGACGGAACGCATGAGTTGGCAGATTTGAGCAAATCCATTCGCTCCAACCGAAAATTGACCGGCCCCCGCCTGCGCTACCCGACAACGATAGCGAGCTTCGAAAGCGAAGACTTCGTACGCCTGGGTTGCGAATATATCGAGCGCACCCGCAAGCATCGCGGCGACAGACCGTTTTTTACAGACAAAAATCCGAATAATTTTGTGCACGTGGGCTTACTGCATCTGGTATTGCCTAATGCGAAAATTATCAACGCCCGCCGTCACCCGTTGGACAGTTGCTTTGGAAGCTACAAGCAGCTGTTCGCCCAGGGACAGCCATTTACTTACGATCTGATCGAGCTTGGCGAGTACTACCTGCAGTATCAGCGCATGATGGATTACTGGCACGAAGTTCTTCCAGGCAAAGTGCTCGACGTTCAATACGAGGACGTTGTTACAGACCTGCAGGGACAGGTCGGGCGAATCCTCGAATTCTGCGAGCTTGAATGGCAAGACTCCTGCCTTAATTTTCATGAAACCAGTCGCTCAGTGAAAACCGCCAGTTCAGAGCAGGTACGGCAGCCGATATACAGCAGCGCGGTCAATTCCTGGCGACACTACGAGTCGCATCTGGGTGCCCTGATCGAGGTGCTCGAACCGTTGCTGCTGAAATTGCCTGTGCGCGACCGCCCTGCCTGCCTCGAAGGTATCGCCGACGTCGGCAAGGACTGAGCAAAACTTAAGAATTACGTCGTTTTGCCGCGAGCGCTGTACAATATACAACGCAAGGCGATTTATTTGCTGTCTCTCTTACGCCAGCGTGTGATCAATGTTCTATATCATATAACATATAACAAACGTGGATTGTAAAACCATCTCCTTCGTGCTTATATTCAGCTAGGAATGCGTCTGACAGTCGCAAGTCCAAAGACTGTTAGGTGCCTCGATTTATCAGCCCCGGGGGAGTTGAAGATGCGCAACAACAGTCAGTATTCCATCAGCCCTATCGCAGCAGCCGTATCGGCCGCGCTTGTCACACCTACCGCCGCTTTGGCACAAAATGAGGACGGGAGCAATTCGCTCGACGAAATTATCGTAACAGCGACGAAGCGTGAGCAAAATCTGCAGAGAATTCCGGGCACAATTCATGCTCTCCCGGAAGCGATGCTCAAGGAAATGGGTGCTCTGAACACAGAGGACTACGTACGGTTCCTGCCGAGCGTTAACTGGATTAACTTTAATTCCGGCGGCAACAACTACGTCATCTTCCGTGGCGTAAATACGACCTCAAGTGGTTACACGGGTACGCAGAGTTCGTCGGTCTACCTCGACGAGATACCGCTCACGGCAACCGATGGCACGCAGCCGGACATCCGCATGATGGATATCTCCCGCGTGGAAGCTTTGTCGGGACCGCAGGGAACGTTGTTCGGTGCCGCAGCGCAAGCCGGTACCCTGCGCATTATCACCAACAAGCCTGATCCCAGCCAGTTTGAAGCGAGTGCTGACGTTATGCTGCGTACAGGCGAAATGAGCGACCCAAGCCACAGCATCACCGGCATGTTCAACATACCGCTGGTCGAGGACGTGTTTGCGATTCGTTTAGCGGTACAGGCAGCAGAAGACGGTGGCTATATTGACAACGTCCTGGGCCACACACCCGATACCTGGTATGGCGAAACGGCGGCGGAGTCGGCAGCGAATGCCCCGCCCGCCTATATGTATCCCGACCCGTACATTTGGCGATGCGAGCAAGGACAGGGAGATTGTGTTTGGGGAACCAATCGTCTTGAATGGGGCAATTATCGAAATGATGACGTCGTTGAGGAAAACTGGAATTCGGCCGAATATTTAGCCTTCAGAATCGCAGCTCGCTGGGACATCAACGACAACTGGGCAGCAACATTATCCTATAACTACGGAGATACAAGATCGCAAGGGTCCTCAGCTTATAACCCATTCGTTGGCGATTTGCAGACCATCGGTTTTGTTAAGAACAAGTCTCATTCCGAGTGGGATGTAACGTCGCTGGTGATTGAATTTAATAATGACTTTGCGCAGTTCGTGTCGTCTACCAGCTTCTACGAAAACCAACGCACGTATGTAATCGACAACACGATGTACTACAAGTACTACACCACGAATTACTGTGGAGACCAGGGCGCCGCTGCCACTACCTTGTATACCTATTATTACTGGACAAACCCGGTCACGGACCGGGCAATCTATCTACCGCTGTACTGCGTAACCTCGGTAGCGGGCAGCACCAGTGGCGATGTATCGCAGCTTCCCGATATGGCCGGCGTTGGCCAGGGCCCGGAATGGCAGGATCGGTTTTCACAGGAATTCCGCCTGTCACACCAGGGCGAGACGTTCGACTGGCTGGCTGGCCTGTACTACGAGGACTCCAACGACTCCTGGAATTCAGTCTGGATGAAGGACGCAAACACGCCTTACCAAGAATCATTGTCCTATGCGTTTCTTGATGGTTGCTCGAGCGGGACAGTGGCTAACTACCTCTGCAACGCCGGTGCCGCTAATGGCATCGCCAGAGCCGACCCGGCCGAAGTCGCTGCCGCCTTGCTCACTGCGGACCATTACTGGGATTCACGCGATGTCACCAATTGGGAAACGAAGGCCGTATTCGGTGAACTCAACTGGCACGCTACTGACCAGTTGGACGTGACGATCGGTGGACGCTGGTTTGAAACCACCAATGATAAACTGTACATCAAGTATTTGGCGGGAAGCACAGGGAGTGATGGCAGGGCAACAGGTGGCTTTATCCAGCCGATCTGGATGGGCAATGACGTAACTCAGTCCGCAACACTATCGGAATTCGTTCCAAAAGTAAGCGTCTCCTACTCGCTCAATAACGATGGCGGTGGCGATAAAATGGTCTACGGAGTTTATTCAGAGGGTTACAGGGTCGGTGGAATCAACCGGGCCAACCGAAATGCTGACTGGAGTCGCACGCTTTGGGGCCAGGTCTGGGATCCGGACAAACTCAAGAACTACGAACTAGGCTGGAAGTCGCGTTGGGCGAACAATACGGTGCAGCTCAATGTGATCGGTTTCTATATGGATTGGTCAGACTTTCAACACGAAGTCGTTGATCCGAGTGGTGGTGACTGCGTCATTCCTGCGGAGGAACCCACATGCGGTTCAGGCCAACTCCCCTGGATATCCATTGTAGGCAACGTGGGCGATGCCCATATCGCCGGGGTCACGGCAGATCTCGACTGGGTTCCGTCAGATAGCTGGCGTGTTGGTGGTAATTTCCAGTTCCTTGAGGCGGAGGTTGACAGCACTACAGCTGATGAGAGAGCCGGAATTGAAGCGGGGCAGAAGCTGCCGAACGTACCGGAGTTCCAAGGATCACTTTGGGCAACATACACCTGGCCGGTGCAATTTCTCCCGGGTGGCGGTGAGATGTTTATCCGTGGCCAGGCTTCGTATATGGGTGAGACATTCACCAAACTGGTTCCCGCATCATTAACAAGCGGCAATCCTTCATTTACCAATGACGCCTATTCGCTTCTCGACCTTCGAGCTGGCCTGATCTCGAGCAACGGCGAGTGGCAAATCGATTTGTTCGTCAACAATGTCACGGACGAGCGTGCGCAGGTATCCCAGGGCGGTACGTACGCCTTCCAGTGGGGAAGGTCAGGCGAGTATGACCGCGCTCACTCCGTGTACACCGTTCGGCCGAGAGAATACGGACTTCGTATCACTGCCCGCTGGGGTGACAACTAAAACTGCGCTTACGGGGAATTATTCCCCCCGGCAGTTACAAGGATGACCCCGCTCTTGCGGGGTTTTTCTTAAGCTTTTGGATGAAATCAACATGCCACGAAGCGAAGTACTGACACGCCGTCAGATAAGCATAGCGTTGGCTTCACTCGGCGCTGGCGCCTTCGCAATCCCGCTCCTGCCGCGGCTGGCGTTAGCTGGGGACACAAGGACGAACGACCTCAGGATGCAGGCGGCAATCATTTTTGAACCGCATATCCCGACCGCGCTGCGACGAGCCCTGCACTACGCGGGAGTTGAAGGATTCGTGGCTTCGATGCCGCAGCTACTTCACGCCCGGACGAACGCATCCTACGACAATGTCATCTGGAACACCTGGTTCACAGCAAATTCTGAGGAGAGCGTGGTCACGACGCCGCAAGGCAATCGCGTGGTCGTAGCGGTCCACGGTGGGGGCATATTCGCATCGCCGGACAGATTCGAGTCGAGCTTCTACGCAGATCTTGATCGTTCGAATCCGGAGGGTCTCACCGGTCAAACGGCCGCCAAGATTTCGGATCAGGAAGCTCGCAATGTGCTTGAAGGCAAACTGCCCGACGGCAGCCAAATCCCGATTTATCCGTTCGGCGAGTTCGAGCGAGGCGTCGCTGACTTGCCGATGCGTTACGGCGTCGTGCTGGACTTTGAGCTGGCCAGGAGTGCGAAAAGAGGATTCGAGAATTTCGATGTTCTGAAGGACGAAGCAAACATGATTGTGAGGGCCGGTGGCGTCGAACCATTGGCAGCCTATCTCGACAAATTTCGGGACCGTAACAACACCGAAATGATGGGCAACTGGCACCCTTATTTGCGCATTGATCCGGACCAGCCGCAGACTCGCATACCGTTCCTCGCCGGCAACAAAGGCGGCGTGGGCAGCGAAGGCAAAGATGAAGGTCTGGGTTGGGGTTACGACGCGGAGTACGGCATGGGTGGCGATGCCAGTATGGTCGGCATGGCCCGTTATGTGGCCGTTGCACCCCACAATTCATCGATCAGTCTGCAGGACCTGGACTTCGAACTTTGAGCAAAAAACAGAAAAAAATAAGAACGTCCGGAGACGTAAACGTAACACGACGAAACGTGACCAATGTGCTGGCCATGATCAGTGCTGGAGCGATCGGCAGTCCTCTCTTTTCACGGCTGATGGCAGCGGAGACCAGCAATGTAATTGGCTCGAGAATGGTAGCGGCGATTTTTTTCGAATCCTACGCCACGATCGCGTTGAAACGAGCACTGCGATACGCCGGCGAAGACGGCTTCGTATCATCAATGCCGCAATTATTACACGCCCGTGTAAACGCGCCTTTCGACAATATCATTTGGAACACCTGGTTCACATCAAACTCCGAGGAGAGCGTGGTCACGACATTCCAGGGCAATCATGTCGTTGTGACGGTTCACGGAGGCGGCATATTCGCGTCACCTGCGCGAATCGAGAGGAGCCTGCGCGCGGATCTCGACCGTACGAATCCGGAGGGACTCACCGGGCAATACGCTGCCAAGATTTCCGCGGCTGAAGCTCGCGATCTGCTCGGAGGCTATCTACCGGACGGCAGCGAAGTCCCGATCTACCCGTTCGACGAGTTCAGGCGCGGCATCGCCAATCTGCCGACGCGCTACGCCGTCGTCCTCGACTTCGAGTCAGCGAAGATGGCGAAAAATGGCTACGTGAGTTTCGAAATCCTGAAAGAGGATCCGGGCATGATTATTCGCGCCGGCGGAACCGAACCGTTGGCTGCATATCTGGACAAAGCCAGAGGTCGAAACGACACTGACTTGATGGGAAGTTGGCACCCATACAACAGGATCGACCCGCAACAGCACCAGACCCGCCTGCTGAGACTGGCAGGCAACAAAGGTGGCAAGGGCAGCGAGGGTGACGACGATAGCCTCGGTTGGGGTTATGATTCTGACTACGGAATCGGCACCTCCGGCTTTATTGGCCTGGCTCGCTATGTCGCTGTCGCGCCACGAAACCTGTCGACGAGTTTGCAATACCTGGACTTCGAGACTTAGGCGATTACAGTTTTTCTGCAAATTCCATATTTTCTTTAACGAGTCTTGCGTCATCTCCCAACGCGTAGTGTTTTGACATGTCGGCAGAATACCGACTGGCGGGCGGGGTTTTGCCCAGGGCCTCGGCCATTGCCCGAATGTGATGCGGTCCGGCACCGCAACAAACGCCCTGATAATTGATGCCCAGCGCCAGCGCCTTCTTGGCAAACTCCGCTATCTCGTAACGATTGCAGGTCAGAGCATCGAGTGCCGTTGGAAACGCGCGATCCGGAATGCAGTCGCAGCCGGGATCAGTCAGGGCTTGAAAGTTAACTTCTTTATCGGTAGTGCGGTACGGAACCGGGAGCGCAGCCAGTGGACCTTCGACCTCCTTGCTGACCTCTTCCATTACAGTCAACATCGTGTTGGGGCCGCGAATACAATTCATTCCAACCACATCCGCACCTGCGTCTTTCAGTCTTTGGCAAGCTTCAGGGACAGTGAAGTCGTCTCGCAAACCTTCCCGGTGCACAGCGAGCGTCACTACTGAAATCGCCCCTGCGCTTCGAATCACTTCCAAAGCGAGCAGCGCCTCTTCAAAAAAGGAAATGGTTTCGGCAATGATAAAATCCACCCCGGCTTCCATTGCCCAGCCCACCTGCTCCTCAAACATCGCGCGAGCGGCCTTTTTGCTGTCGGCATCGTTCGGTAAAAAGACATTTGTATTGCAGATATTGCCGGCAAAAAGCGCGTCCCCTTCCTGTGCAACCTCTTTCGCCAGCTTCAGCGCAGTGCGGTTCATTTCCTCCAGGTCGCCCTCGCGCCCGACTAGCTTGAGTTTGTCCCGGTGGGCGTAGTAAGTGAATGCTTCGATCACATCGGAACCGGCATTCATGAACTCCCGGTGCAATTCCGTCACAGCGTGGGGGTTCTCCAGCACAACTTCCGGGACATAGGCGCCGGCCTGCAAGTACCCGCGCCGCTCCATTTCAAACAGATATCCTTCGGCGCAAATCACGGGGCCGTTTTCGAGTCGTTCAAGCAAACTTGGTGATGTCATCTTATTCATTCTCCAGCCAGGCGATATTCTGCAAATGCCGACACGCTTTGCGGCGAAGTCACTCGGAGGGATGTTAGTTGGTATATAATATATACCTCCTTAATGGTCTACGAGGCTCCCGAGATAACAGGCTAAGTGTAACATGCTCTAACAGTCTTAATATTAAAGGGTATTATGATACACTCTTTTGCCTCTGTTCTCGGAACGACGTTCGAATATTGGTATATATTATATACCTACTGGAAGCCAGTCGGCGCACCGCCCTGCTCCTTGCGCAGTTCAACAAAGGCTTGGAGCTCTTCGCGGATGGCATCAACCATTTGCGGATCGGCGCGTGTTTCCGGCCCGTCCACCGTGTCGTTTGCCGGCTCGTCGCGTCGCTCTTTTGTTGGGTGCATCCACAATTCAGCTGTGCTTAGGCGATGCTTTTCGCCGGTTGGCCGCCCATACGGCGAATCCACTCCGCAGTACCGAGCAAAATGGCGGAGCCAAGGAATATGCAGGACCCTAGCGCCAGCACAGCCGGCAGCGTTTGCGGGAATCGGGTCTGCGTATACATAAAGACCGGCAGCGTTGTGTCATTGCCGCCGAGGAACAGGGCAAACAGGAATTCATCGAACGATGTAGTAAATGACAATAGAAATGCTGCTCCGACTCCGGGCAGAATGAGCGGAAAGGTTATGCGCCAAAATGTCATCCAGCCGTTCTCGCCGAGATCGAGTGAAGATTCTTCCAGGCTTTTGCTGAAGCCCTCAAGACGCGCCATTACCACCAGCATCGAAAACGGCAGGGTAGCGACAACATGGGCTATGCCGATCGTCCACAGCGACAATGGCACACCCACTGCCATCGCAAGCACCAGGAGTCCGACGGCGAGAACGATGCCTGGCATTACCATGGGAAGCAGGATGAAACTCATTGCAATACTCTGTCCTGGCAGGCGATAGCGAGTCATTGTCTTGGCCGCAATTGTCGCCAGGGAAGTTGAAATGACGGCAACAGGTAATGCGACTTTGAAACTGTTGCCAAGCGCATCCAATAGTCCAGGCTGATTCACCATCTCGACGTACCATTTGAAAGTAAAGCCTTTCAATGGCAGTGCCATTGAAATGCTGTCATTGAAAGAAAAGATCGGCAGCATCAGAGACGGTATGTAAAGAAACATCAGATAAAGAACGACATAAATAAGTAATGGGCCGTAGTCACGCTCCTTCGTTACCGTCAACTGTGGTGTAACTACTACCGCCTCCATTTCGCGACGCTTGACTGTGCCTCGCCGCGAGAGCCAGACGAACGTAGCCGCCAGACTCGTGACCGAAATCATCATGATAATCGTCAGGGTCGCGCCCAGCGGCAGGTTATTGGCCGCGCCGAATTGCGCAGCTATGATCTGCCCAAACATTATTCCCTTGGGGCCGCCGACCATCATCGGTGTAATGTAATCGCCGACGGTGGGTATGAACTCAATGACGGCCGCAGCGATGACACCGGGCATCGACAGCGGCAGTGTGACTCGCAGAAACGTCCTGACCGGGCTTTCGCCGAGGTCCGCCGACGCCTCCAGAAGAGAGCGATCAATCTTGGAGAGCGACAGGTAGATTGGAATGATGGCAAATGCCGCCCAGGCATGGACAAGCGTAAGAATGACAGCGAAGCGGCTGTACAACAGGAATTCGAGCGGCCCCTGGATGAACCCTATGTCGAGAAGAGTCGAATTAATTACGCCATTGTTGCCGAGCATGATTTTCCAGGCGAGCACTCGTAATAGATAACTGGTCCAGAACGGCAGATTGATAATGATCAGCCAGATCATGATGTTTTTCTTGACCCGGAAGGCGAGAAAATAGGCAACGGGATAAGCCAGCAAAATGGTGATGAAAGTCACCGTCGCGGACATCGTTATCGATCTGAGGAGAAGTTGTCCGTAGATCCACTTGTCGAAAAACGCCTCGTAGTTTTTCAATGTAAAGGTATGATCTATCGTGACGTAGTCTTGCGACCAAAAGCTGTATACAGCCAGACTGACGATTGGCAGCGCGAGAGCGCAGATCATCATTATCAGCGTTGGCGACAGCAATGCGTAGCCACGCAACCATTCGGTTCTCAGGAAAAGGGCTCTAAGCCTGGACGTCCATTTTCGACCAGCCCCGCGACCGGTAGCGCTGCCCGTTTGTGCCCCATTTGCCACTAGCTGCTTCGGGAATCCCGATCGCCAGTTTGTCCGTTGCCGCCAATCGCCTCCGAGATCGAATTTGCTGCCGCAATAACGTCCGGCGCGATTTGTTTAATGACATCTTCAGTCAATCGATTTGCAGGTCCGCAAACGCTTATCGCAGCCGCGACTTCTCCCATTCCGTCGACGATCGGTGTGGCAAGGCCATTAACGCCAATCTCATTTTCTTCCAAATCGACGGAATACCCTTGCGCCTTGAATCGATCCAGCTGAGATTCAAGGGTATCGATATCGGTGATCGTGTTTGGCGTCTGCTTCGGTAGTCCCGGCGAGTTGTAGACAGTGCGCCGCATCGGCGTATCCCATTGCGCCATGAAGGCCTTACCAAGAGCGGTGCAGTGGTACATGGATCGCCAACCGGCGTAGGCGGTGGCATGCAGAAGCCTGGATCCCTGGAAGCTGTCGATCACCAACAGATCAAGAAGATCAGGCAATCCCAGGTTCACTGTTTCATTCGTCTTCCGGCAGAGACTGGCGAGTATCGGTCGTGCCAGATGTGAAATATGCAATCTCAGCTGGACGATACGTCCGAGCTCGAGGTTGCGCAAACCCAAGCGATACCGCCTTGAACGCTCATCTTGCTCAAGGAAACGGAGCGTGACGAGTGACGCAATTAGATTGAAAGCCGTGGTCTTGTTCAGCGCCGTTGCCCTGCTGATCTCGCTCAGACCGACGCCTTCCTCACCGCTGCCGGCAATGACATCGATAATGGCACTGGCGCGGCCTAGTGCCTGAATTCGGGGTTGCTTCGGGGACTTTGCGGCAGTCGACATGGTTAACTGATCCTAGTGTTTTATAATATATAACAAATTAGCACATTATTCGAAAATTCAAAAGCGGTTTGCAAACAACGGTAAAATGCTTCAGGCTCTGGCGTCTGTGTAATTTATTGCAGTACGATTATGTGACCTGCTGCAATATCTATCCAGTTAGCGGTGTATATTGTACAGCATTCAGACAGGAAGAAATCAGCATGGCCGACATGAAAATGGAAGCAGAAATCATCTTCGAGCCGCACGTCCCCAACGCGTTGCGGCGAGCCCTGGAATACGCTGGAGAAGACGGTTACGTGGCATCGATGGCGCAACTGCTGCACGCCCGGGCAAGCGCCGACTACGACAATATCATCTGGAATACCTGGTTCACCTCGAATACTGAAGAAAGCGTGGTCAAGACACCTCAAGGAAATCACGCGATAGTCGTAGTGCACGGTGGCGGCATATTCTCGACTCCGGAGCGTTTCGAAAGAGTGTACCGAGCGAGCGTCGACCGTTCTAATTCGGACGGATTTACCGGGCAATATTCCGGCAAGATTTCGCTTGAGGAGGCGCGCGACGTACTGGAGGGCAAGCTGCCCGACGGCACAGAAATTCCTGTCTACCCGTTTGATGAGTTCAAGCGCGGCGTCACCAACCTGCCGATTCGTTACGGCATCATCCTGGACTTCGAAGTGGCGAGGAAATCGACCCGCGGCTACGACCCGTTCGAGGTGTTAAAAGATGAACCAAACATGATCGCCCGTGCCGGTGGGGTTGAGGCAAATGCAGCGTATCTCGATAAGGCAAGAGACCGGCACAGCACCAAAATAATGGGGAACTGGCATCCCTACAACAGGATCGATCCCGACCAACCGCAGACTCGCATACCGTTCCTCGCTGGCAACAATGGTGGCATGTGCACTGAGGACGATGACGATGATCTCTATGGTTATGACGCGGAATACGGTATGGGTGGCGATGCCTGCATCCACAACATGGCTCGCTATGTCGCCGTTGCACCACGTGATGCGTCGACCAGTTTGCGAAATCTGGATTTCGGCATCTGAGAAACAGATGAGGCCAAACAACAAGCACTCGCGTCGGATGGTCCGGTTATTGGCGCCAATCTGCGTCAGCGTGGTGACGAGCTTGCTCGCGGGGTGCGGTTCGGGAGACGACAGTAATACCGACTTAACGTTACTGGAATGGAGCGGATACCAACAAGCCAAATACCATCCGGAATATAACGCCAAGTATGGAGGGCAACCGGACGTTTCGCTATTTGCGGAAGAAAAGGATGCGATGCAGAGGATGCGAAACGGCTACCGGGCCGATCTGGTACACCTTTGCGTCAACTCGCTCGATGAAGCTCGGGCGGCGGGCCTCATAAAGCCGCTGGACATCAGTCGTATCCCTCGCTGGCAAGACATCAGCCCGAGCCTGCTGGAAATTGAGGACGTCAAGGTAGACGGAGAGTATTGGATGGCTCCCTGGGAATGGGGATTTTCGACCGTCGCCTACAATCCCGAGGCCGTTGAGATTGAGAACGCAAGCTACGATATTTTTATC
>Ga0114950_10003897_pt1 | contig 11551 bp, 11 predicted proteins | sample N075metaG_FD_83503 | JGI IMG/M metagenome (GOLD analysis project Ga0114950, IMG submission 83503) | Deep subsurface microbial communities from Kermadec Trench to uncover new lineages of life (NeLLi) - N075 metaG | ecosystem: Environmental > Aquatic > Marine > Ocean trench > Sediment | place...
CCCGAGCCGCTTGGCTGACTTCATCGGCCGACAGTATCGAACATTCGGATCCCGAGGTGGTGCGTTCCCCCTCCTCCCGAGCCAGAGCCCGGGCTCTGGCCTTCGAGAACCCCCTCGGTTGTTCCTCGTACTAGAGGACGGGAATCGAAAGGTAGATCGATCATGTGGACTTTCCTCGTGTGGCTCATCCTCTTCGTCTTGTGCTGGCCGATCGCAGTGCTGGCTCTGATCCTGTACCCGTTCGTTTGGCTGATTCTGCTTCCATTCAGGCTGCTGGGTGTTGCCGTTGGCGGTGTCCTCGCCTTCGTCAAATCGGTGTTTCTACTGCCCGGCCGCCTGCTCACGAAGATGGCCACCTGAGACCGAGCACGGTCCGATCTAGCGAGTGCGGCCGTAGGCCGGTGTACTCACTTTTCCGCTACCATCGCTGTCGATGGCCGCCGACACCGAGTCGCTCGAAGCTTTCCTCACACGGGGGCAGCCCTCGGCTCGCGTAGCGGCCCGGATTGCAACCAACCTTGCGCGCTACCTGAGCTCGATGCATTCGGCGGGCAAGCCCTACCTTCGCTTGTCGCCGCGCACGGTGTTTGTCGATCGCGACTTCAACATTCATCTGGATGCCTCCGCCGGGTTCGGCCTTGAGGAGTACGATCCGGCGTACCGGGCTCCGGAGCAGATCCGCGGCGAAGAGACCGGCTGGCGGACCGACGCTTGGGGTGTCGGTGCGTTGCTCTACAGGCTGCTCTGCGGTCAGGACCCGTTCCGGGGCGCTTCGTCAGCGGAGCTGGAGGCGTCGATCCTCCGCGCGGAGCCCCCTGAGCTTGCCGTTCTGACCGGCACCCTGCCTCGGGAAGTCGAGAGTGTCCTGACCCGGTGCCTGGCAAACAGCCCCCTCGACCGTCATGAGACCAGTGACGCTCTGGTCAGAGACCTGGAAGACCTCTGCCGAACGTTGGTCTCTCGCGCCCCCGGCTTCGGCGGAGTGCCGATTGCCGAGGGCCGCCAAGACCGGCCGGCAGCGTCGCTGCCGCGCCTGAGCGACAATGAGCTCCTGCGACAGGTGCAGGCGAAGCGCTCCCAATGGGCGCAGAAAGAGGTGGCGAGTTGGTGGTCGATCAGTGCTCTTCCGGCAGTCGCTCTTCTCCTGCTCGCTGCGATGCTTCTATACTGCGGAGTCGGTCGCCAGACGCAGGCCAGCGAAGGTATTGGGCTCTTGGATCATCGAACTCTGCGAGAATGAACGTTCGTTGAGAAGTGTTATGACTGTTGGAACGTAGTGTGCGAGTGAACAAGAATTCGCCGCCGGGCGAGGCCTGACCAAGGTTCGAGCTCTCGGGAGGTAGGGAATGAGACGTGTAATTCCAACCAACGTGAGTCTGCTGACGCTGTTGTTCGCGTCGACCCTGCTGCCTCAGGCCGCCATCGGCCAGGAGGAGCCGTCGCAACTGCTCGACGGGTTCTTCTCCGAAGTGCTGGACGTCCGTGTCGTCAACGTGGAGGTCGTGGTCACCGACAAAGATGGCCTGAGGGTGCTGGGACTCGGGAAAGACGAGTTCCGGCTGCTCGTCGATGGGGAAGAGAAGCCCATCGACTACTTCAGCGAGATTCGTGGAGGGCAGGTGACGACGACCGCCGAGCTCGAGGCGATCGATCTGCCGGGCTCGCTGGAGCCTGGACAGGCTGTCGGGACGAGCTATCTGGTGTTCATCGACGATCAATTCTCGATCGTTCGCGACCGCAATCGCGTGTTGGGGAAGATGATCGAGACTCTCAGCGGCCGGCTGACCGAGAACGACCGTATGGCGATGGTGGCTTTCGACGGCAAAGAACTGACCATGCTCACCAGCTGGACGAACTCCGACCGCGTCCTCAAGAAGGCGTTCCGCGACGCTCGCGATCGACCGACCTTCGGGCTCCAGCGTCTCGCCCAGCTACGCATGAACGATCGGGAGAGGTCCGAGCGGACCCTCCTGAGATCGACGAGCGACCAGTTCATCCTCAATGCCGGTGGGGAGATTCCGGAAGGCATGAGCTACTTTCTGAACCCGACCGAGCTCAACTACGCCCAGCGCCTGGAAGACCAGCTGGCGAGATCGGTGTCCGCGGCGGTGGCGTCGCTGCGCAGTTTCGCAACGCCACCGGGCAGGAAAGTGATGATGATTCTGTCTGGTGGTTGGCCGGTGTCGCCTGCCGAATACACGGTCGCGAGTTACGACGCGGGCTTCGATGACATCGGCCAGGCCGCCATGTCGGGTCGGGTGAAGAACGGCAGGGGACTCTACGGCCCTCTCACGGATACTGCGAACCTGCTTGGCTACACCCTGTACCCGGTGGATCTTCCTGGCATGGACAGGCGGTCCATGGATGCGGAGTTTGGCGCGCCCGATCCTTTCAGTGGCGCCGGCGCGCCTCAGACGGCGGGCGGGCTGTTTCCACGCGAGCAACAGGCGCACGACCTGCTCCATTTTCTCGCTCGGGAAACGGGCGGCCAAGCGATGATCAACTCACAGCGAGACGTTGCTTTCGAGAGAGTCGTTGCCGACACCCGTTCTTACTACTGGTTGGGATTCAGCCCGGACCGACGAGAGGACGATCAGGCGCACCGGATCAAGGTCGAGGTGCTCGGCAAGGGGCTCGACGTTCGCTCCCGAAAGGGATTTCTCGATTTCTCGCGGCAGAGCGAATCAACCATGATGGTCGAAAGCTCACTCTTCTTTGGCAATCCGCCGAGCGCCGTACCGCTCGACCTGGAATTCGGCAAGCCCCGGCGCGCCGGCCGCGGCAAGATCGCCATATCGTTGGAGGTGGGCATCCCCATGGACAGTGTGACTATGGTGTCGTACCAGGGAAAGTTCGTGGCCGATCTCGAGATCCGAGTGACCGTCATGGATGAGAGTGGCGCGCGTTCCGACACTCCGATGGACAAGATCGCGATCAGAGGAGACCGACCTCCGGCTCCCGGCCAGATGTTTCGCTACCAGACCAACTTGACGATGCGAAAGCGCCGCCACCGGATCATCGTCGCCGTCATCGACCCCCTTACTGGCATAATGATGTCAAGCGCTTCTGAAATCGATCCCTAGTCCTGACGCCGATCGCACCCCTTCTCACCGAATGCTCGTCGCTACGCTTGTGCGGCGTACGCGGCGTACGCCTCCGCGCTTCTCTCCTGCGCTCCGGCGATATGACGCACGCTCGACGACAGGACTCCGCAGGGCCTGGCATAGCTCCAGGGCAGTTTGGCGCCGCACTCCTACGAAGCTCATGGCTGCTGGTTTGAGAGGGCGCGGCGATAGACTTGCTCCGTCTTTTCGGCGCATTTGTCCCAGGAGAATCGTTTTGCCTGCTCGAGCCCTCGGTGGGAGAGCTCTTGGCGGCGGTCTCGATCCTTGGAGAGCTTCGACAGTGCTTGGCTGATGGTTGTGTCGTCGTTCGGGTCGATCCACTCTGCCGCGTTGTTGGCGATCTCCCTGAGGGCGGGGACGTCGGCGGCGATGACCGGCGTTCCCGAGGCCATGGCCTCGGCTACTGGAAGGCCGAAGCCCTCGTAGTGGCTCGGGTGCACGAGGGCCGTTGAGCCTCGATAGACGGCAGGCAGCGAAGAGGCCTCGACGTAGCCCAGGAGATCGACCCTTTCGCCGATGCCGAGCTCGTCGCAGAGTTGCTGCGTTGCGCCGGAGTCGCCGCGGTCTCCGACCACTACGAGGCGCTCTGGGATGGACTGTGTATTGGCGAAGGCGCGTAGCAAGGCGTCGAGGTTCTTGTGGGGCTTCGGGTTGCCGACGAAGAGGAAGTAAGGGGGCCGAACTTCGAGCCGACGAAGTCGCTGCGCGAGCTCCTCTTCGCCGATCTCTTTCGCGAACATTCCGTCGACGCCATTGTGAATGACGTCGATTGCCGTCGTCGAGGCGGGGAACATGCATTGCAGATCGTCGCGCGACGTGTTCGAGACGGTGATAATGCTTCGCGCCCGGCGTAGTGCTCGGCGAACCATGAAGCGGGCGTAGTAGTAGGCGAATCGGTTGGGCAGGAACCGGGGGTAGAGGAGGTGGATGAGATCGTGGATCGTGACCACCGCGGGGCACGGTAGACGCCCGGGTAAAACGTAGTGAGTCGCATGGTAGAGATCGGGGCCGATCTCCGACAAGCGCCGCGACACCGCCACTTGCTCGCGCAGCGAGTAGCCGGCGGCGGTCTCGACGACGGCGTGGAAGTTGGCGGGCAGCCTGGACGTGAACGATTCCGCACCGCCCGGCACCAGGAGCCAGTAATCGTCTTGCGACGCGCGTTTCGCCAGTGCCGACACGAGGTTGCGCACGTAGCTGCCGATGCCGAAGTCGTGGAGCTTCCGGGCATCGATGCAGATCTTGGAGGGCACGCCCAAGGAGCATGACACGTTCGATAGAGAGGTCGGAGGTCGGAGTCTGGTAGCCTCGCGGCGGCCTGCGGACGGTCTCGAAGGCTCTCGTTTCGCCGCTACAGGTCGGACTCTGAAAGACGGATAGGCGCGGCTCGGGCTCGTTCCGAGCGTGTGAGCGCGATCTCAAGAAAGCGATCGAGGAAGAGTGCGAAGCCGTTTGCGGAGGTACGCTTCGGGGTTGCGAGCGCTGGTTCGTTGGCTCCGTGCAGTTGCCGATCGGATCTTCGAGGAGCCGGCCGACGATGCCTTGACGGTCGCTGTAGATATCACTCCGTTCTGGGAGAACCTGACCGGTGTGGGTTGGTATCTCCACCAGTTGCTCGACCAACTAAAGGACGAGGAGGGGTTGCGAATCCGCCTCTACGGGCCGACGATGTTCATCGACCCCGGCGACCCGCCAGCAGTGGCCCCGTTGCCGGTCGGCCGGGCGATCGACCATCTGTACTTTGAGGTGCCGGACGACCTGCTTCTTTCTCGCGGGAGGATCATCCCCATTCTGCGGCGTGTCGAGCCGTGGCTCGTGGCTGCCGCCGGCGACCGCCTCTTGTTCGCCCCGAACTTCGTCTTGCCGGAGAAGTTCTGCAGGGCTCGTGGACGGCTAGTGATGACGATTCACGATCGTGCGATGCGGCGCTTCCCCTGGACCCTCGAGCAGGCGACTCTCGACTCTCTGAACGACCATCTGGATCGCAACATACGCCAGGCCGCCGCTGTGATCACCGTTTCTCGAACGGTGCGCCAGGAGCTCATCGACGAGGGAGAGATCGAGGCGGAGCGCGTTACGGCGATTCACCACGGTCCCGGGCACTTGACGTCGATTGCCGAGGGCCGCCTACCCGGCGGGCTACCCCAGCGCTTCGCCTTGCACGTTGGCACCATCGAGCCGCGCAAGAACCTCGAAACCCTGGTCGCGGTCTGGAGGCGTTTGACCCAAGTGATGCCTGACGCGCCGGCTCTGGTGCTGTGCGGCGGTAGCGGTTGGAGGAGCGATGATCTCCGGCGCCAGCTCGCCGAGGCAGAGAAAGAGGGATGGGTGCATGAGCTCGGCTACGTCGACGATGCGTCCCTGGCGGAGATCTATAAGAGGGCGATCCTGCTCGTCAGTCCCTCTCTCTATGAGGGATTCGGGCTGCCGGTCATCGAGGGCCTGGCAGCAGGGCTGCCGGTGATCTGCAGCGACATACCCGTATTTCGCGAGGTTGCGGGCGATGCCGCTGTGTTCGTCGCGGCAACCGATGTCGATGCTTGGCTGGCCCAGGTTCAGCTGCTGCTCGCAGACGAAGAGCGCCGCAGGCGCCTCTCGGATCTGGCTTTGGCTCGCGCCCGGGAGTTCGACTGGCGTCGTGCCGCAGACGAGACTCTGGCGGTGTGGCGAATGGTGGCCTCGCGCGATTCGGCCTTTCGAGGTTCGCGCTGAAGCGCCTACTGGTCGCACTACTGGTGGTGGCGGCGGTCGCGGCGCACGTCGTCTTCTGGTACGTGCCCAGGGAGCGCCCTGCAGCTGTGGACGCCGACTCTCTTCCGGGGCGGCTGCTCTTGGCCAGCGAGCTCCCCTATCGGCTTTGGCTGCCGTACCCGCATCAGAATCTGGGGCGGCTCGAGAGCTCGGTCGAGGATGCTGAGGCCTGGGTGGCGGCGGTCGGTCGTCTTCTCGGGTCCCCGGCGACCGAGCTGCCGCGCTTCGGGCCGTTCCGATTCCCGCCGGCCCGTGCGATGACGATTGCCTCCGACAGGGAGGGGAAGCGCTCTCAGGTAGCGGTCAGCGTCTATCCGGCGATTGCCCTGGTCGCCCGTCTCGCGGGCCGTATCGCCGGCAACCCGCTTCTGGCAGGAGGAGAAGTGTTGATCGACGACAGGCCCTTCTTCGTCCACTGGCGAGGATCCACTTGGCTGCTGGGATCGGAGCCCGACCCCAGGTTTCCAGCGGTGGCCGGACCCGGGCTGCCTGACTCGCTGGCGTGGCTCGTGGTCGAGGATCTCACTTCCGCGATTCCTCCCGGTCGGTATCGGCTTCGGCGCGGCTCCGGGGATCTGAGCCTGTCGTCGTTCGTCGAGACGGGCGTGGCTCCAGGCTTCAGTCTTTCGAGCTCACTCGAGCTCGGGCCGACCCTGACTCGTGACTGGGCCTTCCTTGGCCTACGCGAGGGCGGCACCTCCACCGCGAGTTGGATGCTGCTGCTTCAGCAGGAGATCGGTGACTCGCTGTCGCTGCCCGACGGAGGGGTTCTGTATCGCGATACTGACCGTCGCTGGTCGTTGCCTGGTGAAGGTCTGGCGCGCATTCTCGATCTCGACCTGGAGCGTGGCGATACCGCGGGATGGAGTCTCGTCGCCATCAGCTCGCGAGGTCGTGCAGCCGCGGAAGAGCTGGGCTCGGCTCTCGAAAGGTCGCCCCGGGATTTCGATCTCGAGCAGTCGTTCTGGGTGCGGCCTTCGTATCTGATTCCCATGGTTGAAACCATCCATAGAGTGCTGGATGCGGTTCCCATTGTCAGCCGCAAGGAGGTCGACTACTGGGCCGACCTGACGGTGGCACTCGCTCCCCTGATGCCTTTCCAGGCGATCTCGCTGGAAGTCGAAGCAGGGGGTCACCAGGCGGAGCTCCGCTTGTGGTCGACGAGCCCATGGCTGCATGTCAATTGACAGCGCCCGCTAGCCGGACTTAGTGTCGGCTCGTACCTGGTACCGAACATGTTGATTCGCCTGGACAAAGAACGCGCCGAGCCTCTCGAGTGGCAGGAGACCCTCGAGTTTCCCCCGGAGCATCTTGGCTCCGGGTTGCTCGAAGCGGTGGGACCGATCGAGTGCCGTGGGAGGTTGCAGTTCGTGCCTCCCGGTTTTCTTCTGCGCGCAGAGCTTTCCTACCAGCAGACCCTCGCTTGCATCCGCTGCCTGAAGCCTGTCCGCGTGACTTCCGAGGGAGACTTCGAAGTTCTTCTGATGGTCGGTGCCGATCGTGCGGGGGCCAGTGTGGGAGCCATCGAGCTCGAGGAGACGGACCTCAATGTTCTGAGCGTCGACGGGGAAGAGATCGAGACCTCCCCGATCCTGATCGAGCAGATCCTGCTTCAAGTACCGATGAAGCCGCTGTGTCGCGAGGACTGCCGGGGCATCTGTCCGCGATGCGGTAGCGATCGCAACGAAACCCCCGGTTGCTGCTCTGAAACAGGATATGATTCGAATTGGTCGGAGTTGCAGAGCCTGCGAGATCGACTCCCGACCGACCCCAAGCAATGACCGAGGGCCCCCACGAGGCCCGAAGCACTGAATGAAGGACAGAGATGGCCAATCCGAAGAGAAAAACGTCCAAAGCACGCCGCGACCGTCGGCGGTCGCACGATGCGCTCCAAAAACCCTCCGGCTCGGTCTGTCCCGAGTGTGGTGAAGTAAAGCTATCCCACCGCGTCTGCCCGCACTGTGGAAGCTACCGTGGTCGCGACGTCATAGCCACCAAAGACTAAGCACCACGCAACAGGCGGCCGTCGAGGCGCTGGGGCTCAGGAAGGGCTCGGTGCACTGTCGCTCTGGTAGAGTCTTGGACTCTTCGCCGTGCATATTCGGCTGGCGACCGAATTCCAGCCTTCAGGGATAGTTGAGATTTGTCTTCTTCCATTTGCATCGCCGTAGACGCGATGGGTGGCGACAACGCCCCTCGGGCGGTGGTCGAGGGTGCCTGTGAAGCGGTCCGAGAGAGTGACGTTTCCGTCATGCTGGTCGGCGATGAGGATGCCATCAAGGACGTGCTGGGCAACGCCCGATCCGCAATCGATCGCCTCGAGATCGTTCACACCGATCAGTTCGTAGGTATGGACGAGCCGGCAATTACGCCGATCCGCAAGAAGCGTCGATCGTCGGTGCGACTGTGTGCCGACCTCGTGCACAAGGGGCAGGCGCACGGCATGGTCACTGCCGGCAATACCGGTGCCGCGATGGTCGCCGCCAAGATGGTGATGGGCATGATCGAGGGCGTCGACCGACCCGCCCTGTCGATGGTCGTGCCGAGCCCGAAGGGCCGTCCCACCCTGGTCCTTGACGTGGGAGCGAACGTTGACAGCAAGCCGCGGTATCTGCGCCAGTTCGCCGTCATGGGGCACTCCTACGCGGAACAGATTCTGGGCACGAAGAATCCGAGCATCGGCCTGCTGTCGATTGGCGAAGAAGCGAGCAAGGGCTCGGATCTCACCCGCGAGGTTTTCAAGATCATGGAGTCCGGTTCGCTGAACTTCGCCGGCAATGTCGAAGGCGGCGATGTCTTTGCAGGCACAGTCGATGTCATCATCTGCGATGGCTTCGTGGGCAACGTGATGCTCAAGGCGTGCGAGTCGCTCGCCGAGCTCACGATCCACCACATGCGTGAGGAGATCTCCAAGAGCTGGCTCTCCAAGGCTGGCTACCTTCTGGCCCGTCCGGCCTTCGAGAGGCTGCGCCTCAGAATGGACTACAGCGAGCACGGTGGAGCGACTCTTCTCGGCGTCAACGGTGGCTGTTTCATCGGCCATGGCCGGTCGAACGCTCACGCAGTCAAGAACGCGGTGTTGGAGGCGGCCGCGTTCTGCCGCACCGGTCTGCATCAGAAGATGCGCGAGAGGATTGCCGAGCTGCACCGCTTCGAGGAAGCGCTCGTGCAGTCCGAGGAAGTCGGTTGACCGCGCCGGACCCGTCTTCGCTAGCCTTCGTTTTTCCGGGCCAGGGTTCACAGACGGTGGGCATGGGTCGGTCCTGTGTCGATGCCTTTGCCGAATCGGCGGCTGTTTTCGAGGCGGCTGACCGTGCCCTGGGATTCGATCTCAGCACCCTTTGCTGGGACGGTCCTGAGGAGGATCTGCAGCTCACCGTCAACACGCAGCCGGCCATTCTCACCGTCTCGATTGCGGTGCACAGAGCTCTCGAGGCGCAAGGGTTGGAGCCTCGAGTCGTGGCCGGCCACAGTCTGGGTGAGTACTCGGCGCTGGTGGCGGCGGGAAGCCTGGCATTCGAGGATGCGATCCGGCTAGTGAGAACCCGTGGTCAGCTGATGCAGGAAGCCGTGCCGGTGGGAGTGGGCGCGATGGCAGCGATCATCGGCCTCCCGAGCGCCGAGCTGCAGGCAATCGTCGAGGCTGTTGGCTCGCAAGACAGTGTGTGCGCCGTTGCCAATCTCAACGCGCCCGGTCAGACGGTGATCGCGGGTCATCGCCAGGCGGTCGAAGAAGCGGCGGACGCTGCCAAGGCTGCGGGCGCCAAGCGGGCGCTGATCCTGCCGGTGTCGGCGCCCTTTCACTCGCCGCTCATGCGGCCGGCGCGAGAGGCCATGGAGTCTCATCTCCGCGACGCCGAGATTCGTGATCCGCGGATTCCGGTGGTCACCAACGCCGACGCCGCGCCGGCGACCACAGCGCGGCAGGTGCGCGACGCTCTCCTTCGCCAGATCGACCAACCGGTGCGCTGGGTGGAGTCGGTCACCGCGATGTTGAGCGGCTTCGGAATCGACCGCTTTGTCGAGGTCGGTCCGGGTCGCGTGCTCAGCGGTCTCATCCGCCGCATCGCGAAAGATGTGGACATTGAGGGCGTCGAAACCTGGTCACTGTCCGAGCCTGACGGTGTCGCGAAGTTCTTGGAGGAATGCAGTGTTTGATCTGAGCGGAAGAGTGGCTCTGGTGACGGGTGCTTCACAGGGCATCGGCGAAGCGATTGCCGAGCTCCTTGCTCGCCGAGGAGCGCGAGTCGTGGTGGCTGCCCGATCCACCGACAAGCTAGAAGCACTGGCGGCCCGGCTCACGGAGGAAGGACTCGAGGTACTGCCCCTGACACTCGATGTCTCCGATGCCGAGGCTGTGCCAGGGGCGCTCAAGGCCATCTCGGACGAATTCCTGCCGGTGCAGATCCTGGTCAACAACGCCGGTATCACCGAGGACAACCTCTTGGCTCGCATGACGCTCGAGCAGTGGCAGCGGGTGATCGACACCAACCTCACCGGTCCCTATGCCCTCACACGCCATCTCGTGCGTGGCATGATGCGCAGCCGGTGGGGACGGATCATTAACATCGCCTCGATCTCGGGCATCATGGGCAATCCCGGCCAGGCCAACTATGCGGCTTCCAAGGCGGGTCTCATCGGCTTCAGCAAGGCGTTGGCCAGAGAGCTGGGGAGCCGCAACATCACCGTCAACGTGGTGGCGCCGGGATTCACCGAGACAGCAATGACGGCGGGCCTGACCGAGAGCCAGCGAGAAGGTCTTCTGGAGCAGGTGGTCCTGGGCCGCCTGGGCACCCCCGCCGATGTCTCCGCGGCAGTGCTCTACTTGGCTAGCGAAGAGGCCGGCTACATGACCGGACAGACTCTGAACATCTCGGGTGGCTTGTACATCTGACTTCGGCACGCCGGAACCTAGGCAAGAGCGAGAGTCTTGTGCTAAAAAACATTCCTGATTGACTACGAGCCGAGGATTCCACTCGGTGCAAGGAGAAACGAGCTATGTCCGCAGCAGAGAAGGTCAAGAGCATCATCGTCGATCAGCTGGGAGTCGACGCCGACGAGGTCACTGGCAACGCCAGCTTTACCGACGATCTGGGGGCCGACTCGCTGGATATCGTCGAGCTCGTAATGGCCTTTGAGGAAGAATTCGAGATCGAGATCCCCGATGAGGCCGCGGAGAAGATCGCGACCGTCCAGAACGCGATCGACTTCATCGAGAAGACAGTCAGCTGAGTAGCGGCTTGGTAACTACAGGGAACCAGCCCTTGGCTCGTCGCCGTGTCGCGGTGACCGGCGTCGGGCTCGTGTCGCCGTTGGCGACGGGTACCCAGGAGACCTGGGATGCCATCATCCGCGGTGAGAGCGGCATTGCGCCGGTCACGTCGATCGACGTCTCCGAGTTCAAGTCTCGGATTGGCGGCGAGGTCAGCGACTTCGAGCCTCGTGACTTCATGGAGCAGAGAGACATCCGGCGAGCCGGTCGTTTCATTCATCTCGCGGTCGGCGCCTCGACCTTGGCTCTCGCCGACTCGGGCTTTGTGATCGACGAGGATAACGGGGCCCGGGTTGCCGTTTTCATCGGCTGTGGGATCGGGGGCTTGCCCCAGATCGAGAACATGAAGGAGATCCTGCTCGAGAAAGGGCCGGATCGGGTGTCGCCGTTCTTCATCCCCAGC
>Ga0114950_10003898_pt1 | contig 11543 bp, 9 predicted proteins | sample N075metaG_FD_83503 | JGI IMG/M metagenome (GOLD analysis project Ga0114950, IMG submission 83503) | Deep subsurface microbial communities from Kermadec Trench to uncover new lineages of life (NeLLi) - N075 metaG | ecosystem: Environmental > Aquatic > Marine > Ocean trench > Sediment | place...
GCACCGCGTTTGGTCACGAAGTTGTAGATGCCGCCCACGCCTTCTTTGTTGCCGGGGTACCAGTTCTGCACGGTCGAGTATTTGATCTCGGCGTTGTCGAGGGCGATCAGTTCGACGACCGCGGCGTGGAGCTGATTCTCGTCTCGTTGGGGTGCTGTGCAGCCTTCGAGATAGCTGACGTAGGAGCCCTCGTCGGCGATGATGAGCGTTCGTTCGAATTGGCCGGTGCCCGCGGCATTGATCCGGAAATACGTCGAAAGTTCCATTGGGCAGCGAACGCCCTTCGGAATGTACGCAAACGAACCGTCGCTGAAGACCGCCGCATTCAAGCAGGCGTAGAAGTTGTCGGTGTAGGGGACGACGCTGCCCAGGTATTTTCGGACCAGATCGGGATGTTCCTTTACCGCATCGGAGAAGGAGCCGAAGATGATGCCCTGCTTCTCGAGTTCGGCCTTGAAGGTCGTCGCGACCGAGACACTGTCGAAGACGGCGTCGACGGCGATTCCGTTCAGACGTTTCTGTTCCAGCAGCGAGATGCCGAGTTTGTCGTAGGTGGCGAGGAGTTCCGGATCGAGTTCGTCGAGACTTTCGATTTGTTTGATCTGTTTCGGGGCGCAGTAGTAGACGATCGCGTCGAAGTCGATCTTGGGATATTTAACCTGGGCCCAGTCGGGTTCGGAATTCTCCTCCTCGAGCATTTCACGGAAGCGATGAAACGCCTTGAGGCGGTATTCGAGTAGCCACTCGGGCTCGCCCTTTTTGGACGAGATCAGTCGGACGACGTCTTCGGTCAAGCCTGGATCGGCACGGTCCTCTTCGATGTCAGTCACGAAACCGTATTTGTAGTCCTGCTTCGCGAGTCGCTCGAGTTCCGGGTTGGCGCTTGTCATTTGTAATTCTTCCATCTTGATGATTAGTTTTGGCGATCGTGGGTCGCGTCCGCCGATTCGATCTGGAGCATTTTAATGACGGACGCAAAAACGGGGCTTGGGCGTCCGCGTACAAGGTCGGCCAAGGTGACGTCGGCCAAGGCCCTTTCGACGACGCGACTGATCAGCTGCCAGGGCTCGCGGACCGCACACATCGTCTCGTGTTCACAGAGCTCCGGTCCGATCGCGCAGTCGGTCAATGCGACGGGGCCTTCGAGTACGCGGATCATCTCGGAGACGGTGAGTTCTTCGGGTGCGCGGGCCAGGCGATAGCCACCCTTCGAGCCTCGTTGCGAGACCAGCAAGCCTTCTTTGGCGAGCGCTTTCAGAATCTTGCTCACCATCGGCACCGGCAGCTCCGTACGATGCGCAAGCTCACGCGCATTCCGGGGTTCGGCCCTCGGATCTCGCGCCAATCCGGCCAGCAGAACAATGCCGTAGTCGGTCGTCTTGCTGAGCCGGAACATGCGTCCTCCATCGCCCTTACATAGAGAAACCCGAGATTCGAGGGCCACCGATCATATCGGACAAGAACGGTCCTGTAAATATCGGACAGTTTCGGTCCGATATCAACCAAATAGCCGAATTTGCTCAACTAAATCGACTTTATGGAGTTTGGGCGCGTTCGCAGCCACGCCTCCGGGATCCCGCAGAGCGCCTGTTTCAGTCGGATTGGACGAATCGTGCGATGGGGCTGAGCAGCGGCATGCCGTCGTGGGGCCAGTCGACGGGCGGTGTTTGGAGGCGCCCGGGCGTCGTGAAACGCGAGGCGCCGAAAGCCATCAGGCCAAGCCGGAGCGCATCGGCCTCGTCGGGCGAGAATCCCGCCAAGGCCACATTCGAGAGCTGCCCACGAAAAGGTCCGAGCGCCCGTGTCAATTCCTCGAGTGAATCGACCGGCATCAGTCGGAGGAATCGATGCAGCGGTGCCGGACGCGGTTCGGCGTTCGCTTCGAGGACGACCGTGTAGTCCTCGCCCTCGAATGACATCGTCGGGACGGCGGAGTCGTTGGCGGCCTGGCGCATCCGGGCTTCGGTCCTTTCGGTGGTCTGGCTCGCGGCCACCGCGGTCGTGATTTCGCCCCGCGGCAGCTGGGCAGAGATGCGCTCGAGCGCGTCGGACATCGCGCCTGCGAAAAATTGTCGGGCGGACGGCTCGCTGTCGACCAGGTAGAGGACGACCGGCGATAGACAGCCGGTCTGGTCCCAACGGGCGACGTCGAGCGCGAAGCCTGTCGCGGCCTGTTGGATCGTTTCTTCGTCGAGCCTGTGCAGCGCGCCGAGCACGCCGATCGAGAAGCGATGGCCGTAGGCGAGGAAGCGTTGGTCCGGACGAATTCGCGACGACAGCGATCGAATCGTTTCGTCGGAACCCGTCGCGACGATGCACGGTGCCTCGAGCATGAGTTCAAAGGCGGGATCTTCCGCCTTGAACGCGAGGTGTTCGAAGGCGCGGGCCAGGGTTTCATTCTCAGCTTCGAGCGAACGCTTCAGCAGGGCGGCCGTCGTGTTGTCGTTCGAGGTTTCCCTCAGCAAGACGGGGGATCCAAGGATCAGCGGAAGCAGGACGCTGAGCATCGTCGGCATCGGGATGTTCCCGCCCGCCAGGATTGCCGTCCAGGCAAAGGGCGACAGCACGAGCTCGTCCGATTGCAGGACGGCCGAGAGTTCGCGTCGCACGCAGGTCACCAGGACGTCCGGCTTCCAGGCCCGCAGCGCCGAGTCGAGTCCTTCACGCACGGTGTTCTCGTGAAAGGGCGAATCGGCTGCAACCGCCGTCACCAGTTCGCGCCGCCAGGGCGAATCGGGCGCGGTCCAACTCGCGAGAACCCGGGCCGTCGAATTCGAGCGCGCCTCGAGCGACATCGCACGCAGCGCCTCGCCCGCGATTTCGAGTCGGCCTCGAGCGGCACGCAGCCGTTCTTCCATCGCGTCCGGCCATTCGATCTCGAGACGCGTCATCTTGGGGGCTCGCGCAACGAAGCCGCGAGCATGACGTCGGTCGCGATCGAGCAACCCCGTTCCTCGGCGCCTTCGAGTCGGCCTAATACGTCGAAGCCGATCGTTTCGTCTTCTGCATTGCAAATCGCGCGGCCGAGATCGGCGGTCTGGATCGCGGCGATGCTGCCGGTATTGGCCAGATCATGAATTACGACCATCCCGACCTCTCCTGGGGTCAGGTCGTGGCCCGTCGCCGGATCGACGATGCGGACGCGCGCCCAGGGTGGGGCGAGCTTGCGTCGTGGGCCGGCCGGATCGAGACGGGTCGAATCGTAGAATTGACTGCCGAGTTCGGTCATGCCGTATTGGTTCACGATGCTGGACTCTGGAATTCCGAATCGCCTCGCCAGCTCGCCACGTAGAACTTCGCGAGGAACTTCCCGGCTGAGACCCTTGAAGCCGCCGGTCTCCATCACCCGAGAATGCTCGGGTAGCGTCCAGGCATCGGGCCCGGATTCCGCCGTGGCATCCAGGAAATGAACGAAAGCGAAGGAGGTTCCCAAGATCAAGATCGGCTTGCCGCCCTGCCCTGCCGCTTGGCGGGCCCGATCGAGCGAATCGAGGTCGAGCTGTCCGTGGCGAAGGTCGAAGCCGCTTCCTGCGCCAGCCTCGGCCGCGAGTAGCGTCGCGAACATATGCGAGAGCGAGGAGTCCGGCGCTTCTTCCTTGCTGGGAGCGAGAAAGCGCATCAGGGGTTGCTGGCCACGAAGCTCGCATAGGAAGGTTTCGCGAAGGCTCGAGAGAAGAGAGGCTTCGTAGAGCCGCAGGCTGTCGAGATGAAGGCGCCCCCGCCGATCGATCGAGGTCCCGCTGGTCCGAAAGGTCTGGATCGTCGCGTCGAGATCAAAACAACAGAGATCGAATTCCTTGAATGCACCGGTGGGCACCGCGGGGATCTCGTCGAATCGGTCGACATTCGCCGGTGATTTTTCGAGCGAGCGGCAGAACCGCGCGTAGGGCTCGCATGAATCGTATTGGAAACGGAAGAGCGCGAGCGCGAGTCTCTCGAAGCGCGGGGGGTCCGGGCGCCAGGGTGTTTGCTGCATCCATTCCAGCAGCTCCGTTTCGATCTCGCTGCGATTCATGTCGGGGCGCGCTCGAGCTGTCGTACGATTTCGTCGCAGGCCTCGAAGAGCGTCTGCTCGCTGATGCTGAGGGGTGGCGTCAATGAGAGCACGCGACCGCCTTCGCCCGAAGGAAGCAGGATATATCCCCGCTCGAGCAGCGCCGCGCTCGCTGCCAGCGAGATTTCGGGACTCGAACACTCGATGCCGATCATCAGGCCCAGACCCCGCACCTCGCGGACCGTCGCGATGTCCTTCAGCCCGGCGCGCAGACGTTCGAGCACTTCGAGTCCGAGTCGTCGAGATCGCTCGGCGAGCTGCCAGCGTTCCGCGATGGCTAGCGAAGCGAGGGCTGCGGCACAGCTCGCGGGATGTCCGAGAAAGGTCTGGGTATGGATGGCCTCTCCTGCCGAACGGGGCCAGACATCGAAGATCTTCTCGAGTCCCATGCAGGCAGAGATCGGCATGCCTGATGCGAGACCCTTGCCGACACAAAGCAGATCCGGCACGACGGCTTCGTGATCGCAGGCGAAGACCGCGCCGGTTCGGCCAAAGCCAGTGTAGATTTCGTCGGCGATCAGCAGCCAACCGTGTTGATCACATAACGTGCGTAGACCCCGCATGAATCCGGGCGGCGGCACGCGTTCGCCGCCGCGGCCCTGGACCGGTTCGACGAGCAGCGCTCCGATCTCCCCGCCGAAATCGTCGGCGAATCGAGCCAGCTGATCGAGGTCACCGTAGGGTAGGAATCGCGTTTCGCCGGCAAGCCGCGCGCGGAAGGGCTCGCGAAAGTCGGCCCGCCAGGTACAGTCGAGCGCGCCGAGGGAGAGTCCATGATAGGCGCCCTCGAAGGCCACGATGCCCGGACGCCCGGTTGCCAGAAGTGCCGTCTTGATCGCGGTCTCGACCGCGTCCGATCCCGAGGAGGAGAGCACGCAGCGAACCTCGGGCGGGCGGCTCGCCCCCCCCTTTGGATAGAGCGTGGCCAGGCGTTCGAGCAATTCGACCTTCACGCGCGGCGGATGGACATCGCCCATGCCGTGAAGCAAGGTCTCGGCCTGGCTGCAGATGGCCTCGACGACCTCGGGATGGCTGTGGCCCACATTGGCGACCCCAAAGGCGGCGGTCAGGTCGACGAAGCGATTGCCATCGACATCCCAGAGATTCGCGAACCAGGCGCGTTCCCAGAAGATCGGCGGTGGATCGAGGGCGGTGACGTTTCGGCTCTCGACCTTGGCGAGCCGTGCGGCCAACGCGCGGGACTCGGGACCCGGAATCTCGCTGCACAGAGCTGGACGAAGCGTTTCCGGTGGCGCCGCCAGAGGTTCTCGAGGGCGTGCCGAATGGGCCGGGGATCGCGTCATGACCGCAGTGTAGGGCCTGAGTCGACGACAGCGTCTATCCTTGGTGATGATCGTCGGTGATGATCTGGAAAACCGGGAGAGCTGGATGAGGGATGGCGGGGAGATCGTCTATGTCGGACTCGGGGGCAACCTCGGTGACCGCGATGCCATCTTCGCGGCGACAATCCGCGCGATCGAGGCGGAGTCCGACCTTCTGCTGCTCTCCGCATCGCCGGTCTTCGAGACGGACCCGATCGGGCCCGAGGGCCAGGGCGCTTATCTGAATGCCGTGATCCGGTTGCGCGTCTGGCTTGGGCCGGTCGAATTGTTGCGTCGGCTGCAGGCGGTCGAGATCGCCCTCGGACGTGACCGCCGGCGCGAAACGCAGCGCTGGGGGCCGCGCAAGATCGATCTCGACATCTTGTTCTTTGGCGATAGATGCATCGATTCACCCGATCTCGTCGTGCCCCATCGACGCGCGCATGAGCGGATCTTCGTGATGGCGCCGATGGCCGAGATCGCCGCGTCCTTCATGCATCCGAAGCTCGGGCTCAGCATTGGCCAGATCGCGCGATCCTTTCCCGATTCGTCGGGCGTGCGCGCCTGGCCCAGTCCGGCCGGGTGGCCGATCTAAACATGATCGAATAGATAGGGATATTGAATCTCCGGCTCCCCTGTACTAATCAGGATTCCAGCCCGTCCGACCGAAAACTCGGTCTAGTTCCTCGTTGGCTCTCAACGAGGCTAGGAGCCTCCCCAATGTCTCTGTTTGCGGTCGACATGTCGGACGAAAAACCCTTCAAAAACCAAGAGATGAGTCTCGATGAACGCGACTCGATGGAATCGTGGTCGACGCTCGATATCCTGACTTGGGCAGTCGGGAAATATGGCCCGAGACTGACCATCTCCGCTTCGTTTGGCGCGCCGGAAGGCATGATCCTGATCGACATGCTCCACCGGATCGATTCGGAGACCCGCGTCTTCGTGCTCGATACCGGTCGTCTTCATCCGGCGACCTATGACCTCATCGATCGGGTGCGCGACCGCTATGGAAAAAACGTCGAGGTCGTATTTCCGAACAGCGCGGATGTCGAAGCGATGGTGCGCACGAAGGGCATGAATTTTTTCTACGAATCGATAGAGAGTCGCAAGCGCTGCTGCCAGATTCGCAAGGTCCAACCGATGCGGCGGCATCTGGTGGGTTTCGATGCCTACGTGACCGGGCTGCGGCGCGACCAGAATCTGAATCGTGCCGGTACGAAGAAGATCGAGATCGATACCGCCAATGGCGGCCTCGTCAAATTGAATCCCCTGGCCGATTGGACCCTCGAACGCGTCCTGGAATATGTCGGCGAACACACCGTGCCCATCAATCGACTGCATCGAGAGGGCTATCCCTCCGTTGGCTGCGAGCCCTGTTCGCGCGCGGTCGGTGAAGGCGAGGATCCGCGTTCCGGCCGCTGGTGGTGGGAGAACGACGACATCCGGGAATGTGGTCTGCACGTGCAGGAAGAGTCCGACGGCTCCGGAATTTGAATACGGCCTGCTGGGCTGGCGCTGCGAGGGCCGCCCGGCTCTTTCCACGAGAGTCCTGGGCCAGGCTCCTGGGCTAGGCTTCCCAGGCGGAGATCTCTGTTTGCGCGCTTGGCAGAGAGACTGATCCGCAGACTCATCCGGTATTCGCCGATCCATGCGACGGACGCCGGCCGAGCGGGGAGAGGTCCTGGCCGAATGGATTTCGACGTCACAAAGCGTACTCGTCAGCTCACCGGGAGCCTGGCTGCGATGTGGGCGCTGCTGGCGATCGTGCTTTCGGTCTCGGCGCTGATCCTGCCGCCTTCGGGTCCGCAGTTACCCGTGCGGACCTCGATCATTGCGGGTGTCGCGGTCGTGCACGCCATGAGCGCGAGCGCCGCAGCCGCCGGAATCGAGAAGGGCGATCAACTCGTCAGCGTCGACGGTGTTCCCGCGATCCAGATGTTGTGGGAAATCGAACTCGAGGAAGGCGTCGCCCAAACCTACCAGTTCAGGAAACCGGACCGCACGGAATTGTTCGCGACTCTCAAGCCCGTGCCTGCGGGTGCCGTCGACGAGCCGAGCGATGTGCTGATTCATCTGGCCCTGCTGCTCGTCAGCTCGCTTTATCTGGTCGTGGCACTCGTCGTCTGGTGGACGCGCCAGGCCAGCGCCGAGTCGTGGGCGCTGCTGCTCTACTGCTCGACGATGTCCGTGCTGATCTCGACTGCGATTCGGGTCGACATCATTCCCTGGGCCGCGACACGCGTTCTCGCGACGATTCCCTTTCTCGGCGCCACGACCTTTCATCTCTTCACCACCTATCCGATCGAACCGCGTTGGGTCATGAAGAGGCCGGGCATCCGGCTGGTTCCGTATCTGATCGCGAGCTTGATTTTGTTAGGCCTGGTCACGCAATCGGCGATGGGGTTTTCGCCGGAATGGATCGCGGCGAGCGCCTTTATTTTCGGCATCGGGACTTCGTTGGCTTCGATCGGAATTCTGGCCGCCGGACGACGCCAGGCACGAGAAGCGGGGATTGGAGACCGCGCCGACCTGATGTTGCTGGCGGGTCTGGTGAGCCTCTTGCCCGCATTGCTCGCGTTGCTCTCGGAATGGTTCGTACCGACGGCGCTGCCCTGGTACGTCGCCCTGCTATGGGTGGGCTTCTTCCCGGTCGCCGTCGGCTACGGCATGCTTCGCCGTCAGCTTTTCGAGTTTCGACTGGCCGCCAAATCGTCGGCCGCGTATGGCGCCGCGACCCTCGCCATCACGGGCATCTTCGCCTTCATGATCACCTTCGCAGACGAACTCGTGGCGCGTTATGGCGTCAACGTGCGAAGCGTTCAGGTTGTACTTCTCTTCCTCGCGATCCTGGCATTCAATCCCCTGCGTGAACGGATGCAGCGTCTCGTCGACAACTTTTTCGATCGTGACCGCTCACGCTACCGGCTCGCCGTGCGCGAAATTTCGGAAGCGATGGTCTCGATGCTTTCGATGCGGGAGATCGGCGATCGGATTCTCGTGGCGCTCACGGATACGATGGGCGTATCGCGAGCGATGGTCCTTCTCTTCGACGAGGGTGATCGCGTGTTGCGTGCGTCCGCGTGGCGGGGAGATTGGGACCAGGACGACATCGACACCGAGATCTCGTCCGATCATCCGCTCTGGAAATATCTCTGGATGCGCCGCGAGGAACTTTCGCGTTCCGATTTCGATGATGACCCGGACCCCGAGAAGCGCGAGAGCTGTTGGGATGTCTACGACACGCTCGAAGTCGAATTGCTCGTGCCCATCCTCTTTGGCGTGGATCTGCTGGGTGTCATCGCGGTCGGTCGAAAGCTCTCGGGGGAGCGACTCGCGACGGACGATCGTCAACTGCTCAGGACGCTCGCGAATCAGAGTTCGATTGCGATCGAGAACGCCAAGGCTTTCGATGAAATCGCAAAACTCAACGAGAGCCTCGAAGCGCGCGTAGAAGAACGAACGCGCGAGCTGCAGGAAACGCAAAATCAGCTGATGCAGAGCGAAAAGCTGAAGAGCCTCGGCCAGCTCGTTGCGGGCGTCGCCCACGAGCTGAACAACCCGATCGGCTTCGTCCATGCGAACCTGCAGCTTCTCGACGAATTCATAGAGAAGCTGATGGCGACCGAGGACGGCGGTGGCGATGCCACGCAATACCGCGATGCGATCAAGAAGCTGTTGGCAAGGAGTCGTGAGGGGACCGAGCGCGTCAAGAAGATCGTTCAGGACCTTCGAACCTTTTCTCGTACCGATCAGGCCGATCTCCAGATGGCCCAGCTGACGGACGAGATCGACAGGACCCTTGCATTGATGGAGCCGCGCTTCAAAGGACATATTGAAGTCGTTCGCGAATACCAGACGCTGCCCGAAGTCTGCTGTTACCCGGGCCAACTGAATCAGGTCTTCCTTAATCTATTGATGAACGCGTGTGATGTTCTCGAAGGCGGCGGAAAGATCACGATCCGTGCCCAGCCGATCGAAGAGGGTGTTCGAATCGAATTCGAGGATTCGGGTCCCGGAATCCCAGCCGATGTGCAGACGCGGATTTTTGATCCCTTCTTTACGACGAAAGAGGTTGGACAGGGGACCGGGCTCGGGCTGTCGCTGTCACACGGCATCATCGAACGCCACGGGGGCAGTATCCAGATCGTCTCACAGCCGGGAGAGGGCGCGATCTTCCAGATCGAACTGCCGCTGGTCGCGCCCGGCGTCGAAGTCAAAGACGCCTTGACCAGAACCTCGCAAGCTCCGGCGATTTCGACCCGCTAGACTGAGGCGCCCGAAAAAGGAGAAATCGCATGAAGCTGGGAATCGTCGCCGGCTACTCGCCCGCCAGCATGAGCATTCCGATGGATCTGATCCACGAAGCCGAACGACTCGGATTCTCGTCCGTCTGGACCGCGGAGGCCTGGGGATCGGACGCGGTCTCCCCAGCCGCCTGGATCCTCGCACAGACCGAAAAGATCAACGTCGGCACCGCCATCATGCAGATGCAGGGGCGCACGCCCGCGATGACCGCGATGACGGCGATGACACTCTATTCCCTCTCGGGCGGACGTTTCGTCCTTGGGCTGGGTCCGTCGGGTCCCCAGGTCATCGAAGGTTGGCACGGCGTCGCCTACGGACGGCCACTCACGAGAACGAAGGAATACATCTCGATCATTCGAAAGATCCTCGAGCGCAAGGAGCGCTTGGAGCACGAGGGATTCCACTACCAGATTCCCTATCGCGGCGAGGGCTCAAGTGGGCTTGGCAAACCGCTCAAGAGCATTCTGCATGGCGATCCGGCACTTCGCATCTATACGGCTTCGATCTCGCCCAATGGAATGGAATGTGCGGGCGAAGTTTCGGATGGTGTCTTTCCGGTCTGGATGAATCCAGAGCGTTTCGATCTTTTCGAAGAATCCCTCGAGCGGGGATTTTCGAAGGCCACGGGTCACCCGAGCGGGTCGAAATCGCTGGATGATTTCGAGATCGCCCCGTTCTGTACGGCGATCATGGGCGACGACATCGAGAAATGTCGACTGCCCGTGAAGCACCAAATGGCTCTCTACATCGGCGGCATGGGCGCGCGCGACAAGAACTTCTATAACGATTATGCGAAGCGTCTCGGTTATGAAGAGGCTGCCAAGAAGATCCAGGATCTCTATCTGCAGGGTCAGAAGGGCGAGGCCGCCGCCGCGGTTCCCGATTCATTGGTCGATGAAGTTGCCCTCGTCGGACCGAAGGATCGCATCCGCGACCGACTCCAGGCCTGGAAAGAAGCCGGAAAGAAGAAACACGTCGGGTCGTTGCTGGTGGCGACGGGCGACATCGACGTCTTGCGCGTTCTCGCGGAAGAAGTGCTCTAGGCGTCCGCTTCGCAGTGCTTCTGGACTTGACGAAGCGTCGCGTCGACATATTCGGTCACGATTTTCTGGACGTCGTTTCGTTGCACGACGTCGCCGACCACGGCGATCTGGCTGCGTGCCACGAGCTTCATGCTGAGCCGGGTGCGCGGTCCGCTTTCGTCGTCTTCTCGATGTAATGTGAGCGTTTGGTCAAAATGCATCGAACCGATCGAGATCCGACTGACGAGACGTTCGTTGGGGTTGGCCTCGCTGACCACGTCTTGCATGACGAGGGGTACCCCGCCAAGCCGAAATCGCCACCGCGTCTGTTTCGGAACGTTGTTCGCGGCGGCGGCGGTTCGCGTGGTCCTGGGCGCTAACGAGACTTCGCCGAGGATCCGTTCGTCCCAAACGATTCGTTCGGACGGATCGGTCAGGGCCTGCCAGACTCGGTCGATCGGTGCGCCGATCGTCGTTGAAAGCCCAACGGTGATCAATGCGGACGTTGCTCCTCGATTGGAAGCATGCGTTCTTGATCGCTGTCTTGCAAGCGGCTGAAGCGCGGCTCGCGTCAACAGCGTCGGGCCTGTTCATGGACACACTTTTGTGAGGGCCCAAAGCACCGAATCTTCAGCACCTTCTACAGCGTCGTGCGAAGGTCCAAGGAGTTCTGGCATCGTCGACTAGATGCTTCCTCGTCGCTCGTTCTCGTCGCGCTCGATGAAGTTCTCGAGCACGGCCAGGAGGCGATCGGGCTGGTCGATCAGGACGTGATGTCCCGCGCCCGGAATTTCAATGAGATGTCCGCAGGCGAGCCTCGAGATGAATTTGGTGGCC
>Ga0114950_10003900_pt1 | contig 11538 bp, 12 predicted proteins | sample N075metaG_FD_83503 | JGI IMG/M metagenome (GOLD analysis project Ga0114950, IMG submission 83503) | Deep subsurface microbial communities from Kermadec Trench to uncover new lineages of life (NeLLi) - N075 metaG | ecosystem: Environmental > Aquatic > Marine > Ocean trench > Sediment | place...
ATTTTTTGCGGCCTTTAATGCCGCCGATAATGAAGCCCTGTTTGCCACTAACCACATTCCACAAGTTATATTGGTCAACCTTACCTATCTATTTGGCGACGATCGCAACACGTCACCAGTAACTGTGTCATTTGATCGACTGCGCGGTTTGGAAGACTGGGATCACAGCACAGCCAAGGATATCAATGCCATTCATGTTATGCCGGGTAAAGTTGTATTCGAATTGTACTTTGATCGGTTTAATACAAGCAGCCAACTCTATCGCACTGTCCCGGCCCTTTGGGTAATGACCAAAAAAGGTGAGAAGTGGGGTGTAGAATTTCGTTCCTTGATGACACCCACTTTTAATCGGTAGTCCAAAAAAAATAAACGCGAGGATCAAAATGTCAGATAGAGAAATCAAGGCACTGGCTGAAAACATGGAGGCGCCGGTTTTCGAATCCACTGCTTTCACCACTCCCACTGAATTAAGTAAAGCGACTGTTGCCGTAGTCAGCACCGCGTCATTGCATCATGAAGAACAGGAAAATTTTGCTCGGGTAGATGTAGGTTACCGGGTATTGGATAATAGTAAGCGTGATTATCAAACCGGTCATTGGAGTCCGAATTTCGACAGCATCGGTTTCACTGTAGATTTCAATACGGTGATTCCGTTGGATCGCCTGGATGAACTGGCAGCCGAAGGCAAGATCGGTAAGGTTTCAGATATTCACTTATCCTTTGCTGGCAATCAGTTTGACCTTAGTGGCATTCGCATGGACGGTGGGCCAGCCGGGGCTAAGTTTTTGCAGGAATCGGGAGTTGACGTGGTACTGCTCACTCCTGTCTGACCTCTTTGCACGCGTACCGTGAGTACGCTCGCCCACGTCTTCGAAGCAGCAGGCATCGCAACTGTGGCGCTTGGTTCGGTTAGGAAACAGATTGAAAGTATTGCGCCTCCACGGGGCTTATTGTGCGATTTCCCCCTGGGTCGTCCGCTTGGCAAACCTGGTGATGCGGAATTCCAACATCGTGTGCTGGCCCATGCATTTTCTTTACTGGATGCCAAAGGGCCAGTACTTGAAGAATTCGAGGAGGCGATCGAAGAAGAAATTTCTGCGGGTTTAGCCTGTCCGTTACCGGCAAGATCAAATACAGATTTACATCCGGCTATTGACGAAGTGCGAGGGTTGCGACAGGCGTACGACCGAGGGATTGCCAGGTATGGAAATCGCGCCGGGACCGGACGAGTTATTAACGTTGATGAAATCGAAGGCGCGGTTGAATCGTTAGTCAAGGTATCTCAGGGAACGCCCTGGAAGGAGGCTGGTATTCCTGGAATCCCCTCCAGAGTTGCACAGGATATCCGTGGCTATTACGAAACGGCAGCGCTCGGCTTATGCGAACATAGTCCCTCGGCATGGTCCGGTACCAACTGGTTCTTTGATAAAACCGAGGGTGGTAAGGTGCTTTTAGCTGCAAGAAATGCCATGGGTGAGTCAGGTACAAAGAGACCTATCTGGTTTTATATGGCCCCTGGTGATCGATGATAATGCTCCGACTTGATTCGTTAAATCAGTACTGCAAGGGAAAATGAAAAATTCACAATCACCGTTAGAACTGATGGGAGTGCCGGGTTCGCCCTATACCCGTAAAATGCTGGCACTTCTGCGCTATCGAAGAATTCCCTATCGCTTGTTACCTGGCACACGCGGTTTGATTAACCCTGATACTGCACGTTTCAGGGTGCGACCGGAACCCAAAATTCCGCTTATGCCAACTTTTTACTTACGGAGTGAGTCGGGTCAGGAGCAGGCGGTTTGTGATACTACGCCACTGCTGAGAGATTTCGAACAGCGTTATCAAAATAGGTCGGTAATACCAGCCTGCCCCATCATGGCATTTATCGATTATCTTCTTGAAGATTATGCCGACGAATGGCTTACCAAGGCGATGTTTCACTATCGTTGGACTTACCCCGCTGACATTGAGAAAGCCGGGCAATTATTACCGCGTTGGACCAATATTACGGCGACCGACGAGCAGATTGATGAACAATCGAAAGCCATATCACAGAGGCAGATAGGGCGTCTCAGCTACGTTGGATCCAATGAGATTACACGCCAGACGATTGAGCAAAGCTTTCACCGATTTTTGCGATTGCTGGACCAGCATCTACAGCAGTTACCTTTTTTACTGGGTAAGCGACCTGCGGCCTGTGACTTTGCAATTTACGGGCAGTTAACTTGTCTGGCTTTGTTCGATCCGACACCGCAGCAGCTTATTCTGGAGCAAGCGCCGCGAGTCTATGCCTGGACCGAAGTGCTGGAAGACCTGTCCGGTTATGAAACATTGGGGGATGACTGGCTCACGCCTGAACAACTGCCGCCAACACTATTAGCCCTGCTTGATGAGGTGGGACGCATTTATGTTCCTTATTTACTGGCTAATGCGAAAGCGGTTGAGGACAAGCAGGATATTTTAAACATGGAACTAGATGGCAGACCCTGGCAGCAGCACCCATTTGCCTATCAGGAAAAATGTTTACAGTGGATTCGCCAGGAGCATTCGCAGCTATCCTCTTCGCAAAAGGACCAACTGACGCTGTTGATTCAATCTACCGGAATCAATGCGCTGCTGACTTCATGTTAGGGCGAATGGGCATGCTGTTAGCATAGCCCACACTAATAAGGCCCTTTCATGCAATATTTATTGTTCAGCAATTTCCTTCATATTCGCCAGAGCATTTTCAAAAGATCCACGTCGCCTTGCAATATTTTCATCCTTGGCGGCTTGGTCAGGCAAATCCGAGACATCTAAAAGCAAAGTGTAAAGCAGTTTTGAGCTAGTGGCGCTGACGGGTCTGGCTTCTAAAAAACCATGGTATAGATTGTAGAATGTTCCTTCCTGAACGGGTTGGGTATAACCGTAAGAAAGTTCAGTTGGTGCAACCAGAATTTCGAGTATCCGTCCACTCAGCAACGCACGCACTGTACCCATATCGCCATCACCGGAAGTTAACTCGCAGTCAAGACCTAGCCATTCACTAATGTCACAGTATCCTCCTACGCTGGCCCATACCTCTTCAGCAGGTTTGGCAACATCAATTTCCATCTCGATGGTGACATATTCCGGTTGAGCTATTGCGGCGGCCGAGGCGAATAGTGTGGGTAAAGCGGCCAAGGCCAGAAGAAGGCATTTCATATCAATTTCCTTGTATGTTAAGTAAGGGCTTTAATTCGAGCTGTTATATATGGCTGTAAATAGAGGTGGTGAGCATATTACGCTGCTTGGGTAGTGTCAAAAAGCGTTGTAATCCCTCGTCCCCTGTTATCGGGTTGATAGCACGTCTGCGATAACTTGAGTGATGAATAGGCTTCAGGGCAAGCTGAAGATGGGCGGCAAACTCTACTTAATTTGGTTTTTATAGGATACACTCTGACCGCTGTCTTAGTTTCCTGTTTACTCGAAGGAGAACATCATGAAAATTACATTAATAAGAAAACTTGTGGCAATCGCTCTAATTGGACTTTTCTCTCAGTTTTCACTTGCACAAGATAACGGCGCAGCGGTTAAAGATATTGCTGATATTGTCGGTTCACTGCTTCATTTCCCCTCTGATGAGGATAAGGCGAAATTAATGATGATCGCCGAAAATGAAAGCTATCCCCAAGGCGTGAGAGACATGGCGACTGCGGTTTCCAATATTGCCCATTCTACAAATGCAGAAGGTAAAGAGGCAATGGCCCGTATTATGGAGAATGATCAAGCGCCAGATCGTACTAAAACTCTGGCAGGAGTAATCGCTGGTCTCACCCATTCGGCGAGCGATGACGAGAAATCCTCACTGGCAGAACTGTTCCCATAGCAATAGCTCGAGGATGACGAAAGCCCTCTTTTTGGTACAAATTGAGGCCTTGATCCTGGTTGAACTAGACGGTTTCTAACATCTGGAGATAAGGTGCGGGCGGCGTTTGACGTTCTGTTCGCCTTTGGCCGGAAAGCAGACCATTGAATCTTCGAATCCAAAACAAGCAAAGCGAATTCTGATAGAAGACAGCTAATTGAAATTGTTGGCATCTTAATAATCGAGACGCGGCAAAGCTAAATAATAACGAGGGGGCAATTATGAATAAATTCAATTCACTGCGGAAAATTTGCCTATTCGTTTTTACTTTGTCTGTATTTCTAGTGTCCAGTACTTTGAATATCGGGGCGCAGGAAGTTGTACCTCTGACTACAGAAGCACAATTCGATCAGTGGAAAGAAGAAATTTCTAACTGGGGTCGCTGGGGACCCGATGACGAACTTGGTACGCTTAATTTGATTACACCGGCAAAGCGCCGGGCCGCTGCCGCGTTAGTACAAGATGGCATCACGGTTTCACTTGCTAGAACTGCCTCGACTGAAGTGAGCATTGACAATCCCTGCCCGGTGGAGTGGGAGATGATTAACGCCAGTCCAGGTGGAGCCAGTGATCGAATTGCGTTTCGCTGTATTCATGGTCTCGGTTCAACGCACATTGACGGGTTCGCTCACCGCTTCTTTGACGGCAAGATGTGGAATGGTTACGAAATCGAAGACCTGGTTACGATGGAAGAGGGGGCGCTTAAAAACGCCGTCCTGACCATGAAAGACGGAATTGTAACGCGTGGTGTACTTTACGATATTCCCTTATTGAAGGGCGTTCCCTATTTAGAGGCCGGCACTCGCATCACAGTTGCGGATCTCGAAGCTTGGGAAGCTCAAACCGGTGTAAAAGTCGGCCCAGGGGATGCAATGTTTCTGCGCTGGGGAAGATGGGCACGGCGTGAAGCGGTAGGCCCATTTGATACCTGGGCAGAAGCGGCGGGCTTTGACAATTCAGTTATTCCCTGGTTGAAAGAGCGTGATATAGCAATTCTTGGTTGGGAAACTCCAGGCTACACACCTCGTCCACCGGGAGATTTACCTACTCTCGCACTGCATGATTTTGCCTTAACTATGCTAGGAATTCATCTGATAGACCGTGCCGACCTTGAAGCCTTAAGCGAGATGGCCCAGGCGCAAGGGCGCTGGGAGTTCATGTTGACAATTGGTCCTTTACCTATCCCCAATGGCACAGGGTCTCCAGTGAATCCGATTGCCATATTCTAAGAAGATAAAGGTGGTCCGTAGGATTATAAAATAATCCCTCCGACCACCTTAAACCGCAAAAATCTTCCGCCGCCCCTATTGAATCAACCATAATCGTTCTCACATCTTTAAACTTAAAGCTCATTGCCGTAAGGAATTCACCATGTCTCATCTAGAAGTAAGCAACAGCAACGGTATCGCCACACTTACCATGAACCGCCCGGAGGTTCGTAATGCCTTGAGCATGGAAATGAGGCAACAACTGAACGAAGCACTCCATGACATTGAAACAGATGACTCTGTGCGTTGCGTCGTGCTGACCGGTGCCGGGGATCACTTCATGGCCGGTGGAGATGTGAAATCAATGAGCGAATCCATTAAGAAACCTGCAAAGCAGATTCGTAAAGAATTCATTCTCAGAATTCACGAATTACATCCGATAATGTTTGCCATGCGACGTATGCCTAAACCAATTATTGCCAGTTGCAAAGGTGCCGCCGCTGGCGCTGGTGTGAGTATCGCCCTGGCTTGTGATTTAGTGATCGCGGCCGAAGATGCATTCTTCACTTTGGCCTATTGCAAGATTGGCACTAGCCCCGATGGATCTTCTTCGTTTCATCTGCCGCGAGCGGTAGGCATTAAGAAGGCAATGGAGATTGCCCTGTTAGGTGATCGTTTCACTGCACAGTCCGCGAAAGATATGGGCATGATCAACTTTGTGGTTAAGACTGAGGACTTGGAGAACGAAACAGCAAAGCTGGCGACGCGACTGGCCAATGGGCCAACCCATGTTTATGGCAATACCAAAGCACTTTTATACCGTTCTCTAGAAAGTGAATTCGAATCGCAATTACAAGCAGAGGCCGAATATTTTGCCGACTGTGCGGCGCGATCAGACTTCAGGGAAGGTGTAACCGCATTCGTGGAAAAGCGGGAACCTGTTTTTACTGGAAAATAGGCAGAAAACAGGGGTCAGAACACACATCACCACAATGTAGTTTTTAAATCTTTCACTGAAACGGAATTGTGTTCTGACCCCTATTTCCGTTATTTTGAATTTTTGTTGAGTGACAAGCAATCCAGGAATGTCTCTTTTGTCACCTGCCTGCGAAGCTGAGTCACCTGGTCCTTGTTCGCACGACCAACTATCCTTCACTTTAGCCAGCGCTGCGGAACTCGCCTGCGGCTCAGACAGTCCTCGCTTGACCTGGCTAAAGCGAACGCGAATGGTCGCAAGGAAAGCACGGTAGAGGGTGATCGCCGGGAAAGAATCACATTACTCGGTACCGCTCGAAGACACAGCGGGCAAGTGCCAGGAAAGGGCATTCCACCTCGTTATGTGCACGACATGCCTATTCCCTATATTATTGAACCCAGGTGATATTTTTTGGGGATACCTCAAGATCAGAGGCATATGAACTATGCTAGTATCTTTAGTATTCAACAATAGCCAGTTGTATCGATGAGGTGCGTCATGCTAAATAATTCGATTTCCCGTCGCCGTTTTTTACAAGCAAGTGGTGCTGCAGCCATATGGGTTCCGTCAAGTGTGATGGGATATACTGCCGCTGAAATGCGTAGTTTTTATGAAAATGGCGAGATGATGGTCGATGTCTCAAAATGGGAGCTGGATACACCAGCTCTTTGTGTAGATCTTGATTTGCTGGAAGCAAACATCAACAAAATGGCAACTACCATGTCTACTAACGGTATTGCCAGCCGGCCCCATGCAAAAACTCACAAATGTCCTACCATTGCACAGATGCAGATCGATTCTGGTTCTGTTGGTATTTGTACGGCGAAGGTTAGTGAAGCCGAAGTTATGTTCCAAAATGGAATTGATCAGATTCTGAATACCACGGGTAATGTAACCCCGACAAAGATTAATCGCGCCATGACATTGCGGCAACAGTGCCCTGGTTTTATCCAGGCGACCGATTCGCCGGCTAATGCCCGCCTACTTTCGGACGCCGCTATGGCAATGGGAATAGTAGCGGATGTGGTTGTTGACGTGGACCCTGGCATTCGCCGTACCGGGACTCCATTCGGTCAACCCGCGTTGCAACTGGCTCAGTTGGTAGATCAGCTTCCAGGGCTGCGATTCATAGGAATGTTGTGCTATGACGCCGCCGCACAACACGTTGTCGGATTCGACACGAGAAAAGCACAGACCCTTGAGCGCATGGTGCAAGCAACCGACACATTTGACTTGATGCGTCAGTCAGGGTTGAACACCGAAATTTTCAGTGGTGGAGGGACCGGTACTTACAACATTGATCATGATACCAAAGGTATGACAGACGTTCAGGTGGGTAGTTACGTGTTTATGGATGCCCAGTACATTTCCATTGGCGGTGAACACGATGAAGAAGTCTATTCGGATTTCAATACCTCGTTGACCGTTATGACTACGGTACTTAATGATCAGTATGCGGGCAGAGCGACTTCAGACGCTGGTGCCAAAGCCTGTACGATTAACCAACCGTGGCCAATCGTGAAAGGCGAGACCGGCATGAGCTATAGATCCGGTTCAGATGAATTTGGCACAATCCTATACGAAGAAGAACCGTCAAGAACCTATAAAGTAGGGGATAAGCTTGAAGTCATTGTTTCTCACTGTGATCCGGTGGTAAATTTGTACAACCAGATGTATGCGATTCGTAATGACAGAGTAGAAGCAGTTTGGCCGATTTCCGCACGTGGTATGTCTGCTTGATTAATCCTAGAAAAACCCAGGTATAGAAAAGAGTTTACTTTCTCACTACTCAAAGCAGCCGAGCGTCAAGGGGAGGAAGGGTCACACATCAAATAAGGCACGTAAGTGCTGATTGAGTAGGCGCCCGTTCGGGTCAAGCGATTCGCGGACAGCCTTAAAGTCGTCAAAACGCGGGTATAACTTTCTCAGATCATCGTGGGTCAAGCTATGAAGCTTGCCCCAATGAGGCCTTCCTTCATATTTCCAGAAAATGGGTTCGATTCTGTCAAAGTAGGGACGGAAGTCCTGGCTTGCATCGCGATGTATTGAGATAGTGGCGTGTGGTTCAGAACCGTATGACATGCTTAACCAGGTTTCATCACCACTGACATAGCGGTATTCCAATGGGAAAACTACCTCAATGGCCTCGTCGTAAATTGTCTTAAGTATTTCCCTCAAACACTCCGCACCAGCTTCTACCGGAACGGAGTATTCCATTTCGTTGAACCGTCCGTTTCGAACATTGGTCAGTACCTTATGAGAGGTATCAACTAACTCCGTGGGTTGAATCGCAGTCGCAACGCTATTAAACATTTCACGTCGTTCCGCTGGCGTTGCATTTGATAGCAAGCCCATAGCACTGGCGATGGAAGTCCCTTCTTCGGGCGAGGATTCAACTTGCTTTACAGGTTCTCTTGTTTCGTCAATGGATAAAACCAGTGAATAATCAGAGTAGACAAGAGGAAAGATTTCGAAGTGTCGATGAGACGCTGCAAGTTGGTCGAAGTTTTGCAAAATATCTTCGGTGGGAGCTGCCCATTCTTTTTTTATGAGACGGTAAGTTTCGCGATTCTGCATAGTGATCTGAGTTACGACTCCCAACGCGCCGACATTGACTCGTGCGGCATCGAACAGGTCACCGTCACTAGCATCGATATCCAAGACTTCGCCATTCGGCGTAATCAGGCGTAATGAAGTGATGTAGGCAGAAAGATTTTTCAAACTGGCGCCGGTTCCATGGGTGCCTGTTGCTGTTGCTCCGGCAACAGTTTGTCTGTCGATGTCAGGCAGGTTGTACATGCCCTGGCCTACAGCTTCCAACTGCGCACCCAGATCTCCCAACCTGGACCCCGCTCCCAGAGTCGCCTGCATTGTATTGTTATCGTAATCTATTACACCATTTATCCGGTCGATAATTACCAGATGTCCATCGGTGGGAATTAACGGACTAAAGGAATGACCTGAGCCCACAGGGCGAATGGCGCCACTGGTGGTTTTCAGAAAGCTGACTAATTCTTCCTCGCTGGCCACGTCGATTCGGCCGGCTGGCAAACAGGATTGGCCACCTGACCAATTCGACCAAGGGGTTGTTTGTTGTGCTAAAGCCGTATTTTTTATCGTATAGGATCCAAACAAGGCGGCCTTAACACTGCTTGCTAGAAAAGAACGGCGAGTCAAGTTTTTCATCGGCTGGTTCCCGCCATAAATCCAATAAGAGCGCGGAAATCATCCAATTCACAGGCCATGCAATAACCCAGGGGAGGCATGGATTTGTAACCGTTAAGCACGTTGCGCATTACTGTTTCTTCACCCTGATCCAGCCTGGTTCTCCAGTCAGCTGAGTCGCCAATAACCGGTGCGCCGGCTTCACCATTCACATGGCAAAGTGCACAGCTTCTTGACCACTTGCCCATGATGTTTTCGTCTATCTCGAAGCCGGCAAAGGCAAGTCCGTTTAGGCTACTTACCTGGTTATCCGACCTTTGCTGTAAGTCGTTACTGCATGAACTAAACATCACTATCGTTACAAGTAGCCGTAAAATCCTAAGAGTTGTCGTCATGTTGGCTCCTGCAGTTTCTCTTTCATTAAGCTTTTATCAAATTGTAAAACTTGTTTGAAGCACCAAGGCCTTATCCCATGATTGCTATTTCTGAAGTGTGTTAATGTAACTTACTACGTTAATAATTGCCTGGTTGTCTGTCAGCAACCCTGCCATTGGAGCCCTCTGCGCGCCCCCGATTTCCTAGTAACCCCTTGATTTAGTTAGTTAAGATAATGCGGTTTGGGACATCTTCGAGCTGTATTACTCTCTTGTTTCAGACTCACCAGAACTTCCGAGGGCAAAGGAAGTTCTGATGCTTTCCGAGTTACTTATTTGGGTTGGTGACGGAAATCACCCCCTTTGAGACACTAGTCTGAGAGGTAACAGTGGAAAAATTCTAATACTATTTTGATTGCACCGATAGACTCCTTTGATTCATCAATAATATCAAAGTAGTGATTTTCGCCGGGATAATTTATCAAGCTTACAGGCGCGTTACACCTCAACGCCTCCTCTAAAAAGAGATCAATGGAAGTATTTTTTCCGTAAGGGATATCTGTACAAACCTCACTCATGTAGGGCACTTGATAGACTATGCTGGAAGTCATTCGAGGGTCTGTTTGTTGCGTTGATTCGGTCATTATTGTCTCTCCAGTTTTAGTTAAGGTGAGACAAAATAAAAAGCCCCTGTTCACGACGAACAGAGGCTTTGACTTAGTTGGTATTGCACTATTATTGGGTGCAAAAATGAGGGCCTCAATACTAGTCGATGAATTACAGGCAGGTCAATGCGATTTTTTTGAGTGCTGCGGGTAGGGCGCGGTTTTGAATAATTGGTTCGAAGCCTGGTGCTCTGATATTGATTTCCCTTCGCCTTCAACTAGTTAGTTTCTGCCACTGTCCCATTGATCGAGTACTTAGCACGCTGTAATCCTATGATTTCATTAGAACTGACATTGTTGTTTGGGACAGTTTTAGGAGCCTGCTAATGAGGTAATGCAGGCATTTTGATTACTATTTAGCTGATAGGGCTTTGAATCTACTGTCGGCCAAAAACGGACATTAGCCATTATTGCAGAAACCACTCAAACTCCGTCAAAATTTGGCGACGTAATGAGGCTATATGGGTACTTATACTAGACCATGCACCCGCATTCTGATCCTACTTATCGACGCTGAGTCTAATTTTCACCAGGGAAAACGCCGTAGTCAGACTCATGAATCGAAAACCGACAAAGAAGCCTGATTGGCAAAAAAAGGCCCGGGGAAAGAGGTAAATCTCTCGTACATGGGGCATACAGTCATGGAAAACCGCAACAGCATAATTGTTAAATCCGCAGCTAGTCAGGCGGTAATTTCCCCAGTATTGATTGCAATGGGTGTGATGTTAACGGCAACCTGACAGCTTACAATTATTGTGCTTGTTATTTACGCAACAGCATGTGATATATTTTTTACCACGGATTGAGGTATATGCACATTTGCATAGTGTTGAGTTATGACTCTTTGCTTTATTTTTGTGGATGAGGTTCTGGGATTATAGCTGACTTGTACAAGCTGTTTTCCAGCCGCCTTCAAATAGGCTTCTACTGCCGTATTATGGGGTTTGTCCCCCCAATCCTCTCCGATCACAAAAATATCGACATTCAACTCCTTGCAGGCAGAGACATATTCAAGTTCATGGTAGGAACGTACTATATCGACACAGTGTAAAGCTTTTAGCATTGCAACGCGTTGGTTGAGCGGAACAATGGGCACATTGGGTTTATAAAGGTTTACTACCTCATCGGAAGCAACGCCAACTGCAAAAGTATCTCCCAAAGTTTTGCAGTATTCTAGCAATGCAAGGTGGCCCACATGCAATAAATCAAACGTACCTACTGTATATACAACCATAATGTAATTTTTTCCTTTGATCAGAATTGA
>Ga0114950_10003902_pt1 | contig 11535 bp, 9 predicted proteins | sample N075metaG_FD_83503 | JGI IMG/M metagenome (GOLD analysis project Ga0114950, IMG submission 83503) | Deep subsurface microbial communities from Kermadec Trench to uncover new lineages of life (NeLLi) - N075 metaG | ecosystem: Environmental > Aquatic > Marine > Ocean trench > Sediment | place...
GCAGGCCGATAGCCAGAATCACGCCGGCCAAACGAGATCCGGGCAATAGGATAAGTGCCACAACTGCGAATTCCAGAATGATCAGTAGCGGCGCCAGTACCGGCACAGTCCAAGCCGGCACGACCCGGTAGTCGGCAACAACCCCGGCATGGCGTGAAATGTTCAAGACCTTGTGAATACCGGCAGCAGCAAATACAAAAGCGATCAGTATCGTAAGGGTCAATAAGTAAATTGGATCCAGTGTGGTCATTGTCTCCGAGTTCAGGTCCAGAGTGCTAGTTGGCGTGGACTACTATCGGCGTTGCGGCGTCCCCGACGGTTATGGTGCGTAGGAATTTTCCGGATCCTGCCGCGTACACATCCAGGAACATTGCAGCATTGGTCACCACCAGGTAGGAAGGATTACTACGCGTTACCGCAATCGAACCACCGGCTGTATCCAGTTTGATCCGCCGCTTGAGTGTGCCCGACTCCGGTTGAAACACCCATACTTCGGTGCCACCGTCTTTATGCGAACCGTCCTTGCCATCGGCTTGCATCAGCACGAACAGTTCCTCATCGTTCCCGGCAATAACGTGCCAGCCGGACGGCCGCCAATTCTCATCGCGCAGTTCGGCGGAAACCATGTCCCAACTTTCAAGAATCCGTGGCTTGTCTGCACGAAAATCTACCGGCTGAACGCGTGAATGGTAACTCGGGAAATAAGTGATCCCTCCAACAATGGCATTTTTGACGAATAGGGGATCCTCATCTATGTCGATGAAAGCTTCACTTCTCGTTGAGGAAGTCACTGCCCCCTCTTCAGAAAGTGTGAAGCTGGCCAGCGTGCCGTCGGCACATAAACTAGAAAACCCACGCTTTCCTGTTGGAAATACAAAATTGCAACCGGGGATGTCTATTTCTGACAAAACCTTACGATTGACCAGGTCCAGAACCGTCACCGATGCTGCCGGCGTAAAATTCATCAACAGGCCCATGCGTTCGCCGTCGGTCAGCTGGAAGGAATTAACCTGGGTTACTACCTGTTGCCGCTTGGTAGGAACAATTATCTCGTCTATGGGTTTCAGCGATACCTTGTCGATTATGACAACCGTATCCGTTCGTTCACCATAGCTGCCGCGTGAGAAAAATGTCTGTGCTGAATAAAGCTCCGGGCGCGAACTGGAGTGTTGAAATGAGCCAAAACCAGCGACACCGACTGTTCCTTTAAAATTCCGGCTTTTTGCCGCCACATCGATGATCGCAACTTTCCCATCCTGAAGCGCGTAGAAATTGAAATCATGTGCGTAAACCCAGGTATCCGGATAAGTTTCGGGGAGTGTCTCGACGCTCGGAATGGATTCGATGGGCAGATCTGCGGCATATACGCTGAGCGGGAACACCAAAACCAACATTGAATTTAAGATTATTCGCTTCATGAAATACTCCAGCTGGGCGGTTTTGTCATCCTTAAGCTAACACAGCCATCCTGAATCAAAAAATTAACTAACTTCCTGCCATTCTCGATCACGCAGTTCTTTCCGCCTGATTTTGCCACTGACCGTTTTTGGCAGAGATTCGACAAATTCAATTTTTCGCGGGTACTTGTACGGTGCCGTAATTGATTTGACGTGTTGCTGCAGTTCACCGAGCAAATCAGCACCGGGCTCATAGCCTGCAGACAATACGATGAAAGCCTTGACGACCTCTCCGCGGGTTTCATCCGGACTCGACACGACTGCAGACTCGGCCACTGCGGCATGCTCCAGCAAAATACTCTCAACCTCAAAGGGTCCAATGCGATAACCCGAGGTAATAATAACGTCATCGGTTCGCCCGACAAACCAGAAGTAACCGTCCTCATCCACAAAAGCCCGGTCACCGGTGATGTACCAGTCGCCGCGAAAAGTTGCCTGGGTTGCTGATGCCGCATCCCGGTATTCCTTAAAAAGACCAACAGGCCTTTGTGGCCTGACTCGCACCGCAATGTCGCCCTCCTGGTTAGGAGCAACAACTTCACCGTCATGATCGACAACGGCCAGGTCAAATCCCGGAGCCGGCTTGCCCATTGAGCCCGCCTTTATATCCATAGATGGAAAATTTCCGCACAACAGCACCGTTTCGGTTTGCCCATAACCGTCACGAACCGTAATACCTGTAGTTTCACGCCAGGTATCAATCACTTCCGGATTGAGCGGTTCACCTGCCGCAACGCAGTGCCGCAAAGATGGCGGTTGAAAATCGGACAGATCCTGCTGTACCAGCATGCGGTAAATGGTCGGGGCGCCGCACATGGTTGTAATTGGAAAACGCTGTAATAATTCAAGCGTACGTTGCGGGGTAAAATCGCTGTCGTCGACGAACACGCAGGAGCCGCAAATAAAGGGGCCGAAATAACTGCTCCAGGCGGCCTTGGCCCAACCGGTATCGGTGATATTCCAGTGGAGATCACCTGGTTTTTGATCCAGCCAGAATTTCCCGGTCGTCATATGGGCAATGCCATTTGAGGCCTGCGTATGGACCGTCATTTTAGGCTTGCCGGTAGTGCCCGAGGTGAAAAAACAAAAGGCTTCATCCGTGGCGAGCAAGTCTTCAGTAGCGTGATCTGATATTTCCGTCGACAGAAGCTCAGAATAATGACTCCAGCCCAGAGCCGGGTTGCCAGAATCGGCTCCCACCAGAACCTTGTTACGCAAGCCGGGGCATTTCTCAAGGATTGAGTCAATTTTGGAGCTGTTAAGAACATCGATAATCACGCAACTGGCCCCCGATGCATTGATTCGGTATTCCAGGTCAGATGCCGACAGTTGTGGTGTCGCCGGCGATATGACAGCACCCATCCGCAGGCATGCGGTGACGGCTTCCCACCACTGCAACTTTCTGCCAAGTAAAATGATGACAGTTTCGCCTTTGCGCACACCCAGAGCTTGCAGCGCGGTGGCCAGGTGTTTGGAAGTGTCCGATAATTCCTGGTAGCTGACGGTGATTTCCTGATCCCCTTTGACCCAAAATATTGCGGCGGCCTGCGGATCATCTGTCGCGTCGATGACGTCCCGTGCAAAATTAAAAGCCACCGGAACTGTAAGTTCGAAATTTTCCATTATCTGTTCGTAGCTCGACGCATTCGCAGTCATACAAACCAACTCCTTTCTTTACGCTGATTACAGCGTAGAAGCACAATCATAGATACAACTGCTTACATAATAACCGCTGAGCCGATTTGTCGTTATAATGCAAAGGTAGGTAAATACCTTAGTATTAATCTGCCTGGATCTCATACAGGGAGAATGCATTGGCTACCCCGGCACCGTTTGGCATCGCACCAGCTGACACCAAGGTAATCAAGACCGCCGCTTCACGTATAAAGCAGCCAGCCGCTGCATTGGCCGATATTGCCCGGCAACTGCAAAGTACGGATGCGGCGATTACCTACATTTTCTGCGCCGCTGGCTATTGCACCCAGGAACTGGAACAAAGCCTGGAACGATACCCGAATTTTGGCGTGGTGGTGGGCTGCAGTTCTGAGGGCGAATTTTCACAACATGGATACCTGACGGATTCCATGTGTGCCGTTTCTTTGCCGCGGAGCCTTTTTACCGTTGCCGTCGCGCCTATTGAAAATGTTAAAAATTTCCGCCTCCAGGATGCCTCGCATATCGTAAATTCCCTGAAGGGTTCCATGGGTTCGCGTTTCCGGACCGCGGCACCTTCGCAAATGCTGGCGATTTTGCTGGCCAACGGACAGGCCAAGAATGAAGAAAGGCTTTGTGCCGCACTGGGGGCGGAATTAAGTGGAATTTCACTGGTGGGTGGAACTGCAGGTGACAGTTGGCTAAGAAGCCAGGAAGCACCGGCCCGCAACAGCAAGGTTCTGATCAATGGCCGTTTTCGAGATGACTGCGCACTGATCGTTCTAATCCACAGCAGGCTCAAGTTCAAAACCTATCTTCACAGCCACTACAAGCCGACAGACCGCCGTGCAGTGATTACAGCCATGTCATCTGAACACCGGACAGTCAATGAGATTGACGGGCGCCCCGCGGTGGAGGCTTATGCCGAATTGTGCGGCCTGGAGGAAAAAAACCCTTCATTTGCCGATTTTTCCCGCTGGCCGGCGATTGTAAGAATAGGCGGGCAGTCTTTTCCACGCGGCCCGATGGGCACGACGCAGGACGGCGGCATCCGCTTTGCCTGCGCGATGGATGAAGGCGTGGTGATAAACATTGCAGAACCCGGCGATATGGTTGAAGAACTGGAGGCGTTCTTTGCCGGGATTGAAAAAGAACTTGGAATGCCTGCGCTGATACTGGGATTTAATGGTGCCGCCCGGCAATTCGAAATGAACCAGCAGGGTATCAAACCGCAAATCTCGGAACTCATGCGGCGCTACAATGTCCTGGGTTTTTCAACCCTGGGTGAGCAATACAACACCATTCATGTCAATAATTCCTTTACCTGTGTTGCATTTGGCGCTGAGCTAAATGACTGAAGTCACATCTGCTCAAAAAGTTGGCATCGATATCGAGTCACTGACACTCGAGAACCAACGATTAAAAAAAACACTAAATGCGTTGATGAAACGCGTTGAACGGGATATTGACCAACAGGCAGATGCTTTTACGCTGTTTCGAACTGCGGCTAAGCTTGAAGAAGCAATCAAGGTCCGGACGAAGGATCTGGAGACCGTCAATAAACGCTTGACCCATGAGCTTGACGTTCGTCAACAAATCGAAGAAGCCCTGAGGTTAGCCAAGGAAAAGGCGGAAGAAACCGATAAACTGAAGACAAAGTTCCTGGCCGCAGCCAGCCACGATCTGCGCCAGCCCTTGAATTCAGCCTTGCTCTTCCTTGAGGCTGTTGAGGGCTCTGGCCTGCCGTCTAAAGAACGCGACTATCTGAACAAGACCAGGGTAGCACTCGGTTCATTGAACAGCCTGCTGGTATCTTTGCTGGATGTGACCAAGCTCGATAGCGGCATGATTGAACCTCACATCAATCACTTTCAAGTGGCCGACGTGCTCAACCCGCTTGCTGACGAATATGCGGAGTTGTCCAGCAATTCATCTCTCTCCTTCCGGCATGTAAAATCCTCGGCAGTCGTGAGGTCAGATCAGCACTTGCTTGAAACCGTCATTCGTAACCTGGTAACCAATGCCATACGCTACACGCCCAGCGGAAAGGTATTGATGGGATGCCGCCGCCTGGCTCAGAAGGTTCGTATTTGTGTCTATGACACCGGTGTCGGAATTCCTCCGGAAGAACTCGATCGCATTTTCGAGGCTTATTACCAGAGCTCAAACCCGGGAGTGACCCAGGCCACCGGAATGGGGCTGGGTTTGTCTATCGTTGACAGGATTTCTGCTCTGCTTTCGATTGAATTACATGTGGTTTCGAAACCGGGAACAGGATCCATGTTTGCAGTCGATGTACCCTTGGGAGATTCTCAGAAAATTATCGAAACCCAGCACCCTGCCATCATCGCAGACAGCCTTCATGACCGTACGATTGTGGTCATCGATGACAGCGCAGATGTCCTCAATAGCATGAAAGCAAATATTGACCGCTGGGGTTGCCGGGCAATATTTGCCACCGACGGATCCCAGGCCCTGGTTGAACTTATTGCAAGCGATCAGGATCCTGATGTCATCATTTCAGATTACCACCTGGCCAATGGAGAGAAGGGGTTTGACGCCATTGATCAGATTCGCCGGGAATTTTCCCATGATATATTCAGTGTTCTCATGACCAGTGATCCCGACCCGAAAATCAGGGATTTATCCCGCAAGAAAGGCCATGCTTACATGTCAAAGCCGCTGAACATGGCAAAACTTCGCGCATTGCTCAGCAAAGCCTGAATTCATTTTTTTTCCAGGACATCTTTGGCCAGCATTGCGGCCTGAACCCGGTTACTGACTCCCAACTTACGCAAGATCGCCGATACATGGGCTTTAACGGTAATTTCGGTAATCGACAACTCGTTGGCAATCGCCTTATTCGATTTCCCTTCCGCCATGATCTCAAGCACGGTCTGTTGACGCTCAGTCAATGAAGATTGCTCCGTTGCTCTGTTTTTTGCTCGCGGGCGGACAGAACGGCGTAACCAGCTTGAAGACACCGCAGATGCAGGCATAAAAACACCCCCTGCCATCACCAGTTGAAGTGCGTTACGCATGGTTGTCCTGCTGGATGACTTGGGCAAGTAACCCGTTGCTCCATACTCGATGGCTTCACGCATCGTAGTGGCTTCTTCAACGGCTGAAACAATCACAATGGGAGTCACGGAAGTCCGGTTCCTTACCAGCGTCAAACAGGTAAATTCGGTTGCATCCGGCAGTTTCAGGTCCAACAGGATCAGGTCGAAGCTGTCATCGCTTTGAACCACGTCAAGCACTTCAGCCTGAGAGGCACAGCTGACGATGTCGGCCGAGGGATAAACTTCTTTTACGACAAGTTCAAGGGCATCACGGTAAAGCGGATGATCGTCGGCGATAAGTATCCGCATTGCCGGGGTATTATTCCTGTCGTGGTCTATGGCATTCAATCTTGTGCTACTTTGGTAGTACGCTCAGTCACACACCATACCATTGAGCTAGTGTAGTGTCCCAAGTTATATGGGACTCTTAATCGCCACACAGTAAGGGACACTGCAGGGGTGACAAAATGAAGTTATCACTCATAAAATGTATTGCACAATCCACTTTTCCCGAATGAATGATAAAAATGACTAATCTCAGCTATGTAAATGGGGTCAGCGACAAGCCTTTAGTTTTCAAAACCATCGGCGAACTGCTGGATGAAGCCGTGTCGAAGAACGCCGACAAAGAGGCTATCGTGGTGCGTCACCAGGATGTTCGCCTGAGTTATGCGGAATTGAATGAACAGGTGAATCGTGTGGCAGGCAATTTGCTGTCGCGGGGCATTGAGACCGGAGACCGGGTCGGCATCTGGTCCCCAAACAACCTGCAATGGGTTGTCAGCCAATTTGCAACTGCAAAAATCGGCGCCATACTGGTGAACATCAATCCGGCATACCGGATTTCCGAGCTTGATTATGTTCTCAACAAGGTTTCCTGCAAAGCCCTGATCCTGGCGGAAAAGTTCAAGACCAGCGACTATGTCAGCATGCTGATGAACCTGGCTCCGGAACTTGATGAGTGTGCTCCGGGCGAACTGCAAGCAGAAAAAATTCCGGCACTGAGAACCGTCATTTGCCTGGGTGATGAGGAACATCCCGGTATGTACCGCTTTTCAGACCTCGAACAGGATGTTTCAGCTTCCTCCTTACAAAAGCTGGAATCCATTGCGGCCTTACTGCAACCGGACGACCCGATCAACATACAGTTCACCAGCGGAACAACCGGTTTCCCCAAAGGTGCAACGCTGACCCATTTCAATATTCTGAATAATGGATATTTTGTTTCCGAGGCGATGAGATTCACGGACAAGGATCGATTGTGCATTCCGGTACCCTTGTACCATTGTTTCGGCATGGTGATGGGCGTTCTGGGCTGTGTCAGTCACGGGGCAACCATGGTTTTTCCGGACGAGGCGTTTGACCCCCAAAGTGTGCTGGAAACAGTGCAGGCTGAACGATGCACCGCTTTGTTCGGTGTTCCGACCATGTTCATCGCCGAATTGGCGCACCCGGACTTCCAAAATTACGATTTGTCCTCATTACGCACCGGAATTATGGCTGGCGCACTCTGCCCGGCCGATACCATGGAACGGGTGATGGGCGAAATGAACATGAGCGATGTGACCATTGCTTACGGAATGACCGAAACCAGCCCGGTAAGTTTTCAGACTTCCGTAGATGACCCGGTAGACAAGCGTGTCAGCACGGTCGGGCGGGTGCATCCCCATGTGCAGGTCAAAGTAATTGATGAGGACGGGCGCGTTGTGCCAACGGGAACAAAGGGCGAACTGTGTACACGGGGATATTCCGTCATGCTGGGATACTGGGGTGACGAAGAAAGGACCCGTGAATCAATAGACCCGGCCGGCTGGCTGCATACCGGGGATCTGGCCGTCTTAGACGCAGAAGGATATTGCGACATCGTCGGACGCGTCAAAGACATGATCATCAGGGGCGGTGAAAACATCTATCCACGTGAGGTGGAAGAGTATCTGCTCCGCCATCCTAAAATCATGGATGTATCGGTATTTGGTATCCCTGATGAAAAATACGGTGAGCAGCTCATCGCCTGGGTGCAGGTTGTAGAGGGCGAAGAACTGGACGAGGCGACGGTTAAATCCTTTTGTGACGGTCAGATTGCACATTACAAAATTCCCTGGAAAGTTAAATTCGTCAATGAGTTTCCGCTCACCGTGACGGGCAAGATCCGAAAATTTGTAATGCGTGATCAAATGATCGCCATGGAATCCTGACGGGGGCTTCGAACCATGGAAACCACCCTTGCTGTTTCCAACACGATGCTGTGGATCCTCGTACTGGTCCTGGCCGTGATGGTATTCGCACTGGCACGACAAATCGGAATTTTGTATGAACGGGTTGCACCGGCAGGTGCCCTGATGTCCGGTGCCGGCCTGAAAACCGGGGAAGAAATACCCGTTTTAGACCTGGAAACACTTGATGGCCACGCCATTCGGATAGGCGGGAAACAGGGCAATGGAAAAAGCACCCTGCTCTTTTTTCTATCCCCAAACTGCCCTGTTTGCAAAACCTTGATTCCCATCATGGCGGCCATGCGAAAGAGCGAAGCCAACTGGCTGGAAATTATTTTTGCCAGCGACGGAGACGAACAAAAGCATCGGGAATGGTTGCGGAAGGGTAATCTGGAATCCTGGCCTTATATCTTGTCCGAGCGACTGGGTAGGACCATGCAGGTAGCCAAACTACCCTTTGCTGCATTGATTGATGAAAACGGGATTCTGTGCGCGCGCGGACTGGTCAACACCCGCGAGCACATCGAAAGCCTGTTTGAAGCCAGGGAACGGGGTGTTGCTTCCATCCAGGAATACATGAAGAAAAAGCAAATCAGGGCTGAACAACCGCGCTAGCGATCCGAGCCAAGAGCAAAAACCGAACGCTCATTGTCCAATTGGCTCTGTACGTCGTCAGAGCATATGGCACCACTTCAGGCTTTTTCCAGGAGACAATTTCTGCCCGTACTATCTCCAGTTTAGCCTGCTAACCGCAGATTTTGTACTTTCCTCTGCGTCAACGTTCTGGCTGATCCAGGGCCACATCAACAACCAACTCCCGTACAGGCTCGGGTATCTTGTTCCGGTATTGACGTGATGCCCTGCTGTGGTTCTGTAAGCCATCAGGACCATCACGTTCATAAGCCTGATACCAGCGGTAGAAACTGCTGCGACTGACGTTGATCTCAGCCAGAGTCCAGCGGATAGACAGCTCCGAGTCTTCCACGACACCGCTCGGCTATCGAGGACTCTCCCCGCAACCCATCCAGCACGATGCGGATCTTTTCTTTCGATGAACACTTACGACGGTTTTTACGGCGGATCTCCTTGACCCGCTTGGTGGTGTTTGACATGCTCCTATTGAAACCCCTCTGCTTCAGTTTAAAACCAGCAGAAGTGTCTCTCAGTTAAAGCGGTAGATTGGTCCTAAATGGGCTGACGCCGCACCGTAAAACGTGTTGTTATCGACCCGTGGAGTGGGAGTAATGAGTACAGAAATGCAGGAAACCAAGGAAACTAACCTGGAAGCAACAGTACTTGAACTGCGTAACTGTCTGCAACAGCAACGCAAAGCCTACTTTGCCGATCCAAATCCTGATTTCAAGCAGCGCAAATCCGACCTGCTTGCTTTGAAGCGGATGCTAAGTGAGAACACAGACGCAATTATTGATGCGATCAACAAAGATTATGGTAATCGCTCGCGTCACGAAACGCTTTTTGCGGAGCTCATTCTGGCACTCGATGGCATTCATTTTGCAGTCAAGCGTTTGAAACGCTGGATGAAGACTCAACGACGCAGCATAGATTTCACCACTTATCCGGGTGCGAAAAACCGGGTTATCCCGCAACCCATAGGGGTTGTGGGCGTTATTGTTCCATGGAATTTTCCATTGCAACTTTGCTTTGTGCCATTGACCTATATTTTTGCGGCCGGTAATCGAGCCATGGTCAAGATGTCGGAAAACTCACGACATCTGACCAGATTGCTGATCAAACTGGTACCGGATTACTTTCCACCGGAAAAGCTTTCTTTTTTTGAAGAGACGGGCGAAGTAGGTATTCAGTTCTCACAACTACGCTTTGATCACCTGATTTTTACCGGCTCCGGCGCCACCGGTAAAGCCGTAATGGCTGCCGCCGCGAAGAATCTGACTCCTGTTACGCTGGAATTGGGTGGAAAATCTCCAGCCGTAATCGCGCCTGATTACCCATTGAAAAAGGCGGTGGAACGGGTCATGTTCGCCAAACAATACAACGCCGGCCAGGTGTGCGTGAATGTAGATTACATTTTCGTTCCTGAGGACCGGGTTGAAGAGTTTGTTGATATGGCCAAGTCATGGGTCAGCGCACATTGCCCGGATATCAACAGCCGTGATTACACTTCCATCATTGATCAAAGAGCCTATAACCGTCTCACCGAAGCCCTTGCCGATGCAGAAAAAAAGGGTGCAACTCTGGTCAATTTGTCAAAAGATCAACAGCCAAATCCAGAAACCAGAAAGATACCACTCTACCTCGTATTGAATACTTCGGATGACATGATTCTGCGGCAACGGGAAATATTTGGCCCCATCATGCCTGTCATTCCCTATAAAGACCGCCAGGAAGTACTGGACTACATCAACCAGCGTGATCGTCCGCTGGCGTTTTACCCCTTTACCAATGACAAGTCACTTCAAAAATTCTACCTTGACCGGGTGATGTCGGGCGGTGTCTGTGTCAACGACGCCTTGCTGCATCCGGGCCAGCACGACCTGCCATTTGGTGGGGTGGGTGAAAGCGGCATGGGCCATTATCACGGCTATGAGGGATTCGCGACGTTTTCCAAGCTACGCCCGGTATTTTATCAGGCGGGGTTCAGTGTTCTTAAATACCTTTCACCACCCTACGGTAAGCTCGCTGACAGGGTTACCAGCCTGATGCTTAGAATGAAAAAGTGAGCTGTTGATAAATATCATGAACAGTCTGATTGAAAAGATCGAAAATATTGTCGGGCCAGCCGGAATGTTGTTGGGTGAAGATGTCACAGACCGCTCAGATTCCTGGCCACCCATGGGTAATTGCAAGGCCCTGGCCATTGTTCGACCAGCGAATACCCAGCAAGTATCTGATGTATTGAAGCTGTGCCACGCAGCAGACCAGGGAGTTGTCACCCATGGCGGATTGACCGGGCTGGTTGGTGGCGCGAAAGCCGGGGAAAACGACATCGTGCTTTCACTGGAACGAATGAACGGTATGGAGCCGGTTGATACCGTCAACCGCACAATAATGGTTGATGCCGGCGTGGCTTTGCAAAAGGTACACGACACGGCAGAAGCGGCGGGGTTGCTGTTCCCGCTTGATCTTGGAGCGCGTGGCAGTTGTACCATCGGCGGAAACATTTCTACCAAC
>Ga0114950_10003904_pt1 | contig 11533 bp, 9 predicted proteins | sample N075metaG_FD_83503 | JGI IMG/M metagenome (GOLD analysis project Ga0114950, IMG submission 83503) | Deep subsurface microbial communities from Kermadec Trench to uncover new lineages of life (NeLLi) - N075 metaG | ecosystem: Environmental > Aquatic > Marine > Ocean trench > Sediment | place...
ACCAGGGGAATCGCGAACGGGATCGGCGAGGGGGTGACCAGTGCGATCACGCCGATGGCATCGTAGAGGTAATGGGCTCGTTTGTGAGCGTAGTACGGATGGCGCGGATCGACGCTCAGACCGGCTTGGTAGCGCTCGGAATGGCGGATGATGAACTTGAGGTGGTCGAGGGCCGGTAGGACTTCCTGCGCCATCGCCTCGGCGCGCGGTTTACCCTGCTCGCGCGAGATCAACTCGGCAATCTGTTCGGCGCTCTCGCAGATCAAACGCGACAGCGCACGCAGATGGTGGCCGCGTTCCGCAAATGCCGTCCCGCGCCACAGCGCAAGACCACGAACCGCGGCATCCACCGCACGCTCCACGTCCTCGGGACCCGCCTGCGCTACGCAAGCGAACGGTTCGCCGGTCGACGGGTCGATCAGCGAGACCCGTCCGCCACGCCCGCCGGAGGGTTCGCCGTCGATGAACGGGAGTAGGGGCGCACCGATCCGGACGGACACGGACTCCCGCGGCGCGTCCGCGACCTTGTCGCAGTCGGTAGGTTCTTCGAATTCCGTGCCAATCACGGGGCCAAATATAGGGCCACTCAAGCACGGAGGCACGCGCGCACGGGCAACTCTTTTACTCTCTTTTTCAGGCGTTTTAACGCGATCGCGCGGCTGGGCGAGGTCAGGGTGCGGCTTTGCCGATCAATCCGGCACGCCGCAGCCGCTCGAACGCGGCGGAAAAACCGTCCAACGTGCGCTTGAAGTCCTCAGCGCCGTGGGCCGTCGAGAGCGCTCCCAACCCCGTGCGCACCGAAACGCCGTGCAGCATCAGCACCGACTTCAGGAAACCGTCGTCGAGGAAAGGATGCGCCCGTTTGGCCATTTCCTCAGGCGACGACGGGTCGGCTCCCGGTTCCCTGAGCACGTGCAGCATCAGCAGCGAACTGGACGTTCCGACCGGTTCCGGCGTCCCCAGCAAACTGACCGCCAACCCCGCCTCGTGCGCGACGGTACGCAGGCCGTCGCGCAACTCCTTGCCGGCGCGGGCCAGCGCCGGATATACGGTGCGTTCTTCGGCGATCAGCTCTTCGAGCAGGGTTGCCGAGGCCAGCAGCGCAAGTTCGTGGGCGGAGTACGTACCTCCTTCGAATTTAACGCGGTGCTGTTCGCGCGTGCAAAGCGCCAGGAGTTCCCGCCGGCCGGCGACCGCGGCGACAGGCATCCCGCCCCCCAGCACCTTGCCCAGCACCAGCAGATCCGGTTCGACGCCGTAGAGTTGGGTCAGGTCGCCTGCTCGAAAACGGAACCCGGTGATGATTTCGTCGCACACCAGCAGCGCCCCGTGGTGCGACGTGAGACGCCGAATCTCGCGCATGTATTCGAGCGTGGCGGCAATCCCCCCGCCTTGCCCCAGCACCGGCTCAACGAGCATGCAGGCGATCCGGTCGCCGTGGTCGCGAAACATCCGGCGAAGCTCCTCGACGTTGTTGTAGCTCGTGAGCAAGATCTCGCTGGGCGTGCTTTTCGGCAAGCCTTCGGTCTCGATTCGATCGTAGGCGTCGCCGTGGGCGGAAACGCCCTCGAGTCCGAACGGCTGGCTCCCATGCCAACCACCCTTGACCTTGAGGATAAGGTCGCGGCCGGTGAATCCGCGACACAACAACGACGCGTAGAACATGCCCAGCGACCCGCTGGTCGTGACGCGCACCGACTCCGCGCCGGTGCAGCGCACGATCAACTCGGCGACACGCGCTTCGACCTCATGCAACATCCCACTCTGCAAGCCGCGCCCCTCCTCGAGCGCTCGCGCGAGTGCATCGCGGATCAGTGGCGGGTTGTGGCCCAACAGATTGGAAAAGTGGCCTTGCCAGTAATCGACGAGCACGTGCCCGTCGAGATCTTCCACCCGTGCTCCCGAGGTGCGCGCCATGATCGGCATGAACGGATCGTTCCAGCGCACGGCATGGCTGCACCCGTCGAGGAGGTGGTCTGCGTGGGCGCGGTGATGCGCGGCCGACCGCGGATACTCCCGTTCGTACTCCTCCGCCAGACGCTCCTTGAAGGCCGCTAGCGCGGCGGTTCGATGACCCGACATGCCCGTCTCCCACGCGCGAGCTTAACAGCAGCGCCAACCGCAGGCAGGATGTCCTAGGAGGCGGGGTCGTTGAGCCGCTCGTAGAACTCGAGGATCTCGCGGGCGTAGCGACTTCCCCGGAAGGTCCCGCGGCGGAGTTGCATGGAAACGCGACTGGGACCGAAGCAATACGCGGTCAAGGCAACGTGCTCGTCGCCGAACCGGTCGACGAGTTCCTTGTAGTAGCGCAGACCCAGCCGGATGTTCAGATGCGGGAGGCGCAAGGTCTGTTTGCCGTTCCACTCGATATTCGTGCGCAGCGCCACGTCCTCGGCGACCCAGGGCCGCAACTGCATCAGACCGACCGCGCCGGCGTGGCTCACCACGCGGCTCTTGAAGGAGCTTTCCTTCGCGATGATCGCCGCCACCAACAGCGGATCGATCGCCTCGGCGCGCGCTTCCTCGACGATCGCGGCGGCCAGCGTGTGCCGCCATCCGTCAGCCGCGGTCGGCCGGTGCTGACGCACGACCCTGAGAACACGCTCGTAGTCGAGTTCGTCGCGGACCGTGGACTGGGCTTGCAGCCAGGCCTCGGCCGGCGTCGTAGCGGAATCGATGGAGTTCAGGCCGGCACCGCCCAGCAACGCGCAGAGGAAACCGGCGAGAACGACGATTCGCTTGCCCTTGTGCTTCAGTTTGTTTCGCATACTCACCCACCCGTTGCCCGTGGGCCCGGCACCGGCGCCGGACACGCCCACAGGAATCGCAAGGACGATGCCAAGTCGCGGAAGCCGAAAAAGCTTCCGATTGCTCGAAATTTCAAAACGGGGTGCCGCATCGCAAGTGTCCTGCGTCGCGACAACAGAACTTGAAGACGTCCTCTCGTGGACATGATCTACCGGATCCACCAGCGTTTTCACACCCTGTCGCGGTTTGCGACATCGAGTGTCGACCGAACCGACATAAGACCTCGCGGAGAACATGCTCAGAAGCTAACCAGCCCGGTCGAAACCGCGCAAACATGTGGCCGCTGCCCAACCGGCTATGCAGCGTCTTGGCGCCCGTCTACTGCGCCTGTCGGGTCGCAGTGATACGTCGTTTGTAAGCCGAAGCGGATGAACCGGTTGGATCGATCAGTGCAACAAACAACACACGCGAAGAGTCATTTTTACGCCGACGTTCCGGTCGGCGGACGCGAAGTTTTTTGCACCGGCGGCGAAAAAAAATCGTCCGAAATCCTTATCGAACGTGCGGATGTCGTAAGCCGCGTTTTTTGAAGCCTAACCGCCAATCCGTTTGGCTTTGAATCCCGCGCGCGCGAGTTCATCGACGACCCGGTCGCGGTGGTCGCCCTGGATTTCGATTTTGCCGTCCTTGACCGTCCCGCCGGAACCACAAGTCTGCTTGAGCCGCTTGGCCAGCGTCCGGAGCCCGTCCGGCGGCAAGCCGAGGCCCGTCACGACGGTCACGCCCTTGCCCCGGCGCCCTTTCGTTTCACGTGCGACACGCACCGGCCCCTGCACTGCCGCAGCGGTGTCGGAACAACGGCAGGCGTCTTGCGAGTGCCCGCACCTCCGGCACGTCGTGCCGGAGTGCGATGAGAAGATGGTGCCGCTGGGGGGTTTGTCGAATCCCACGTCAGTCCGTTCCGAAACACTCTTCGTGCCGGGCCACGTCCTCGCGGTTCCCCGGTCCTTCCGCCCAACATGAGCACCATCGTACCTCAGATGGCATCATGGCTTCATGGTAGGGACCCCGAGTTTGATCATGACTGCGGCGACCGAACGATTGGCCAAACTTCGGTTCCCGACCCTGTTCCTGGTGCTCGCTGGATTGTTCTTGTTTGACGTGGCGATCCCCGATTTCATCCCGCTGGTCGACGAACTGTTGCTGGGAATCGCTACGCTCATCGTGGCGAACCTGACGCGGCGGCGAGACGACGCGGAGACCTAGCGCGCAACGAACATCCTCGTCGAGGGCGTTGACGCTGCGCCGGCGCTGCGGTCGAGTTAGTTGCAAGTTCCGATGCGTTGCTCACCGCAAACGTTGGACAGCGACGGACGCGGGTTCCCCAACGAATCCGGGCCCGCACCCCCCTCGCGCGCGCCGTCATTGGGCAAGATCAAGAAGTACTGGAGCCCGGGCCCGTAACTCAGCGTGGCGGGCGAGGTCCTGTCGCACGACCCATCGACGGGGACGTGGTTGTAGGTTCCCGTCGAACGAAGCAGGCTCAGGTCGCCGGCATGGACCGAGTACTGCTGGCCGGGTACGATCCCGATGTTGCAGGAATCGCCCCACGTGGCCTCGACCGTACCCGGACCGTTGATGCTGAACCGAACCTCCTGAGGCACGATCCCCGGCCAGTCCAACGGATCGCAGACGGAGGCGCCGTTTTCTTCGTACTCGAAGAAGATGTTGTCGATGTACCAACCCTCGTCGAAAGTCGGCAGCGTGTCGGACCCGAACACGAAGGCGATGTAGACGGTGTTCCCCCTGTACGGAAGTAGGTCGAACGTCGCCGTGGTCCAGCCGCCGGAATTCCCGTGATACGCCTGCAAGCCTTCCAGGCCGTTGCAGTTGCCGAATGCCAGGGTGCCCGTCGGGTAGCCGCCGACCGGATTGATCACGGTGTAGTTGTCGTTGCCGTCCTGGAGGAAGTCGATCGTCACGAGACCGCCGTCACGGTTCGCGGCCGTCTCGTACCAGTGATCGAACGTCAACGTCGCGGAAATCGCGGTGGCCGGGATCGTCACGCCGGCGCCTCCGGCGGAATCCTTGCCCGCGTAGTAGAGCCACGCGTGGTTCTTGCGCGAATACGTCAGCGCCGGACCGCGCCCCAGGTGATAACTATTACCATGTGCCGCATCTTTGGAAAAGACCTGCCACTCGTCGAGATACGCGGCCGTGCAGCCCGATAAGGCCGGATCGATGAACTCGTGGCTCCATCCCGGACCCGGCGACGGATCGAAGTCGTCGTCGATCAGCGTGAATGGGATCGGCGGCAGGAAGCCGCCGATCGCAACGGAGAACGCGTTGGGGACGTCCCCGAACGGGCCGGGGTCGTTCGCCGCGGTCAGGTTGACGAGGTCGAAGGTCAACGTGTCACCGCAGGTCGCATCCGGGTCGAGGATGAACGTGGCCAGTTGCACCGAACTCTCGACGAGCCCGGGCAGGATGTCGGCGAAATCGACCACGCCGCCGTTGACCATCGTGATCCCCGGTGTCGACGTCGTCAACGTGCCCTGCGGCGCCACGGCGGTCGCGCCACCCCCGTTACGCAGGCTGATTTGCACGCCCCACGTTTCGCCCGGTTCGATCAGCGGGTTCCCGTTGCCGTCGATTTCCACCGGCGCGCTCGCGGATTCGTAGAGCAGGATCGGGCTGACCGGCCCGAGTGCGGTCTGCCACGCCCCGCTGCCGTACGTGCCGGCGGTCACGATGTTCTGGGCGATGTTGTACTTGAGGTCGGTGACCACAGCGGCCAGCGGCAAACCATCCATCGACGGCAGCCACGATAGGCCGCCGTCGAGGCTGCGGTACGTCCCGACATCATTCCCCACCATGATGTCGCTACTCGACAGCATCAGTACCGTGTTGTGCGGCACGTTGGGAAGCCCGGCGCTTCGATCGGTCCAACCGCCGGCTGCGGTCCACTCCCATACGTGACCGGTGTTGAAGCCGCCAACCACCGCGAAGGCGCGATCCGAATCCGTCGGATCGGAAGCCACGTCGTTGACCGAACGCGAGGGCAGGCCCGACGTGATGTCGGTCCAGTTCGCCGCGCCGTCGATGCTACGCCAGACCTTCCCGCTTCCACTGGAGGTCAGGACGGTGTCGGGGTAGTTGCGGTTGATCCCGATGTTGGTCAGGCTACCCGACCCGCCGGTCAGGTCCGGTCCCATCTGCGTCCAGCTCGAACCGTGGTTGTCCGATCGATAGATTCGGTGAGTTCCGAGGTACAGGATGTTCGGGTTGAGCGGGTCGATCAGGTAGGGCGTGACCCAGTTGATCCGGTCGTTGCCGACCACGCCGCTGCCGGAGCCGCTGATATCTCCGTACCCGCCGAACAGTCCGCTGGTCGAACGCCAAACGTTGGGGTACCCGCCCGTCGGGTAGGACGTAATGTACGAGTAGTTGCTGTCCTGCGGATTGATGTGGCAAGTGAAACCGTCGCCCGTAACCGTCTGCAGCGACCACACGTTGTTGCTCGAGCGGGCCACCGAGCTGTTGTCCTGGGCTCCGCCGCAAATGCGGTCCGGATCCTGCGCGTCCACGCCGACGGCGTAGAACAGGAACGTATTGAGGTTGCCGTTGAGGTTGGTGAAGCTCGAGCCGCCGTTGACGCTCTTCCAGAGTCCACCGTCGGTTCCGGTGTAGTACGTGTCCGGATCGTTCGGGTGCATCACCATCACGTGGGTGTCCTGGTGCACCTTCTGCCCCGAACCCCAGCCGCCTGTCAGGTCGGTCCAGCTGACGCCCGCGTTGACCGATCGGAAGCTGCGGATGGTCCCGCGAAAAACGGTGTTGGGATCGTCGATCTTGACGCGCAACACCATGTTGTACCAGCACTGGCCGTCGCAGGCGGTGCTCCCCGACGTTTGCATCGTCCAGGTCACGCCACCATCGGTGGTGCGCCACAAACTCGGTCCGCTGGCGAACAAAGCGTAAACGGTGTTGCTGGCGCTGGGCGCGATAGCCAGCTCGCAACGGCCAACGTTTCCGGCGGGAAGCCCGGAGCCGGTCTGCTGGGTCCAGCTCACCGCATTGTCCGTCGATTTGTAGATCCCGTCGTCGGTGGCGGCCCAGTACGTGTCCATCACGGCGGGGTCCTGTTTGACTTCGTAAACCTGCTTGGAGGCCAAACGAACGGCCCAGTTCAGTCCGGCGTCGGTCGAGGTGTAGATGCCGCCCTCGAACCCGCTGCCGTCGCCGCATTGGCGAATCCGCCCACCGACCACGAGGTGGTTCGAATCGCGCGGATCGACAACGACGTCGGCGAAGGTGGCGAGGTCTTCGAGTGTGCTCGCACCGGTGCCGTTCCGCTCTTCCCAGGTTTGTCCGCCGTCGGGGCTACGCCACAGCCCGAGACCGAAATAGGACTCGCAACCGACGAGGTTATCGCCGGTGCCGGCCCAGATCACGCTGGGGTCGTTGGGATCGACGGCGACCGCACCGATCGTCATCGTGCCCACGGAGTCGAAGAGTTGAGTCCAGTTCTGACCCTCGTCGCTCGATTTCCACAACCCGCCGGCGGCGGTTCCCAGGTACAGGATGCCGCCGCTCCAGTCGCCGGCCAGCGCCGTGACCCGGCCCGCGACGGTTCCGAAGGCCCAGCCGCCAAAGTTCGACGGCGAGGGACCCTTGGGCACCCACGGATTTTCCTGTTGCAGCAGGCCTTCCGTGCGGAGCGAGCGCTGTTGTTCCAAGGCGGCCTTGGTTTGCATCACGGCCTCGCGCCGGAGTCGCGCTCGCTCGTCGGCCGTCGCAGCGCCGGCGGTGCGGGTCGCGAAGAACCACTCGCGGCGTCGCTGGATCTGCTCTTCCTCGCCTAAACGTCGGTCGATGGTCGGCCGGTCCACCTCGGTGGGTGGGTCGGGCATGGACTGCGCGGGCACGATTCCGGCGAACAGGGCCAGAAGAACCCCGGCGCAGACAAGGCGGTCGAAAAGTCCAAAACGGTTCATTTCAAAACACCCCTCGCGGTACCCCGGGTGCTCCCCCCCGACGGGTCCAGCTCGGATTTCCCCAGGACAATCTACGACACCCGGGGCGAACCAGTCTCGTGTACTGCGAATTCTAACGAAAAGGCAGTGAGATCCGTTCCTCCGCAGCCGCATGACCGACAGCTTTCTGGCACACGAAGGTTCTTCAACTGCCTGCCAGCCCGAGTGGGTCGGCAACCCCCCGGAGCGCCCTCAGGACGACCTCGATGTGGTCGTTCAGCTCCACACCCAGCCCGGCGGCGCCGGCCGCGATGTCGTCGCGGCTGACAGCGGCAGCGAAGCCCTTGGATTTCATTTTCTTGCGCACCGACTTGACCTTGACATCGTGAAGCGACTGGGTCGGCGTGACCAGGGCGCAGGCAACGAGGAACCCGGACAACTCGTCGCAGGCGAACAGCGTCTTTTCAAGCGACGTTTCACGGGGCACGCCCGAATAGTTCGCGTGCGACAGGATCGCGCGGCGGAACCATTCCGGGTAGCCGCGTTCGGTCAGGATCTCGACACCACGAAACGGGTGGTCGTCCGGGGTTGGCCAGCGCTCGTAGTCGAAATCGTGCAACAAACCGACGAGGCCCCAGGCATCCGCGTCCGCGCCGCACTGCTCCGCGTATGCGCGGCACGCCGCTTCGACCGACAGGGCATGTTTGATTAACCCCGGTTTCTTTGTGTACTCGTGAAGCAACGCGACCGCCGCGTCGCGTCCGCCGGGCAGGTCCGCGGCATTTTCTCGTGGGGTCATCGATACACCTCCGGGACCGTTGATCGCCGGTCGGCATCATGTTAGCGTTTTTCCTTTCTCTCCGAGCACGCCATGAACCTCATTCGACCGGACATCGATCGTTACCTGAACCGCTGGGCCGCGTCCAAGGATCCGGTCGTCGTCGAAATGGAACAGTTGGCTGCCGAGCGAGGATTCCCGATCGTGGGCCCACAGGTCGGCCGATTACTGCTCACGCTCGCGCGCTCGATCGACGCGAAACAGGTACTCGAACTAGGTTCCGGATTCGGTTACAGCGCGTGGTGGTTCGCCACCGCGGTCGGGCCCGGGGGGCGCGTGATCCTGACGGAGGAATCGCAGCACAATGCCGACCTCGCACGCGGGTTCCTGGATCGCGCCGGCCTCGCGAACCGCGTCGAGATCCGCGTCGGTGACGGGTTGGAGATCGCCCGCGAGTACGACGGTCCGTTCGACATCGTGTTCAACGACATTGACAAGCGCGACTACCCACGCGCCTTGCCCGTCGCTCTCGAACGGCTGCGCCCGGGAGGGCTGTTCATCGCCGACAACATGCTCTGGCAGGGCCAGGTGCTCGACGAGGCTGCGGCCGACGCGTCGACACGCGGTGTGCTGGAACTCACGCGCGCGCTCTACGCGACACCGAACCTCGACACCACGATCCTCCCGATCCGCGACGGCGTCGCCATTTCGGCCGTGCGGCACTGACGATCCCGCATGCCGACTTTGATTGATCGTCCCTTCGTCTACGTCAACATGGCGACGACCGTCGACGGCAAGATCACTTCCGCGAGGCGCGAGCACCCGCGCTTTGCATCCCCGCGGGATCGCGGGCAGATGGATCGGTTGCGCGCCGACGCCGACGCGGTGATGGTTGGGGCCGGGACGGTTCGAGCGGACAATCCGACGTTGCACATCCGTACGAAATCGATTCGTGAGCAACGCGAAGCTGACGGCAGGCCCCATGCGCCGCATCGAGTGTTGGTGAGCGCGAGCGCGGACATCCCCGAGGATAGCCGGTTCTTCGACACCACCTATGGCGGCGACAGCATTCTCGTGACGACCGAGACCGTCGCTGCGGGGAAGCTACGGAGCTTCGAAGGCCGCGCCGAAGTCTGGCGTTTGGGTCGACGACGGGTGGATCTCCGCGCAACGCTGGCGGCGCTGCACAAGCGCGGGATCAACCGCCTGCTCGTCGAAGGCGGTGGCGAGTTGAATTGGACGCTCCTCGAACTCGATCTCGTCGACGAACTCTACGTCACGATCGCGCCGGTGCTGCTCGGAGGCAGGGACGCACCGACGCTGTTGGGAGGAGCCGGCTGGCCGATGGACGAGCGACGGCGCCTACGTCTTCTGGAACTCGATCGCGAGGGTGACGAACTCTTCTGCCGTTACTCGATAGAAACTTGACCGGCGACCCGGAAAGAAATGGAATGGCGAAAATCGCGAAGAAAAAAGCGCCGGAACGAATCGGGAAGCAAACCGATCCACCGGAATCATTCGACGAAAAGAAAGCCCGCGCCAAGAGGTTGATACGTGGGCTCCGCAAACTCTATCCGGACGCCGATTGTGCGCTGCAGCACAAGAGCGCCTTGCAGTTGCTCATCGCCACGATTCTGTCGGCGCAGTGCACCGACGAACGGGTCAACCAAGTCACGCCGAAACTGTTCGCGAAGTACAAGGATGCACAGGCGTACGCCGACGCCGACCCGGACGAGTTGGAGGAGTTGATCCGCACGACCGGTTTTTTTCGCAACAAGACACGGTCGATTCTAGGCCTGGGGCGGAGCCTCGTCGAACGCTACGGTAGCGAGGTGCCGCGACAGATGACCGATTTGGTCAAGCTCCCCGGAGTCGGCCGGAAGACGGCCAACGTCCTCCGCGGCACCTGGTTCGGGCTGGCGGGCATCACGGTCGACACTCACGTCAAGCGGCTTTCCGGGCGGATGGAACTCACCGACGAAACCGATCCGGTCAAGATCGAATTCGCGCTGCAAGAAATGTTCCCGGAAAAGGACTGGACTTTCACTTCTCACGCTCTGATTTGGCACGGCCGGCGGGTGTGTAACGCGCGCCGGCCGGAGTGCGACCGCTGTACGTTACGGCCCGACTGTCCGTTCCCGAAGCGGTAGCGCCGATTCGCGATTCGCGCCAGTGGGCAGGAGTTGGCCCCGGCGGTATATTGCCGAGTGGCTCGAATGGCCACGAGGTTCCGTTGACTACCCCACCGCGTTTTCAATCGATCGACGGCGAAGAGTTGTACCGCAGACTCGCCACGGGTGAGTCGGTGGTCGTGCTCGACGTGCGCACGGAAACGGAGTTCCAGGATCGCCACATACCGGGCTCGACGCTGGTTCCGCTCCACGAGTTGGAAGGGCGTCTCAACGAACTGCCGAACAGCGACACGCCGATCGCGCTGGTGTGTCAGCACGGTCAACGTGGCGCCGCGGCTTGCCGCTTACTCGCCGAACACGGTTTCTCCCCGCTGTTCAACCTCGAAGGTGGAATCGAAGCCTGGCCCGGTCCGCTCGCCGCCGGTTCCCACAACGGGAATCACCGGCACGGCATTGCCCCATCGTCCTTCCTGCTCGAGAATTACGATCTGCTTCCGCGCGGCCTGACGCTCGACATCGCGATGGGCGAAGGTCGCAATGCGATCTACCTCGCCTCGCGTGGATTTGACGTCGACGGAGTCGACGCGGACCCGCAGGCCATTTCGCGGGCGCGCGCCGCAGCACGTAAGTTAGGGGTTCCGATACGCGCGGTCGTCGGGAATTTGCAGGACGGCACCTACATCTTGCCGATCGAAACCTACGACGTCATCGTTTGCTTCAACTACTTGCACCGCCCCCTGTTCCAGGATATTCGTTCGGGGCTCGTTCGCGGCGGCGTCGTGGTGTACCAGACGTTCACCCACGAACAACCGCAGTTCGGCCGCCCGATCAACCCGGATCATCTGCTGGAACCAGGTGAACTCAAGAAAGCGTTTGCGGGATACGAGATCCTGCGCTAT
>Ga0114950_10003906_pt1 | contig 11530 bp, 3 predicted proteins | sample N075metaG_FD_83503 | JGI IMG/M metagenome (GOLD analysis project Ga0114950, IMG submission 83503) | Deep subsurface microbial communities from Kermadec Trench to uncover new lineages of life (NeLLi) - N075 metaG | ecosystem: Environmental > Aquatic > Marine > Ocean trench > Sediment | place...
CTGAGAAGGCACGCCGTCACGCTCGACGATGCGACTGCGCAAGACCTCGTGGCGGGTAACGATCGACGACAGCGCCAACACCAGAGCCTCACGGTCGAGCGGTCCGTGCAGCCGCCACGCGCCGGTCATGTGGTAGGCGGTCGATGTCGGGCTCAACAGTTGGAGGAACCACAGTCGCTCTTGGGCGAACGACAACCGTGCCGCGCCGTCGCTCCGTCGCTCCGCCACGGGTTGGAGCCGAGGCGTTGCGCCGCTCCGCCGCTCGTCCTCGATTCGCCGGGCCAGTTGCTCGACCGATGGGGCCTCGAAGATCGCCGCCAGCGGTAGCTGGACATCGAGATCGCGGGTCAGGCGGGCGATGACCTTGGCGGCCAGGAGCGAATGGCCGCCGAGCTCGAAGAAGCTCGAGCCGACCTCGACGGCGTCGACCCCCAGGACCTCGGCCCACGTCGAGGCGACGATCTCCTCGAGCGGCGTCGTTGGCCGTCGCCGTGCCGCGTCGGCCGCCGGTGCCGGATCGGGCAGAGCGTCGCGGTCCAACTTGCCGCTCGTCGTCAACGGCAGCTCGTCGAGGACAATAATCTGCGACGGCACCATGTACTCCGGAAGTGCGGCCCCCGCATGCCGCCGCAGGACTTCGGTGTCGCAGCCGTCCGGCGCCACGACGTAGGCGAGGAGCTGCTGCCGGCTCGGTTGGACAACCGCTACGGCATGGGACACGGTGCCATGCCGCTCGAGAACGGCCTCGATCTCGCCGAGCTCGACGCGAAAGCCGCGCAGCTTGACCTGCTCGTCGGTGCGACCGAGAAACTCGAGGACACCGTCCGCCGTCCAGCGGACCCGGTCGCCGGTGCGATACAAGCGGCCGCCGGGACGGCCAAACGGGTTGGGTACAAATTGCTCTGCCGTCAGCCCGGGGCGGTGGCGATAACCGCGCGCTAGCTGCACGCCGGCCAGATATAACTCTCCCTCGACCCTTGGCGGCACGGGCTCGAGCTCGGCATCGAGCACGTATGCGCCGGTGTTGTGGATCGGCATGCCGATCGGCACCGTCTGCCCCCGATCGGTGTGGCGCTGATACCGCCGCACGGTGACGTCGATGGACGCCTCGGTGGGTCCGTAGAGGTTGTCGATGGTGGCGCCCAGAAGGTCTTCTGCCGCTGCCGCCAGCTCCGTCGGCAGCGCTTCCCCGGAGCAAACAACCCGTTCCAGGGTTCGAAAGCTGTCCGGGTCGAGGCCGGCGTCGACCAGAGCCCGCAGCATTGACGGCACGAAATGGCTGGTGTCGCTTGCTTCCGCGGCGCTGAGCTCGGCGAGCGCTGCCGGGTCGCGATGCGCCCCCGGCGGCGCGACGACCAGGACGGCGCCGACGCGCAGCGGCCAGAAGAGCTCCCAAACCGAGACGTCGAAGCTCGCGGGCGTCTTGTGCAGGACGCGGGCGTTATCATCGAGGCGATAGAAGTCCTGCATCCAGGCGAGGCGATTTACGACGCCCCGGTGCGGCACCATGACGCCCTTGGGAACGCCGGTCGATCCCGAGGTGTAGATGACATAGGCGAGGTTGTCCGGCGTCGCCGGGCAAATTGGAGCCACGTGACCGGCGTCATCGACCGCGAGCCGCCGTTCGATCGACTCGATGGCGACGAAGTGCCGCACTGGCGCCGCCGCGTCCGCGCCTTCCCCGTACCGGTCGGCCGCCGACCGGCCACCGGCGTTGGCGTAACGGTGAAACGGTCCCTGCGGCGCACGGCCGGGCGCCAGATCTTCCTGGACGAGCACGATGTCGGCGCCGGCATCGTCCAACATGAAATCGATGCGCGCCGCGGGCAGCTCCGGGTCGATGGGCAGGTAGGCACCGCCGGCCTTGAGAATCGCGTACACGGCGACGATCAGCTCGACCGATCGCTCGGCGCACACAGCCACGACGTCGTCGGCGCCGACCTCGAGCTCGCGCAGGTAGCGTGCCAGCCGGTTGGCACGGCGATCAAGCTCGCCGTACGAAATCTCATCGGCTCCGAACCGCAACGCCGTGCGCTTTGGGGCCCGCGCCGCCTGGGCCTCGAAGGCCTCGTGCAGCAGGCCGGTCGCAGCGGGTGCCTCGGTGTCGTTCCATTCGACCAAAAGACGCCGGCGCTCGTCGTCGCTCATGAGCTGCAGCTCGGCAACGGGACGATCGGCGTCGTCGACGAACTGCTCGAGCAGCCGTTCGAAGGCGGCGGCAAGCGACGCGATCGTTTGTTCCCCGAAGACGTCGGCGTAGTATTTGAATGTCAGGCTGAGGCCCTCACCGGTGTCCACCGCCTCCAACGACAGGTCGAAGAGGCCCTCCTGTTGGCCCAGCGGAAGGGGCTCGACGTCCAGGCCTCCGAAATCGAAGCTCGCCGAGGCGGCCGGAGCGACGGCGTGTTCCGCGAGTTGGTGGAATCGCTGGAAGCGGTGCAGCACGAACGACGCTTGGAACAACGGGCTGCGTCCGGGATCGCGCTCGATGCCGAGCTCATGGACGAGGAGAGGAAAGGGATAGCGCTGGTGGTCGAGGGCCTCGCTGACGGAGTGGCGAGCCCGGGCAATCACCTGAGAGACGGTCGGCCGGCCCTCGAGATCGGCGCGCAGGACCACCGGATTGACGAAGTACCCGCAGACGTCGCGCAGTCGTGGGTCGGTGCCGCGCCCGGCCATCGGCGCGCCGATGGCGAAATCAGTGCGCCCGCTGAAGCGACTCAAGAGGATCTGATAGGCCGCGAGCAGCACCATGTAGAGGGTGGCGTCGCAGTTGCGTGCGAGCCGGCGGAGCGCCGTCGCGAGACGCTGATCGACGTGCAACGGGTGGCTGGCGCCGCTGAAGGTTTGGATCTTGGGCCGCGGCGCGTCGAACGGCAGCTCGAGTACCGGGTCGAGGCCCGCAAGCTTACGGTGCCAATAGGCGCGCTCGCTGTCCGCCTCGGCGGTGGCGAGCCACTGCTGTTGTATTTCAACGAAATCCCGGTAGGTGGCGGGGATCGGCGTCAGCGACGGTTGTTGACCGGCAACCTCGGCCGCGTACACGAGGCGGAGCTCATCGAGCAACGCCCAGAGCGACCAGCCGTCGACGGCGATGTGCGGTATGGCCAGGAGCAGGCGATGATCGGCGGGCGGGCGCTCGTAGAGCGTGGCGCGCAGGATCGGCCCACGGCGCAAGTCGAAGGGGCGGCGGTAATCATCCAGCAGGCGCCGATCGATCTCCTCTGCCGGCCAGTCAGCCGTATCCACTCGCCGCAGACACCGCGGCGTGGCCGTATCAACCCTTTGCACGAGCTCGTCATCGGCACCGTCGTAGCAGGTACGCAGCACCGGGTGGCGCACGACCAGCGTGCGCAAAGCGCGCTCGAGCGCGCCGGCGTCAACCGCCGATCGAATGCGACATGCGAAGCCCACGTTGTAGGCGTGGCTGCCGGGTGCGAGTTCCCGCAAGTACCACAGAGCCCGCTGGCCGTGCGAGAGCGGAAAGGGTTCCGACAACAGCGCCACGAGCTCCTCGCGTCGCGCCGCGAGACGCTCTCGTAGCTCGGCCGACAGGGCGCCCTTCGGCGCCCGGAGCAGGAGCTCGACGCCATCGAGGCGCACCTCGACGCCCCGTGCTCCGAGCTCGTCGAGTAGCTCGCGGGCGCTCATATCCGGAAGGTTTCCCAGCCGTCCGTATTGCGTGCGGACAGAGCGGCACGTGGCTTGCCGGCGCTCGCCTCCAGCAGCTCGCATACGACGACCCCAATCTCCTCGACCTCGGGCCGTTTCAGCAGTCGCGACACCGGAATCTCAAGCCCGAGGTCGCTCTCCAGACGGCTCTTCAGGTCGAGCGCCATGAGCGAGTCGAAGCCGAGATCGAACAGCGAGCGACGGGGTTCGATGCGCTCCGGCGGCAGGTGAAGAACGGCGGCGATTCGCTGCCGAACGAGATTCTGGACCAGGGGCGCCCGAGAGCTCGCTTCGGCGCTGATTACCGCCGCCGCCAACCCTTCCGCAACCGGCGCGACCTCGGCCACAAGCGGCGCCGATGCGGCGAGCAACGGCGAGGCGGCGACCTCCGGGGCAAAGCGGCACCACTCGCCCGCGTCTCCCGGGAGTACCGCAACTTGAGCCGGTGACTCATCGATCAGTTCGGCGAGAACCTGCATGCCTCGACCAACGTCGATGCGTTCGAGGCCCAGAGATCCATACCGCGCGACGGTGGCGCGGGCGTCCGCTCCGGCCAGCTCCCAAACGCCCCAGGCAATGCTCGTGGCGGTGAGCCCGGCGGCACGTCGCTGCGCCGCCAGCCCGTCGAGGAAAGCGTTGGCAGTGGCATAACAGGCATGGCCGCGCGGTCCGAACAGCGCCGCGGCAGACGAAAAGAGGACAAAGAAATCAAGTTCGTGGGCGGCGGTGCAACGGTGCAGATTCCAGGCTCCCGTCACCTTGGCGGCCAGCATCTGGCGATGGAAGCCGCCGTCGCAGTCGGCCAGCGGCCGGGCCCCCAGCAACCCGGCGGTATGGATGACGCCGCGCAGCGGCGGCCAGCCGGTCTCGCCGATGGCGGCCACGATGGCGGCGACGGCGTCGAAATTGGTGATGTCTGCAGCCGCCGTACGGACCTCGGCACCGTGGCGACGCAACGCCGCGATCGACTCGCCGACGCTTTCGTCGTCGTCGCCTGTGGAGCGCGACACGAGCACCAGGCGGCGGGCGCCACGATCGACCAACAGGTGCGCCGCCGCCAGGCCCAGGACACCGGTGCCGCCGCTGATCAGGATGGTGCCGTCGGCCACCGACCGGGTGGTCGCTGTCCTCGCGTCGTTGTCGGCTCGATCGGAGCGCCGGAGGCGCTCGAGTGAGGGGCAAAATCTCTCACCCCCGCGCCACGCCGCTTCAACGCGCCGGCCGTTTTGTCCTTCCGCAGCTCGCAACTCGGCGTCGACATGGCGGGCGTCGGCCTGCTCATCGATCCCTTCGACGTCGACCAGCCCGCCCCAGGATGCACCCAGTTCGCTACCGAGCGCGCGCCCGAGACCCCACAGCGCCGTCTGACTGGCCTCGGGGTGCGCCACCTCTTGGGCGAGCCGATGCGCCCGTCGTGTCACCACCCAAAGGCGGGCCCGCACCGCCGACGGCGCAACACTGTCGTCGTCGCGGCGCTGGTGTTTTTGCAACGCTCGTGCCAGCTCCAGAAGTACGGCGCTCGACGCCGTTGCGGCCGTGGCCGGATCGGGTGCCGCCGCAGGGCCGTCACCACCCGCGGCTTCGACCTGCACCAGATCCCCGGCGGCGGAGAGAAACAGAATGTCGGCGGTGCTTTCGGAGGGTTGGGCGTCGAGCCAAGCGATCGCTTCCGCCACGCCCGGCGCGCCACCCTGGTTGGTTGGGGCGCCGGCGTTTTCGACTGCTTCAACGGCGATGCCTTCCGCGCCGTAGAGGTCCTCTACCGCCGAGCCGAGCCGGCCTGTGGGGCCGACGATCAGGCGCCGCCGCCGGGCTCCAATGCCCGGCAAGCGGCGGCCATCTGGGGTCACCGGCAACGGTTGCTCGTGCCAGGAGACGACGTGAAGCCACGAGGCCGCCGACCGTTCGGAGGATGCGACGACGCGGGCATCGTCGGCAGCGCGGGCGAGCACCACGGATTGCCCGAGAGAGGCGGCGATCGAGTCGGGGTCGGGCAAGGTCCCAACCTCGGCGAACCCGACCTGCCGCAGGAGGTTCGCCCAGCTCGCGGCGTCGAGAAGAGGGCCGTCTCGGCGCAAGTCGTCGTCGAAGGCCCGCCAACCTTCGATCAGCCCGACGCTGATGTCGAGCCAGCGGAACGCCGTCGTTACCTCGTACAAGACGAGCAGGCCGCCCGGCGCCAGCAGGCTCTTGACGTTTGCCAATGTGCGCCTCAGATCGGTGGTGGCATGTAGCACGTTGGCGGCGACGACAATATCGAAGCTACACGGCTCGAGCCCCTGCGCACCGGGGTCGCGTTCGAGGTCGAAAAGGCCGAAAGCGAGCTGCGGGCGGTCGCCCAAGCGGTCGCGCAGGCGATGGAAGAAGTGCGCTGAGACGTCGGTGAGACGGTAGCTGAAGTCGTCTCCGAGAAGCGGTAGCAGGGCTCGTGTCATGCCGCCCGTGCCGGCGCCAACCTCGAGAATCCGCGGCGTACCGAGCGCCCGCATCGTCCCTGTCCACTGTTCGATCGCGGCGGCCGCCATATTGTTGAAGTACCGTGCCACCGCCCAGTCGTGGTACAGCGCGTCAACCGTCGCATAGCTCGAGTCTGGAAACAGTGTCTCCAGCGGATTGATCTCGCCGCCAAGAACCTCGGTGAGCTGGTTGCCGCAGCGCGCGACGTACTCGAAGAGGAACTCGTTGCCGGAGAGGATGCGGCGCGCCTCCGTCTCGAGGTCGGTGACGCCTCCGGTCCCGGGCTCCGACGCGCGGCCCAGCAACCAACGCTGCATCAGGTCGTGATACTCGGGAAGGACGCCGGCGTCTTCGACAAGGCTCGCCGCCGACCGCGTCGAGCCCGGGTGACGGCTCTCGAGCTGGTCGAGCGTACGGCGAATGTACGCCGCCGCGAGCCGGTCGAGGGCCTGCCAGCGTTCTTCCCATCTGCCCGGATCGAGGTCCAGCGGGCCGTGTTCCGACTGCCGCCGCGCCGCGCCGAGCGCCCGCTCCCAAGCCCTGCCGGCGAGCTCGCTCCGGGTCGACGCAGCCGGGCTCTTCGTCCCCACCGCCAGCGTTTCATGGGCCGCGGCGTCGCTTGTCGACGTTGTTGCGGGGTCCGGGCCGAGCGCGCCGGCTGTACCCTCGCCCTCTTCTCCAACCCAGCACCGCTCGCGTTGGAACGGGTACCCTGGAAGCCTCGTCAGTCGACCGCCGCCGTCCTGAGCCCTCCAATCGATCTGGATGCCGGCGCACCATAGCTCCGCGACGGTTTCGAGGAAGGCCTCGCGGCCGCCGTCCCGGCGCAGCGTGGCAACGACAACCGCGTCGTCCGCGAGGCACTCTCGCAACGGCCGCTTCAGCAACGGATGAGGCCCGATTTCGACGAATGCGCCGAAGCCCTCTTCCGCGAGATGTCGAACCGCGCGTTCGAACAGCACCGGCTGACGCAGATTGCGGCCCCAGTACTCGGCACCCAACTGGGCTCCTTGGACGAGGGTGCCGTCTGTTGTCGAAACCAGCGGCAATGCGGTGTCATGCGGTCGCAGGCCAGCGAGTCGAGCGACTAGCCGGCGCGCCGGCTCCTCCATCGCTGGCCCGTGGGAAGCATAGTCGGTTGTCAATCGGGTGTGGCGGATGCCGTCGGCTTCGAGCCGCGCCAACAGCTCGTCGATCGCGGTCACGTCTCCCGAGACGGAGATCGCCGTAGGGCTGTTGATGGCGGCGATGTCGAGTTGGTCATGGAATGGTTCCAGGTATCGACGCGCCTCCGGCGCCGAGAGTCCGACGGCCGCCATGGCCCCGCCGAGCCCGGCCTCTTGAATCGCGCACCCACGAGCGACCGCGATCTCAATCGCCTGCTCGAGATCCAGCGCTCCGGCTACGAGGGCCGCCGTCACTTCACCCAAACTGTGGCCCACGAGCGCCGACGGGATGATGCCCCAACTTTCCAACAACTCGACCAAGGCAAGCTGCAGCGCCAACAACAAGGGCTGATCGATCTCCGGGCGAGGCGCCTGGCGGTCGTTGTCCGTGTGGTGGAGCGCGTCGATCAGCGACCAGCCGGCTTGACGCTCCACCACGGTGGCAGCGCGCTCGATGGCGTCGCGAAACGGCCGCTCATGGTCGAACAACTCGACCCCCATACCCGGCCAGTGGCCTCCTTGGCCGCTGAAAACGAACGCCAGCCGCCGCTCAGCGCCGGCCGCGCGCCGCCCGGCTCGGATCCCGGGGAGCACGGCTTCTGTGCTTGCGTACTCGAGCCAGTCGCGCACGCGCGAAGTCAGTTCCGCGTTGTCGCCGGCAACGATTGCCAGACGCTCGCCGAGGTGCGCCCGCCGCAGGCTAGTGGTGTGAGAGATGTCGGCGAGCGCAAGCGAGGGCGTTGCGTCTGCGAGATCAGCGGCGAGCTGGCGCAGCGCCTCCGGGTCGGCGGCGCTGAGCGGAACGAGCACAGGGCGCTTGTCGTCGGTGCCAAGGTCGCCCTCCGGCGGCGAGGCCGTAGGCCTCGCCGCCTCGGTCGCGGGTACCTCGGCGAGAATGACGTGCGCGTTGGTGCCGCCGAAGCCGAAGGCGCTCACACCACACACCCTCGGGCCGCTCACGCCGGGCCACTCGACCGATTTCGTGGCAATCCGGAAGGGAAAGCCTTCCGACTCGATGTGGGGGTTGAGCCGGCGGAAATGTAAGTGCGGTACCACCCGGCCTCGCTCGACCATGAGCGCCGCCTTGATGAGGCCGGCAATCCCCGCTGCCGCTTCGAGGTGGCCGAAATTGGTCTTCACCGAACCGATCCACGGAGCGGGCTGGGACCCGCCTCCGGCGCCTTCGTCGACGTTCAGCACGTTCTTCAGCGCGCCCACTTCGATCGGATCCCCCAGCGGCGTGCCGGTACCGTGGGCCTCGAAGTATCCGATCTGCTCCGGCCGCACGTCGGCGCGGTGCAGCGCCTGGCGGATCACCCTCTCCTGCGACGAGCCGTTGGGGGCGGTAATGCCGTTACTGCGGCCATCCTGGCCAACGGCCGAAGCGAGGATTACGGCACGAATCGTGTCGCCGTCGGCGAGCGCCCGCGACAGCCTCTTGAGGACGACGACGCCACAGCCTTCGCCGCGCACGTAGCCGTCGGCGTCGGCGTCGAAGGTCTTGCAACGCGCTTCAGGCGACAGCATCTGGGCGCGCTCGAAGACCACCGACCAGTCGGGGGTGACGAGTAGGTTCACGCCGCCGGCCAGCGCCAGCTCGCAGGAACCATCCAGAAGGCTACGACACGCCAGGTCGACCGCCACGAGGGACGAAGAGCACGCCGCGTCGACGGCCAGGCTCGGCCCCCGAAGATCGAGCCAATAGGAGACACGGTTGGCCGCCATGCTGAGCGCGTTGCCGGTTCCCGAGTGGGTGTCGAGCAAAGAGGGGTCGGCTGCACTCAGGCGGCCGTAGTCGTTGCTGCTGATACCAATGAAGACACCGGTGTTGCTGCCGCCGAGGCCGTCAGCCGCAACGCCGGCGTCGGCAAGCGCATCCCAGCAGACCTCGAGAACGATTCGGTGCTGGGGGTCGATCTGTGCTGCTTCCCGCGGCGAGATGCCGAAGAATGGAGCATCAAAACCGTCGATCGAATCGAGGAAGCCGCCCTGCGTGACCGCGGCAGGAAGAGCGTCCGTTTCGTTCCAGCGTCCCTCCGGCACCTGGCGAACGGCCTCGCCTCCACTCACGAGCAGCTTCCAAAACGACTCGACGTCCGCGGCGCCGGGAAAGCGGCAACCGATGCCGACGATGGCCACCGCCGCGGGGCGCTGCTCGGGTGGCGTAGCCGAGTCGGCGGCTCCGATATCGTCGTCGCTGGCGGTTGGTCGCGTGCCGGCATCGCCGCCGCAGGACTGCGACAGATGCTCGGCAAGCTTGTCGATGGTCGGGTGGTCCCAGATCAGCGTTGCCGGCAGGTCGCGCCCTAGCCATTCCTCGATCTCGCCGAGCAGACCAACGGCCTCGCGCGAGGACAGCCCGAAGTCCGCGAACGGTCGACGCACATCAACGCCGGCGGGCTCCACGCCGAGGAGAACGGCCAAGCGCTCGACGAGCCAAGTGCAGAGGGCAGAATGAAAGGGCGGAGACACGGACGGGGTCGGCACCACGAGCTAGCCTACTTTCTTGGAGCCGAGCCAACCCTTGCGGTCGACGATCGTGATCAGGTGGCGGATGATCTCGGCGCGATCGGGAAGGAAGCCTCGGCTCGCGCCGACCATCTCGCCGAGCGTGTCAAGGAAAGCGATGTGCTCTTCATCGAGTTTGACCGTCACTTTGGTGGCATCGCTAGTGGTCGGAGCGAAGATGTCGTCGGCGTCCTTCCCCATTCTTCTGGCGGGCATTCGATTCTACTCTCCTCCGGTCGCCTCGCGACGGCGACAGCGCTCGACGACCTCGTCGCACAGTTGCTCATAGGCGCGCGCACCGGTCGCTGAACCCGCGTAGTCGAAGATCGACTTGCCGAAGCTCGGTGCCTCGGCAAGGCGGACGTTGATGGGAATCTCGGTATCGAAGAGGTCGTCGGCAAAACGTTGGCGCAGCGCAGCGACGACCTCTCCCGTCAATCGCACGCGATAGTCGACCTGGGTAATGAGGACGCCGAGCATGACCGACGAGATACCGATGCCGGTGCGCAGGCGGTTGACGGCGGTCATGAAGTTGACCAGTCCTTCCAGGGCGAGGTACTCGGGGATCACCGGCACCAGGAACACGTCGGAAGCAACAAGGGCGTTGATCGGCAGCAGCGACAAGGACGGAGGCGAATCGAGGACGATGACATCGTAGGCGCCGCGCACGGAATGGAGAGCGCGACTAAGCCGGTACTCACGGCCTTCGAGGTCCGCCAACATGAGGTCGGCGCTAGCCAGGCTCATGTCACCCGGCACCAGATCGATGCCCTTGGTGCCGCTCGGCCGGCTCCACCGGTCGATCGAGCCCCCTGCCGCGAGGACGTCCCTCGACCAGCTCAGCAGCCGCGAGCGCGGCACGCCGAGCGAAAAGGACGCTGACGCTTGACTATCGAGGTCGACCAGCAAGACACGGCGACCACGGCGGCTCATCGCCGCCGCCAGGTTTACAGCGGTCGTCGTCTTGCCTACGCCTCCCTTATTGTTCAACAGAGCCAGGATCATAGAGCTGCGGGGTGGCGCGAAATCACCACGACTTCGCACTATACCCGGTAGCCTACGGGGCTTAGTGGTTGAGATCCAGGAAATGCCGGGGATGGATTGAACGCGACGTTTCCAACCACGATGATGACCTGTGGGTTGCCGGGCACGACGTAGGCGATGAAGGTCGCCTGACCACTGTCGAGCCGGTCGCCGGCAGCGTCAACGCCCTACCCCCTTGGGCGGTCGCCGGCCCTCCCCCCACAAGCAGCCTCAGCCTGTACCGGGCCCCCTGGCAGCTACCCGGACCGGACTCGCACCGGCTGGCGAACATGAGTTGTGCGTTGGTTTCCCCATCCCTCCTTGCTGTTCAGGTGAGTGGGTCGTGCCCACGCTCTGGGCACACAGATGGCAGGGCTGATTGTGCGGTGGAGGGGACGGCTCGATCGACTTCTACCCGTCTGCCCGGTGACCAGCGGGGACCTTGTGGGTGTTAGGCTGCCGCTGTTATGGAATTCGAACCCTTGATACCGACCTCCCGATGCTGCCCGTAGTCAACAAGGCCGACCGACGGCTCCCCGCCTGTCTGGCCACCGCCCAGGCAGTCACTTACCCAGAGGGCTTCTACGCTCGCGAGTGGGACGGTGACAGTCACTTTCGCTGGATGGGAAGCAGCGCCCGGTTGGTTTTCCAACCGGCATCGGCGCCCAAAAAGGCGCGCAATCCACGCAGCCCCATGCTCCGCC
>Ga0114950_10003908_pt1 | contig 11527 bp, 8 predicted proteins | sample N075metaG_FD_83503 | JGI IMG/M metagenome (GOLD analysis project Ga0114950, IMG submission 83503) | Deep subsurface microbial communities from Kermadec Trench to uncover new lineages of life (NeLLi) - N075 metaG | ecosystem: Environmental > Aquatic > Marine > Ocean trench > Sediment | place...
AATCCGGCCACTCGAATAGGCGTTGTGGCTGACCGACTTCGAGCTCGGGCTCGGTGCGAATAGCGACGGCCATCATGGATCGGCTCTCGTCGCCCGTGTAGAAGATCTCACGGCCGGCCGGCGACCAGAGCGGGCTACGGCCTCCATCGATCGAAATTTGTTCTCGGCCTCCAAGCCCCGGGAACGGTTGAACAAAACTTTTTTGTGTGCGCCCAGACACGTCCGAGTGATAGGCGATCCAGCGTCCATCAGGCGACAAGCTCGGCTGGGCGAAGCCGCTTTCGGATTGCAGTAATGGATGCGGCTCGCCGTCCCCTTCCAAAGGCAGCACCCAGATCTCTGCGTTCGATCCAACATTTTCCTGAAAGATAAGGCCCGCAGCGTCCGGCATCCAATACGGACTCACGCGAGCACCGCGGCGTTCTAGCACTAGTTCGGCGAGACCACTGAAGTCGGATCGAATGCGAAAGATACTCGCATTCGAGAGTCCCATGCCGGCGGCGAGCCACTCGGCGTCGGGCGACCACGACGCGCCCCCGGTGACGCCGCCCGTCGTGAGCTGGGTAAGGGTGTCGCGCTCAATGTCGAGGATCCACACATCGTTGATTCCGTCCTTCAGGATCGTAATGGCGAGGCGTTTGCCGTTGGGCGATAGGCGCGGATGCGAAAATGTACCCTTTCTTTCGGTGATCGCGCTCCACTGGCCATCGCGCTCTACCCAAAGCAGGCTCCGCTCCACGCCGACGCTTCCTCGCACGAATGCGAGCGAGCCGTCTTGGGAAAAGCTGAACTGGGACGCCCCGCCCCCGTTACTGCCACCGACGGAACGGAGGACACCCTCGAGGACGGGTGCGGGATCCCCCATCAACTCGAGCTTCCCGACGTCGAAGGGCACGGCAAACAACGTCGATTCGACGGCGTAGACGAGATGGCCCGTCGGTAAGTAGCGGGCGTCCCTTCCGACTCGAATCAGGGTCTTCCTCTCACCCGTGTCGAGGTTCGCGACAACGATGTTGGCCTCGTCCCAGTCGAACTTTGACTCTGTAAAGGTAAACAAGAGCGACTTTCCATCAGGGAGCTTCTGGGGGCCGTGGGCCCGGCCTTCCCCTCCCGCGACGAGGACACGTGGCTCGCCACCGTTAGCAGCGACCTCCCAAATACCTCCTGGGCCTTGTCCAAAGACGATAGTGTCGTCCGCCATCCAGCTCGCGCCATAAGGATTCGCGGCCTCACACAGAGTCATTACCGCGCCGCCGGATAGCGCTACTTTCTTCAGATAGCCGTCCGCCCAAAAGCCAATCCACTGGCCATCCGGTGAGAAAAATGGCTCACGGGCACCCTCGGTGCCGCGGATAGGAACGACCTCGGCTTGATCGAGCGTACGCAGATGTAGCTGCTCGTTAGCTGCGTAGACCAGGTGTGTCCCTTGGGGAGACAAGGCGACGATGTGCCGTCGAGCTGCCTGGCCGAAAATATCTCCTTCCGGAAGCGCGATCTCGAAACGCTGGATCCGGCGGGGCCGCTCCGGTTTCAGGTTCCACGTGACCATGGCGGTGACGCCCATCAACAAAGCTACACCGACCACAGCGAGCCACGCAGGCCGCCGGCGCTCGTGCGTTTCCATGGGCAGGGGCTCGAGCGGACGCTCGAGATCGGCGCGGAGGTCGCCGATGTCACGACGGCGCTTCTTCGGGTCCTTCTCGAGGCAACGGGAAAGAAGCTCGAGCACCCGCGGGTGGAGCTCGGTAGGAAGCGCATGAAAGTCGGGCTCGCTCCTCATGACCGATGCCATCGTGTCGGCGACATCCTCTCCCTTGAAGAGCTGTCGTCCCGTGAGCATCTCGTAGAGGACGGCGCCGAAGGAGAAGATGTCTGTGCGCTTGTCGACGGTCCTTCCCCGCGCTTGCTCCGGGCTCATGTAAGCCGCGGTGCCAAGAATGACGCCGACCCTGGTCGCGTGCGCGCTCAAGGTTGGGGAGTCTGACACGCCTTCGCCGGTCGCGTCGGGCTCGGCCTCCGCGAAGCGAGCGAGGCCGAAGTCGAGCACCTTGATTTGTCCGTCGGGCGTAATCTTGATGTTGGCGGGTTTTAGATCGCGATGGATGACGCCGTTGTCGTGGGCCGCGGCGACCGCATCCGAGATCTGTCTAGCCAGCTCGAGAGCTTCTGAGACGGGAAGAGGGCCTCTCTGCAATCGCTCGGCGAGGGTCTCGCCCGGTACGAGCTCCAGCACGAGAAAAAACAGGTTGTCCGATTGTTCCAGCCCATAGATCGCGGCGATGTTTGGGTGATTCAGTGACGCGAGAAGCTGCGCTTCTCTTTCGAAGCGCGCCATCCTCTCGGCGTCGTTGGCGAAGGCCTCGGGCAGCACTTTGAGCGCGACGTCGCGCTTGAGCTTCGCATCGTGCGCTCGATAAACCTCACCCATACCGCCTCTCCCGATGAGCTCGAGGATTTCGTAGTGGGCGAGCTTGCGACCAGGTTCGAGCGACATGAGTGCGACAATCTTAGGACGATAGCGCATCGGTAGCAACCGCATCGATCCCCGAGAATGATAAGGCGGCTGAGCTCGAGCGACGGTGCGACGAGATTGTCGCCGCGACGAAACCTCGTTCAAACGAGGTCGTTAAAAAGACGAGCCGGCCAAGTCTCGATACGTTGCGTTCGAGATTTCCGAGCGTGTCTACGGGCCGAGTTCCATCCAGCTAAAAGTTAATGAAATGCGAAAGGGAAAGGAGGTCGCCATGACGCTCACCAGCCGAGAACGTAGTCGCTTTTCGCGGGGCTGACCCCGCCGTAGAAGGTACCCGTTTCGGGGTCGATCATCAGCATCTTGACCGCGCCGGCGCCCGAGGCTGCTTGCATGTAGGGCTGCTGCGCTTCGCGCACTTCGACGCGGTGGCCCTTGGCGGCGAGACCTTTGGCCGCGCGCTCCCCGAGCCTGGCCGGCATCGTGAGCATGCCGCGGATCCGTCCCGGATACATCGAGGCGCGAAAAGCACTCGACGTCACCGTGGCCGCTTCCACAGCTTGCTGCACATTCGCGTCGAAATGGACGATGGCCAGAAATGCTTGCAGCATTGCCTGGGGTTGGTTATCGCCACCTGGTGTGTTCCACGCCAGATAGGGCTTGCCGTCTTTCAGCGCAAGCGCCGGGTTCACCGTGTGCCGGGTGCGCTTGCCGGGAACGAGAACGTTGACGTCGTCCTCTTCGAGGGAGAAATAGGGCATGCGGTTGTTGAGAAAGTACCCCCCTCCCTCGACGGCCATCCCGCTCCCGAAGCCTGAATTCACGCTATGGGTGACGGAGACGAGGTTCCCGAAGCGATCGGCGATGGAGAACGACGACGTTTCGCCATCTAGGTTCTCTTGTTGAGCTGGCTCCGTGATCGACCCGGCCCCGGTCGCATATTCGGGGCGGTTACCTTCGAGAAGTGCTTTGCCGTTTCTCGGGTCGCCCGGCGGCGCGACGACCATAGCGCGATCGCTCCGGATGAGCTTGCGCCGGGCGGCAGCGTAGTCTTTCGAAAGAAGCGCTTCGGTGGGGACGTCGACGAAGCGCGGGTCGCCCACATAGCGATTGCGGTCGGCGAAGGCGAGCTTCATCGCCTCGGTGACGACGTGCAAATATTCGACGCTGTTATGGCCGAGCGCTTCGAGGTCGTAGCCCTCGAGAATGTTGAGTGCTATGAGCATGACGATGCCTTGCGAGTTGGGCGCGCTCTGGTAGACATCGAGACCCGCATAGGCTGTTTTGATGGGCTCCGCTTGTTCGGCTACGTATTTGGCGAGGTCGTCCGCGCTGAGTAGGCCGCCTTGCTGGGCGTAGAAATCGGCGCTCTTCTTTGCGAGCGCGCCGCGGTAGAACACGTCCGCGCCGTCTTTTGCGATGATCGTGAGGGTCTCGGCGAGATCGGTCTGAACGAAGATCTCGCCGGCGGCGGGGGGGCGGCCATCCTTCAACAGGATCTCGACGGAGCTCGGATAGGCGGAGATTTTTGCGACGTTGCGGGCGTGTTGTGCGGCCGCCCAATAATCGAGCGGGTGGCCCTTGGCCGCTTCGATGGCAGGTGCGAGGAGCTCACGGTAGCTCATCGTGCCGTATTTCGAGAGCGCGAGGTCGAAGCCTCCCGCGGCGCCGGGGACATCGGTGGAATACGGTCCTTTGTTCGGTATCTCCCCGAGCTCTCGGTAAAACTCGACGGTGGCCCGAGCGGGTGCAGGACCGGTGCCGTTGAAGAAGACGACGCGGTCTTCTTCTTTGATGTACGCGAGGATGAATCCATCTCCGCCGAGACCCGCTTGGTGCTGTTCTACCACGGTCGTCATGTAGAAGACTGCGACGGCGGCGTCGATGGCGTTACCACCGGCGTCCAGGATTTTCATTCCCGCCATGGCTTCGAGCGGGTGCTCGGCGGCCACCATGCCGTGGGTGCCCATGACGACGGGGCGCCAATAAGGCGCTTCCGCGGGTGTCTGCGTGAGCATCGCGGTGCTCAAGAGAAAGGCGAGTAGATACATCGTGCACCTCCGTGGCGTCAGCGTATCTTATACGCTTTGGGGTAGGGTGTCGCTCGAGGGGCGGAGAAAGAGCAGCGTTGCGCACGACGACATCTCGTTCAAACGAGATACGAGTGCTAGGCTGACCTATCGTTGCCAACGACGACTAGCGCATCGAAGGGCGGAACAAACCCCGAAATGAGTGCGACGATCTCGAGACGAAGCTCATTGCTAATGACGTCTCGGTCCTCGAAAAAAATAGAAAAAAGGCTTGACAGGTTTCGCACGACAAGTTGGCTCACGGTGCTGTCACGACTGAGAGCAGTGTTCATGTGAGCAGCAAAGGTCATTGGTGTGTTCGAGATGAACATTCTGACATTTGTTTCGACTCGGCCGCGGGTCGATGCTCTCGCGCCATCCCAGGGTGGCTGAAAACGTGGGAGTATACTTCATTACTGAGGTGGGGATGATGATCGAACAATTTCCGAGCTACTTCACAAAGCTCGAACGGCTTTCTAGCCTCGAGCTTCATCATCTGCTGAGAAGCTGGTTCTTGTGGAGAACACGAGCATCGCCAAGCTCATTGCTCATCTCGCCGAGATGTCCGCTCGGAAGACCGCTCTCAAGCTTGGTTACAAGAGTCTGTACCATTACTGCATCAACGGCCTCAACTTGAGCGAGGGTGCGGTGCCGGCACGGATTCATGTGGCGAACGTTTCGCGGCGCTTCCCGCAGCTGCTCGTAGCACTAGCCGAGAGTCGCATCAGTCTCACAGTCGCGGCGCTTTTGGCTCCTCACTTGACGGAGGAGAATGTCGACGACGCCCTTTCCGATTGCGCTGGGAAGACGCGCCGGGAGGTTGAAGAATATGTGGTGCTATTTCGGCCTAAGCCTGTCTTCGAGCCGTCGATCCGCAAGCGTCCCGCGCATTTAGCGCCAGCGGGGCCGGGTCGAAGTACGCCGTCACCGTCACCGTCAACACCTCAGCCTCCAACTGTGCAGACAACGAGGCACTCGCCAAACATTCTGCAGGCAGCCCGTGCGGAGATCTACAACTTTCGCTTTTCCGGTGGCAGGGAATTCAAGGACAAATTCGAGCGACTGGCAGAGGTGTTGGGCGTTGGGAACGCTCAGAAGAACATGGCCGAGATTATCGAAAAGGCACTCGACATCGCGCTCGAGAAGAAAGACCCGAAGAAGAAGCTCGAGCGACGGATAAAGAGGCAGCGCTGCGCCAAAACGAAATCTCGTTCAAACGAGGTCGTGAAAAAGAGCGAGCCTGCCAAGTCTCGATATGTCGCATCCGAGGTTTCCGAGCGAGTTCACGAACGTGGGGCTTACCAATGCGTGTTTCGTGGACTTGATGGGACGAGATGTACGGCGCGCACGGCGCTCCAGATCGACCACGCGGACCCGTATGGCATTTTTCAGAACAACGACGAGTCAGTTCTTAGAATCCTCTGCGCCTCGCACAACCTATTGGAGGCGGAGCGTGTTTACGGGGCAGATTTTATCCGGAGAAAGATTAGTGAAAGGCGGAGGGGAAAGAGTAAGTCTCGGTCGCCATGACGTTCACTCTCGAAACTCATCTTGGCCTCGAGAAAACGCTCCAAATTGCGCGGGTGCGGGTGGATCCTCGCGATCCCAATTTCGTCTATGTGGCGGCTCTCGGGGAAGCTTGGGGTCCGACCGCTATCGACAGCAAGCTGGCTTGGCTCTTGAATTTTGCTTCCATGGGCGATGCACCGCCCACGGATGGTGCGCGTCAGCTCTTCGCGGGGCTTTCGCAAGGGGTTTTCGAGCGCGCGAGCGCTGTCGATGAGATGGAGCTTAGCGGGCGTTGATGATTTGGCTGAAGCCCGTGTGCTCGACGAGCCGGCCCCGGTCCGTCGTCTCGAGTCTTTGAGCGGCGTCTGGGCTGCAGGCGCCGTTCCTGAGATGGTAGAGCGCTTCTGCGAGTGAAGCTTCTTCCGGGTCGGCTAGCGGTTTGTTGAGCCCGTCGCGGACGGAGCAATCGACGGGGAGGCCGTCGTAATACTCGCCTTCGCCGGCTGAGTTGACGGACTTGAACGAGACCGGAAAGAACACTTTCTCGCAGAACTCGAAGCCGTATTGGCCGACGGGCTTGCCGAACGTTCGTCGCCCGACGAGAGTGACGGGGATGAACGGATCGAGACCGTTGATGACGAGCTCGCTCGCGGAGGCGGAGCTGCGTGACGTAATGATGACCACTCGAGGAGCACTAATCGCTTCGGCGGGAAGCTCGAAGCGGAGCTGGCGATTGCGCGACGTCTGCTTGTCGTTGTGGATGTATTCGTTAAAGATCTTCGTGTTGGTGCGCATGCCGCCAATCAAGCTTGCGAGGTGCTGAGCGACGCTCACGAGCCCGCCGCCGTTGTAGCGGAGATCGAGAATCAAATCGACGACGCCTTCCCTGCGGAGCTCGGCGAAAGTTGCATTCAACGCTGCGATCGAAGGCTCTACGAAATTGCGGAAGTGGACGTAGCCGACAGGCAGCCCGTTCACATTGAATATGGCCGTTTGCGACACCGTTGGGATGGTGACGGGACGCTTCTTCACCACCGCAGTTGACTCCCGTCCTTTCAGCGAGCGCCAGGTCAGCTCGACGATGTAGCCGACCTCGGACGGACCGAGCTCGGCGCTGAGCTCACCGCTCGCAATGAGCTCCGGGACAGGCCGTCCGTTGACGGCAAGCAGATAGTCTCCGCGCGCGAGCCCCGCATCCGAGGCGGGGCTGTTCGGGAACACTTGGGCGATGCGATACTCCTCGGGGGAGAGTAGCCTGGAGCTGAAGCCGATGCCGATGAACTGGCTGTTCGAGTAGAAGGCGGTCGTGGCCTGAGCGGAAGCAATGTAGCTGAAGCTCTTGTCGATGGGCCGGAAGCGGACGGCGTCGAGGTAGGCCTCGGGAGAGTCGTAGAGGGCCGGGTTCGCGTCGGGGAGCTCCCGGTACCATAGATAGTACTCGTCGAGAACTAGCCTGACGAAAGTGTTCTGCCCGACGACGGAGCAGTCGTCTTGTGAAAACGCTGGCGAGCTGGCGACAGCCAGCGCAGCCAAGAAGAAGACCCACTGTTTCAGGTGTTTCAGGCTGAGTTTCATGGCGTTTACACGATCTCCGTGATGTATTTAGCTTTCTAACCGCCAGAATACTACGCGAAAGGCCGTAAGAGGAATCGCGAGCACCATTCCGGCGATGCCGTCGAAGGCCGTCCCCAGAAGAACAAGGCAACGATGATCGCGAGCGGGAGCCGAGCAAGAAGAAGACCCCGAGCGCGACGGATAGAATCACACCCGCGGCGAGTGCCGTAGCTGCCACGGCGACCGTTTCGGATTGGCGGGGCGTGAGCTCGAGCTTCATCGATAAGGCCCCCTAGGATGCGCTCACGATGTAAATAAAGCAACTAGGCGGTTCCCCCGCTCGCCATGTTAGGCTCTCGGGCCATGAAGATCGCCGCTGTTCTTGCCCTCGTATGGTTCGCCGGCTGCCAAGCCTCTGCTCCTGAAAAAATCCCGGTCGTGGAAGCGACCATCGCGGACATTCAAGACGCTCTCCGTTCCAGCCGCACGACTTGTCGTCTCGTCGTGCAGGCCCATATCGATCGCATCGAGGCTTATGACCGGCAAAGCGGGTTAGGCGCTATTACGGTCGTGAACCCCGGAGCACTCGAGCGCGCGGACGCGATCGACGAGGCGCTCGCGAGAGGAGAAGAGCTCGGGCCGCTTTTTTGCGTCCCGATACTCGTGAAGGACAATTTCGACACGCACGACTTGCCGACGACGGGCGGGTCGGTTGCGCTCATGGGAAGCCTCCCGCCGGACGACGCCTTCATGGTGCGAAAGCTGCGGGAGGCGGATGCGATCGTCGTAGCCAAGACGAACATGGCGGAATGGGCGTTCAGCCCACGTAGAACGGAGAGCTCGTCCTACGGCATCACCGCCAATGCCTACGCGCTCGATCGAGTGCCCGCGGGCTCGAGTGGCGGGACCGCGTCGGGGGTCGCTGCCAGCTTCGGCGTTTTCGGCCTTGGCTCCGACACAGGAAACTCCATTCGGGGACCGTCCTCTCACCTCGCCCTTTTCGGAATCCGCTCGACGATCGGGCTCACGAGTCGCGACGGCGTTATCCCGCTTGCCTTCGACCGCGATATCGCGGGGCCGATGGCCCGTACCGTCGAGGACGGCGCGCGTGCTTTCGACGTTGTTGCTGGCTACGATCCCGCGGACCCTTATACCGAGCTTGGCCGAGACCGGCGTGAGCCCGACTATACGCTTTTTCTACGGGCCGACGCACTCGAGGGTGCCCGACTCGGCGTCTTGCGTGCGCTCGTAAACCCTGAGGATGCCGACGCCGATGCGGAGGTCATCGCGCTCTTCGAACAGGCGCTCGAGGACTTGCGCGCTGCCGGGGCGGTCATCGTCGATCCTATTGAGATCGATAACTTCGAGAGCCATCTGGATGCGGAGAACGGATGCTCCCGATTCCGCTACGACATGTTCGTCTACTTGCAATCGCTCGGCGAGAACGCTCCCATCCGCGACGTCATGGAAGCCTACGAGAACGGAGACTATTCCGAATATATCGAGAGTCGGCTCGCGCGCCACGCCGACCGTCCCCTGGACGTGCCGCCGCCGGAGTGGGACCCGCCCTGCCCGGATTACGCGGACCATCCTGGGCGTCAGGCGTACTTGGCCGACGTCGTAGCCGCCATGGATCGCGACGAAGTCGACGCGATTCTGTATCCGAGCTGGACCCATCCGCCAGCGCATCTCGACAAGCCGAGCGAGGAGTACAAAGGGGATAACAGCCAGCTCGTCGCACCCGCGACCGGGATGCCGGCGGTGACGGTGCCGATGGGCTATTCGTACCAAAATTTACCGGCGGGCTTACAGATCCTCGGCAGGCCTTATGCGGAAGGACGACTCATCGAGCTGGCCTATGCCTATGAGCAGGCGACCAAACATCGCCGTCCGCCTGCCGGTTTTCCCGAGCTTCGTGACTGACCGTTTATTTGAGGACGCGCTCCATGAGTGCACCGAGTCCAGCATCGAAGGGTTTGGGAAGCACGTCGCAAAAGCCGTGTTCCCGGTACGAGGCCATGACGGGGTCGCTCGAATAGCCGCTCGAAACGACGACCTTGACGTCCGGCTCGATCTCAATGAGTTTAGCTGTCGCCTCTTTGCCTCCCATGCCTGCTGGAACCGTCAAGTCCATGATGACCAAATCGAACCCAGCCGAAGACGCTGCCGCGCGGCGAAAGAGCGCGATCGCCGCTTCGCCGTCTGCGGCTAGAGTGACCTCATAGCCGAAGACTGTGAGGATATTATTCGCAGCGCGCTGTATCGACTCTTCGTCATCCATAACGAGAATACGCCCAGCTCCGGAAAAACTGCGCGCGGGAGGGGCGTCCGGCACTTCCTCGGCGTCAGCCGTGCTCGTCAAGGCCGGAAGGTAGACTCGAATCTTCGTCCCTCGTTCGGGGTCTGACTCGACTTGGAAGGCGCCGCCATGTTTCTTTACGATTGAGTAAGCGCTCGCAAGTCTCAGGCCGGCGCCGTCGCCTTTCGTCGTGAAGTAAGGGTCGAAGATGCGCTGAAGATTCTCCTTCTGAATCCCGACGCCGTGGTCTTCGACCGAGAGCACGACATAAGGGCCGGGCTCGACCTGCGCGAGCTCGTTGGCTGTCACCTCGGAGTTACTACACACGACACGCACGACCCCACCGCCAGGCATGGCTTGCGCGGCGTTCAATAACAGGTTGTGAATGACTTGGCCGATTTGTCCAGAGTCGGCGTGGACTCGCCAAAGCCCGCTTGCGATCTCGAGCTCGCAGCGAACATTGGATCCTCGGAGAGCGAAGTCACTCGTTTCGGGGATGAGCTCCGTCAAACCTAGATTGCTCTTTATGGGCAGTCCGCCCTTTGAGAAAGTCAAAAGCTGGTCTGTGAGCTCCGCCGCGCGACGACAGGCGTTCTGGGCTTCGCTCAGCAGTGCCTCGGTGGGGGCTTCGTCGCCGTTGATTCGGCGCGCCAAAGAAATATTCCCGAGCATGGCGGTCAGGAGGTTGTTGAAGTCGTGCGCGATACCGCCTGCGAGAACGCCAAGAGACTCGAGCTTGCGTGCGTTGAGAAGCTCGTCCTCGAGCTTTGCGGCGCGGGCGATCTGATCGCGAAGCGACGCGTTCGTTTGTACGAGCTCGCCGGTGCGCTCCGAAACGCGCTGCTCAAGCTCGTCATTGACGCGCTCGACTTTTCTTTCTCGATGCGCAACGCGGCCGTGCTGTGGGCGATTTGGTCCTCGAGATGGCGTCTCTGCTTTTCGACTCTCCAGACACCGACCTTCACCAGGCCGAGGACAAGCACAATCGTTGACGCCAGACTAACGCTAACGAACCAACCCGTTCTCCAGAACGGAGGCAGGATCGTAAAACTGTAATTTGCAGGCGCCGAGCTCCATAACCCGTCGCCGCTGTCGGCCTTGACGCGAAAGTCATATCGGCCGGGGGGGAGGCGCTGATATGTCGCCTGTCGCTCCGGGCTCGGAAGCGACCATTCGGTATCCCAGCCTTCCAACAGATAGCGGTAGCGGACACGGTTCGGTGAAGCAAGGCTCAGTCCAAGGAAATCGAACGTGAGATGATTCCGATCATCAGGAAGCTCCAATCTTCGGGGCGATGCCAGAGTGTGTCGGCTCCGAACTCCCTCCAGTCGACATTCTCATAGGAGATTCTGAGGTTTGTGATGCTCGTCAAAGGCGCGATCGAGTGGCCCGAGTCCTCACGAGCGGGATATCGATAAGCGCCCGCGGTGGTGCCGAACCAAACGTCCCCTTTTGCGTCTACCACGATTGCGTTTTGGATGCATTGGAGAGCGATGAAGCCGTCTTCCGGCCCGTAGTTTTTGAGGGTCTTCGGCCAAATTTGTGGGTAGAAACCGGCCATGCGCCCCTTTAGCAGGACTCGGGGTACGGATTTCATCCCGACTTCGGATGTTGCTTTTTTTGGGG
>Ga0114950_10003909_pt1 | contig 11526 bp, 7 predicted proteins | sample N075metaG_FD_83503 | JGI IMG/M metagenome (GOLD analysis project Ga0114950, IMG submission 83503) | Deep subsurface microbial communities from Kermadec Trench to uncover new lineages of life (NeLLi) - N075 metaG | ecosystem: Environmental > Aquatic > Marine > Ocean trench > Sediment | place...
CCGCCACCGCGGCCAGCGCGGTGCCCCAGCTTCCCGCGCCGATGACGCCCAGCTTCACGCCTTGACTCCCGCCCCGACCGCCGGTCGCGCCGTCGGGTCCAGGGGCCAGCGCGCCCGCGCCGGGGCGTCCATCGCGTCGGTCAGGCCCAGCCGCAGCCGCTCGATGCCGGCCCAGGCGACCATGGCCGCGTTATCGGTGCACAGCGCGGGCGGCGGCGCCGTCAGGGTCATGCCGAGGGCACCCGCGGCCGCTTCGAGCCGCCCGCGAAGGAACCGGTTGGCCGCGACGCCGCCAGCGACGACCAGCACGCCGCCGGGGCCGTGCGCGCCGTGGAACAGGGCCGCCGCGTTGCGCAAGCGGTCCTCCAGCACGTCCGCCACGGCGGCCTGAAACGACGCGCACAGGTCGGCCACGTCGGTGGCGCCGAGCGGTTCGCCGAGGCCGCGCACGACGGTGCCGAGCGCCGTCTTGAGCCCGGAGAAGGAAAAGTCACAGCCCGGCCTGCGGCGCATCGGCCGCGGCAGGTCGAACCGGGCGGGGTCGCCGCGCTCGGCTGCTTGCTCGACCGCCGGTCCGCCCGGATAGTCCAGCCCCATCATGCGCGCCGCCTTGTCGTAGGCCTCGCCCAACGCGTCGTCGATGGTGGTGCCGAGACGCCGGTAGGCGCCGACGCCCTCGACGACGAGCAACTGGCAATGGCCGCCCGAAATCAGCAACAACAGGTAGGGAAACGCGAGATCGCCGAGCAGACGCGGCGTCAAGGCATGGGCTTCCAGATGATTGACCGCCATCAGCGGCAACTGGTGCACCGCCGCGATCGCCTTGGCGGTGGTCAGGCCGACCATCAACCCGCCGATCAGACCCGGCCCGGCGGTCGCCGCGACGCCGTCGAGATCGGCGAACGCCGCCCCGGCCTCGTCCATCGCGCGGCCGATCAGCGTGTCGAGATGATCGACATGGCCGCGCGCGGCGATTTCCGGCACCACGCCGCCGTAAGGGCGGTGTTGGTCGAGCTGCGACAGCACCAGATTGGCGCGCACATGCCGCGCGTCATCGACCACCGCGGCCGCAGTTTCGTCGCAACTCGTTTCGATGCCAAGGACCAGCATGACGGGGTTGGATTTCCGTGTTTCTTTAGCGGGTACAACTTGCGTTATAAGGGAGCACCATAAATCGCAAGACGGACCATGACCATCATCCGCGTTTTCCCCGGGCTCGTTTCGCCGTGACGGCTTCCACCGTTCGCATCGGTACCCGTGGCAGCCCGCTGGCGCTGGCCCAGGCGCGCGAGGTGCGCGCGCGCCTGATCGCGGCGCGGCCGGAACTCGACGAGGACGCCGTCACGATTACCGTGATCAAGACCACCGGCGACCGCGTGCTCGACCGCCCGCTCGCCGATATCGGCGGCAAGGGCTTGTTCACCAAGGAGATCGAGGAGGCGCTGCTCGACGGGGGCATCGACATCGCGGTGCATTCCATGAAGGACGTGCCGACCTGGCTGCCGGACGGCCTGATCATCGCCTGTCTGTTGCCGCGCGAGGATCCACGCGACGCCCTGATCGCGCGCGACGGGCTTGGTTTCACCGAGTTGCCCGCCGGCGCGGTGATCGGTACCGCCTCGCTGCGCCGCCGCGCGCAGGTGCTGGCGCGCCGCCCCGACCTGAAGGTGGTGTCGCTGCGCGGCAATGTCGGGACTCGCCTCGACAAGCTGGCGCAAGGCCAGGTCGACGCCACCATGCTGGCGTTGGCCGGGCTGCGCCGCCTGGGCAAGGCGGACGTGGTCACCGCGATCCTCGATCCCTCCGAGATGCTTCCGGCCGTGGCGCAGGGCGCGATCGGCCTCGAATGCCGGGCCGGCGACGAAGCGACGCGCGAACTCCTGGCCTTGATCAATCACGCCGAGACCGAAACCCGGATTGCCGCCGAGCGCGCGCTTCTCGCCCGTCTCGACGGTTCGTGCCACACGCCGATCGCGGGCCTGGCGGAGCTTGCCGGCGATACCCTGACCCTGCGCGGGTTGATCGCCAAGACCGATGGCAGCGCGGTCGTCGATGACGTCGTCAGCGGCCCCGCGTCCGAGGCGGAGGCGCTTGGCGCGGAACTCGGCGCGCGTCTGCTCGGGCGCGCCGGGCCGGGCTTTCTGGACGGCGCGTAGGGCGATGCGGGTGCTGGTCACCCGGCCGCGCCACCGGGCGGCGGCGCTGGCCCGGGACCTTGATGCCGCCGGCGTCGAAGCGATCATTGAACCGCTGTTCGACATCGTGCCGCGCGCCGGGGTGAGGCTCGATCTCTCCGGCGTCCAGGCGCTGCTGGTCACCAGCGCCAACGCCGCCCTTCCCCTGGCGGCGGCGACCGGGCGGCGTGATCTGCCGGTCTTCGCGGTCGGCGACGCCACCGCCGCTGCGGTTTCCGACGCCGGTTTCGGTGACGTGACCTCCGCCGCCGGCGCGGCCGGCGACCTGGCTCGGCTGGTGGGCGCGCGTCTCGACCCGGCCGCCGGCGCCCTGGTTCACGCGGCCGGCGCCACGGTGGCCGGCGACCTGAGCGGACCGCTTCAGGCGGCCGGCTTCGCGCCACGCCGCGTGGTGCTGTACGACACGAGGCCCGCGGCGGCCTTGAGCCCGGCGACGGTCGCGGCCATCGCGGCGGATCGCCTTGACGGGGTCCTGTTTTTCTCTCCCCGCGCGGCGGCGCTGTTTGTTACATTGGCGCGCCAGGCCGGTATCGCGCGGCACGCCCACGGGCTCGGCGCGTTTTGTCTCAGCGCCGCCGTCGCCAAGGCGGCGGAGGGTCTTGATTGGCGAGAAGTCCCGATCAGCGAGCGCCCCGAAAGCGCGGCCTTGGTGGCGCTGGTCGCCGCCGCCGGCCATCAAGAGTGACGCCATGACCGACACGCCAAAAAAAAAGCGCCCGCGCAAGAAAGCCCCCGATCCGGCGCGGGCCGCCGCGTCCGAGGCCAAGGCGCGGCCCGGTCCGGATTCGCCCCGTCATTTGATTCCCGTCCTTGTCTCCGTGGCGGCGTCGCTAATCGCGGTGGTGGCTCTCACGTTGATCGCGGGGCCGTTGCTCGCACCCGATGCTCCCGCGCCAGCCAACGACCTGATCGAGCGCGTCGGCCGGCTTGAAGCCCGACCGTCGGACACCGGCGCCGTTTCACGATCGGTCGATTCTTTCGCCGCGCGGCTTGACGCCCAAGACATCGAAATCCGCGCGGCCACCGAACGGTTGGACGCGCGGCTCGACGCGCTCGACAACGCCACGGCGCGTCATCGGGCGGCGCAAGAAGCCGACATCGACCGGCTCGCGGCCGACAACGCGCGACTCAGGGCCGCCATCGACGAACTGGCCAATGTTCTTTCGCAACGCGCCGACAGCCAGCGCGACGCGGGCACCCTGTTGTTGGCGGTCGGACAATTGCGCGCCGTGGCCGCGTCCGGTCCTTTCGCCGACGAACTCGCGGTCGCGCGCCTTGTGGCCGACCGGGTGCCGGGTCTTAGCGCCGCGTTCACGGCCGCGATCGACCGGCTGGCGCCGCACGCGGCGTCCGGCGCGACCAGCCCGCGGGTCTTGCGCGAACGCTTTGGCGCGGTGGCGCGCGCCGTGATCCACGCCGAGCAAGCGCAAGGCGCCGAAGGCTGGCTGGACAAGGCCGCGGCCGAAGTCAGGCAGTTGGTCACGGTGCGCCGCGTCGGCCCCGACGTTCCCGGCGACGGCGCCGAGGCGGCGCTGGCCCGCGCGGAGTCGGCGCTCGCGGCCGGCGACGTGGCCGGGGCGGTGGCGGCGCTCGAGACTCTGGGGCCACTCACGGACGCGGCCGGGTCTTGGCTCGACGAGGCGCGCGCCCGGCGCGACATCGCCGCCGCGCTCGACGAATTGATATCCCTCGCCATCGCCGCGTCCGGCCGGGGCGACGGCGACCCCGCCGAACGATAGGCGCTCGATGGTCCGAACCCTGGTTTATGTAGCGGCGCTCGCGGCGGTCAGCGCCGTCGCGGTGTGGGTGGTCGATCATCCGGGCACGGTGAGTTTGCACTGGCGGGGCTATCTGATCGAAAGCTCGCTGGCGATGCTGGTGCTGGCGGTGGTGACGCTGGCGGCGCTCATCGCGGCGCTCTATCACATGCTGCGTTGGCTCTATATCGGCCCGCGCCGTTTGCGCGCGGCGCGGGCGATGCGCCGGGTTCAGCGCGGCTACCGGGCGCTCAGCCATGGCCTCGCGGCGGCCGCCGCGGGCGACGCGGAAGCCGCGCGGCGCGCCGCCCGCGACGCCGAGGGTCTGCTGGGCGAACCGCCGTTGACCCTGCTGCTGACCGCCCAGGCGGCCCAGTTGGAAGGCGACGAGACGGCGGCCGCGACCGCGTTTCGCATGATGCTGGACAGCGCCGAGACCGAGTTTCTGGGCTTGCGTGGTTTGCTGGTGCAGGCGGTGCGCAAGGGCGATACCGACACCGCGCTGACGCTCGCGCGCCGCGCCTTCGAGATCAGCCCACGCACGGGCTGGGTGCTGTCGAACCTGGTCGATCTGGAAATCGCCGCCGGCAACTGGGAGCAAGCCGAGCGCTCGGTAGAGGCCGCGGTCAACGCGCGGCGCCTGGATGGTGACCAGGGGCGGCGCCGGCGCGCGCTGCTCTACCATCAACGCGCCGTCGCGGCGGACCGGGCCGGCCGCGCGGGCCAGGCGGCGGACTTGGCGCGCAAGGCCCTGGCGCTGGCGCCGGGCTTCGTGCCCGCGGCGCTGTTGTCGGCGCGCCTTGCCATCGGTTCCGGGCGCCACCGTCAGGCGCGCAAGGCGATCGAGCGCTGCTGGGCCGCCGCGCCGCACCCCGACCTGGCGCTGGCCTATCTCGACACGCTGGAGACCGCCGATCCGTTGAGCCGCGTCAAGGCGCTGGCGCCGCTGCTCAAGCCCGACGGTTCCGTGGAGGGCCATATCGCGATCGCCGAGGCGGCGTTGGGCGCGCAACTGTGGGGTACCGCGCGCGAGCATCTTGGCCTGGCGGCGCGGCGCGGGCCCACCGCGCGGCTGTGCCGGCTGATGGCGACGTTGGAAGAGGCCGAGAACGGCGACGCCGACGCGGCGCGGCAATGGTTGCTCAGGGCCACCGACGCGCCGCCCGATGCCGCCTGGGTGTGTGACGGTTGCGGCGCGCCGGCGCCTGAATGGACGCTTTATTGCGCCGCCTGCAACGCTTTCGACAGCCTGCGATGGCGCGCGCCGGCCAGTATCGCGCTGGCGCGCGAACAGGCCGTGCTCATCCTCACCGACGAAGTCGCCCCCGCCCCCGACGACGCGAAAACGCCTATCGACGCCTGACACATTAAGGGGACAGACACATTAAGGGGACCAGACACATTAAGGGGACACAATACTTATCTCTGGCCTTGTGTGCGCGCCGGACGGGGACCGGGGCGAGATAAGTATTGTGTCCCCTTATTTATTCGTCCCCTTATTTATTCGACGACGCGAAAACGCCTGTCGACGCCTAAAAATCGATTTCGGCGTAGTGCTTGGCGGGCGGCACGCCGGCGACGTGGTCGTCGAGCAGGGGACGAAAACTGGGCCTGGATTTGAGCCGCGCGTACCAGTCCCTGGCGTCGCCGTGATCGCGCCACGGCACGTCGCCGATGTAGTCGAGCACCGAGAGGTGCGCCGCCGCCGCCAAGTCGGCGTAGGACAATTCCTCGCCGGCCAGCCAGCGCCGGCGCTCGGTCAGGTAGCCGATGTAGTCCAGGTGGTAATGGATGTTGTCCTTGCCGGCGCGAATTTTTTCCGAGTCCGGCTCGCCCAGGCGCATGAAGCGCTTCATCAGCTTCTCGAAGACCAGGTTAGCGGTGACCTCGCGCGCGAACTTAAGGTCGAACCAGGCGACCAGCCGGCGCACCTCGGCGCGCCGTTCGGCGCCGGTCGCGTTGAGCGGTGTCTCGGGATAAACGTCCTCGAGATATTCGCAGATCACGCCGGAATCCGCGACCACCGTGCCGTCCGCCTCGACCAGAACCGGCACTTGTCCGGTCGGATTGAGGGCGAGATAATCGGCGCGCCGCTTCCACACCATTTCGATCTTGAGATCGAAATCCAGCCCCTTTTCGTGAAGCGCGAGGCGTACCTTGCGGCTGAACGGCGACAGCGCCAGATGGTGGAGGGTTCGCATGGCACCAATGTAGCGTGTTGCGCGGCGGATGCCAGCGTTCAGCGTCTCACGCGGTTTTGGCCTCGGCCTCGTCGCTCAACGGGTGTTCGATCAGGTCGACCATTTCCTTCGGGCAGATTTGCCAGAACTTGGTCAGACAGCGGTCCCAATCCGTGAGCAGCACCTCGGCGAGCTGCGAGCCGGTCTGCGCCAGGTGCTCCAGCACGATGTCGCGCAGGCGGTTCTCCCAATAGGCGCTGTCGATGCGCTGGTACACCACGCTGTCGGGGTTGACCACAAGCTCGAACGAATCGTCGGTGTCGTATACGAAAGCCATGCCGCCGGTCATGCCGGCCGCGAAGTTGTCGCCGACCGGGCCGAGGATCACGACGGTGCCGTTGGTCATGTATTCGCAGCCATTGGCGCCGCAGCCCTCGACGACGCCGATGGCGCCCGAGTTACGCACCGCGAAGCGTTCGCCCGCCTGGCCGGCGGCGAACAGCTTGCCCGCGGTCGCGCCGTAAAGCACGGTGTTGCCGATAATGGTGTTTTCGTGCCAGACCAGCGGGCTCGAGGTGGTCGGGCGCAGCGTGATCATGCCGCCGGACAGGCCCTTCCCGACATAATCGTTGGCGTCGCCGAAGACTTCCAGCTTGAGCCCCTGCACCGCCCAGGCGCCAAGCGACTGACCCGCCGACCCGCGCAGGCGCGCGGTGATGTGGCCTGGTTGCAGCTTGTCCATGCCAAAGCGCCGCGTGATCATCGACGACAGCCGCGTGCCGATGGCGCGCTGCGTGTTGCGGATGTTGTAGGCGAGCTGCATCTTCTCGCCGTCCCGGAACAGCGCCCCGGCATCCTCGATCATCTGCGCGTCCAGCGTATCGGGCACCGGGTTGCGGCCCTCGACCACGCAGACGCGGGGGTACTCGCCGGGATCGGCCTGGGTCAACAGCGGGTTGAGGTCCAGATCGTCCAAATGGGCGCTGCCGCGGCTGACCTGGCGCAGCATGTCGGTGCGGCCGATCACCTCGTCGAACGATCGCGCGCCCAGCGAAGCCAGGATTTCACGCGCTTCCTCGGCCATGAAGGTGAACAGGTTGACCACCTTCTCCGGCGTGCCCTCGAACTTTTCGCGCAGCGCCGGATTTTGGGTGCAGACACCCACGGGACAGGTGTTGGAATGGCACTGGCGCACCATGATGCAGCCCATGGCGATCATGGACGCGGTGGCGACGCCGAATTCCTCGGCGCCGAGCAGCGCCGCGATCACCGCGTCGCGGCCGGTCTTGATGCCGCCGTCGACGCGCAGGCGCACGCGGTGGCGCAACCGGTTCAGGGTGAGCACCTGGTTGACCTCGGCAAGGCCGATCTCCCACGGCATGCCGGCATATTTGATGCTCGACTGCGGACTTGCCCCGGTGCCGCCGGAATGGCCCGAGATCAGCACCACGTCGGCCTTGGCCTTGGCCACGCCGGCGGCAATGGTGCCGATGCCGGTGCGCGACACCAGCTTGACGTTGACCCGCGCGTCCGGGTTGATCTGCTTGAGGTCGTAAATCAGTTGGGCCAGGTCCTCGATCGAATAAATGTCGTGATGGGGCGGCGGCGAGATCAAGGTCACGCCGGGAGTCGAGTGGCGCAGCCGGGCAATGTAGACGGTGACTTTCAGTCCCGGCAGCTGGCCGCCCTCGCCGGGCTTGGCGCCCTGGGCCATCTTGATCTCGATCTCGCGGCAATGATTGAGATATTCCGCCGTTACGCCGAAGCGTCCCGACGCGATCTGCTTGACCGCCGAATTGGCGTTGTCGCCGTTGGCGTAGGGCGTGTAGCGTTCCGCGCCCTCGCCGCCCTCGCCGCTGCACGATGCCCCGCCGATGCGGTTCATGGCGATCGCCAGGGTCTCGTGCGCTTCCGGGCTGAGCGCGCCCAGCGACATGCTGCCGCTGGAAAAGCGTTTGCGGATGGCGGTGATCGATTCGACTTCCTCCAGCGCCACGGGCGGATGTTTGGGTTGGAAGTCGAGCAGGTCGCGGATGTGGATCGGCGGCAGCCGCGCCACGCCCTCGGTGAACTTCTTGAAGGTGGCGTAGGAGTCGTTCGCCACGGCCTGCTGCAACAGGTGGATCAGCCCGCCCTCGAAGGCATGGGCCTCGCCGCCGCGCCGCGCCTTGTAGAGCCCGCCCACGGGCAGGGTCACCACGTCCTCGCGGTAGCTCAACACGTGCTGGTCCAACACCTTGGTCTGGATGCCGCCCAGGCCGATGCCGGAAATGCGCGACGGCATGCCGGGGAAGAATCTCGCCACCAGGGTACGCGACAGGCCGAGCGCCTCGAAGTTGTAGCCGCCGCGATAGGAGCTCAACACCGAGATGCCCATCTTCGACATGACCTTGAGCAATCCCTGGTCGACCGCGGCCTTGTAGTCGGCGATGCATTCTTCCAGGGTCCGGCCCGGGAACAATCCGCGCCCGTGTCGGTCGGCGATTGTCTCCTGCGCCAGGTAGGCGTTGACCGTGGTCGCGCCGATGCCGATGAGCACGGCGAAGTAGTGGACGTCCAGGCATTCCGCGGCGCGCACGTTGATCGAGGTGAAGGTGCGCAGGTTCTGGCGCACCAGATATGAATTCACGCCACCGGTGGCCAGGATCATCGGGATCGGCGCCCGACCGGCGTCGACCGCCTTGTCCGACAAGATCAGGTGCTCGCGGCCGCCGCGCACCGCGTCCTCGGCTTCGTGTTGGATGCGGTCGATGGCGCGCGACAACGCGCCGGCGCCGCCATCGATCTCGAAGGTGCAATCGATCTCGTGCGCCTTGTCGCCCATGTAGGTGCGCATCGCCTCGAATTCGGCGTTGGACAGCACCGGCGATTCGAGCTGCAGCAGCCGCGTTTGGCCAGCCGTCTCTTCCAAGATATTGCCGAGATTGCCGAGCCGCGTCTTCAAGGTCATGACGCGGCGTTCGCGCAAGGAATCGATGGGCGGATTGGTGACCTGGCTGAAGTTCTGGCGGAAAAAATGGTGGAGACCGCGGTAATGTTCCGATAGAACCGCCGCCGGCGTGTCGTCGCCCATCGATCCGGTCGGCTCATTGCGGTCCTCGACCATGGGCTGAAGGATGAGTTCAAGCTCTTCCATGGTCCAGCCGACCAGGTTCTGGCGGCGTCGCAACTCAGCCCGCTCGAACTCCGCGACCTCGCCCCGATGGCTCTGGATGAGGGTGTCGAGTTCGGTGATATGTTCGACCCACTCGGCGTAAGGCTGCCCGCCGGAAACCAGTTCCTTGAGATCGAAGTCGTGATAGAGCACGCCCTGGGTGAGATCGACGCCGATCATCTTGCCCGGACCCAAGCGGCCCTTCTCGATGATGTTGCGCTCCGCCACGGGCACCATGCCGACCTCGGAACCGACGATCAGCAGGCCGTCATTGCTGATCACGTAGCGCATCGGGCGCAGGCCGTTGCGGTCCATGCCGCCGATGATCCAGTTGCCGTCGGTCGCCGCGATCGCCGCCGGACCGTCCCACGGCTCCATGACGCAGTTGCAATAGCTGTACAGCGCCTGGTGCGCCGGCGGGATCGATGGATTGCCTTCCCACGCCTCGGGAATCATCAGGATCTGGGTGTGCGGCACGCCGCGCCCGCCGCGCACCAGCACCTCGAACACGGCGTCGAGGGCGGCCGAATCCGAACTGCCGTCCTGAATCACGGGCTTCAGTTCCTCGACCCGGTCGCCGAATACCGGCGACACCATGCGGGCCTCGTGGCTTTTCATCCAGTTGATGTTGCCAAGCAAGGTATTGATCTCGCCATTGTGGGCGAGCACGCGGAACGGCTGCGCCAGCTTCCAGGTGGGGAAGGTGTTGGTCGAATAGCGCTGGTGGAAAATCGCGAAGTTGGAGACGAAGCGTTCGTCCAGCAGGTCGGGATAGAAATTGTCGATCTGTTCGGCCAGGAACATGCCCTTGTAGATGATCGAGCGGCAACTCAGCGAGCATATGTAGAACTCGGTGATATGCACCTCCAGCACTCGCGCCTCGATGGCGCGGCGAATCAGATAGAGGTCGAGCTCGAAGCGGTCGTCGTCCACGCCCAGGTCGTTGGCGATCATGATCTGCTCGATCTCGGGCCGCGCGGCGTTGGCTTTCTCGCCGATCACCGCGGTGTTCACCGGAACCTGCCGCCAGCCGTAGATCGAATAGCCGTGGTTGATGATTTCCGTCTCGACGATGACGCGGCAGGTCTCCTGCGCGCCGAGGTCGGTGCGCGGCAGGAACACCATGCCGACCGCCAGCCGGCTTTCGCGCGGCTCGTGCCCGGTATGGGCGATGTGCTCCTTGAAAAAGTCCTGCGGTATCTGGACGTGGATGCCGGCGCCGTCGCCGGTCTTGCCGTCGGCGTCCACCGCGCCGCGATGCCATACCGCCTTGAGCGCCTGGATGCCGGCCTCGACCACGGAACGGCGCGGCTCGCCGTCGATGGCGGCGATGAAGCCGACGCCACAGGAATCGTGCTCGTGCGCCGGGTCGTACAACCCGTCGCGCGCCAACAACTCCGCGTTGGCGCGCCATTCCTGGTTCGCCCGCGCTCCATCCTGCATGCTGGTCATGTGCGTTCCTCCACCAGGTATCGCATCGCCGCCGTTCATCCGACCGCCACGAGATCGGCGGTCTCAGTGATCGGTTGTTTGGCTTGCAAGTAGCTATCTATTGACTCGGCCACGTCGCGGCCGTCGCGAATCGCCCACACCACCAGCGACGCGCCGCGCACGATGTCGCCGGCGGCGAACACGCCGTCGAGATTGGTCATCAGGGTGCCGAAGTCCGCCTTGACGGTGCCCCAGCGGGTGATCTCAAGACCCGGTTCGCCGAACAGGGTGGGCAGGTCCTCGGGGTCGAAGCCCAGCGCCGTGATCACCAGATCCGCGTCCACGGTGAACTGCGAGTCCTCGAGCGGCACCGGGGTCTGCCGGCCGGACGGGTCGGCCGCGCCGAGCCGCATGCGCACTCCGCGCACCGCCGCGACCGTGTCGTCTCCCACGAACGCCTCGGGCGCCGACAGCCAGACGAACTCGACGCCTTCCTCCTCGGCGTGCTGCACTTCGCGGCGCGAGCCCGGCATGTTGGCCCGGTCGCGCCGGTACAGGCATTTCACCGACTTGGCGCCCTGCCGCACCGCCGTCCGCACGCAGTCCATCGCCGTGTCGCCGCCGCCGATCACCACCACGTGTTTGCCGCGGGCGTCCAGCGCGCCGGAATCGAATTCCGGCACCGCGTCGCCAAGCCCCTTGCGGTTGCTCGCGATCAGGTAATCCAGCGCCGCGACGACGTTGCCCAGTCCGACGCCCGGCACCATGATGTCGCGGCTCTTATAAACGCCGGTGCCGATCAGCACCGC
>Ga0114950_10003911_pt1 | contig 11524 bp, 7 predicted proteins | sample N075metaG_FD_83503 | JGI IMG/M metagenome (GOLD analysis project Ga0114950, IMG submission 83503) | Deep subsurface microbial communities from Kermadec Trench to uncover new lineages of life (NeLLi) - N075 metaG | ecosystem: Environmental > Aquatic > Marine > Ocean trench > Sediment | place...
AGGGCGCTTCCCTGGGGTAGCGAAAAGCTCACACCCCGCAGTGCGGCTCTGGGCCCGAAGCTCCTCAAGACCCCGGCCAGCTCCAGTGCGAGCGTCGGCGCAGAGCCTATCACGGTGGCGCACGGGCGCACGGGGCTCGTATCATCGCGACCCGGAGGGATCCACCGTGTCCCTCGTACGCCCCCTGCTCCCCGCGAGGGAGTCGCAGGGCTGCGGAACCAGGTCACGAGGAGATTCAGTATGCGGACAGTGATCCCCGAGACCGGACAGAGCTGGGACACGTTGCGCGACGAGATGATCGAGTTCGGAAAGGGAGATGTCGATTGGCGCGGCGCACGCACAGCGGTGTATGTCTTCAATCCCGGCGAGGATGTCATGGAGGTCGCGAAGCAGGCCTATTCCCTCTATCAGTCCGAGAACGGTCTGGGTCCCGCGGCGTTCCCGAGCCTCGCGCGAATGGAGCGCGAGGTGATCGAGATGGGACTCGACCTGCTTCACGGGCCCGAGGATGCCTGTGGGAATATGACCTCCGGCGGAACCGAGAGCATCTTCATGGCGATCAAGACCTGCCGCGATGAGGCGCGGTCGCGCGGAGTCGACACCCGGGCCGGCGAGATCCTGGTCCCGCGTTCGGCCCATCCGGCCTTCGACAAGGCCGCCCACTACCTGGACCTGAAGGTCGTCCGTATCGCGGTCGCCGAAGACCTTCGCGCCGACGTGGCAGCGCTTGCGGACGCGATTACGCCGCGAACGCTCATGCTGGTGGGCTCGGCGCCTTGCTTTCCCTACGGAGTGATCGACCCGATCGAGGAGCTGGGCGATTTGGCGAGCCGGCATGATCTTTGGCTGCACGTCGACGCCTGCGTCGGGGGATACTTCGCCCCCTTCGCGCGCATGAATGGGATTCCGGTTCCGCCCTTCGACTTCGAGGTGCCCTCGGTGAAGTCGATCTCGGCCGATCTACACAAGTATGGCTACGCGGCGAAGGGCGCGTCGACGGTGTTCCACCGCAGCGAGGCACAGCGCGAGTTCCAGATCTTTCGCTTCGACGACTGGCCTGCCGGGGGCATGCAGACCCCGACGGCGGCGGGCACACGACCCGGTGGGGCGATTGCGGGCGCCTGGGCGGTGATGCGTTATCTGGGCGTCGCGGGTTATCGCGAGAAGGCGCGAATGGTGACGGACACTCGCGAGAAGTTGATGCGGGAAATTCGCGCGATCGACGGACTGTGTACCTTCGGAGATCCCCAGCTGGGTTTGTTCAGCTACGGAGCCGACGAGAACGACGCACAGGCTCCGGATCCTTTCGCGGTGTGGAAGCGAGTTTCCAAGCGAGGCTGGTTCACTGGGCTCGTGACGGAACCCCGAGGCATCCACATGATGCTCTCTCCGGCCCACGAACGAGTTGCCGACGAATACTTGTCGGATCTGCGGGAGGCCGTCGAAGAAGTCAGGGCGTCGGGCGAGACCGCCGAGAAAACCCGCGCGCAATACGCCTGAGCCCAGCCAGTGTCTCCGTCGGGTGGGGAAGCGCTGTCGCGCAGTGGGGGGTTCCCTCGGAGGGCTATAGGCTCTCCCGCAGCGCGGCGATGATCTCCTCCGTCCGCGGACGGTTCGTGGCCTTTGGCTGGAGCTCGATGGCGTGCTCCAGCATGCTGATGGCCGCCCGACGGTCGCCGACTCCCGCGAGTTCCAATCCCAGATTCCGAAACGCCTTTGCGTAGGTGGGGTGTGTCTCGATCAGCACTCTGAGTTCGTTGATCGCCGCGTGGCGGTCGCCCGATTGCTTCAGAAGGAGCGCATAGTTCAGGCGTCCGGCCTTGTTTCTGGGGTCAGTACGCAATAGCTCCGTGTACTCGCGCATCGCCTCCTGGGGCTGGCCGTTCTGGCTGAGTTGCTTGGCGAGCTCGTAGCGGCAGAGTGAATCTTTGGGCTGCTGCTCGAGGGTCTCGCGCAGGATGGCCATCGCCTCCCTCCGCCGGTCGAGATGCCCCAGAGCGACGGCTCTGCGATACCGCTGGGTGGCAGAACTCCGAAAGTCGGCTGGCATCTGGTCCTGCCATGCGAGCAGCTCGGCCCACTGAGCGCGCAAGACGAACAGCAGGCTGCGCTGGTGTTTCACCGCCGGAATGTTTGGGTCTGCGGCGTGAAGTTCGTCGAGGATCTCGCCCGCGGCCTCGAAGTCGTCGCGCGCGACGGCCGCGTGGAAGTCATTCATTCGCAGGATCAGCCCCGCTGTGTCCTTCGGGTCTCGCCCGCTGAAGTCATCGAGGGCGAACTCCGGGAGCGCGCTCGGAGCCGAATACCCGAGAGCCATGAGCTGCTCGGTCGTGGCGAGGTTCAGGCCGACCGGGATCGATCTCTCGTAGCGGGCCAGGTAGCCGGCGGCGCGCTCTCGCAGGACTTTCTCGAGGGTCCGAGCGCGCTCGGGGAACACCGCTGCGACGTTCTGGAGCTCGCCGGGATCCGCCGTCGTCCGATAGTACTCAGGCCTCGGTGCCAGGATGAACTTTTCGCCGCGGGTCGACAGGCTCCAGAGCGGGCTCCAACCGAATCCAATCGCGGGTTCGTACGACACACTGATCAGCGCCCGCGGATCGTCCGCGGGTGGGAAGCTTGCGAGGATGTCGCGACCGGGCAGGTCGGGTTGTGGCGGGAGATTCAACAGCGCCAACAGGGTCGGGACGACATCTACCAGGCCCACCGGCCCGGCGGCCACCACACCACTGGGAACTCCGGCGCCGGAAAAGATGAGAGGCACTCTGAGCACCTCGTCGTAGAGGAAGTACCCGTGCGAGGGCATGCCGTGCTGCCCCAGCGCTTCTCCGTGATCCGAGGTGATGACGAAGAGCGTATCGGCCAGCAGGTCGTGTTCTTCCAGGTAGGACGCCAGCTTTCCGATCCACGCATCGGTGAAGGCCACCTCTGCCAGGTAACCGTCGTCGGGAAAGGCGTTGGCAAATCGTGCCGGCGCCGAGTAGGGGGCCTGTGGATCGACGTAGTGCAGGAACAGGAAGAGGTTCTCATCGGGTCTCTGGGTGCTGATCCAATTGATGGCCGTGAGGGTCGTGTCCCTTGCGTTCGCCGAGGGAAGGGTCTGAAGTTCTGCGTGATGCAGCATGCTGGAGAAGGCATCGTCGCTGTAGCTGGAAAAGCCGCGGTCGAGTCCGTAGCGGTGATGGAGGATCTCGGACGAGACCACGGCTCCGGTGTTCCATCCCTGGGCCTGGAGGATTTCCGCCAGCGTCGCGACGTTGGTCGACAATGCGCTCTGAGAGTTGACCAACAGTCCGTGCTGCAGAGGATGGAGGCCCGTGAGCAGCGTCGCGTGGGAGGGGAGCGTCAGCGGTGTGGGGGCGATACAGGTTTCGAAGCGCACCCCCCCTGCCGCGATGCGATCGAGATTCTCCGAGGAGCGCGCGGGGTTGCCGTAGCTTCCGAGGGCGTCCGCGCGCAGGGTGTCGATCGAGATCAGGATGATGCGGCGAATTTCCGCCGCTGTGGTGGCGCCCGGCTCGCCGGCGTCTCCACAGCCGAGCAAGGCGGCGGCCGCGCAGACCGCGCAAACGACTAGTCCTGCGAAGAGGTTCCGCGTTTGCTCCATTTGCGAGATTGCAGGGAGCTGTCGCCTCGGGCCGGTCATCTCTGACGAACGATACCATCTTGCATGCGGCGGGGTGGATCGGTGCGCGCTACGAGCACGCGTGCGGGCACTCGTGCGCGCGGATAGCTTGTGCGGCAGAACCTCGGGAGGAGAATCGATGCGGACGGCGTTCGGAATCGGTGGTGCGGCGTCGGGGCGAAGCGGCGAGTTCGAGAGCGTCGTGAATTTCGCTGTCGAGGCAGAGAAGCTGGGAGTCGACGTCGCGTGGTCGGCCGAAGCCTGGGGCTACGACGCGGTCGCTCCGCTCGCCTATCTCGGGGCGCGTACCACACGCATGAAGCTGGGAACCGGAATCATGCAGATCAGTGCGCGGACTCCGTCGATGACGGCGATGACGGCTCTTACCATGGCCGCGATCACGGGCGGTCGCTTCCTGTTGGGGCTGGGAGCCAGCGGCCCGCAGGTCGTCGAAGGTCTTCAGGGCAAGCCTTTCGCTCAGCCGCTGAAGCGCATGCGCGAAACCCTCGACATCCTTCGGCTGGCTTTTCGCGGAGAGAAGCTCGAGTACCAAGGCCGTCACCATCGACTTCCCCTGCCCGGAGGAGAGGGGAAGGCTCTGCGCCTCTCTCAACCTGGGAATGCCGACATCCCTGTTTACCTCGCGACTCTGAGCCCGAAGGCGCTCGAGCTGACGGGCGAGCTGGCCGACGGCTGGCTCGGAACCTCGTTTACCCCCGAGCACGCCGAGGCGCATCTCGAGCATATTGCGCGCGGCGCGTCCCGAGCAGGCCGCAGTCTGGACGATATCGAGATCGCCGTGGGGGGTAGCGTGGGCTTTGGTGACGACGTGGAGGGAATGGTTGCTGGGTTGAAGCCGAGGTTGGCCTTCACGCTCGGGGCGATGGGCTCTGCCCAGACCAATTTCTACAACGATGCCTTCAGGCGAGGGGGTTTCGAGGACGCGGCCATCGAGGTGCAGAAGCTGTGGCTCGAGGGCAAGCGCGAGGAGGCTGCGCGTCGCGTGCCGGACGAGATGGTGATGCAGACGACACTGCTCGGATCCGAGGCGATGGTGCGGGAGCGTATCCGGAAGTATCGCGACGCCGGCGTGAATCAGCTGCGCCTGGACCCGCTGGGGAAGAGCGCATCTGCGCGTCTGGATACCCTGGGACGCGTGGTCGAGCTGGTGCGAGAGGAATGCGGCGACTGAACCGCGGTTCTCCTTCGGTGCCCGACGGCCAACGGGACAGAGCTTTCCAACTCGGCTGCAATTTCTCGCGCGAATCCGGCCAGGGCAGCGCTGGGGCATCCGCTGGGCGCGCGGAGAGCCGTCCACGGGGGCGGGGGCCCCGGCGGATGCTCAGGAATTGATCGAGCTGCTGCCCCGACGTACCGAAGGAGAGGTGGGGGGCGGCAACGCTTGATCATCGCGATCGGCCATGAAGACGCAGAGACTCGGCGTGCGCCGTGGGTCACACTCTCGCTGATCGCGCTCTGCAGTGTCGCGTGGATCGCGACGCTCTACGTGCGTGCGTCTGCCGAGATCCTGCCCCCAGAGCACTATCAAGCTCAGGCAATCGTGTTCTGGGAAGACCATCCCTATCTCGAGATCGACGAAGCTCTGGCGTTCTTCATGCTCGAGAAGGACCGCCCGGAGTTGTTCACCTCAACTGTCCGGGGCGCTGAACAGGGCGGGGGTACTCAGCGGGTCCTCGCCGGCGACTTCAGCGAACGGGACTGGGAGCGGTGGCTCAAGGACAAGCGGCTGCGCGCTTCCTTCAGTGCGGACGGGCAGAGGCCTGGGGAACGAGCTGCGCTGGACGTGGAACTCGCGCGACTCACGCGCCGGGGTTTCGATCTCTCGCCGGAGAATGTGCGGCCCGAGGGTGGCTATCCCGCCCATCGATTCGGACTCACGCCCGCCGACCCGACCTGGTACGGCTTCGGTTCGCATCTGTTTCTGCATGCGAGCTGGGCGCACATTCTCGGCAGTCTCTTCCTCTTCTTCCTCGTTGCGCCCGCGCTGGAGAATCGCTGGGGCCGCTCTCTCTTTGTTGGCTTTTATCTGACGGCAGGAATCTTCTCCGCGGGATTCTATACAGCGTTGTCCACAGCGTTGTCCTCGGGGACTCAGCTTCCGCTGGTAGGAGCTTCGGGTGCGATCGCAGCCGTGGTCGGTTGCTTCCTGGTGCTGTACTGGCAGACCAAGATCAAGTCGGTGTGCGGTCTCGTGCTCCAGCCATTGCTGGGGACGTTTCAGCTGGCGGCGTGGGTCGTTCTGCCGCTGTGGCTCGTCAACGAGATGCTGGGCGGATTCGCGACGGACGCGGTGGGGATCCGCGGTGGGACGGCCTACTGGGCGCATATCGGCGGACTTCTCTTTGGCTCTGGCTTTGCGCTCTGTGTTCGTCGCTTCCAGCTCGAAGAGCGGTACCTCCACACGGCCATCGCGCGGAAGCGGACACGCGCCCAAGGCGAGAACATGGTGGAAGACGGTCGCCTCGCGCTCCAGCAAGGCAAACTCGAGGAAGCGTTCAGCGTCTTCCAGCGGGCGGCATCGGATCGGCCCGAGGATCTCGATTCCGTGTTGGGACTCTGGCAAGTGAGTGTCGCCTCCGGCAACGCTGAGAAAGGGGCGACGCCTCTATTGGCCTGGATTCGCCTGGCTGTGGCGGAGGAGCGTGGTAAGCACGCTGGAGACGTCTGGTGTCAGGCGATCGAGATCGAGCCCAGGTTCCCCGTTGACGGCCCGACGCTGCTGAAGCTCGTTCCGATCTTCGCCGAGTTGGACCGGCGCGAGAGTGCGGTGCTCGCGCTGCGCTACGTGCTTTCCAACTCCAATCCCAGCTTGAAGGGCGCCATGGCGCTTCGCGCTCGGCAGCTAGCCGTGGGGCTCGACGGCCCGACGGAACTGCTCGCGCTGCAGCGCATTCTCGCCCTGGCCGACTTGCCGGTCGAGAAGGAAGAGCGCATCTGGGCCCGCGTGATCGAGTTGGAGACCGATGGCGTCGCCGTCAGTCTCGATCCCCTGGCGTCCGGAGACGACACCGCGGAGATGTCGCATTCCAAAACGCCTCCGGCGGGCATGAAGCGGCCTAAGGCAGCTCCGCAGCCAAGACCCGAGCAGGGGGCTCCGAAACCCTCGCCGGACGCCGCTGAGACCCACGACCCCTTCGGGTTGACCGACGGTCGCGCGATCGAGATCGATCTGGAAGACGACAGGCCGCCGGTCGTGCCCCAGGCCAAGATGCCGGACCTGCCGCCGGCGATCGATGAGACCGACATGAGCTACTTCGGTGAGAACTCTATGGACACCGAGCCGCTCGGCCTGGCAGACTCGTTCCACGCCCCAGCGACGGCGCTTCAGCCCCTCGTAGCGCCTGGGATTGGCCAGGCACCCGCTGCCCCGACGAGTCGAGATCAGGATATCGAATTGGGCGGTTCGGCAGTCGTTGCTCGCTTCAGCTCGGCGCAGACGTCCGAGGTGGTTCCGGTGAAGCTCGAGGCCGATCACCTCGTGCTGCAGATCGGGAAAGAGAAGCTCTCGAGGCTGGAGTTGCGGCGCATCCAGGGGATCGCCTGTGCGGTGGTCGAGGATGTGTCGGCCAAGCCGGTCCTGGTGATCGACCTGTTGCTGAACTGGCGCGACGCGAGTGCGGAGGTGCTCCACGTCGTTCGGCTCAGGAGCAATACCTTCGATCCGAGTGCTCTGATGCCGAATTCCAGCGCGGGTGTGGAGGCATTGAGGGGGGTTCTGGACCGTATTCGGGACGGCTCTGGGGCGGATGCGCTGCCCTCGCCCGCCGCCTTCGCCGGCCAGCCATTCGCTCGCTTCGGCCGACTCGTCGACTACGAGCGGGACGTACTCCTGGTCGGGACCTGATAGCAAGCCGGCGGCGGGAAAAGCCCGCCGCGTCGAACAGAAACTGCTGGTCGCCCGGCTGCCTCCTGGCTTAGCATGGGGGGATGGACCGAGCTGACCGCCAGATGCTCGAGAGAGTCGAGCCGGGTCTTCCGACCTATTTCTACTACGACCCGGCCCACTATCGGCGCGAGCTCGAAGCGATCTGGTATGCCAACTGGATCTACCTCTGTCGTGCGGAGGAGGTCGCCCGGCCGCGTGATTACAGGGTCTTCCAGGTAGGCGACGAGAGTGTGTTGCTCACTCGGAACCTCGCGGGTGAGCTCCGAGGTTTCTACAACACCTGTCGCCACCGCGGGTCGCTGCTGTGCACGGAAGCGAAGGGGAGCTTCAAGGGAAAGTCCATCGTTTGTCCCTATCACCAGTGGACCTACACGCTGGATGGCGAGCTGGTGAATACGCCGTACCGACTCGAAGGACCGCTCGAAGGACGACACGAGGGGCCACCCGAGGCGGACGACTTTCGCCGAGGACTACCCTCTGTACCGAGTGGCGGTCTCGCAGTGGGCCGGATTCGTATTCGTCAATCTCTCGCAGAACGAGCCTCCCGCGCTGGAGCTGGGACTCGGCGAGGCTCCCGCTCAGCTGGCCAACTGGAGGCTTCAGGATCTTCGGCTGGGCCACCGAACGGCGGCGGTGGTCGAGTGCAACTGGAAGATCTTTTGCGAGAACTTCGGAGAGTGTCTCCACTGCCCGGATCTTCACCCGGAACTCAGCCGTCTGGTGCCCATCTACTCGCGAGGGCTCGTGAGCGAGCGAGAACTTCCGGATTTCGAGCCGCGCTCCGATGCCGCCAGCCGTCCGGAGGCACCGCTCAGGGATGGGGCGGTGACGTGGACGCTCGATGGCCAGTCGAAGCTTCCGTACCTGGACGGCCTTGGGGAAGAAGAGAGGGAACGCGGGCAGACTTTCGCCACGCTCGAACCGAGCTTCTTCCTCGTCGCACATGTCGACTACGTGCGTGTCATCCGACTGATGCCGCTCGGGCCCGAACGCGCAGAAATCGCCATGGAGTGGTTGTTTCACCCGTCCGCGCTCGCGCGCGACGACTTCGACCTGGAACACGCCACGGCGCTCGGTGAACTCGTGTCGGCGCAGGACCGGCGTGCCTGTGAACTCAACCAGCGCGGCGTTCGCTCGCGCGCCCACCGGCAGGGCGTACTCGTTCGGCAGGAGTACTGGGTCCACGCATTTCAGAGCTGGGTGCGAGACCGACTGGCGACGCAGCCGAGCGAGGATCGGCGCTAGGGGCCCGATGGCTTGCCTTGCCTTGCCGGCCCACCAGAGTCGAGGCTCAGGTGCGCCCACCCGGCGCCATGTAGAACCACAGGGGGAACGGCGCCTTTGCGTCTTTCATCGCGCGCCGCGCGGCGATGACCGCGCGTCCGGCTTCGGTGACGTCGTAGAACCAGCGTTCGGCAGCCCAGGGTGCCGGTGGGCCATCGCTCAGTTCGACTCCGAGTTCTTCGTAGTAGCTGCGGATGTCGTGCACGGTCTGGATGGGGTCGCCCGGCAGACCGGCGTCGTTCCAGGCGCTGCCCTCGCTGATCTTCACGATCGCCGCCACGGCGTCTGCCATGCCGTCGGGCCCGACGACCCGGCCGACTGAAGTGCGCCCCGTCCGCTCGACGGCGCGATCGTAGGCGCCGCGCAGAGCCTGCACCTCGTCAACCGCGGGGTGGAGGTTGGGGTCGTAGCGCGGCGGCAGCGGGCAGGCGAGCGGTGCTTCGCCGGCGCTCTCGATGGTTTCCGGATAGTCCTCCAAGACCGGTCCTTCGGCGCGCTGCAGCAGCGCCAGTCCCGCCGCCAATACGGCGTGTTGGAAGTCCGGGTCTTGTGGGCGTCCCAGCGGTCGTCCGAGCGGAAACTGACAGTGGAGAGCGCGTGGGGTGTTCATCTTCTCGGCTACTTCTCGGATCGATGAGAAAACAACGGTTGCCAGGCCGGCGGCTTCGAAGACGTGGGCGAGCGTACACACGGTACGCGGGCAGAGGGGTCAGACTGGGGTGAGGAGTACGACGTCAACGCCGTCCTCCAACATCAACTTGGCGGCACTCGGCCCGCTGTCCAGACGGATTCCCGAGACGGTGTCGTCCTGATTGCCCGCGAACGCGTAGTGCCGAGGTGCCACACTTCCGATGACGCCGCGATCGGCCAGCTCGTGCAGACGGTCGACCGGGTACACGACGTTGATGTCCGAGTGAAAGCCCGAGCGGTCGAAGTTGGGGCTGAAGTGACTCAAGTGGAGATCTCTCGCCCGGTCGTCGAGCACCTTGAAGTGCGGGTCGGCGTTGGGCGCCCAGCCTGTGTCGCCCGCGACGTGGATCGCTGCGCTTGTCACGATCGCAACTTTCGCTTGCGCCAGCGGTTTGGGCAGGGTGAAGGCGGGGTCATCGAACTCGGGGACCGGCGTGCTGGCGGCGTGTTGCCGCATGGCTGCGTCGTTGTCAGTCATGGTGTCAGTCATGGTGTCAGTCATGAATAGATCCTTCGTCGCTTCCGTCAGATGGGGTGTTGTGCTGATTCCTAGGCCACTCAGAGTACCGGCCCCGGGGGAGGGCCTCTGGATGTGCGCACAACCGTAGCAGTCGCTCGAAACGATCGGAGAATTAGCACGGCCGCTTGGCCGACTTGTGTTGCGCCCTGATGTAAAATGCTTGGAGCCGCCCCGTGAGACGGCTCTCCATGGGTTCGGCAGCCCGAAGGCTGCGGGCCGAGAGGAGGCGAGATGGGCACTGAAGCGAACGCGGTGAACGGGACGCTGAACTGGATCGGCTGCCCCCGCGGTTTGTTCTCGCTGCTGGCAGTCTTCCCGCTCGCACTGACGCTGTCCACGGCGACCCGCGCTCTCACCTGGCCGGACGCCGCATCGGCCACACGGGCGTCCAGCGCTCCGGTGAATGGGTCCGAGTCTGCGGCTTTGATGGGTTCTGCGCCTTCCGCGGGTTCCCCGGGTTCGACGAGTTCACTCGTCGGCGCGCCAAGTCGCGAGGAACTTCAGGAGCTGGTCGGTCCCATTGCCCTGTATCCCGATGATCTGCTCGCCCTGGTCCTGCCGGCTTCCACCTTTCCGATCCACATCGTGCAGGCGTCTCGCTTTCTGGCCGCGCGCGAGCAGGATTCGCAGCTGGATCTCGAGCCCGATCCAGAGTGGGATGCCAGTATTCTCGCGCTGCTCAACTATCCCGAAGCCCTGGCGTTGCTGAACGAAGACCTGAATTGGACGTGGCAGCTCGGCGAGGCGGTGGTGGAAGATCAGGCCGCAGTGATGGACGCGGTGCAGAGGTTTCGCCAGCGCGTCTATGCCGTCGGCAACCTGGAGTCCAACGAGCAACAGCGGGTGCTGCACGAGGGCGATGTGATCGTCATCGAGGCCGCCGATCCCGAGGTCATCTACGTGCCCACCTATCTCCCGTCGAGAGTTCTGGTGGTCCACACCGGAGCGCCTCTCTATTACTATTCGGTTGGGTATCCCTACTACTACTACCCTGCGGCACCGTTCTGGACGGGCTTCTACTTCGGCAGCGCCGGGTTGGTCTTCGGGTTGAATTGGGGCCTCTACGGGTACCCTTACTACGGCCACCACAACCACCACATCAGCGTCCACCGAGAGCACCGAGTCCCCTCGGAGCGCCGCCGCGCAGTTCACGGCAAGCCGGGTCGGAATCGGAACAGGGCCGAACGCGGCCAGGCCTGGGGGCTCGATTCCCAGCCGATGCAGGGAGGTCGTCCGGGCCAGGGGAAGCGGGGCCGAGAGATCGCCGGGACCGGAACGACGGATGGACGGCGTGCCCGAGGTAGCTCAGCGACCGCTCCGAGCCGGGAATTCTCGCGGTTGAGAGAAACCGCGAAGTTGCAGGCGAGGGGGAGTGAGCGACGCGGCGAGTCGACCCGACAGCGTCCTCGTGCGACACGGGGTGGCGACGACTCGCGCGCCGCCTCTGACTCGCGCGACTCTGCCGACAAGAGCAGCTCGGGTGGCAGGCACGCCTCGGCTA
>Ga0114950_10003913_pt1 | contig 11520 bp, 10 predicted proteins | sample N075metaG_FD_83503 | JGI IMG/M metagenome (GOLD analysis project Ga0114950, IMG submission 83503) | Deep subsurface microbial communities from Kermadec Trench to uncover new lineages of life (NeLLi) - N075 metaG | ecosystem: Environmental > Aquatic > Marine > Ocean trench > Sediment | place...
TATCTCTTCCGGTTTGTGTCGTTTGTTCGCCATCTCTGATCCTCCGTTTCCTGACTATAACGGTGGACCAACTCAGTGGGGGAGGACCAGGAGCGCGGTGCTCGATCTGCCGATGTCGCGCAGCGATATCGCCGATTACCTGGGGCTCACCATCGAGACGGTCAGCCGCACGTTTACGGCGCTGAAAGAGGAAGGGCTGATCGATTTGCCGTCAGCCCAGCATGTGGTGTTGTCTGATCTGGAAGCGATAGAGGCGGCCGCCAACGCCGATTAATCCGCGTCGTCGATGTACGCTAATTAGCGTTCGCGTGACGACGGTGTTCGCGGCGAATGCTGTAATAGTTGCCGGCGAAGATTAAGGCAGCCCCCAGAAATACCAGCGGGTTGGCGGTTTCGTTGTAGATAAAAAATCCGACCGCCGCGATGAACGGCAACCGCATGAAATCCATCGGCACCACAATGGTTGCGTCGGCCAGCGCAAGTGCGCGGGCGGTGCAATAATGCGCGGTTAATCCCACGGCGCCGATCATCAGGAGCCAGAACAACTGCAGCAGGTCGGGGGTCACCCATACGGGCGCCGCCAGCGCCGCGCCGATCGGCAACTGGATCAACGACATATAGAGCAGAATGGTCAGCGCCGAATCGGTTTTTGTCAGCGCCTTGGTCGCGACCAGGGTAATCGCGAAGCCCACCGCCGCGCCCAGAATAGCGAATGCGCCGGGACTGATGACCTCGGCGCCGGGGCGCAGAATAACCAGGATGCCCGCGAATCCGACAATCACGGCGACAATCCGGCCCCGGTTTAGGCGTTCGCCCAGGAACAGCACGGCGATAATAGTTGCCCAGACCGGCGTCGTGAATTCGATCGCGAACGCTTCGGACAGCGGCAACAGCATGATGCCGGTTATCCAGCCGAGCTGGGCGACGAAATGGACCGTGTTACGGCCGAACTGCAAGGCGTGCCGTTCGGTCTTCCACACCGATCGGCCGACCGACAGCGCAAATGGCGCCAGAAAGATCAGGGCGCCGGCGCTGCGGAAAAACATGATCTCGAACGGCTCGATTTGGCCCGCCAGTTCGCGCACGGAAACCGCCATCAGGGTGAACGACACCAGCGCCCCCGACATCCACATGACGGCGGTGACGATCGGCGACCGGCTCCGATCGGATGCGGGGGGAGAGACCATGGTGTGGCGCGCTGTAACGGACCGCGCCGCCTCAGTCGAGCGGCGCGACGCCGAATTCGTCGGCGGTCTTGCGTAGCCCGTCGAGCAGCGGTACGGGCAGGGGAATGCCGTTCGCCGTCCGGTCGGCGATGGCGGCGTGACTACCCTCGCCGGGCAGGCGCACGCGCTCGACCCCGGCCAGAGTCTTCGAGCCGTGCATCTGATGGATGACCTCATCGACCTGACGCTTGAAGGTATCGACATCCATGAAGGCGGCGATATCCAGGGCGATGATGAACTGGCCGGTATTGGTCACCGAGCTGTTGTCGGCATTCATATCGATGACATCCTTGCCGAAGGCCGCGCCGTTCAGGGTGCCGGCAAGGATACCGAAGATAAGCGCCAGCCCGTATCCCTTGGCGCCGCCGATGGGCAGCAGGAAGCCGCTGTCGGAGAGCGAGGCGTCGGTCAGGGGATTGCCGTCGCGGTCGATCATCCAGCCTTCGGGCATGGGAATGCCTCGCTGGGCGTGCATCTTGACCTTGCCGTAGGAAGTAACGGTGGTCGCCATGTCGAGCAGGATCGGGTCTTCATCCATCCCCGGAACGGCAACGGCGATCGGATTGGTCGATAGCAGCATGTCGGTGCCGCCCCACGGCGGCAGATGGTTGGCGCTGCCGACGGCGACGTACAGCCCGATCATGTCGTGGGCCAGGGGCAGCATGGCGTAGGCGCCGGCGGCGCCGGCATGATTGGAATTATGGACGCCGACCCAGGCGACGCCGGTGTTCTTGGCCTTGCGGATCGCGGTTTCGGCGCAAAAATTTATCACCAGATGGCCCATGCCATTGTCGCCGTCGACCAGCGCCGTCGCGGTGCGTTCCTGCTCGATGTGGATATTGGGCGTCTTGTTGAACCCGCCGGCCTTGAGGCGGCCGATATAGCCGGGCAGCCGGAAGATGCCGTGGGAGTCCTTACCCATGATGTCGGATTCGGCCATGAAGTGGGCGACGGTGCCGGCATCGTCTCGGGGCAGGCCCGCCGCCACGAAGCAGCGCTGCATGAAGTCTTCGATCGCGGTGCGTGAAAAGCGCTGCAGGGGGGTGGTGTCGTCGGGCATAATCTCTCTTCTGGCCGGCAGGGTCTTTTACGGGCAGCATAGGCGGAATCGCCGCTGCGCCGGTGCTTCTTTTATCGCAAGTGTTGCGCTTATCGAAGTCCGCGATGGGCGCGCAAACCAGGAACGTGAGGAATACCGCCATGGCAACGCTCGATATCGAAACCGAATCCCTCGCAAGCCTGGCGGCGGCGATGCGCGGCGGCGGCGTTACCGCCAGCGGACTCGCCGATTGGGCGGTCACCAATCACGCGCAGCGGGACGAGACGTTGCAGGCCTACAAGGCGTGGGAGCCGGACCGCTTTCGCGCCGAGGCGGCGGCGGCCGACGCGGCGTTGGCGGCGGGTATCGACCTCGGCCCCTTGCAGGGTATTCCGGTTTCGGTGAAAGACCTGTACGGGCTTTCCGGCTACCCCATTTTCGCCGGTTGCTCGCGCGAACTGCCCGAAAAATGGCGCACCGAAGGCCCGGTCGTGCGCGCCCTGCGCCACCAGTTGGCGACGGTTTCGGGCAAGACCCACACGGTTCAGTTCGCCTTCGGCGCGCTCGGCACCAACCCTTATTGGGGCACCCCGCGCAATCCTTGGGACGGCGACAATCACCGCGTTCCCGGCGGCTCCAGCGCCGGCGCCGGGGTCAGCCTGTGGGAAGGCTCGGCGCTGTTGGCGCTGGGGTCCGATACCGCCGGCTCGGTGCGCATGCCGGCCAGCTTTACCGGCACCGTCGGGGTCAAAACCAGCAAGGGCCGCTGGTCCACGGCGGGCATCGTGCCGCTGAGCACGACGCTCGATACCGCCGGAACGTTGACCCGCACCGCTGCCGATGCGGCGTTCGCCTTCGCCGTGATCGATCCACAAACGACGGAATCCGCCGACGCCTTCTGCCGTCGGCTCGGCACGGCAAGCCTGGCGGATTTTCATATCGGCGTGTGCGACTGGTACTTCGTCGATTGCGACCCCGGCGTCGCCGAGGGTGTGAAGGCGGCTCTCGACGAACTTGCGGCGGCGGGCGCGCGGGTCTCCTCGGTCACGCTGCCGGAAGTGGAGGAATCGGTCGAGATGTTCAAACGGGGCGGCTTGGCGGCGCCGGAATTCGCCGCCTTCATCAACAACGAAATGGCGGCGTTTCGCGACGACCTCGATCCCAACGTCGCCGCTCGCTTCGAGGTGATGGAGGCGGTCGAGGCGGTCGAATACATGGCGCGCTGCAGCCAGCGGCTCGAGCTCGCGCGGCGGGTGCGCGAGGGCATGGCCGGGTTCGACGCCATTGTCGGGCCGACCATCGCGATCACGCCGCCGATTGTCGGCGATGTTGCCGATCTCAAGGCTTACCACCGCGCCAATATGGGCGCCTCGCGCAACACCAGCACGGTCAACATGCTCGATCTATGCGCCGTGACCCTGCCGGTGGCGCTCGATGCGGCGGGCATGCCGGTGGGCCTGCACATCATCTGTCCGCTGGGTGAAGACGAAACCGCGCTGGCCATCGCGCTGGCCGCCGAAAAAGTACTGGGCTCGGCGCGTCAGCGCCTCGGCGTGCCACCCCTGGGCGTTTAGTGTTCCAGCCTGGCTGCGCCTTCGCGTAGCTGGAATTTCCGGATATTGCCCGCGCTACGGGTTCAGCGAAACGTAGGTGCGGGCGCGCTTAGGCGGCGGCGATCCGGTCGGCCTGGGCTAAAATCCTGTTCATGGTGCGCAGCACCGGCCGTTCGATCAATTTGCCGTCCACCACGACGACCCCGGTATTGGCGGCGTCGAAGGCATCGATGACTTTACGCGCGTAGGCAATCGCGCCGGGGTCGGGCGAGAAGACGTCGTTAATGACGGCAATCTGCTTGGGGTGGATGGCGCCCTTGCCGGTATAGCCCAATCCGGCGCTGGCTTCCGCTTCGCGGCGCAAGCCATCCATGTCAGCCAAATCGAGCCAGGGCACGTCGATCACATCGATGCCGGCGGCGGCGGCGGCGTGCACGGTGCGCGAGCGGGCGTAGAGCATCGCCTCCCAGCTATTGTCGCAGCGCAGTTCGGCGGCCAGATCGACGGCGCCGAACAACAGGGCATCGAGGCGCGGGGAGGCGTGGGCGATCTCGTAGGCGGCTTCGAGCCCCTTATTGGTCTCGATGATCGCCTGAAGGCGGGTTGCCAGGCCGGCGTTGTCGAAGGCCTCGGCGACGCCGCGCACCTCCTCGGGTGAATTCACCTTGGGCAGCATGATCGCCGGCGGCGGGCTGTCGGCGCCCAGAATAGCCGCCATATCGGCCTCGCCGTCGTCGGTGGACAGGGCATTGACGCGGACGATGCGCTCGATACCGTCGTCAGCCTGCGGATTAGCGAACAATTCCAGCATCTTAGCCCGAGCGTCCGCCTTATCTTGGGGCGCGACACCGTCTTCGAGCTCGACACACACGATATCGGCGCCCGAGGCGAGCGCCTTTGGGTACAAATCCGGGCGGTCGCCGGGTGAAAAAATGAAGCTGCGCCGTGATTGGATGCGTTCGTCCACCATCTTTTGTCCTCCCTTGCCCAACCTTATAGCGGCTATCCGCCGAAAGAGGGACACGGTTGGCGCTTCTCATTGCTTGCCGGTTATGGTCCCATAGCGAAAATCTAGATCGGGAGGACTATATCTATGATTAAACAACTACTTGGCGCGAGCGCGGTTCTGGCTCTGCTGTCGGCGCCGGCATTGGCCGAAACCATCAAAATCGGCTTCGTCACCACGCTGACCACCGGCGCCGCGATTATCGGCGTCGACCAGAAAAAGGCGGTCGAACTGGCGGTCGAACATATGGGCGGCAAGATGGGCGCGCTCGACGTCGAAATCGTTTTCGAGGACGACGAGTTCAATCCGCAAAAGGGCAAGCAGAAGACCGAAAAACTGGTCAAGGCCGGCGATATAGACATCATCGCCGGGTATCTGTGGTCGCATGTGCTGCTGGCCTCGGCACCGGTCGTGCTCAATGCCAATATGATTTTGATCAGCGCCAATGCGGGCCCGTCGCTGCTGGCCGGCAAGAATTGCAACAAGAATTTCTTCAACGTCTCGTGGCAGAACGATCAGACGCCGATGGCGCTGGGCGAAGTGCTCAACCAGCGCGGCGTCAAATCGCTTTACGTGATTGCGCCCAACTATGCCGCCGGCAAGGATATGGTTGCCGGCGTCGAGCGTACCTTCAAGGGCAAGATCGTCGGCAAAGACATGACCACCTGGCCGTCGCAGATCGACTGGTCGGCCGAGTTCACCAAGGTCAAGGCGGTCAAGCCGGAGGCGGTATTCACCTTCTATCCCGGCCGCCATGGTCCGGCGTTCCTGAAGCAATATGCCCAGGCCGGCCTGTCCAATGTGCCGCTCTATTCTGTCTATACGCTCGACTCGCTCAGTCTGCCGCGCTTGCAGCAGGCAAAAATGACGGGCGTTATCGGCACCACCATGACCCAGTTCTGGTCGCCGGATATGGACAATGCGCAGAATAAGCGCTTCGTCGCCGATTTCAAGGCCAAGCACGGCAGCTACCCGTCCTTCTATGCGGCGCAGGCCTATGATTCGATCTTCCTGATCAAGTCGGCGGTCGAGGCTACCGGCGGCAAGGTGGGTGACATCGACGCCATGCGCGCGGCGCTGGAAAAAGCCGACTTCCCGTCGGTACGCGGCAAGTTCCGCTTCGGCAACAACCACTTCCCGATCCAGAATTTCTATAGCCGCGAAGTCGTTGTCGACGCCGACGGCAAGTGGACAACCAAGATCACCGGTGTCGCGCTGAAGGATCATCAGGACGTCTACGCCAAAGATTGCAAGCTGTAGACTTCCGCACACCGTATAGTGACGGACGGGGGCGTTAGCGCCCCCGTCTTTCATCCTGCCTGCGCTCCCCTTTGCCGGGGCCGGGTGCGCCATCCGGATAAAGCGATGGATCTGATATTAATTGCCGAACAATTGCTCAACGGCTTTCAGCTGGGAATATTGCTGTTCCTGCTGGCCGCCGGCCTGACGCTGGTGTTCGGCATCATGGATTTGGTCAATCTGGCGCACGGCTCGATCTACATGGTCGGGGCGTTCTTTGCCGCGACGCTGACCTTGTGGACCGATTCCTTCATCATCGGACTGTTGCTGGCGCTGCCCCTGACGCTGGTGTTCGGCATGGTGCTCGAATACGTCGTGCTGCGCACATTGTATGCGCGCGGTCATATGGACCAGGTTTTGGCGACCTTCGGGCTGATTCTGTTTTTCAACGAGTTGGTGCGCGTGATTTGGGGACCGGCTGGGTTGGCGATTCCGTTGCCGGCATTCCTCGACGGCAGCATCACGCTGGCGTGGGGGATCGTCTATCCGACCTACCGGATGTTTATCATTCTTGTCGGTATCTCCGTTGCGGTCGGCCTCTATTGGCTGGTCGCCAAGACACGGCTCGGCATGCTGATCCGCGCCGGCGCCTCGAACCGCACCATGGTCAGTGCGCTGGGCGTCAATATCCGGCTGTTGTTCACCGCGGTGTTCGGCCTTGGCGCTATGCTGGCCGGGCTCGGCGGTATGTTGATCGCGCCGATCAACCAGGCCCAGATCGGCATGGGCGAAGACATCCTGATCCTGGCGTTCGTCGTTATCGTCATCGGCGGCATCGGCTCGATTCGCGGTGCTTTCATCGCCGCCCTCCTCGCTGGCATGCTCGACACCATGGGGCGCGCGTTCCTCGATGTGCTGTTGCTGACGTTCCTGCAGGCCAACGCCGCCGAGACCGCCGGGCCGGCCCTGTCGTCGATGTTGATCTACATCCTGATGGCCGCCGTTTTGTTCTTCCGCCCGCAAGGGCTGTTCCCGCCGCGCAGCGGGTGACGCGATGAAGGTTCTGCGATGATAAGGGGCATGTTGGGCAAGCCCACGGCGATTAGCACCGTGGTCGTGCTGGTGGTGTTCGCGATCGTGCCGTTTATCGCCCCGGCGATCGGCGAGGCGTTCTATGTCGATGTGTTCGCCCGCATCATGATCTGGTCGATCGCCGCCGTCGGTCTCAACCTGATCCTCGGTTATGGCGGCATGGTCAGCTTCGGTCACGCCGCCTATGTCGGCATCGGCGCCTATACCGTTGCTATTTTCGGCTTCCACGACATCAATAACGGCTTCATTCAGTGGCCCGTGGCGGTGGCGGTCAGCGGCCTGGTGGCGCTGGTGTTCGGCGCCATCTCGCTGCGCACCCGGGGCGTCTATTTCATCATGATCACCCTGGCGTTTTCCCAGATGGTGTTTTTTCTCGGGGTCAGCGCCGATAAATACGGCAGCAACGATGGTCTCAACCTGTGGAACCGCAGCTATTTCCCCATCGGGGACGCCGAGCTGTCGATCGACGGCGAGAAAACCTTTTACTACATGACCCTCGTATTGTTGCTGCTGGTCATCTATCTGACCCGGCGCATGGTCAATTCGCGCTTCGGCAGGGTCATTCAGGGCGCCCGCTCCAACGAGACCCGGCTGCAGACAATCGGCGTGGCGACCTATCGCTACCGGCTGACGGCATTCGTCATATCCGGGATGATCTGCGGGCTGGCGGGAGTGCTGCAGGCCAATTTCGAGCGCTTCGTCAGCCCCGACATGATGGACTGGCCGCGCTCGGGCGAGCTCATGTTCATGGTCATTATGGGTGGCATGGGCACCTTGTTCGGGCCGGTATTGGGCGCCACCGCGTTTCTTATACTCTCCGAAGTGCTGTCGAACCTCACCATACATTGGCACCTGATCTTCGGCCCGCTGCTGATTTTGCTCGTCCTCTATGTGCGTGGTGGCTTGACCGGTCTGATCGGATTATTCGAACGGCGGCCGGGCGATGGCTGAACCGTTGCTCGCGACTCGTAGCCTGTACAAGGCCTTCGGCGGTATCGTCGCCACCGACAATTTGACGCTGGAAGTGGCGGCTGGCGAAATCCACGCCGTCATCGGCCCCAACGGCGCCGGCAAGACGACCCTGGTCAACCTGTTGTCGGGACTGCTCAAAACGGACGCCGGCGAGATCGTGTTCGATGGCGGCGCGATCACCCGGCTTCGCCCCGCCGCGCGGTCGCACCGCGGCCTGGCCCGTTCGTTCCAGATCACCAGCGTCTTTCCCGATTTTTCCGTGCTCGACAACGTCGCCCTTGCGGTGCAGGCCCATAGCGGCCATTCCTATCGCTTCTGGCGGCCGGTGCGTGGCGACGCGGCGCTGTACGCGCCGGCGCGCGAGGTATTGGCCCGCGTCGGGTTGGGTGCGCGCATGGAGGTGCTGGCCGGCAATCTGGCCCATGGCGAACAGCGCCAGCTTGAAATCGCCATGGTCCTGGCGACCGGGCCCAAGATGCTGCTGCTCGACGAGCCGATGGCGGGCATGGGCGTCGAGGAAAGCCAACGCATGGTGGAGCTGCTCAGGGAACTGAAATCCGACTACACCATGCTGCTGATCGAACACGATATGGACGCGGTATTCGCGCTGGCCGACCGCATCACGGTGCTGGTCTATGGCCGCGATATCGCCACCGGGACGCCGGCCGAAATACGCGCCAACAGCCAAGTGCGCGAAGCCTATCTCGGCGCCTCGGAGGACGTCTGATGCTTTCCGTTCGCGCCATCGATGCGGCCTACGGCGACAGCCAGGTGCTGTTCGGCATGTCGTTCGAGATCGGCGCCGGCGAGGTCGTCACCCTGTTGGGCCGCAACGGCATGGGCAAGACAACGACCGTGCGCTCGATCATGGGCATTCTGCCGGTGCGCGCCGGTGAAATCCTGTTCGAGGATCAGCCGATCCACGCCTTGCCGTCTTTCCGCATTGCCAAGGCCGGTATCGGACTGGTCCCAGAAGGACGCCAGATATTCCCCAACCTGACGGTGCGCGAAAACCTGATCGCCACGGCGTCGTCGCCGCCCGACGGCCAGCGGGGCTGGACCCTCGACCGAGTCATCGATCTGTTCCCGGCCCTGGGCGGGCGGCTGACCAGCATGGGCAATCAGCTCTCCGGCGGCGAGCAGCAGATGCTGGCGGTCGGCCGGGCGTTGATGACCAATCCGCGCCTGCTCATCCTCGACGAGGCGACCGAGGGCCTGGCGCCGCTGGTGCGGGCGGTAATCTGGCGCTGCCTGGAAAGTCTCAAGCAGGAAGGGCAAGCCATCCTGGTGATCGACAAAAACGTCGCCGTGCTGACCCGCATCGCCGACCGCCATTACATTGTCGAGAAAGGCGCGGTGGTGTGGACCGGAACCTCGGCGGAACTGCGCGCCAATGAGGCGATCCAGCACCAGTATTTGGGAGTGTAGGCGCTACCCGCGCAGCTTGAAGCGCTGGATCTTGCCGGTGGCGGTTTTGGGCAGCTCTTCGACGAAGTTGAACCAGCGCGGATATTTGTACGGCGCCAGGCCGGCCTTGCAGTGCTCGCGCAATTCACCGGCCAGGGCGTCCGAGGCATCGCTGGCGTTTTTTAGAATAACGAAGGCTTCCGGTTTGATCATCTCGTCGTCGTCGGGGCGGCCGACGATGGCGGATTCCAGCACCTTGTCGTGGGCCACCAGTCGCGCCTCGATCTCGACCGGCGAGACCCAGATGCCGCCAACCTTCAGCATGTCGTCGCTGCGCCCGCAGCAGACGAAATAGCCGTCCGCATCCTGGTAGTACGAATCGCCGGTGCGCATCCAGCCATCGGCGAGCGCCTTAGCGGTACGCTCGGGATCTTCCCAGTAGCGCGAGATAATCGACCCGCCACGGATCATGAGGTTGCCGATCTCGCCGGGGGAAACCGGATTATCGTCGTCGTCGACGATCCTGGCCTCGTAACCCGGCACCAGCGATCCGCTCGATCCGGCCTTATGGTTGTCGAGGCTGTTGCCGATGAAGATGTGCAGAACTTCCGTGGTGCCGATGCCGTCGAGGATGAGTAGACCAGTCTTGTCGCGCCAGCGCCCGAAGATATTCGCCGGCAGCGGTTCGCCGGCGGAAACGCAGGCGCGCAGCGACGACAGGTCGGGGGACTTTTCTTCCAGCGCGTGCAATTGCGCCGCATAGAGTGTCGGCACGCCGTAATAGAGGGTCGGGCGGTAGGTTTCGATCATCTCGAACATGATGTCCGGCGTCGGCCGCCCGCCGAACAACACCGCCTGACCGCCGGTCCATAAGGGAAACGTCATGGCGTTTCCCAGGCCGTAGGCGAAGAACAGCTTGGCGGCGGAGAAGTGGATATCGTCTTCGCCCGCGCCCAGGGTCTCGACGCCGTAATATTGGCTCGATACCACCATGTCGCGGTGGGCGTGGACGCCGCCCTTCGGCGTGCCGGTCGAGCCCGACGTGTACAGCCAGAAGCAATCGTCGTCCGCGGTGGCCGGGACCGGGTCCAGCGTATCGGCCGCCGCGTGCATCAGTGTGGCGAAGGCCTCTGTGTTGAGTTTATGTTGGGGGCCGGGTTCAACCGAGCCAAGCGCCGGTTCCATTTCGGCGGCGAATTCCGGCGAATAGATCGTGACGGCACAGCCGGAATTTTCCAGAATGAATTGGTAGTCGTTGGCGCGCAGCAGCGTGTTGACCGGCACTGGCACGTAGCCTGCCTTGATGGCGCCCCAGAAAATATAGAAGAACGCCGGACAGTCCTTGACCGCCATCACCACCCGGCCGCCGGCGTCGAGGCCCAACCCGCATAACGCATTGCCGGCGCGGTTCACATTCGCCGCCAGTGCGCCATAGGTGACGTCGCCATCGGCGCAGCGGATCGCGACTTTGGACCCACGGCCCTCGTCCACATGCCGGTCGATGAACGCCACCGCGACGTTGAACGCCGGCGCGAAGGTGAGCTCGGCCGGCGACTGCGATGTATCGACAGTGACGGTGTTGTCTTGCATCGCCGGCTTAATGGAACAGCACGTAATCGAAGTCGAGCGGTTTGCCGTGGATGCCGCGCTTGGGCGGGGCGATCCAGCCGGCCATCTTGCCCGGCTCGGTCACCGGCGCCATCAGCGAGCGCACGAAGGCGTAGTCGTCGGGCGAGGGCAGCCATTCGTTCTGGCGCGCCCGCCATTCGTCGTCGCCGATCAGTTTACCCTCCGGCGTGGCGTTGATGCCGCGGAAGACGCCGATGCCGCGGTTGAACGTCGGATCGGGCAGGGTCAGTTCGGCATCGAAGCCGTACTCGGCGATCGCCTTGTTGAAGCGGTTCAGGCCGCGCTGGCTATCCTTGGCGTAATCCTCGCGCAGCATGAAATTCATCGCCGTCAGCGCCGACAATTCTTCGGTGGTGA
>Ga0114950_10003917_pt1 | contig 11516 bp, 11 predicted proteins | sample N075metaG_FD_83503 | JGI IMG/M metagenome (GOLD analysis project Ga0114950, IMG submission 83503) | Deep subsurface microbial communities from Kermadec Trench to uncover new lineages of life (NeLLi) - N075 metaG | ecosystem: Environmental > Aquatic > Marine > Ocean trench > Sediment | place...
ACAGCAGCGAGCAAGTCGCCGCGTTCGGCAGTGCCGTTGCTGTGCTCTCCTTCGCTCCTACCTACGCCGCGGAAGTTGAAGCGCAGGACTTCGGCGCCGACCGCCAGGAGAGCCCTCTCTGTCTCCAGTACGACGAGATTGTCCATGGTTCCGCCGTAGAGAGGATGCGGGTGAGCGACGACTGCACGGATGGCTGGCTCGGCAGGTCCGTTGAGCGCCGCTTCGAGGAACCCGGCGGGTCCCACAAGCTGGATCGTCTCGCTGTTCGGCATGTCTCTCCTGTGGGGCATCGGTACGCGGATCGGGACTTTCTCAGGGGCGGCCGGCGAGCTCGAGAGCCGTTCGCACCGCGCTCTTGGCGTTGGATGCGCTCGGCAGGTTCGCCAGGAGCAAGGCAGACGGAGATTTCAGCTCCCAACTGTCGAGCAGAACGACCGGGATGCCGTGCTTTCGGGCGAGGGCGATCTCCGACAGAGTTCCCCATTCGCCGCCTATGGCGATGACGGCTGCGCTCGACAGAACGAGGATCACGTTTCGTGCCTGACCCATGTCGGTGTAGATGGGAATGTCGACGTGAGGATTGGGCGCTGCGCTTCCCGGAGTCTTGCCGGACAGGATTCCGATCGTCGTGCCGCCTGCGCTCTTGGCTCCTTCGCAGCCGGCCAGCATGACGCCGCCACCGCCTCCGCAGATCAGGAGAGCGCCCGCGGAAGCGATCTCGCGACCGGTCTCGTAGGCGGCGCGCCGCTCCTTTTCGCCGCAGGAAGACGCTCCGATCAGGCCCAGAGTCAGCGGCGATGGGTTCGTCACCGTGGTATCCTACTCGCTCGGTTCAGCTGAGTTGTGAGGCCGTGATGGTGACCCTGGCAGACGGCAGAGACGCGCTCGCATGCAGAAGACCCCCAGCGACGCCGACCTCGTGGCTAGGGTAGTGAACCGTGAGGCGGACGCCCTCGGTGACCTCTTTGACCGATACTCTCGAGTCCTGCTGGCGCTCATCCGCAGGATCGTCGGAGGAGCCGGAGAAGCCGAAGAAGTGCTGCAGGAAGTCTTCTTGCAGGTTTGGAATCAGGCGGAGCGCTACGACTCTTCACGTTCCTCGGTCTCGAACTGGTTGTCGCTCATCTCACGAAGTCGCTCGATCGACTGCCTGCGCAAGGCGCGGGTCAAGGAGCGAACCGCCCAGAAGGCCTTCGAGGAGGATTCACGCCTCGATACATCCCCTGAAGGCCCGGCAGACGTATTCTTGACGGAACGGCGGAGACGAATCCGGGGAGCACTCGGGGATCTGCCGGTGGAGCAGAAAGCGGTGATCGAGCTGGCGTTCTTCGAGGGTTTGACGCAGACCGAGATCGCAGAGAGAACCAGCATTCCGCTGGGTACTGTGAAGACCCGTACGCTGCTCGCAATGAAGAAGTTGCGCAAGGCGCTGCGTGACGATCTGAGGGAGCTCCTATGAGTCGCAACGAGGATCAGATACTGGAAGAGGTACTGCGTGCCCTGGAGAGCTCGGAGCTGTCCGAGCTTGCACCGGATCTTCCCCCGGAGGATCTCGAGCTGTGGCGTGAGTACACCGAGCTGACCGGCCTGTTGCCACTCGCGCTGGAGCCGGTAGTGCCGCGGCCCGAATGCCGGGCTGAGATCCTCTCTCTGCTGGGTTCGGAAGAAGCGCCGGTTCGGGCCGAGGCGGCGTCCGCCGCGCCCCTGCCCTTCCCGACTCCCGTCCCTGCGACGCGGACCCACAGAGTGCTGCTGGCTCTGGCCGCCACCTTGGCGATCGCGGTACTCGGCTTGGGAACCTTCACCACGTGGCTCTATCGCGATCATCTGCGCCAGGCAGACCTGATCGCGGAGATCCAGGATCGAATCGACCAGAGTCGCTCCAGGGAGGATGTCCTCCTCGCGTCGCAGGTCAAGTACAAGAGGCTGAGAACCCTGGTTTCCACCCGGCGCACTCGTGTCTGCCGACTCCGCCCGATCGGCGAGAGTCCCTCGCAGCCAGTAGCGCGCGGTCTCGTCTACTTCGACGCCGAACGTCAGGACTACTTCCTCAGCGCCCTGGACCTGGCGCCGTGTGAGCAGGGCTACGCCTACCGTCTGTGGTTCATCGTCAATGGCCGACCGGTTGGTGGAGTGACTTTCCACGTCAAGGCCGGCGTGCCGACCGCCCTTGGCTCAGGGGGGCTGCCGCCCGGCTTTACGGCGATCATGGTGACCTATCAGCGGGAGACCGCCGAGGGCCCGGACGAGGGCGTGCAGATCCTCTACGGCGACCAAGCCGAGGAGATGCTGTAGGCGCTGCTAGCCGGGCTGGGCTGCTGCGTCGCTCTTTTCGATCGAGAAGGCGAAGTCGTGGTCCTCGATCTTCGCCGCCGCGAGCCCGGCCGCTTCGCTCTCAGCCTTCGTCATCTCGACGGCCAAGGTCTCGTCGGCGATCCAACTCTCGTGTTCGGCGATCGCCGCCGCGAGCTCGGGAGCCGCTCGGTAGCGTACTCGGATGCGATCGGCGTAGTCGAGGTCGGCTTCCTTGCGGGCGCTCTGCAGTCGATGCACGACCTCCCGGGCGAGGCCGTCGGATAGGAGATCCGGAGTCAGGTGGATGTCGAGCGCGACCAGCAGATCACCCTCACCTTGAACCGCCATCCCCTGCTTCTCGATCAGTCGAACCTCGACCTCGTCAGAGGTGAGCTCGGTGTCGGCGCCGTCGACCGTGATCCGGATCCGACCTTCGGCGGCGAGAGCCTCCGCGAGCTCGTTGCCGTCGGCCTCCTGCAGCGCTTTCTTGACCAGAGGCATCTGCTTGCCGAACCGAGGTCCGCACTTCGGGAAGATCGGGACAACCTCGTGGTTCACGTAGTCGGAGCGTTGCTGTGCCCACTCCAGCTTCCTGATGTTGAGCTCTTCCCGCACCAGCTCTTCGTAGGGGGCGACCGCCCGTTGCAGTGACTCGTCGGCGGTGACGATCGTGACGCTGTGGAGCGGCTGTCGAGTTCGCACCCCGTGCGCGTTTCGTGCGCTGTGTCCCAGGCTGACGATTCGCTGTACCTCGCCGATGCTTCGCTCGAGTTCCTCGTCGGCCCGGTCCTCTCGTGGCTCCGGCCACGGCTCGAGATGAACGCTGTCGGGCGCTGAATCGAGCTGCGAGCGAACCAGGCGGTCGAAGATGACGTCGGCGACGAAAGGGGTAAACGGGGCGAGCAGGCGAGCCAGAGTCGTGAGGACCTGATACAGGGCCTGATAGGCACTTTCCTTGTCGGCGGCGCTGGTGCTCTGAGCCGCAGCCCAAAAGCGATCGCGGCTCCGTCGGATGTACCAGTTGGTCAACTCGCCGACGAAGGCCTCCAGGGTACGGCTGGCATCGGCGACGAAGTAGCCGTCGAGGTACTCGGTTGCTTCGCGAACCACACGGTTGAGGCGCAGGAGGATCCAGCGGTCCAGAGACGGCCTGCTGTCGAAGTCGGGCTCTTTGGCGCCGGGACTCCAGGCGTCCAGATTGGCGTAGATAGTGAAGAAGGAGAGAGCGTTCCACAATGGCAGGAGGAACCCCTGCGCTGCTTCGCGCACCAGTCGAGCGGAGAAGCGAGCGTTGAGCTCGGGGTTGTTGATGTAGAAGTACCAACGTAGAGCATCCGCCCCGGACTCCTCGATGATCGCCATCGGATCGACGACGTTGCCGATGCGCTTGGACATCTTGCGACCCTTCTCGTCGGCGACGTGGCCGAGCACGATGCAGTGCTTGAAGGCGACGTCGTCGAAGAGCAGGGTGGCCAGGGCATGCAGAGTGTAGAACCAGCCACGGGTCTGGTCTACGGCTTCGCTGATGAAGTCGGCGGGAAACTCGCGATGGAAGCGGTCGCGGTTCTCGAACGGGTAGTGATGCTGCGCGAAGGGCATCGATCCCGAGTCGAACCAGGCGTCGAGGACTTCTTCCACGCGGCGCATCTGTCCGTTTTCACAATCTCCACACGGCCAGGTGAACTCGTCGATGTAGGGGCGGTGGGGATCGAAGAGGGCCGTATCGTAGGGGTCCTTCGGGAGCTCCCGACCGGCCGCCTCGAAGAGCTTCGCGTAGGAACCGACCACTTGCCGAGCGTCGCACTCATTGCACTGCCAGACCGGCAGCGGAGTGCCCCAGTAGCGCTTGCGCGATAGAGCCCAATCGACTACGTTCTCGAGCCAGTCGCCGAAACGGCCCTCGCCGACGTGGGCCGGATGCCAGTCGATCTTGCGGTTGTTGTCGAGAAGACGATCCTTGGCTTTGGTGGTGCGAATGAACCAGTTGGTGGTCGCGTAATAGAGCAGTGGTTCTTCACAGCGCCAACAGAAGGGGTAGTTGTGGCGATGCACTTCGGTGTGCAGAAGCCGGCCCGCGGAACGCAGTTGCTCCAGGACCTTCGGATCGGCGTCTTTGAACCAGAGTCCCGCGAAGTCTTCGAGGCCTTCTCCGGAGTTGACTCTGCCGCGCTCATCGATCGCCCGGATCTCGGGCAATCCGAACTCTTTGCCGGTCTTGTAGTCGTCCTCGCCGAATAGCGGCGCCGTGTGTACGATGCCGGTTCCCTCGTTGGCCGTGACGTAGTCTGCCGGCAGCACCCGCCAACCCTTGCTGTCGGAAGGGCCGTCGGCCGCCGTTCCCTCGCGATCCTGGTCGGGTACGGCAACTCGGAAGGGTCTCTCGTAGCGCACCCCCTCGAGGGCTTCGCCCCCGAACTCGGCGACTGCCTCTAGCGATCGAAGATCGAGACGCTTCGGGCCCTCGTCGCCACCTTCCAGGTCGTAGGGAACCTCCTTGACGAGGCCGTCGGCGAGAATCAGGTACGACTCGGCATCGCCTGGGTGTCTCACGAGCCGGTACCGGAGCTTCGGGTTGATCGCCAGTCCGGCGTGCGAGAGTAGGGTCCAGGGCGTCGTGGTCCAGGCAATGAGCTGAACGTGAGGTCCGAGGTCCCAGGTCGCGCCACTTTCGTCGGTCAGGCTCTGCCCCACGAGAGTGGGGAACAGGACCCACACCGAAGGGTCGTCGACGTCCTTGTAGTTCTGCGCGACCTCGTGGCTGGAGAGGCTCGTTCCGCAGCGTCCGCAATAGGGTTGAATCTTGTGCCCTTGGTAGAGCAGACCCTGTTTGTCGAGCTCCGCCAGGGCCCACCACGTCGATTCGATATATTGATTGGTGTAGGTGAGGTACGGCTCGTCGAGATCGATCCAGTGGCCGACTCTCTCGACCATTTGGCGCCACTCTTTTTCGTAGAGGTCGACGCTCTCCAGGCACAGCCGGTTGAACTCGGCGATGCCGAGGTCCTCGATCTGTGCCTTCTCGGTGAAGCCGAGCTTCTTTTCGATCTCGATCTCGACCGGTAGGCCGTGCGTGTCCCAGCCGCCTTTTCGGGCGACATGATCGCCGCGCATCGTACGGTAGCGAGGAATCAGATCCTTGACGACTCTGGTGACTACGTGTCCGACGTGGGGCACGTTATTGGCTGTCGGTGGTCCCTCGTAGAAGACGAAACTCGGTCCGTCGGCGGTCTGCTCGAGGGTGCGTTCGAAGATCCTGGCTTCGCGCCAGAACCGAAGTTGCTCGAGCTCGAGGGCGGGGAAAGGGTATCCGGATTCGACCTTCGGAAAGGGTGATCTGCTCATGTCAGTAAACGGAGCAGCATAGCAGCTCGTGGGTATACTCCGATGCTCGGACTCGGGCGCTCGAAAGGGGATCGAATGGCCAAGGAGCTCCTTGTCTTATGGGCCGGTCGACATCGTCGTGATCGATGGGAGGACCTGGTTTCGACCTATCGCGAACGCATCGGACGGACGGTGAAGATCAGAGATCGTCCGTTGAAGGCTTCGCTCGGCGGTAGCGACCAGGAACGCCGTCGACGTGACGGTAGCCGTCTTCTCGAAGCGTTGCCGAAGGATAGTTGGACGATCTCCCTCGACGCCAGCGGCGAGATGCTCGATTCACTGGAGTTCGCTGACCGCTTGGCTTCCCTGACCGACGAGTGGCCGCACACAGTGGTCTTCGTGCTCGGCTCGGACGTAGGGCTGTCGAAGGATGTGCTCGATGCCTCGCGTCAGGTTCTGTCTCTCGGTCGGATGACTCTCCCGCATGAGCTCGCGCGTCTCGTTCTCTATGAGCAGATCTATCGCGGATTGGCGATTCGAGCCGGAATAAACTACCATCGCTAGCTGTTTTGGAGGGTCCTAAACAGCGTCTCCTTGTCGCAGTAATCGCTGATCCGAGCGGGGAAAGATGAGCACCGGAAAGGAAGGATCGAAGAAGGCGAAGCGCGGTAGCGCTCGCCGCGGAAGGATCGCTGTGTCACTTCTCAAGACCATCGACAAGCAGCTCAATCTGCAGCGCAACGAGATCCTCAGTCTCTATCGACTCGATCAAGGTATGGGTCAGGGTGTCAGCCACGAAGGCGAGGACGATGTCGATCGCGCCAACTTCGACGCCAGCCGCGATCTCGCACTTTCGTTGTCGACAGCGGAGCGAGAGTCCCTGCAGCTGATTCAGGAGGCACTCGGCCGACTCGATCGAGGCAGCTACGGCAGCTGCTCCAACTGCAGCGTGACGATCGCCGAAGAACGGCTGCTGTCGATCCCTTGGGCCCGCCACTGTATCGACTGCCAGGAGCTCGAGGAAGGGGGGCTGCTGTCCCAGTGATCTTGTTTCACCGAGCCGTTCGCCTTCGACACCGGAGCCATGGCAGCGAGTACTAGTCGCTCGCCTGAAGGCCGAATCCTTCAGGAGATCGAGGGCGGCGCCACCTGTCGCCTCTACCTCGTGGTCGGTGAAGCGGTGGTCGCCGAGGCGGCTGCAGAGCGAATCGCCGCAGCGCTTGCGAAGTCGGGTGGTGGCGAGGTTGTCTCGTATCGTCGGCCTCCGGGCCTCGGCGCCATCCTCGCTGATCTGCGGACCTTCTCGCTGTTTGGTGGCGCGAAAGTGTCACTGGTGATCGACAGTGCCGCACTCGCGGATCGCGGCGCTGCCGCCTATCTGATCGATCAAGCGGAAGAGGCCCTCCCGGTAGCAGAGTCCGACACGTTGTCGAACCGGGAGCGTCTGGCGGCCGGCCGTCTGCTGCAGGTTCTGCGACTCTTCGGACTCGACTCGAGCGGCTCGGCGGTCGAGCTCCTCAACCAGCTTCCCGATTGGGTGTACAAGGGCGGAACGAAGCCGGGGGTTCGCTCGGCGCGCAAGAAGCGTCGAGGCAAGAAGCAGATGGAGAGTCTGCGCGAGGGCCTGGAGCTCTTGCTGAGTGCCGCCCAGCGTGAAGATCTGCGAGGCTGGGCGGAGACTGATCTCTCGGATCTGGCGACCCTGCAGTCCGAGGGACTGCCGGATGGTCACTTCCTGGTCTTGTGCGAAAGGTCGGTGGACCAGGATCACCCGGTCGTTTCCCGGTTGGCTGCCGAACATGCGGTGATCGAGGTCGCCACCGTAACGGCGGATCGGCGCGGAAACTGGCAGGGCGTGGACCCTCTGGTTCGGGAGTTGGAGTCCGAGACAGGCTGCGCGATCGATCCTGGGGCGCTCAGCGAGCTCGTGCGCCGGACACTTCGGAAGTCCGGTTGGGGAGCCGAGCAGCCGGCGAACACCGATTCTACGGCTCGGTTCGCTGCCGAGTACCGCAAGCTGTCGTCGCTTTCCACCGACGGACGCATCGGGCGCGAGCTCGTCGCTGAGGTGGTTCAGGATCGGGGGCAGGAAGATGCCTTCTCGGTGCTCAACGCGGTTGGCGATGGTCGTGCGGACCAGGCCCTCGAACGGTTGCGGCGGTTGGTCGAAGCGGCGGAGGACCCGATGGCAGCACGCCTGGGTTTTTTCTCTCAGCTCGCTCAGTTTTGCCGTCATCTGACAGCGGTGTCCGGGATGGTGCAGGTTGCGCGGCTGCCGGCGAACGAGAGGAATTTCACGCGCTTCAAGAGCGGACTGGCTGCCAAGCTCCAACAACCGTTACCCGGCAGCGACGTGAGTCTGCTTGCCGGACTTCATCCGTTTCGGCTACATCGGGCCTACCTCGCAGCCGCGCGCTTCTCCGCTCCGGTCCTGGCCGCCCTGCCTGCGAAAGTGCTGGAGACCGAGTTGCGGCTGAAGGGCGAGAGCAGCAATCCCGACGCGGCCTTGGCTCAGCTCGTCTCTCATCTGGCGAGTGCTGGGCGCCGTGCAAGCGGGCGCGGTGCAAGCGGGCGCGGTGCCTGAGCTCCCGGAGATCGAGGTCCTCCGAATGGGCCTCGAGCCCTGGCTCGTTGGTGAGACGATTGACGAGGTCGTGATCCGCAACACCGCGTTGCGCGAGAAAGTCGACGTTCGCGGCCTGCGCTCGGGCACTCTCGGTCGACGCATCACTTCGCTCGGCCGACGTGCCAAGTACCTGCTCGTTCACCTCGACGGAGGGTGCACTCTTGTGGTCCATCTCGGGATGAGTGGTCGTCTCACTCTTGCCGCGGCCTCCCGTCCGGTGGAGAAGCACGAACATGCCTCCTTCACGCTGTCGTCGGGGGGCACGCTGCGCTTTCGCGATCCACGCCGTTTCGGTTTGCTCTTCGTCTTGCCGACGGCGGATCTAACCTCGGATCGACACTTCTCCCATCTGGGTGTGGAACCGCTCGAACCGTCCTTTGACGGAGTTTTCCTCAGAGACCGCTGCCGTGGTCGACGGGCGCCGGTGAAGAGCTTCTTGATGGATGCCCGGAACGTGGTCGGCCTCGGCAACATCTATGTCACAGAGGCGCTGTATCGTGCCGGTGTCCATCCGCTGCGCTCGGTTGCGAGAATCTCACGCCTCCGATGGGACCGGTTGGCAGTGTCGATCCAGGCCGTGCTCGAGCAGGCGATCGCGGAAGGTGGTACGACCTTGAGAGACTACCGGAACGCCGAAGGTGGCCAGGGCTATTTTCAGGTCTCTCTTGCGGTCTATGGAAGGGAGCGCGAGGAGTGCGGAGCGTGCGGTCGAACGATCCGGCGAGTCGTCCTGGCAGGCCGCAGCACGTTCTACTGCCCGCGCTGCCAGCGGTAGGCTGCAAGCGGCTTGTTGGGAGACAAGCGGAGGGAGAACTTCCCTACCAACGATCGCGGGGAGGCCGGGGCTCGCGAGGCTTGGCCTCGCTAACGTTGAGGCTGCGGCCCCCGAAATCGGTCTGATGCAGGGCCTCGATGGCATCGCTGGCCCCGTCGTGCATCTCGACAAAGCCGAAGCCTCGGGAACGGCCGGTCTCGCGATCGGTAATCAGGTTGACAGACGCGATGTCTCCGTACGAGGAGAAGAGCTGGCGAACCTCATCCTCGGTTGCAGTAGAAGGCAGGTTTCCGACGTAGATCCTCATCACGGGCTCCTTTTCGGCTCGGACCCGTCGAGCCTCGGTCCGCTAGCATAGCCTTCTTGCACTGCAGACGGAGTCCTGAGCCAACAGAGAGCGATGGTGACCGACAAGCTCACAACGGAGGGGTCAGCGCTTCGATGGCGACGATGGCTCGTGCAGCTTGCCGCCGTCGGCGCCGTGGCCGCTCTGTTCTACCTCGCCTTGGCGTGGTTCACCGACGCGGCCGATCTGGCAGAGGCCTGGCGAGTCTTCCCCCTCTCCAGACTACCGGCGATCCTCGGACTGGTGCTGCTGGGCCTCAGCCTTCGGGCCCTGCGTTGGCAGTACTACAGCGATTTCCTGGACCTGGAGATTCCGTGGCGTGCGAATCTGATCGCCTTTCTGGCGAGCTTCGCCCTCACGGCCACACCGGGCAAGGTGGGAGAGGTTGTCAAGTCGCTTCTCCTGAGGCGGAGGTTCGGAACTCCCGTGTCGCGGACCGCGGGCATGCTGGTCGCTGAAAGGGCGACCGACCTACTGGCGGTCGCGGCTCTTGCGATCGGAGGTTTGTGGCGACCGCAGAGCTGGCGGTGGGCCTTCGCTGGGGCGATAGTAGCGTTGCTTGCCGCTCTGGCGGTCCTCGCCAGCAGGCGTCTGCACCGCCCACTGGTACGAGCGCTGGGAAGGCTTCCGGGTCTGCGTCGCGTGTCTGGCCTCTTGCTGGAGCTGCTCGAGAGCAGTCGCGACCTCCTGCAGATTCGGCCCCTCACGGTGGGCCTGAGTCTTGCCGTGTGTGCCTGGTCTTGTGAGGCCCTCGCGCTGTTTCAGATCCTCGCCGGAGTGAAGTCTGCGGTAAGTCTCCTCGATGCGGGGTTCGTGTTCGGTACGTCGACTCTGCTGGGCGCTGCCTCGATGCTCCCCGGCGGACTCGGCGGCTTCGAAGCGACGATGCTCCTGCTGTTGCAGCAGCTCGGCCTCGAGTCCGCGGCCGCTCTCGCCGCTACCCTCCTGATTCGGCTAACTACGCTGTGGTTCGTCAGCCTGCTGGGGGCTCTGTTCCTCGTCGTGTGGCTTCTGCTGGAGCGACGCCGGGGTGCTTCTAACCTAGGTGATGCCGTGAATCCGCGTAGATAGCCGACGAGGCGGCCAGCGTCATGACCTCCTCGGGACTCCCCGATCGTCGGAGCTACTCCTCCGCGATGGTCACGCTGAGCACCTTCACCGGCGTCAGCGGCCGGTCACCGCCGCCGGTCGGCGTCGATTCGATCTTTCTGACGACGTCCATGCCCTCGGTCACCTTGCCGAATACCGGATGCTTCGCAGCGCCCGAGGAGAAGTAGTCGAGATAGGCATTGTGCACGGTGTTGACGAAGAACTGTGAACCGCCGCTGTTCGGCGGGCCGCTGTTGGCCATCGACAGCGTGCCCGGCTCGTTGGAGAGCTGGTGCTCGGTCGGATGCTCGTCGGGGATGTTGCCGCCCGGAGGGCCGCCGGTGCCGGCTCGTGAGCTCTTCGGATCGTGGCTGTGGGGACATCCGAATTGGAGCATGAAGTTGTTGATGACCCGGTGGAAGTGCAGCCCGTCGTAGAAACCGCTGGCGGCGAGATCGACGAAGCTCTTGGAAGTAGCGGGCATCTTGTCGGCATAGATCTCCGCCTTGAAGGTTCCCAGAGAGGTTTCGAAAGTAGCGATCGGATTCGGCATCGGGTATCTGTCCCTCGTATGATTGGAGAGTCTCGAGCGGTGGGACTCTACCGCGGCGCGAGGGCAATCACATAACGATTCACCGCGCGGGTTTGGCGGATGGGCTAGGCGGGGCAAGAGTCAGAACGTGCGGGACTACGAACTTCGAGCGGAGGCGATGGCGGATCTCGATGGGCTCGAAGCCGATCGCCCCGACTGGTTCGAGCGCGCGATGCGAATTCCGCGTTTCGAGTGGGATGTCGATGTCGAAGGCTCGCCCGTTCGCGCCTATCGCTGGGGAGATCCGTACCGGCCCGGAGTCGTCCTCATCCATGGCTTCATGGCGCACGCTCGCTGCCTGGCGTTTATCGCTGCGCTGCTCAGCGACCGTTTTCATGTCGTCGCCTATGACCTCTCGGGGATGGGCGATTCACCCATGCACCCCCGCTTCGACTCCGGGCTACGTGGTCGCGAGCTGGTTGCCGTGGCGCGGGACGCTGGGCTTTTCGGGAACCGAGCTCTGCCTTTCATC
>Ga0114950_10003919_pt1 | contig 11512 bp, 9 predicted proteins | sample N075metaG_FD_83503 | JGI IMG/M metagenome (GOLD analysis project Ga0114950, IMG submission 83503) | Deep subsurface microbial communities from Kermadec Trench to uncover new lineages of life (NeLLi) - N075 metaG | ecosystem: Environmental > Aquatic > Marine > Ocean trench > Sediment | place...
CTGCGGTCGGCTTAGAATCAATCCTTCGGATTTAGAAATCGAAACGGCTTCACTTTGGAGCTTTCGGTTTCTTTGCGCGCTGGAAACAAGCCTGTTTGAGTAATCTGGAATGACTGCTTCTGGCCGAAAGCAGACGCTCACACCATAGCCACCGAGTGACCGCTATTGGTGAAAGCGGCCGTTGAGATTTGTCCCCTAATTTGCCCCGTACGGGCACGAAATGGGGCGAATTGACACGAACTCAAACGAGGCTAAACTGTTGAATTGATTACGTCTCAGTATGGCTACGTCCTCCCCCGCGAAAATTCCTAATCTGAGGGTCCCATGTTCGAATCATGGTCGGGGCGCCATTTCGATCGGCACCACATGATCCACGTGCTTAATGGCTACCGCGGTAGACCGAAACTGCTCTCTGCAATTGTGACTGCAATGCCGGCTCAATATTAATATCGAGTCCGTTTTTTCTTAATCGCTCCGTGTCCGCATCGGACAAAACGGTCAGTGCCATTCCGTCCCGGCGCAACATCTTGACCGCACGTCTCTCCAGTCGTCGAGCTTTTTCTTGTAGCCCGTCCATCTGCATTTCAAAAAACTTCTGCAACAGCTGCCGATCTTCTTCCTGCAGCAACTCCCAATCAACGCGCTTGGCGATTAGAAACAAGTATCCGTAGCGGAGTGGCGGATTCACCAAAAATCGAAGCCTTGGAATTTCCTTGTTGAGGATTAAGGCAATCGGGCTGTTCTCCATGTGAGACACATCTGACGGGTACGGCTTCGCGTCGGGTAACTCTGCTCTCGTCGCGATGGTCGCGAGGCCAGCAGTGACTGCGGATTTGTCTTGGGCCATTAGGTACAGAAACCCAATTCCCGTAATCTTCAACGCGACGTAATCAGCATGATGGCTATGCGAAATTACAATATCGTCAAACTGCGATCGTATCTCCATAACTTCAGCATTATCTGCAAACGAAAACAACTGACCATAGACATTGGCGTTAGGGACTAACTGGCTGTACTCCACGCTGGATATCAATGCGGCATTGATGTTACGAGTACCCGTGAGCTTATCGAGCACTGCACCACGCTCAACTTCCGGAGTCCCAAGGAATGTAATATTGATCCGACCGTGCGACTTCCTGGCAAGCCTTTTCGCATCTCGATTCAGAGACCTTAACGGTTTCGTACTTTCCGGAAACGGAGTTAGCACCTGCCATTCAAGATTATCGGCGGCGGCAAAATCGCAACATATCAGCGCCATCAACAACGCGATGCACGCGTAGCCGTTAATTCGACTAACTTTTGGCACTGCCCGGCCCCAGGTACTTTTGAACTAATTGCGGAAGCAGAAACAAATCCGCAAGCACGGCGACGACGAGAGCAACGCACATCATCGCAGCAAACTCCCGGTTAGCCGACATTTCGCTGAAGAACAGTGCAGAGAATCCAAGCACCATCGCAATGGTGGTTACTATCATCGCAAACCCCGCTCCCTTCAGCGCCCGCTCGATCGCTGATTGCACGGAGTCGCCCGCTACGATTGAACTCCGATATTGCACCAAGAAATGAACGGTATCGTCCACCGCGATCGCCATCGCGAGGCTCGGCACCATGACGGTTGACACGTTTAAACTCGCTGCGTCACTGCCGACAACACCGAGCATGATCAACAAAGGAAAAAGTCCCATCGTAATCAGGACGGGAAGAAAATTGACGACGAGCGATATCCCTGCAAGCACCCGATCGCGCAGAAACGCGTACATAGCCGCCGTAATAAATAGCATTGCCACAAGGAAGGACAGCAACTGACTATCCAACAATGCTCGTGCGCTGATTACAAGAAGTTTCAGGGGGCCCGTCGTCTTAACGTCCCATGCAACCGGACTGTTGGCAACCAGCCAGCGATCTATCTCGCTGAGCAGCTCAAGCGTCCTGCTACTACTGTCGTGTTCAACCTGCAGTGAAAGTCGAACGCTTGAAAAGTCTTCGCTGATAAAACTGCGTAGCCACTCCTCGTCTGCCGTCACGTCCAGAACCAGCAAGTACTCCTCGACTACATTGGAATTCGTTGGAAAGCCTGCCTGGCCAGCCTGAACATGTAATCCTGCAAGAGCATCGGTAATCGACCGAATGGAAACAACCTGGTCGAAATTCTCGAGCAGCCGCGTCTCCAGATTTTCAAGGACGATGAACTCCTCGGGATCATCGAACGAACTGCCGGTCAATTCGATGACAACCTCCAGACTATCGGCACCGTCAATACCCGCTTGCAATGTGTTGAGAACTTCGATAGACGGCAAACTAGCAGGCAATAACTTCCTGATATCCGTTTCAACATCCAATTCAGTACTGGCCCACGCGAACAGCAGGCCAGTAATTACTATGAATAATGGCACAGCTCGGGATTTACGCTTGGCAATCACGGAAATGCCCGCAACAAGCCCGTTAATCGGCATCTGCGCATACCGCAGTTGCGCCTTTACCCCCGGCAGCGGAATAATTGAGATGATAATTGGCATCAGCACCACTGTTAGAACATAGGCGATGAGAACGCCGATAGCAGCCCAGAGCGTAAAGGCCTTGACGATACCGATGGGTGACACAAGCAACAACGCGATAAACCCGAGCGCCGTCGTTACCGATGTCATCAGGCAAGCACCGTTCATCAGTCCCATCGTCTTTAAAACGACTTTCTCTCGACTCTGACTGTGCGACGCTTCGAGATAGTACTTGTGAAGTATGTGGATCACGTCCGCGAAAGTGATGACGGCAATGATGACAGGCACCATCGTGGTCATCATATTGAGTTTGTTTCCGAATAGAACGAATGCCGCCAATGTCCACAACGCCGCCAAACTAAAAATAACAACGGGCGCAAGAACGATTGGATTGAGCTGGAAAACGAGAAGAATTACGATGCCGAGAATTGCTGGAACAAGCCAGACAATACGCTCAAAGTCTCGACGACTAAGATCGATAACATCGTTCGCAATGACTGACGGCCCAGTCACCCCGACACTCATTTCCTGAGTGCTCATATTTTCTGCAACGTCTTGCAATCGTCTTGCCAGAGCCATTCGGGAATGAACATCGATTTCGGATGCGTCCACCATTGCCAGCACCTGAGTTTGCCGACCACTTGGCAACAACAGGTAATCAAGCAAGAATGGGTTGCTTAATAGTTCATCAGTGAGTTCGATCGGCAGGTTTGTGATCGATATAACACGATCGATATCGATATCGCGCTTAAGCTTTTCTGTCAGGAAGCGGATCGACTGCAACACGTTGGGCGCCAATACGTCCGGGGCACGTACAACAAACACGAACGATTCAAAGCGACCGAATTTTTCCGTGTAGTCCAGATAAGTTTCCAGGTCTTCGCTCGATCCATCAACATAGGAACCAATGTCCCCTGCAAATTCCAGCGATCGAACCTGCCAAATGGCTGCAAGACTCACAATTACGATCAATTGCAAAAGGATCGGCTTATGTGCAACGATCCATTCGGTATATTTTTCTGATCGGGTTTCTGCCAGGGAGCGCATTCGCGACAGTTTAATGTATTTCGCCATAGCAAAGGCAACGGCTGATGATCGCAGAGCTTCTAATTCACTATCGGCACTGGTGCCTGTCGCAAGACAGCACAGCAACTCTGGCCGATATTGTCTTGCGCGAGCAAGCTTTACTGGACCAGCCGGATTACCTTGTCAGCGACGTTATTGGGCGCGGTGAGTTTGACTGGGATTTCAGGTGCCTCAACGACGGATTTTTGCAGCTCGTGCTTCCTTATATGGAGCAATCCAGCGGCTCAGCGCCGTTGTTCCTGAGTGTACTCAGCGACCTCAAAGCCTCCTCGCCAACCAATGAGCAGGCAATCCTGCTGGTTGAGTTCGGGCACTTCGCCGCACTGATCAACGACTACTACTCGTTTCATGAAGATTTGGTTGCGGACGACGTTTCTCCGGGTCGTGTATCTCTGCTCACCCAACTTCGCTACGCGGGCCAGTACCTCAGCAACTATCCTCGATACTTGCTCGTTCGCAATCGCTTTCAGCTCGGCGATCGACAGCAGATTGATCTGCACCAGGCGTTGGCCGGCGTGGTCGTGACTTACGGAATCAGCCGCGGCGTGACGCTTAAGTGGATCGAGCGCAAGTACGAGTCAGTCAGCCGCGAACAGTATTTGCAAAACGGGATTAACGCCGTCCACAGCTACGTCATTCTGCCGGTCGTGCTCGCAATGGTGCTCGCCGGCGTCGATAAGAAAACCATTAACGAAGTGCGCGGAGCACTCGGTTATTTGGCGTTGGCGATGAAATTGGCGATGGAACGCGCGACGCTCACCGGAGACGGAATATCAAAACTATCTGCGGCCGCGCGAACGACAGCGACCGCCCTGTCCTTCCCGGGGCTCCCTTTTGTAGATCAGCGACGTCCGTTCGACGTTGCTCCTTCGATGGACGATCTGTTCAATGCGGCACAGGAATCGCTGCTACCGAATGCTGATGAGGTTATCAACAACTACAACAAAGAGATTCGCGTATTCCTGACGCTGTTTGAGCAACAACTCACACACGGCAGCATATTGAAAAGGTGGGGCGCGGAACTCGCCTCGACGCTCGCAAACGGGGGCAGTATCGATGCGTAGCGAAAAGCAGGTATTCGGATCAATGCCCGCGGGATTGCGATCCTTCTATCGCGAACTCATTCCTACAGTGCGCCAGGGCATTAAGTCGTACCTGCCGAAAACTATGGATGCCTCGTTTTTTGAGACGGTGACCTGCGAAAGACCTCTTTTCGATCAGGATTATCAGGCAATTTATGACAGTACTATTTTGCCCACTCATCAATACCTGCAGGCTTCCGGAAAAGTGTTGCGGCCGATCCTTGCTGCAATAATTCTGGAAGCCTATGGGTCGCAGCCCGAAAAGCTGGATCAATTTCTGGGCGCTATCGAAGTCATGGAAGACAGTTCGATAATCATGGATGACTACATTGATAATTCCAAGCTGCGGCGAGGCATATCCTGCGCTCATGTTGAGCACGGTTTCCCCATTGCCAACATAGCGGGGTGCACGGGCTTTGCCCTGTCACACTACGTCTTTTATCAGAATATTTTCGGTTTCGATGACGATAAGGCCAGGCGCCTGCTCGACGCGGTTGCCTGGGAGCACGTGCAAATGGCATTCGGCCAGATGGAAGAACTTTACTGGACCGAGAGCAATGTCAACGATGTCAATGAGTCGCAATACTTCCAGCAAGTCATCGCTCGGTGTGCGTTCCTGAGTTTTCGCGGGCCAATGCACTATGCCGCAATAATCGCGGATGCGCCGACCGGGGACCTGCCGGTTCTCGCCCGGCTCGGCGAGTATCTTCTTATCGGTTATCACATTAAGGGAGACGATCTCGACATGTCTCCTGATTCATCCGCCTGGGGAAAAATTGCCGGAGAGGATATTTCCACCGGTCGACGCACGCTATTAATCAATCACACTCTGTCAGTCGCAACTGCAGAAGATCGAAAAATCATCGAAAAAATCATTAGCTCAAGAACCGAAGTAGAAGAGGAAAAGCAGCAGATTTATAACCTGATTCTCAAATACAAGACTTTCGAGCACACCCACGAGATAGCGAAAAAATACCATGAAAAGTGCTATCGCTGTGTTGACGAGCTGCAGATCGGCAGCGTCCACCAGGATCTGCTCCGGGAATTCACGGATTTTGCCATTCATGACAGGAAGGTCTGAGTTTGTTCTATCGGCAACTCGGTCAATCTGACATTCAGGTCTCCGCCCTGGGCCTGGGGTGCTGGGCCATCGGTGGACCCTACCAAAGAAACCAGCAACCGATGGGCTGGGGAAAAGTAGACGACAAGGACTCTCAACGGGCAATCGAGGTTGCGCTCGAACACGGCATCAATTTCTTCGACACCGCCGACCTATACGGCTGTGGGCACAGTGAAGAGGTTTTGGGGAAAGCATTAACCGGAAAACGACCGGATGTCGTAATCGCCTCGAAATTCGGCTACAAATTCAACGAACAGACGAAAATCGTAACGGGGCGTCTCAATATACCTGATGAAATCGAGGACGCACTTCACGCAAGCCTGAAACGCCTTCGGACGGACTATCTGGACTTATATCAATTACACATTAGCGATTTTCCTGAAACCGCGGCGGAAGCTGTACAGGATCGTCTGGAAAAACTGATTGTCGCCGGGAAAATTCGGTCCTACGGCTGGAGTACTGATGACGCGTCTCGAGTTTCTGCATTCGCGCCAAGCAAGTTCTGTGTTGCAGTACAACAGGCCTTGAATGTTCTGCAGGGCGATCTCGCAACACTGGCTGCGACTGAACGACGGGGAATGGCCAGTCTTTGTCGCAGCCCCCTTGCAATGGGCATCTTGACTGGCAAATGGAGCGCACGGAAAGCGTTACCCGGGAACGACCTGCGTTCTCGCTGGAATCACTCAGTCGGTCCGGTTCCGACAATGGTGAAGGTTGTCGAATCTATTCGTCACATTTTATCGCAGGATGGCCGCAGCCTCACCCAGGGCGCCCTCGCCTGGCTGTGGGCGAAAAGCGATACAACCGTTCCGATACCGGGTTTTCGAAACGCAACGCAAGTACTTGAGAATGTGGGCGCCGTAAAAAAAGGGCCGCTTACGGAAAAGCAGATGCTTGCGATTGATAAAATCGTCAGTCGTGACTTCCCGAACAATCCATGGGACCTGAGACGAACGCAACATCCCGCTTAGTATTCAGCGGGAAGACGGAAAGGATGTCCATACATGACGACACTGAATAAAACGAAAAATGACATTGGAATCACCAGCAGGAAAATCGTCCAGCTGACACCAATCCAAATCGCCAACATACAAACCAACAGTGATTTGGAAGCCATTTCTCGCTTTCGGGCAACTTGCGCGATGACGTCGCGATCATGTATCCCCATGTTTACAAATTCATAGGTGTGAAATAAGGTCAAGCCGCTGAACGCTATAAGCAATCCAATCTGCCAAGGGTTGCTTGGATATGAAAAAACAGTGAACGGCAGAAACGCCAGCGCAATTATCAGCGAAGAACCGAGTAACGCCATCGATTTGAAGCCAATACTAATGCGCATGCGACCATCGACATCAACCTCAATATTCCTGCAAGCAATCGTGTCACAACCCTGCTTCTTGTCGGACAACACATCCTTGATGCCGCCCAGAACCGCGTTGAAATTCAAGTGATCAATGAAAGAAATCGTAAAAACGATCCAGGTCAATGCCGGAAGAAGTCGCAAGTCATGAGATGGAATGATGGCGACAGCACCCAGTACGCAAAGCAGGGATCCGGCCGTGGCGAATACGAAATCTGCGCCGAGAAACATTTTGCTGTAACGATTGTACAAGACGATTAGTAACGCGATCAGCGTCAGGATACCGATCGGCATCAGTCCCGGCCAACAAAAAAACGTAATGGCCGCCGATGCTCCAAACAAGACTACTGCGGCTCGTAGCGCCGCTTGCCGACTAATGTCTCCGCGCACCAATACGCGCCGGGCAAGATCAGGAGCATGGCAATCGAGTTCGTAATCGCTGTAATCATTGTGAACGAAGCTCCACGCAATCGTAATCGCATTCACCGCGAACAAAGGCACGAATTGTACAGCCGTCAGGCCATCGCCAACAACGGTCAGCGCGCCGAGAACACACTGAACGCCGAATCCCCAAATATGGAGCCTGCATAATTCCAGGTAATTTCTGGCGGTCTTCAGCATTTCGCCTAATACTCTGCCAACACGACCGTACAAGATACAGGATCACCGGAAAGACCCCCCCTGACATTGCCTGGCTCACGGCCGCTCGCAATGACGCACCTCTTCGCATACGGTGCGGCCCTTAGGGCATGCTTTAGTTTGCCGCGCATTCCGCCGCTGACGTCAGATGAATCGCTTTTGCCATTGTAGATGTAATCGAGTTTATCGCGAGATATGTGCGACAGCGGTTGCTTGTCCAACCCTAACACGCCTGTTACGTCCGTCAGGAAGACAACTTTTTTCGGCTCAAGTTGCTGGGCCAGATTTGCAGTAATCCGATCGCTGGAAAATACCTGAAACGTACCGTCCGACATGGGCATCAGATCGCCAAAAAAAACCGGGACGTGTCCGAGGTCCATCTGCCGACGCAGTTCCCGCTGCGCAGACGCAAATCGCACTTCGTTCATATCCTCACTAAAATACGTTGCTGCCTGGACGCCGTATGCTGGGATTCCGGCTTCGCGAAGCGTATCGACGACATCGACATTGAGACGGCGAAGCGCATTTCTGATTTCGCACGCCAGTAATTTTTGATCAGCAGAAATTCGCCCATCATGGAGAAATTTATGCGTAATCGCGTACGGTTTTCCTACGTGGCCGGTCCCGTGCACCAAAATCGTATTCTTTACAAATGGCGAAATTTCTTCGGCAAGACGCTGTGTGTTTTCAAGATCGTATGGACTGTCTCCGGCACGAGTTATGACAGACCCACCGAGTTTGATAATCCACGTCACGGTGCCTGGTCTGCAACCCTGGCATCAACTCTCTTGGCGAAGTCCATAAAGGCGACGACTCTTTCGAGCGTAATGCCTCGCGTACGGTCATTACTATCGCAAACAGCTCCCCGGACACCAACGATATCTGGCCCGATGTCCGCCAGAGTTTCAATATCGCTCTCGGTAACGCTGCCCGCCAGAGCGACAAGCATGCCGGCGTTATGGCCCGCATCGACGAATTCCTGAATTTCATCCAGACTCATATTGTCGAGAAGTGTCTTGCCGTCTTTGATGGCCGTATCCAGCATTACAACGTCGCATTTGCTATCTCGGGCCGCGGACACGACGTCCTGACAGGACACACCATCGAATCGCCGGTAGTCCGCATAGCCGGAGGCGACGACCAGAATATCGTCACTGACCATCCGTACAGCCCGCTCTATGTGGACCATCATTTCGAGCGCATCGTCATAAGTCTTCGACCCATGAAGGCCGGCTTTTACATAGTCAACCCCACACTTCGCTACACCATACGCGGCCAAGCTTGCAGTACCCGGCTTTTGCGGCAGATCGCCAAGCGTTGCGCTGCAAATGACGCCCTTGTCTTTGAATGCCTTCACAACGTCCTGAATGACCCATGGCGCCTGTGCGCCGAGAGACCCTTCTTTGACATTCTTGATATCCAGGATGTCGCAACCGCCTTCTGCGACAACTCGTGCCTCTTCTAGAGATTGTGGACTAATCAATATTTTCATCGTACTCGAGACCTCCAAATCAAGTCCGCCGAGCGCCTTATCGACCTATCTTCGAGCCGTATTCGCTGCATTAACTCCCGTTTAAGATGCCTGATGAGCCTGGCAAGTTCATGACCAAGTTCTGATGCTAATATGATTTTCTTGCGATTGTGGGCTTAAATCCAGTGAATCTGTTACGACTTATGATATTGGCGGCTGTCTCGCTGCTTCACAGTTTTCCCGTTATCGCGACAGAAACCGATCAATTTTCCAATCGTGGACAAGTGATTACTGACTCAACCGTTGTTCTCAACCGCAAGGTAAACGACGCCCTTGCTGCCGTCGCCACGGAACAACACGGTGACCACAACAGGAAAGCGATCGTAAGAGCTGTGTATCGCCGCCTGGGGGGTGCTTTCTTCGTCGATAAAATCGAACGCTGGGCAATTGAGTCCCCTAGCGTAGAGAAACAAGAAAATTCAAAGCGCAACAACATTTACACCAGCATGCCCGTTGGCGTTAGGCGGCTAACTTATCTATTCGGTTTCGGCAGGACCATACGGGTGAACGATCAGTTGATAGGACTGGATAAAATCTCACACTTCATATCTCAGGGTAGAAAATTCTACGTCCGGTATCTCAAACACCGCTCCGAGACAGTTGCTGCCGAACGGTCCGCGTTCCTTGAGCGCGGAATTTTCGGGAGCCTGACGACTGGATCCTTTTCCAATGCAGACCTCGTCGCAAACTACGAAGGATATCGATTTTATCGCAGCCTGTTCGAGGACGATGTTATTCCCGGAAAGCTGGCGATATTTCGGTGGCAAAATGATAGCTGGCTTGTGCAGAGAAAATTCGATTGGGCCGATCATGTCAACGAATATTGGGACGAGGCCCTGAACGTTAACAAATTCAACCGTCGGCTCGAAAAATATATGCGCCTGAAACTACTGACACTATGCGAAGAATTCCGGCAAAATCCGGAGCTCTACGATTTCGGAGACGAGGAGCAATTGCGGACCCGTTATGCGCATCTTGGTCTTCAGCACTCGACACATCTTCGGCTCGACAATTTATGTGCCCAAAATTGAATCCGGCACATATTTTCGGACTTTCGCGGAACTGTTCGCGCTCAATGTCCTGCGAGTTGCTTTATAGTCAATAAGTTACGGATAATAGCTAACCTCAATGATCAAGATTCAATCCACACGTTTCCTCGCTCTGCTTTTGGGCATACTCGTCGCCACGAGCTGCCCGGCCCAAGGGGCCAATCGCGGCGATGAGGCGATCGCGCCGAATCTAGGATCTCTGCAAGCCAATTGGTGGACTTATTTTGAAGGCTCCCGGCAACAGGTTGAGCCTCGGGTCGATACCTTTCTTGAGAGCGCCGGCGTACAGATCGCCAGGCTGGCGCCGCAAAACCAGGCGGCTGCCGAAACGTTGCTGGATGCAGTGCGCGGAAATTTCACCGCCTTGCTGCCCCTGCTGGACGACCCTGAACTGACGCTGCCGCAGCTGACACCGGAAGCAATTAGTTACCCCATTGAAGAAATGCTCAGGCTCGCAGCGGTTGCCCGGGACGCCGGCTCCGGCGCAGCAGAGGAACGCCTTGAGGTCGACCGCGAAGAGCGCCTCCTCGAGGGAGCCCGCCGACACCGCGATGCAGCCTTCAAGGACTACGTGGACGCAGCCGCCGGGGACGAACGATGGCTGGCTGCACTCAGGCTCGTTCAGGCACGTTTGGCCCAGGCGATATCCGTGCATCGGCTGGGACAATTGAACCTGAGCTTCGAGCGTGCCACTACCTACGCCGAAGCCACCGCTGCACGAGCCACCCTGGCGAGCGAGCGATTGGACACCACAGTCGACGAGGCGACGCTGAATAAACTCGTCGAACGTGTCAGCGACGACGAAGCCAGACTCGATAGCGCTCGGGAAAATCTTCAAACGGCGCAAATTGCCGCGAGCGGTCTTGATCTGGATACGGCACGAGGCCGGTCAGAGCAGCGACTGCAGCAACAGAAACTGCTGGGCGCGGAGATTAGCCTGGCCCTGACCGAAACGGCTCACGCGCAGGCCGGGGCCCAACGTTGGTGGACCGAACTGGTATTGGGTGAAGGCCCGGATACCAAGGCTCTGGAGCGCCAGACGCGAGCATGGTCGGAATTCGTCCGTAGCATTGAGCAGCGTGCGCCGGAGTGGGAAAGCGAAACCGAAGATGAGCTGCTTGCCGTTCAAGGTGTCAATCGGGACGACCTC
>Ga0114950_10003920_pt1 | contig 11509 bp, 11 predicted proteins | sample N075metaG_FD_83503 | JGI IMG/M metagenome (GOLD analysis project Ga0114950, IMG submission 83503) | Deep subsurface microbial communities from Kermadec Trench to uncover new lineages of life (NeLLi) - N075 metaG | ecosystem: Environmental > Aquatic > Marine > Ocean trench > Sediment | place...
CTCGGAAGTGTCGAGGCAACCATTGTCCGCCAGCCATTTATGAACCTTGCGGATCCGCCCGGGATCGGGCACCTCGAACTCGGCGAATGTTTCCTGGCGCTGATCCATGTGCCGCATCATACGAAGGTGCTGCGGCATCGATGCTAACCTGAGCGGATGTTGCCGTCACGCCCCCGGGCGCGCGCCCCGAAAAACCTGCGGCTGTTCGTGGCGGCGTACCCGCCGCCGGCGACCGCCGTCGCGCTGCTGGAGTCGCTGGCGCCGCTCGACTTGCCGCCCAACAGGCTCGTCGCCCCGGGGCAGGTGCACCTGACGCTGCAGTTCATCGGTGAAACGCCGGCGTCGAAGATCGATGCGATCGCCGAGACGGTTCGCCATGCGGCCGGAGGCCTGGATTGGTTCTGGTTGACGCCGCGGAAACTGATCGCACTCCCGCAACGTCCGATGGCCCGGCTCGTTGCCGCCGAAACCGATTGCCCCGCCGCGCTGATGGAGTTGCAGCGGCGGCTGGTCACGCGTCTGGCACGAAACCCGCGTCACCGCGCCGGCAACCGGTTCCGCCCGCACCTGACGCTCTGCCGGCTGGGGTCACCGGCGAAGCTTGCGGCGATCGAAGTCCCGCTCGGGATGCCGCCGTTCCGGGTCGAAGCGATCGCGCTGGTGTGCAGCACGCTTGGGCCTGCGGGCGCGCACCACGAAACGGTGCGCGTGGTCGACCTCAGCCGACCTTCTCCTTCAGCGCCTGGCTCGGCTTGAACCCGACGGTCTTGGAGGCCTTGATCTGCATCGGTTGTCCCGTCGCGGGGTTGACGCCGGTGCGGGCAGCGCGTTGCTTCTTCGAGAAGGTTCCGAAACCAGAGATCGTCACGCCGCTGTCGTCCTTGATCCCATCCGTGATGCATGCAATGACCGCTTCGATAGCCTTGCTCGCCGCAGTCTTCGTCGACCCGAGCTCGACAGCGACCCGTTCGATCAGCTGGCCCTTGTTCATGAGAATCTCCTGTGTGCAAGTGCGTCCGCACGAATGTAACACGCACGGGAGCGCTGTCAATCGGGCGTCGCGGTTGCCGGATTCGCATGGTGGGTGTTCCCGGAAATACAATTTTCTCAATAATGCCCTGGCGCGACGCGCTACCGTTTCGGAACACGTGAGCGACGCGCCGACGGTCATCCAGACGGAGCATCTTGCCGAAGAAGCCGCGGCGTGGCTCGGTGAGCAATGCGCGCTGATCCGATGCGCACCAGGGCAGCCGCGCTTCGCCGCCGCCTTGCAGGCCGCCCAAGGCCTTGTGGTACGCACGTACACCGTCGTGAACGCCGAGCTGCTGGGACGTGCCAAGGCCCTGAGGGTCGTTGGAAGGGCGGGCGTGGGGCTCGACAACATCGACGTCGCTGCATGCAGGGCCCGTGGCATCGAGGTCGTGTATACCCCGGAGGCCAACACCCAAGCCGTCGTAGAGTTCCTGATCGCCCGAATCGCGGCCGTGGTGCGGCCCGCGGCGGTGCTCGACGAGCCGGTGCCCCTGGAGACCTGGAAACGGCTTCGCGCACGCAGGCCCGACCGGCCCCAGATGAGCGATATGACGCTGGGGCTGCTGGGGCTGGGCCGAATCGGCCGCCGCATGGCCGAGGTGGCCGCGGCGATCGGCTTCCGGCGGGTCCTGTACCACGATCTGGTCGAGATCCCGCCCCAGGACCGCCACGGGGCGTCGCCGGAGCTTGTCAAGCGGGTATTCGAGGAGGCCGACGTGCTGAGCATCCATGTCGACGGGCGTGAAGCCAACCGCGCGTACGTGGCCGCCGGCCTGTTGGATTGCATGAAGCCGGATGTCATATTCGTGAACGCGAGCCGTGGATTCGTTGTGGATAGTTCGGCCCTGGCGGCCTTCCTCCGGGGCCACCCCGGTGCCGTCGCACTGCTGGACGTCCACGACCCCGAGCCGTTCGACGCGAGCTACCCGCTGCTGGGCCTGCCCAACGCGCAGCTGTTCCCGCACATGGCGGCGTCAACCCGGCAGGCGGACCGCAACATGAGCTGGGTGGTGCGGGATGTGATGGCGGTGCTCGCGGGTGAGCGGCCGCGGTTCCCGGCGCCGGATTGAGGGCCCCTGCGCCCCTTTCTTCGATACCATCAACCCCCATGACCGCGATAATCGAAGTCATCCACGCCCGCGAGATCCTCGATTCACGGGGCAACCCGACGCTCGAGTGCGAGGTCGCGCTCGCCGGCGGGGCGACCGGGCGGGCGGCGGTGCCGTCCGGCGCGAGCACCGGTGAACTGGAGGCGGTGGAGCTTCGAGACGGCGACAAGGGCCGTTATCGCGGCAAGGGCGTCATGACCGCCGTGTCCAACGTCAACGACACGATCCGCCCCAACCTGGTCGGTCTCGACGCCCGCGAGCAGGAGATGATCGATGCCCTGCTCGTCGAACTCGACGGTACGAACAACAAGGCTCGCCTCGGTGCCAACGCCATCCTCGGCGTGTCGCTGGCGGTGGCGCACGCCGCGGCGCAGGCCACCAACCAGCCGCTGTACCGATACCTCGGCGGTACGGCCGCGCGGGTCCTGCCGGCGCCCATGCTCAACGTCATCAACGGCGGCAGGCACGCCGACAATACCGTCGATTTCCAGGAGTTCATGATCCAGCCGTGGGGGTTCGACAACTTCCCGGCGGCGTTGCGGGCTGGCGTCGAGATCTATCACACGCTTCGCGACGTGTTGACCGACCGCGGCCTGTGCACGGCGGTGGGTGACGAGGGGGGATTCGCCCCGGACCTCGCCGACAACGAGGACGCGCTCAAGCTCATTGAGGAGGCCGTGGACAAGGCGGGGTACTCGCTGGGTGACCAGATCTTCATCGCGATCGATCCGGCCGCGAGCGAGCTGGCCAATGCGGCCAGGAAGCTCAAGGCCGGCAGCGGCGGGTATTGCTTCTTCAAGAGCGATCCAAAGCGCGTCGTCACTGCGGACGAGTTGATCGACACCTGGGCCGACTGGTGCGACCGGTACCCCATTCGCTCGATCGAGGACGGGCTGGCGGAAGACGACTGGGCCGGGTGGGCCAAGCTGACCGAGCGGCTGGGCAAGCGCGTGCAGCTCGTCGGTGACGATATCTTCGTCACCAGCGCCGGCCTCCTCCAACGCGGTCTCGACGAGCGGTGCGCGAACGCCATCCTCATCAAGGTCAACCAGATCGGCACGCTCAGCGAGACGTTCGAGACGGTCAACCTGGCGTTACGGAACCGGTACGCGGCCGTCATGAGCCACCGTTCCGGCGAGACCGAGGACACGACCATCGCCGACATCGCGGTGGCGACCAACTGCGGCCAGATCAAGACCGGGGCACCGTGCCGGAGCGACCGCAACGCCAAGTACAACCAGTTGCTCCGCATCGCCGAGGACCTCGGCGATCGCGCCGAGTACGGCGGCTCCACGGTCCGCAGCCGGTAGAGCGCTGGGTGGCACGGTTGACGTCGCGAAGCGACGTCGGCCGTGTCTTGGAGCGTTGTGCGAAGGAACACGGCCGAACTCGCTGCGCGAGCTCTACCGTGCCCCCCGACCATTATCGGTCCGGTGGCCCGCGCTCCCCGACGGCGCTGCGCCGCCCGGGCGCTTCGTCGCCGGCTCCGGATCAAGTCGCCGAGCCATCCGGCCGATGCGATCGACTGTCCGGGGAACTCTAGGAGAAGGATAGAAACATGCAGCGGATCGTGACGCGTAGTTTGGCGGCCGTCCTTGGCCTCGGCCTCTTGGGCGGCCTGAGCGCCTGCTCGTCCACCCAGGCGAACAACTGGAAGTTCACCGATTCCCAGGGCGAGATCCGCGATCTCTCGGACTACAAGGGACAGATCGTCGTGATCAGCTTCTCCAACACGTGGTGCGAGCCGTGCAAGGACGCGGCCCCGTTCATGCAGGAACTGCAGGAGCGCTTCGGCCAGCACGGCGTGAAGGTGATGACGGTCAGCTCCTGGGAGCAGGGTGATCCGCAGCGGTGGATGCTCGAGCGGGGCTACACCTACGGCGTCATGCTCAACGGCACCGAGGTCGCCCGGCGATACGACGTCGATAGAATGCCGACGTTCGTCGTGATCGGCGTCAACGGCAAGGTGATCTACCGCCACGACGGCTACTCCAGGAAGGCAGCGGCGAAGCTCACCAAGGTCATCGACAAGCACCTCAAGAAGCACGTGGGCAAGTCGTACGCGCAGCACTCCGGCTGAGGAAGCGATCAGCGATCAGCGATCAGTTGAAGGTGAGTTGCCGACAGTCTGACAGCTGACAGCTCTTCCCCTACGGACCGTGTCGTCCGCGGCGCTCGAGCAGGCTCTGCCAGTTCAGCAATGATCGGGATCGCGTCGGCCTCGATCTTCGCCCCGTCAACGTTCCGCCGCGCCCGATCTCCTGCTCGACCCGGTACGCCTCGATCGTGTCTGGAAACCCCGCCATCGTCATCACAGGAGCATATCAGAGGGGTGTGCGCCGTGGAATCGCCATTGCCGTATCGGTGGTGCCCGTTCAGTCCCGGACCGGCGCCCAGGTGTCGTCGGGGTTGAAGGACGTGATCGACCGGGCCGCCTTGCCGGAGCCGAGGTCCTTCTCGAAGATGATGCCGAGGTGGTTCACGACGAATGTCATGACGCCGCTGTTGTCATGGCTGGCCGGCCACGCGACCACCGCGAAGCCCCCGGTCATGAGGCCGTTGCCGTCGACGTAATCGCGAGCACCTCCGGCGGCGTTGGCGCCCTGGGTCGTCAAAATGCGGTAGTGATACCCGTGGAAGGGCTGGCCGCGGTCGGCGAACTTGCGGTAACCCTCCTGGATCGCGTCTGCAATCAGCGGTCCGATCGGGCTCTCGGGCGCGCCATCCACCGCTGGCCAGTAAAGGCCGTCCTGGCGACCGCCGGTGCTGCGGAACGCTTGTGCGAAAGCCGGCGGATTCCCGTCGCGCCCGATGGAAGCGTACTCGCCCTGGGCGAGCACGTACTCGCGGAGTGTCGAGAGGGTGCGCAACTCATTGCGGCCCACGCGGCGGTTGAGCAGTTCCTCGCGCCCCGCATCGAGGTCGAAACGCCAGCCGTCGCCGTGGCGGGTGAGCGGGATCGGGAAGGGCCAGCGATCGTCGCCGACGACGGCGACGACCTCGTCCCCGTCGCCCTCGAACTCGACGCGGTCGAGGATCATCTGTTTCACGATCAGCGCATCGGCGCGGTCGGCGACGGCGTCACCCGACGAGATGACGTCGATCGCGTCGGACCCGAAGATCTGCTCGGCACGCGCCTCGTCCCCGGTGCCCGCAACGTCCGCCACGGCGTCCATCGCCTCGCGAGGGGTTGCGTACGTCATTCCCGATGTTGCGCACCCGGACGCGGCGAGCACGAGCGAGCCCGCCGCGACGACCAGGACCGTGAATCCACATTTCATTCGGCTGCTCTCCAACATTGGTCTATCGCCGGCGGCCACCGGAGCGGCCGCCGCCACCACGGCTGCGCCCGGACGAACGATTGGACTTGTTGCGACTCGAATACCCTCGCTGCGAAGCCGCACGGTCCGCTCGAGGATTGCGCGACCCCTGGTACGCGCCGCCGCTGCCCCGGCCTGACGATCCGTAGCCGCCGCGGTTGGACTGCCTGGATCTCTGCGAGTCACCGCGACCCGCGCCGGAACGACCTTGCGAGCGGTCGTATCCTCGCGCCTCGTTGCGGCTCACCCGATCGCGGCCTTCGCCGGCGCCGTACCCTGGTCGCGGTAGTTCACGCCCTTGCGGTGGTCGGGGTCGTGCTGCCAGTTGTTGTTCGACACGTTCGTGAAGTTGTTGTTGGTGGTCCGATCGAAGCTGTTGTAGTGATTGACGTTGATGTTCACGTCGGAATGGCCCCAGCCCCAGTTGCAGTTGCCCCACAGGGCGGCGCCGACGACGACACCGGTCGTGAAGGCGAGCGCCCCGTAACCCGGCGGCGGCGGCCGGTAGAGCGGCGCGTAGTACACGGTCGTGTACGGCCACGTCCCGTAGACGACCGTCGGTGAGTAGGTCGGGACGTAGACGATATCCGGCTGTGCCGACTTGATCACGATGATCTTGTCCGGCTCCACGGTCACGGTCTGCTCCTTGGTGGTCTCGAGGTTGCCGGCGTCGCTGGCCCTGCCCCGCAGTCGCTGGACGGCGTCGAGCAGATCGCTCTGACTCGCCAGGAAGGCGTCACCCATGTCGCGGGTCCAATCCAGGTTCTTACTCATCTTCGAAAGCACGTCCGGCAGCGTGCACAGTGACTTGACGCTGGGGTCCCAGTCCTGGTCCTTGAGCGCCGCATCCAGGGCGTCGCCGGTGAGGGGTTGCTTGCGAAGCCACCGGTCGGCCTCGATCACCTCCAGCGGGTAGGTCGAAGCCATGAAGATCTGCATGAGAAGCGAGTCCGGATACAGCGCGATGGGGGCGGCGATCTCTTCGAGCTGTTGCTCGCTGAATTGCGGCTTCTCCGGCCCCTGGGCAAAGACCGGTCCAGCCAGGGACGCGAGCAACAGGCTTGCCAACACGCGATCGAATATTCTTGTCATGGGTGTGTCGCCCCGGTTGCCGTGGTGGGGTGGGGGGGGTTCGATTCGTGCGGAGTCGGGGAGCGACAGTTTATCGAACAGCGTTGCGAACCTCAATCTCAGGTGGTCACCCCCTGAGCCGTGCCGTCTGTGCGGTTTGAGAGAACTGTGCCGGTTGCACGTTATGGCGCCCTGTTTCTAGACCGATAAGGCGACGAACCGGGTTCCTGGGACCCGTGCGCAGCATGTTGACCTCAACGCGACATGTCGATTCGCCCGTCGAAGTGACGTGCCCCTCTGGCCGGAGAGCCGCGGCCCCCTCCGCCGCCGCTCTGCGCAATATCCGCGCGATGCACCTGCTCGAGCGGCTTGCGTCTCGCTTCAACGAGGCCGGCATCGAGTTGATGTCGCTCGGCACCGCGGCGATGACCATGCTGCTCGACCTGGAGCCGGGGGCCCGGCCGTTACTCGGTCTCGACCTGATGGTGCGGCCGGAGTCCTTTCGGGCCGCGACACGGCTCCTGGAGGATCTGGGCAGTCTTCGCAGCGAGGTCGTGTTCCGGGAGGACCTCTACCCGAAGTACCGCCATGCCGTGGAGTTCACCGCCGGTCTCCTCGCGCCGGTCTCCGTCACACTGCACGCCCGTCCCTTCGGCCCACTCCGATACGCACGCCTCGTTCCCGACGACGCGATGTGGCAGCGGGCCGAACCGGCGAAGATCGGCAGCGCGACACTGCTGATCCCGTCGAGTGAGGACATGCTGGCTCACCTGGCGGTCCGCAGCGCCGTCGGCGGGAACACCCGGGTCGAGTGGCTCAGCGACATCAAGCAGTGGACCAGCCATCGTGGACCGGCGATCGACTGGCAACGTTTCCTGGCCCGAGTCGCGTCCTGGCATCTGGCGCGACCCGTTCGCTCGGCGCTAACCGCCGCGACGATCGCCGTCGGCGAGGTCTGCCCTCCCGAGGTTCGCCGCCGGCTGGCCGAGATGCCGACCGGCTGGCGCGACCGGCTGGTGTTGTGGCACGCGGTACGCGGCGACGCCAACACGACATCGGCCCTGGTCGTCTCGCTCGTGACCACGCCGGGGTGGGGTTTCAAGCTCCGTTACCTCCGGGACCTACTTTGTCACGACCGTTCGTTGCGTTGTTCGGGGCTCATCGTCCGCGACAGCGGTATCCACGGGTGCGGCGTGTTCGCGAAGCGTGCGTTCAAGAAGGGCGACATCATCGGCCGCTACCGCGGTCGAGAGTCCGACCACGACGGCCCCTACACGGCCTGGCATACCGACGAAGCGGGCAACCAGTCTCGGCACGAGATCACCGGACCGCTGCGGTTCCTGAACCACTCGTGCCGACCGCTGGCGAAGTTCGACAAGTTCAAGCTGATCGCCGTGGAGCCCATCGGTCCGGAGCGGGAGGTCACGATCGACTACGGCTCCTGCAAGTGCCGCCGCACCCAGGCGGGAGCGCCCGATGGTCGATGATCCCCGATCGACACGACGCGCATTCGTGGTGCGCGTTGGTAGAAAGGCGGCATACGTCGCCCCGGCTGTCCTGGCCCTCAGTGCGGCTCGACGGGCGGCCGCGGATTACACCGGCTGCCAGGGCCCGAATTCGCCATGCACCATGGGAGCTCTGACTGCTGCAACTTTGTCGGGGCCATGAGTTGCCAGCAGCCCAACGGCATGGGCTGTCAGGGCCAGCCCGACTGCACCTGCGATCCAAACCTATGAAGCACTCCCGCATAATCCTGATCTGCATCATGCTCCTGTGCCTTGCCGGCGCATGGATAAGCGGCGACCTTGTCCGGCAGCACGCCGGCGCCACCGATGGCTTCCTCGCCAAAGTCTGCCGGGCAACCACCGGCACCGCGTGTTCGGCCGCGCTCGAAAGCCGCTGGAGCGAGATCACGGTCCCGGTTCCAATCCCGACGCGCGACTTCTCGACGCTTGTCCGGCGTGTCAAGGTGCCGGTCGCGTTCCTGGGGCTCTCCTACTTCGTGTTCATGGGCATCTGGTTCGGCCTGCTCGGAGGGCCGCGGCCGTTCGGGCGCCCCTGGCATCAGCTGCCGCTTCGCATCGGCTATTGCAGCCTGTCGTTCTCGGCGCTGTTCATCGGGCTCATGGCGGTGGGGGCGGCACCGTGGTGCCTGTTGTGCCTGGCTGTCCACATGATCAACGTGCTGCTTGTGGCCGCCGTGTGGCAGCTCGCGCGCCGGCGGGAGACGGTCGGCGACGCTTCGCTGGCCCTGCCGCCCGAGCACCTTGCACGCGTCACGCTCACCACCCGTGAGGTCCTGGCCACACTGACGGTCGCGCTCGCCGTGGTGGCGGGACTCTGGCTGCATCGGCGCGAGAACCTGATACATCGCAACGAACGAACCAGGCTGGTGCAGTTCGAGACGATGGTCACGTCGTTGCAGGGTGATACCGAGTTCCTGCGACGCGAGTTTCTCGCCCAGCATCGGTACGAGATTCCACCGCGAGAGACCGAGACCGACGTCGACGGCCGTCCGCGGCTCGTCGTGTTCACCGATTTTCAGTGCCCGGCGTGCTACTGCAACGCCCAGGCGATCAGGAACAGTATCGTCGCGGTGTTCGACGGCGCGATCGACGTACATCTGCGGCACTACCCGCTGTGCAGCGAGTGCAACGACGACGTGGGTGGATCAATCCACCCGCAGGCGTGCGCAGCGGCCCGCGCCGCGGAGTCCGCCCGTCTGCAGGGAGGCGAGCAGGCCGTTGGCCGGATGAGCGAACTGCTGTTCGCCAGACGGGGCAAACTCGACGACGACGTGTATCGCGAGATCGCCGGTGAGATCGGTCTGGACCCGGAACTTCTGGCCGAACAGATGGACTCCCAGGAGGTACACCGACTGGTGGACGATGACGTCGCCCTGGCCGGCGAGCTCGGTGTCACCGGGACGCCCGCCATGTTCCTCGACGGGCGTCGGGTCACGGAGCTCTGCAACACGCTCGCATTCTGGCGCAGTTACGCAGAGACACCTCCTGGTCCGGATGAGGACAAGATCAACGGCGTCGTAGCTTCGGCGATCGCACCATGACCACAGCCAGTTGGATATCTCGGGACGCCCGGATCGTGGCGCCGCCCGCTCGAGACGACGTTGTCGTGGAAGAGCTGGATGGGGAACTCGTCTTCGGCGATCCCCTCAGCGGCAAGGCCTACCACCTCAACGAGACGGCGTACGCGGTCTGGCGTCGTTGCGACGGCCGGGCGACGACACGCGAGATCGCGACGGCACTGACGGCTGACTACGACGTGGAGTTCGACCAGGCGCTCGACGACACCGAGCAACTCGTGGTGTACTTTGCGGCCGCCGGCCTGACCAGGCACGAGCCCGACGCATGACATCAACGACGGATCAGTCCTCGACCCGGTTCAGGATCGGTGACCTGGACATCTTTGTTCGCAGCGATCTGCGCGAGCTGATCGATGACTTCGCGGCGTTGTATCCGGGGTCGACTCGTGCCGAATCCGCGCACGGCCGGACCATCCGGATGGATGTCAGGAATGTCGGCCGCCCCGGTATCGCCCCCTGTGAGTTGATCGAGCATCCCCGTCGCATCCAGATCTTTCGGCATCTTCAGACCCCCTGGACTGGCGTCCCACCCCATTGTCGCGAGGCGAGGGTCGGGAAGCAAGACCGGATTCTCGTCCAGGAGCGATCGACCGGCCAATGAGGCCTGGGGGCCGAGACCGGCAAGTCCTTGCCCTCTACTGTCGCTTCGGGGACAGTAGTCCTGTAAGGAGACTGCCATGACGCCACTGAGCCTGTCCGGTTCGGTCCTGTGTTCGATGCTCACGACCGCGGCGCTGGCCGGCGGACCCGGTCCCACGCCGACGTTCGTGGAGATCGCCGGGGACCTCGGGCTCGACGTCATGCACGCGAGCTCCGGCTACAACCACGCCAACTACACCGGCGGCGGCGCGGTCGGCGACTTCGACAAGAACGGCTGCCAGGACATCTACGTGATCAGCGGCGGCAACGGCAACCAGCGTGACTGGTTGTTCATGAACAACTGTGATGGGACCTTCACGGAAGCGGGCGTCGCGTGGGGCCTCAGCGGCGCCCACTACGGCAAGGGCGCCTCGGTGGGCGATTATGACGGTGACGGCTGGCTCGACATCTACGTCACCAGCGCCGGTCCCTTCGGCACTGTGGCTCCGGGCCGGCACAAGCTGCTGCACAACAATGCCGGCGTCTCTTTCACGGACCTGGCCGCGTTCGCGGGTGTCAACGCGACCAACCCGAATGTCGAGGACAGCTTCGGCTCGACGTTCGGCGACTTCGACCTCGACGGCGACCTCGATCTGTTTGTCGCGGGATTCTCCAGCAACAACGTCGGCAGCCGGCTCTTCGAGAATCTCGGCGACGGGACGTTCGACGACATCACCAGCGACATCGGTCTCTTCAGCGGGGTGCCGAGCGTCTTCAGCTTCGCGCCGCGGTTCGCCGACATGGACGGCGACGGATACCCGGAACTTCTTCTCGCCGGCGACTTCGGGACGAGCCGGTACTTTCGCAACAACGGTGGGACGTCGTTCACGGACATCACCGGCGCGTCGGGCACCGGCCAGGACGAGAACGGCATGGGACAGACCATCGGCGACTTTGACGGCAATGGATTCCTCGACTGGTACGTCGCGTCGATCTACTTCCCGTCCAACGGCTGGACGGGCAACAAGCTGTACATGAACCAGGGGTCGCATAGCTACAGCGAGATCGCCACCTTCGTCGGTGTCGACGACGGCGGTTACGGCTGGGGCACCGTGGCGGTTGACTTCAACCACGACGGTTTGCTGGACATCGCGGAGACCAACGGTGCCAGCACCGGAACCTTCAGCAACGAACAGTCATACTTGTGGATACAGAACAGCGGCGGCGGGTTCACGGAAATGGCGCTGGCGGCGGGCCTGGTGCACCTCGGCAACGGCCGGGGCATGGTCAATCTC
>Ga0114950_10003921_pt1 | contig 11507 bp, 11 predicted proteins | sample N075metaG_FD_83503 | JGI IMG/M metagenome (GOLD analysis project Ga0114950, IMG submission 83503) | Deep subsurface microbial communities from Kermadec Trench to uncover new lineages of life (NeLLi) - N075 metaG | ecosystem: Environmental > Aquatic > Marine > Ocean trench > Sediment | place...
AAACGCCGCGGTCGGCCAGGTCCAGGCCATCCAGGTCAAATCCATGGTCAGACTCTCCCCAGGGCAAAGCCCCTGGCGATGTGGTTGCGCACGAAGTAAATGATGAAGGCCCCAGGTATGATGATTAATGAGCCTGCGGCTGCCAGCAGCCCCAGTTCGTATTGAGATGGTTTAATAGATTGATACAACCCAGTTAAGAGATAATTCAGCTTAACTGGAGTTGAGGTAGATGCAAACAAGAAAACGTTATTCAAAAGAATTTAAACAAGATGCGGTCAGCCTGGTTCTGGAACAGAGCCATAGCCTGGCAGAAGCAGCTCGCGATCCAGGGCCAAATACCAATATTTTGTGTCGATGGGTACAGGAATATAACAAGGACGATGGCCAGGCTTTCAAGGGTAATGGCTGGCTGTTTCCAGAGCAGGAAGAAATCAGAAAACTCAAAACCCAGGTTAAAAGGCTTGAGAGGGAGAAAGATATATTATAAAAAGCGACGGCCGGAACGCCGTAACGTATCTTTGCCAAAGAAACGAAGTGAAATACGCGTTTATCACCCGATATAAGAATACCTATCCGATCTGCCTGATGTGTACTCAGGGGTGTGTACTCAGAGTGTACTCAGGGACACACGCGAATGGCACTAAGTTAAGCACATTTAGCATGGGGCAGCCTAGCGTAAAACCCAGGCTACCATTGGGTTAAGTTACTGTTTTTGAGTTGTTAATACTCCTTAACTTAGTGCCATTCGTGTGTGTCCCATGAAATCTCAAACTCATGAGAACTCCGTCAAGCAAGAAGAGGAGGGTTGTTCCATTATGTCGGTAAATATTGACAATTACCGACGTTATGGAACAACATCAGCATATGAATAACACCTACAAGCAAATTCTTGATCTTGCTGGCGAACACGGGATCATCCGCCCCCGCGATCTTTTCGCTAAAGGACTGCCCCGAGTAGCACTCACACGGATGGTGCGACAAGGGCTACTTACTCGTGTGGGTCGAGGGCTGTACTCACTCCCCGAACGACAAATTTCCGAACAAGGAGCGCTGGCAGAGATCGCGCGAAAATACCCCCACAGTATCATTTGCCTACTGTCGGCACTGCGAGTACATGAACTCACCACCCAGTCTCCATTCGAAACCTGGATCGCGATTTCCAACAAGGCACGCGCTCCCAAACTGGATTATCCACCGCTGCGAATCGTGCGTTTCACAAGTAGCGCACTGACCGAAGGTATCGAACAACACTCGATTGATGGCGTAACCGTTCGGGTGACAAATGTAGCCCGCACCGTGGTCGATTGCTTCAAATTTCGAAACAAGATCGGGCTTGACGTTGCACTGGAAGCACTACGTGAAGCGTGGCGTGACAAACGAGTCCGGATGGATGATCTATGGCGCTATGCCAAACTTTACCGCGTGGATACCGTAATGCGTCCCTACATGGAAAGTCTTTAATGAAACAACGCAACATCGCGGCTTCAGTACGAGCTCGTCTACTCAACCTTGCACGTGAAAAGCAGCAAAACTTTGACCTTGTACTGACCCGCTTTTGCCTCGAACGACTGCTGTATCGAATCAGTATTTCGGAATACGCCGATCAGTTTCTATTGAAGGGTGCAATGTTATTTGACCTTTGGTTTGACATCCCGCATCGACCTACCCGGGATGTCGATTTCCTGGGATTTGGGTCATCAGACCTATCGGACATTAAAAGTACATTTAGTGAAATTTGCAGTATAGAAGTACCCGACGGTGTAGCATTTGAGCCAGACTCGATCGAAGCAGTCGAAATTCGCAATGAAGCAAATTATGCAGGTGTACGCGTAACGCTGCTCGCCATCGTCGGCGGTGCACGCAGCCATATCCAGGCCGACATCGGGTTTGGTGATGCCGTCTTCCCGGGTCCGGAAGATGCCAGTGCTTCTAGGCGATCTGGAGGCCCCCAAACTGCGCGTCTATCCGCGTTACACGGTTGTGGCAGAAAAGTTCGAAGCGTTATCGACACTGGGCATCGCCAATAGCCGTATGAAAGACTACTTTGATCTCTGGGTAATAGCTCACCGTTCGATGTTCGAAGGTGATCTGCTCCAGCAAGGCATTCGGGCAACTTTCAACCGTCGCCAATCCATCCTTCCCGCTGAACCCCCCGTCGGTCTGACCGAATCCTTTGCGCATGACGATCAGAAGCAAAAGCAATGGAAGGCTTTTTTGCTCAAGAACGCGCTGGAAACAGTGTCACTGGAAGAGGTAGTCGGTTTCATAGCCGGGTTCCTGATGCCGGTTGCTCAAGCGGCTTGCAATGACGAACCTTTTACCTTCCGTTGGCGCCCGGGAGGTCCCTGGTCACCATCGTCAATTACGGCGAGCAGGACCGAACCGAGTTGAGATCGGCATAGGCCTTGCCGGACAATTGGGTTTCTTGGGTTTTAAGTGAGATCAGGGTGTGTGTCCCTTCGAGCGTGGTGAAATTGATAAAAGCGAGAATATAGCAAGAAACAAGACTTGACCCCATTGATGTTTCCTCGATGCGAATGGCGCCGGATAGCTGCGTCTGGTTTCGTGGTTGGGCAGGACAGAGTGTGTGTCCCTTTGAATTCAAGACTTGACCCCACTATTGCTGAGCTTGTTGCCGACCGGGTGTCCCTTCAAATGTTCTCCTGAGTAGGAGTCAGAATTCAGGCAATTTCAGTTGCTGATCACACAATGACAAAGTGTGTGTCCCTTCGAATTACTATTCGACGGTGAGCAAGATCATCAAGACTTTTGAAAATTCAAGATTCAAGACTTGACCCCATTGACTGTCCGTGACTGTCCGCGAACTCCCAATTCATTATGCGCCGAAATTTACCTCTTTATAGGCAGGAACCCATTTCGATATTGCTCGCAGAAGAGAATCAATTATCCGTTTCTCATTAGCTGTAAATTTATGTTGGCTGCTTAACCCCTTTTTTATTGACGGTATAAATTCTGCAACGTCGATATTAAATTTCTATCCAAGATCTTCGATAATAATTAGATAACAATTAATAGCATCTAAGCCAACCAACACATTTTTTCTACAAATATTTTCCAACGCCTTTACAAATTTTTCTTCAGTATAGCCAAACCTTTTTTCGATAGACGCCCATTTTATCATTGTTGACACAATCAACAATAAATCATGCTTTCCTCGATAATACGCATCACCTATAAAATATTTTCCGTCACCTAACAGTGCTTCTTCAAATCGCCCATCTTTCAGCCATGCTGTGACATCAGCATTCAATGAACTAATATCCATACTACTTCCCTCGAATTATTTGTTTTCTCGCTCCCCTTGTGCCAATGCGAGGCGCGTTAATTATACCTTCTCTCAGGTTCCCTGTTGTTAATCCTACCCCCGGTCTAAAATGAACATTGCCCGTTCTAGGCAGTCCTAAATTTTGTGAGAGCGGATTATTGACACCAATTCAGATCAATTTTCCACTCTGGAGCTGACCCTTTACAAGCCCTAACGCTACTTCAATATCTGTACGATTTCTTGCTCGCAATAGGAGACTATTTATATCAGACATTGGTGAAAGGAACAGGCCGTCGTTCGGGTTACCATAAGTCGTAGAGCCGCGAGCCTTATAACGTGCCAAAGCTGTAGTGGTAGTAATATGCGCTCCCCCTTCGGCAAAAGTATGAACTACTAGAGCCTTATTTTGTGCAGCTCCAGCATTTTTCGCACCTCTAGCATTAATTTCGCTATGCAACATTCTAACAGCTGGATTGGAGCGATGAACCGCACCAATACGCCGTAGGGCTGCTTTGGGATAATTGGGGTCAGATAATTGGGGTCAAGTCTTGTTATTTGCTAAAGAAAAATCAGTAAAAGCCAACTTCTCCTTGAATGAGTCGTATGGTGAAATAGATAAAAGCGAGAACATAGCAAGAAACAAGACTTGACCCAATTGATGTGACTTATGTTCTCGATGAAATCGTATGCCTGGCCGATTCAGTAAATAATCAGGGGGTCGGTGTCGATTGAAACGGCCCCCATTTTATTGGAATCAATCGACACTGATCCCTTGATTTCATCCCGCCTTTTCAAACCAGGAATTGCAGACGCCGCTCGCGCTGACCAGTTTATCCGGAAAGATGACGCAGGATCCCCATTCCGCATCCGCCGCACCAGTGTAGAACTGGCAACCCGAACAGCGTTTTTCGGCGTCTTGGGATTGGTGGGTATACATCAGCGATTTTGCGCTCGGGTCGTCGGGGCTCAGCTTCGACATAGCGGCCGCTTGCACCGGTCGCAAGCCCATCAGCCCGCTTAAAGGCACTGCCAGAACGCCCGTGGCTATCGTGTATACGAATCTTCGACGTGACTTGTTCATGTATTTCATATCCTCTTCATAGTTCACTGCAGGCAGAACCTTTCCCGGTGCAGCAGGCAACCGAGCAGGTCGCCATAGGCCCAGATAAAAGTACCCATCGCGACCAGCAGAAATCCGCAGACACAGGTCTTCAACTCCCCCGCCTCGCTGACGACTGATTCCTCGTCACGCACTTGTTGCGTCAAGCGGTTGCCGTTGATCATGGCGTCGAGCATCAATCCCAGCGCACGCCGCGTGCTCAGTAAGGCGCCGATACTGACTAGCAGTGCGCCGGAGCGTTGAAACCTGTGCCAGGCGTCGGTATTGAAGCTGATTACCAGGGAGCCGCCGACCAGCAGGGTCGCGAGCAGATAAAGAAACCAGCTATTCAGGACCGCCCACTTGAAGGCAAGCAAGATGTAGTCTCCGGGTAGACTGGTAATAGCGATTCCAGGGCTGACGCCCAGTCTGGACGAACCTGTCGATTGCGATGTCATAGTTGATTAGAGGCAGGAAACTGCCTGCGAGTTCCATCGACTGTCTGGTTATAGTTTTTATGCGGTTTGCTTCGCTTCAGGCCGTATTATCGATCACCTTGGGAACTCCAGCTCCATGCTCTGAAAACCATGTCAATGATAAAATGATTCGCCCGGGAATTCCGGAGACTCGATTGTGTAAGTCATGCCGCCTCGGATCGAGGAACAGAGTGTGTGTCCCTTCGAATGCCCCGTTTCGGCGGCTGCGCTGCAACCTCAGACAAAGGATTTGACTGATGATCAGACCCAGGAAGACCCTGATCTCTCTTGCAGATATCCCGAATTAGCACATCACCTCCCGCTGCGTGCGCCGCGCTTATCTATGCGGTGTAGATCACTACTCGGGCCAGAACTACGAACATCGGCGGCAACGGGTTGTCGACCGGCAAGTTCTAGGAATCCCGATTCACCTCACAGGCGCTCAAATCCGAAGAAGCCCTGCTCTCCTGCATGACCTACGTCGACCTCAATCTAGTTCGGGCCGGAATCGTAACCCGGACAGGCGCAACTGTCCTGATTCTAAAGAATCCGAAAAAACCATGCTCGGCAACAAATCAAGAACATTGTCCAGGAACTCCTGTCTAACCAATATTGAAATCACGATCGGATACATGGATACATAATAATCAAACTCTTTGACTAATCATTTTGAGATTTTGACCTATACTTTTATGGAAACCAAAACCTAACAGATGCCTCGCGCAGGAGCGATTTTTATGAGTATCTTCAGCAATTACCAGGCTCGATACGAAGGTACAGAACAAGAAGAATACGATCTTAAAGAATACCTGGAGATCTGCAAGGCAGATCCGACGGCTTACGCCACAGCTGCGGAACGACTACTACTGGCTATCGGTGAGCCAGAGAACGTTGACACATCGAAAGACGCCCGCCTCAGCAGAATTTTTTCCAATAAAATTATCAAACGATACCAGGAGTTTGGCGACTTCTATGGTATGGAAGTATGCATCGAACAAATTGTCTCGTTCTTCAAACATGCGGCACAGGGCCTGGAAGAGAAAAAGCAAATTCTCTACTTGCTCGGTCCGGTTGGCGGCGGCAAATCGTCGCTCGCGGAAAAATTAAAAGAGCTGATGGAGAGGATGCCCTTTTATTCATTGAAAGGTTCGCCGGTGCATGAATTACCGCTGGGTCTGTTCAAACCGAGTGAAGATGCACAAATTCTGCGGGAAGAGTACGGAATCCCCGAACGCTATGTGACCACCATCATGTCCCCCTGGGCGGCGAAGCGACTGAAGGAGTTTAACGGCGATATCAGCCAGTTCCGCGTCGTCAAACAGCACCCGTCAATACTCAATCAGATCGCGATTTCGAAGATAGAGCCCGGCGATGAAAACAATCAGGACATATCCGCACTGGTTGGCAAAGTGGATATCCGAAAACTGGAAGAATTCGGACAGAACGATCCGGACGCTTACAGTTTTTCCGGCGGCCTGTGCCACTCTAACCAGGGCATTCTTGAATTCGTCGAGATGTTCAAGGCGCCAATCAAGGTATTGCATCCGTTGCTTACCGCTTCACAGGAAGCAAACTACAACGGTACCGAGTCGATCGGTTCGATTCCTTTCGACGGCGTCGTGCTGGCGCACTCGAACGAGGCAGAATGGCAATCGTTTAAGAACAATAAGAATAATGAAGCTTTCATCGATCGGGTTTACATCGTCAAGGTACCTTACTGCCTGCAGGTGACCGAAGAAGTCGAAATTTACCAGAAGCTACTGAGGAACAGTTCCCTCAGGGAAGCGCCTTGCGCACCGGATACGTTAAACATGTTGGCGCAGTTCAGCGTGCTAACAAGACTCATAGAACCAGAGAATTCCAGCACCTACTCGAAAATGCGTATATATGACGGCAAAAACCTGAAAGATATCGACCCTAAGGCAAAATCGATCCAGGAATATCGAAACAACGCCGGCGTCGACGAGGGCATGGATGGACTGTCCACGCGATTCGCCTTCAAGATCCTATCCAAGGTGTTCAATTTCGATGCGTCGGAGTTGGCCGCCAACCCGGTACATCTGCTCTACGTTCTTGAAAATCAGATCGAACAGGAGCAGTTCACCGTTGAGTTACATGACAAGTATATGAATTTCCTCAAGGAATTTCTAACGCCCCGTTACATCGAGTTTATCGGCAAGGAAATTCAGACGGCATATCTGGAGTCCTATTCGCAATACGGACAGAACATATTCGACCGCTACATCACCTACGCCGATCTGTGGATACAGGACCAGGATTTCCGTAATCCGGATACCGGAGAAAACCTCGATCATGCCGCGTTAAACGATGAGCTCGAGAAAATCGAGAAACCCGCGGGCATCAGCAACCCGAAGGACTTCCGCCACGAGGTTGTCAATTTCGTACTGCGTGCACGAGCGTCGAATCACGGTCATAACCCGGCCTGGAACAGCTACGAGAAACTGAGGCTGATTATCGAGAAGAATATGTTCTCCAGCACCGAGGACCTTTTACCGGTGATTTCTTTCAACCCCAAGGCGTCCAGGGAAGACAAGGACAAACACAAGGATTTCGTGAGCAGAATGACTGACCACGGGTACACTGAGAAACAGGTGCGCCTGCTATCAGAATGGTATCTGCGCGTACGCAAATCGCAGTGATATTCAGTGGCCTTTCTGATCATCGATCGAAGACCCCAGGGCCGCAACAAGAGTGCGGTTAACCGGCAGCGCTTCCTGCAGCGTTACCGCAAGCACATCAAGGAAGCGGTTGCCGATGCGGTAAATAAACGCAGTATCACCGATACCGACCGTGGGAATGCGATCAGCATCCCGAAGAAAGACGTATCAGAGCCCATCTTTCGCCACGGTAGAGGTGGTAGCCAGCATCGTGTCCTGCCCGGCAATAAGGAGTTCGTCACCGGTGACAAGATAAAGCGCCCGACCGGCGGTGTCGGTAGCGGCGGCGGTGAGGCCGGCAATTCTGGCGAAGGCATGGATGAATTCGTATTCGAGTTATCACGCCAGGAGTTCCTCGATTTCATGTTCGAAAACCTTGAGCTGCCGAATCTGGTAAAGAAACAACTCAAGGATACCGAATCGTTCAAATATATCAGGGGCGGCTACACTAACGAGGGCATACCCGCTCGACTCAATGTGTTGCAGTCCCTACGCAGCGCCAAATCGCGCCGTATCGCACTCGGAGGCGCTATTCGGCGCCAGATCAAACCACTCGAAGAGGAATTGGCGACCCTCGAAGAGACCGACGGCGACGAAGTGAGAATCGGGGAAATCAAAGCCGAGCTCAGTCGCCTCGAACGACGCCTGAACCACGTCCCATTTCTCGACGACTTTGATCTGAAGTACAACAATATTATCCAGCAGCCACTGCCGACCAGCAATGCGGTGATGTTTTGCCTGATGGATGTGTCTGGCTCGATGACGCGGGAGATCAAGGACCTGGCGAAACGATTCTTTATCCTGTTACACCTGTTTTTGAAGCAGACTTACAAGAAGATCGACGTCGTCTTTATTCGCCATCACACCAACGCCAGCGAAGTAGACGAGGAAGAGTTCTTTTATTCGCGCGAGACCGGCGGCACGGTAGTCTCCAGCGCTCTCGAATTGATGCTCAAGGTGATACGCGAGCGCTACCCGTCAGCCGACTGGAATATCTATGCGGCACAGGCTTCGGACGGTGAGAACTGGCCGGATGACTCGCCAATCGCCTGCGATCTACTGATGAAAAGTATTCTGCCACTGCTACAGTTTTACGCTTACATTGAAATCACGAAGAGCGACCAGCAGGCCTTGTGGATGGCATATGAGGAGCTTCTGGAGAAATACGCAGACAGCTTCGCAATGAAGAAGGTCTCTGAAGCCGCGGACATCTTTCCGGTGTTCCATGAACTGTTCCAGAGGAAGTCGGGATGAGCGAAACAGGCCTTATCGTCGAGGGTTCGGAATGGACCTTCGGGAATCTTGAGGACCTCGAGGTTGAAATCGGCCGCATTGCAGCGGGCTATCGGCTCGATACCTATCCAAATCAAATCGAAATAATCAGCGCCGAGCAAATGATGGATGCCTATTCTTCAACCGGCATGCCGCTTGGCTATCATCACTGGTCGATCGGAAAACAATTTCTCAGTACCGAGCAAAAATACAAGCGTGGTCACATGGGTCTCGCTTACGAACTGGTGATTAACTCGAATCCCTGTATCTCGTATTTGATGGAAGAGAACACGCTGGCGTTACAGGCGCTAGTCATCGCGCATGCCTGCTTCGGGCACAATTCATTCTTCAAAGGTAACTACCTGTTCAAGACCTGGACAGATGCGAGCGCCATCGTCAATTACCTGGTGTTCGCCAAAGACTATGTTGCCAAATGCGAGGAACGCCATGGCCTTGACGCAACCGAAGCGCTGCTCGATTCCTGTCACGCACTAATGAATTACGGTGTCGACCGATTTCGTCGGCCGAAGCCAATCTCCGCAGAAGAGGAAAAGCAACGCCAAATCGAAAGAGAGGAATACCAGCAACAGCAGGTAAATGATTTGTGGCGTACCATCCCGCGGCAAGAAGAAGCTGCCGATGAGGGCTGGCCGCGCTTCCCCGAGGAACCGCAGGAAAACCTGCTCTATTTTATCGAGAAGAATGCTCCGCTGTTAGAGCCATGGGAGCGAGAGATCGTGCGGATCGTGCGCAAAACCGCGCAGTATTTTTACCCGCAGCGACAAACCAAGGTGATGAATGAGGGCTGGGCAACCTTCTGGCACTATACCCTACTGAATACACTGTACGACGAAGGTCTGGTGAATGATGGCTTCATGCTGGAAATCTTGCAATCGCATACCGATGTGATTCTCCAGCCGGGATACGACTCGCCTCACTACAGCGGTATCAATCCCTACACACTCGGTTACGCGATGTTCACCGACATTCGGCGTATTTGTGAAGCGCCGAGTGATGAAGACAGACGTTGCTTTCCGGAAATCGCCGGCAAGGACTGGCTCGACACGGTCCACCACGCGATGGAAAACTTCAAAGACGAAAGCTTCATATTGCAGTTTCTTTCACCCACAGTGATTCGTAAATTGAAGTTATTCAATATTCTGGACGATGACAATAACGAGGAAATCGAAGTGACCGCAATTCATGATGATCACGGCTACCTTCGTATTCGAGAAGAACTCGCAGATCAGTACAATCTGAGCAAGCAGGAGCCGAACATTCAGGTCTTTGAAGTTAATCTGCGTGGCAATCGATCCCTTACCCTGCAGCACATCCAGCATGATCGCGTGCCGTTAGACAAGGAGGATGCAACCGAGGTCCTGAAACATCTGCACCACTTGTGGCGCTTCGATGTGCTGCTTGAATCAATACAGGAAGACAAGGTTACGCATAGCTATGTTTGTGATGACGCGTCGGTACACGAGAATGGCGACGAGGCGACGAAATAAGTCCGGACGGGACCCCAATAGCGTGACTATAGGGAGTATAGGAAGAATTAACAACTGTCTGCAATGAGCCCGGGGCTATCGAATGACGGCAGCACCAGTAGCGAGCTTGATTTTGGATTACTAACGGCCACTATATTAGCGAATTCTTGATGCAGTTCGGCAGCCATGGGGAATTCTGACTCCTACTCCGGGTCATTATTTCTTCACTAGTGAAGTCGCTGCTTACACCTGCAAGAGTTTGTGTCCCTGAGTAGCCCCTAAGCAGCCATGTTTATCGTTTCTAAAGGAGTCAATACTATTGCTGATGATGTCAGAAGCATAGGTACCCGTGACATCTCAATATTGGTTATTTCTACCCACTAATTATCCTGAAGAGCCTTTTTTATAAGGATAGGAGTTGGTGGTGCGCCGGTACCAGTTCGGTACCAGATAACTGAAGTGGTCTAATGGATTGAATCGCCCCGGGTTTGTCGGAGACTCGTTTGTGTGAGTCATTCCACCTCGGATCAAGGAACAGAGTGTGTGTCCCTTCGAATGCTTGCAAATATAAGTAGCGACTTCCTTGTTGAAGAGAGAATGCCCCAGAACAGGAGTCCGAAATCAGGCAATTCCAGTCGCAGATCACACTGTCCGATAAATCATTGAATTCAAGAAATATTTATCCGTAGCCAGCATTAGTATGCCTATTTCGAGTTGATTAATGAACAAAATCTACCTTGTATCGATCTTCTGGGTAATGAGTAAAGTGTGTGCCCCTGCGAATTTGTTATAGCAAACACTAATATGCTCCGGGAGGAACATCTACTATCCGGTGGTAATTGTGAATCTGGTGATTTAATAGATATACGTTTAAATATACATTATAATTCCTATTTAAACACCAAGGTAATCCTGAACAATGCACAACTTGCTCACCAATAAAACAGCCTCACTTACTGAGCTGCGCAATCCAAAAAAGGTTATCAAACTGGCTGGCGGAAAGCCGGTAGCGATAATGAACCGAGATCGTCTGGAAGGTTATTTCGTACCTGCATCGGCCGTCGAAATAGTGAGTTTTCAAACTGGCGAACCGGGAGAGGCAGCTACAAAACTAAATATCCGCAGAAAGCAGCTTGCAGCAACGCTCGACTATCTCAAAGACAAGTGACGCTGAAAACCCTGTCTCGCACGGATGTGATTGAAATTCAC
>Ga0114950_10003922_pt1 | contig 11507 bp, 6 predicted proteins | sample N075metaG_FD_83503 | JGI IMG/M metagenome (GOLD analysis project Ga0114950, IMG submission 83503) | Deep subsurface microbial communities from Kermadec Trench to uncover new lineages of life (NeLLi) - N075 metaG | ecosystem: Environmental > Aquatic > Marine > Ocean trench > Sediment | place...
AGAGGCCGCCGGCTGGCGCATGGGTAATCTGAGGGCATGGCAGCGCGGCCGTAAAGCAATAAGTTCTGCCGCAGAAAGGTGGATGCCATCCCCCTCCCGGGAGGGACGATTAGCCTGCATATTGCACCGGGTTCATGGAACCGGAACCAGGTCCAGCAGGCGGTTGACCAGTTCATCAACGGTGACACCATCCGCCTCGGCTTCATAGGAAAGCAACACCCGGTGGCGCATGACGTCGTGGATCATGGCACGGACATCGTCCGGTGATGCATAATCCCGGCCATCCAGCCAGGCCCTGGCCCGCGAACAACGGTCAAGGCCAATCGTAGCCCTTGGGCTCGCACCATAACTGACCAGGCCTGACAGGCTCTTATCCCAGCTACCCGGATCACGGGTCGCCAGCACCATTTGCACGATGTATTCCTGCAAAGCAGGTGCGAGGTACAGATCCAGTACGCCTCGTTGGGCGCAAAACACCTGTTCCTGGGACACCATCATTTCGGGTGCAGAAGTCTCCCCCAATTCGTCGCGCGCCTGCTGACGGGCCAGCTCAAGGATCAGTTGTTCTGATTCAGCGTCGGGGTAACCGATTGATACCTGCATCAGGAAGCGGTCCAGCTGGGCTTCGGGCAGGGGATAAGTGCCCTCCTGCTCAATCGGGTTTTGCGTGGCCATGACCAGGAATAATTTTGGCAGGCGGTAGGTCACACGCCCCACCGTAACCTGGTGTTCACCCATGGCTTCGAGCAGGGCAGACTGAACCTTGGCCGGCGCCCGGTTGACCTCATCGGCCAGGATCAGGTTATGGAAAATCGGACCCTGCAGGAATTCGAAACTGCCTTCCTGTGGCCGGTAAATTTCGGTACCCGTGAGATCAGCGGGCAGTAAATCCGGGGTGAATTGAATGCGATGGAAATCGCCCTCGATCCGGGCCGCAATTACCTTGATGGCCGTTGTTTTGGCCAGCCCCGGCGCGCCTTCAACCAGCAAATGCCCATTGCTGAGCAGCGCGATCAATAATCGTTCCATCAATCGCTGCTGACCAATAATCAGTTCATTGGCCGTCTTGTTGAGCGCTTTGAATGCCTCGAGAGCGCCGGTGGCGGCACTTTCCTGCATCGTCGAAATGGTCTCTTCTGGTTGCATAAAACAGGTCCTGCTCAAAAGCCTCGAATATTGAAGCGGGGAGTATACAGACTGATCGTTATTTCGGCGATAATACTGTGGCTGAAATTAATCCATAACGGCAGTGTCATTGGTCATACCAACGCGCTGCTACATATCCTGCGGGTCGATATCGATAGCCCACCTGGTTTTTCGCGAGGAGGGCAGCTTGCGCAGGCCAGGCAGCCACAGGTCAATCTGCCGGTGCAGGCTGGCCCGGGACGGGCTGATCAGAATCAGGTACATGCGCGAGCGCCCCCCCATCCGTTCCATGATGGCCGGCATCGGGCCATGGGCAAGCGCCTCCCCTTGCGGGAACAGCTCGATCGCTTCGTACAAAAACTTTTCCACGTCTGACCGCTTATGAGCTTCTGCCCGCAACAGCGCCTGGTACCCCGAGGGGGGAAGTCCTGCCAGTTGACGCTCCTCAAGCAACCAACGGGCATAGGCTTCATAACCGCGGGTCAACAACAACTCGAGTGCGGGATGCTCCGGATGCAGCGTCTGCAGGATCACGGTGCCGGGCTTATCCATCCGGCCTGCCCTGCCTGCTACCTGTTGCAACATCTGCCCCAATCGTTCGAGTGCCCGGAAATCCGAGCTGTACAGGGCCTGGTCGATGTTGACGATAACCACCAGCGTCACGCGGGGAAAATGGTGCCCCTTTGCCAGCATCTGCGTACCCACCAGCAGACAGGGATCACCCTTCATGACCTCTTCCAGTTGCCGGGCCATCACACCTTTCCCCCGGGTGCGGTCCCGGTCAAAACGCAGTACCGGAATTCCGGGAAAACGCTCTTCCAGGGCCTCTTCCAGTTGCTGGGTGCCCTCACCCGCCCCCATCAAGGCATCCGCCCGGCAGTCCGGACAGAGCTTCGGCACCCGCCGCTGAGCGCCGCAATGATGGCAGCACAACAGGCCGGCACTGCGGTGCCAGGTCAGGCGTGCGTCACAGCGATCACAGCTGCCGTACCAGCCACACTGCTGGCACATCAGCACCGGCGCATAACCGCGGCGATTCAGGAAAACCATGACCTGCTCTTTCCTGTCGATTGTCTCCTGCATGGCTTCAAGCGCCGTCACGGATAAACCATGAACGGTGTCTTGCTGGCACAGGTCCAATACGCGCCATTGCGGCAGGGACGCCGAGTTAGCGCGCTCTCGTAGCCGGTGCCAGGCGTATTTGCCGGCAAAGGCATTGCTCAATGATTCCAGGGAAGGCGTGGCGCTGCCAAGCACCACGGGGATGTTCAGATCCGCCGCACGTTTGATGGCGACATCACGGGCCGAGTAGCGAAAACCATCCTGCTGTTTGAATGAGGCGTCGTGTTCTTCATCCAGGACGATCAGGCCCGCCCGGGGCAGGGGCGTGAACAGAGCGGAGCGCGTGCCCACTATGAGACGGGCCCTGCCGGCGCGGGCCGCCGCCCAGGCTTGCAGCCTCTGACCCTGGCTCAGACCGGAATGGATCACTGCAGGCTCCAGCCCCAGGCGCTCCCTGAAGCGCCTGAGCAGCTGTGGGGTCAATCCAATTTCCGGCACCAGGACCAGGACCTGCCTGTTCCGGGTCAGCACTTCCTCCATCAAGCGGATGTAGACCTCGGTTTTGCCGCTACCGGTGATTCCATCCAGCAAGTGGCAATGAAAGTGCTGCAAATCCTGCGAGATTTTACCGACCGCGTTTTCCTGCTCCTTCGTCAACTGCGGCCCGGGTGCAAAAACCGGTGATTTCACTGTTGCGGCGCGTTCTTCCACCCACCCCTGCTCCATCAACCGGGCCAGGGTTTTCCTCCACTGACTCCCGATGCCCGACAATGCTTCGGCGACTCCTGCCTCAGACACTATTGTTTCGAGCATACGAAATTGTGTTTTTTGCCTGCCCGCCGGTTGCTCCAGCCGTTCCCGGCCGGATTCAGTGAGAAAATACTCAAGGGGAGGCGCCGGCAACTTGCCTTCCGCCTTGCGCAAAACCGGTGGCAATGCACTTAAAACCACCTCACCCGGCGCGTGTTTGTAGTACTTCCAGCACCACTCCAGAAGTTCCAGTAAACCGGGATCAAGCAAGGGTTCGGATTGGTCCAGCGGCCGAACAATTCGCATCAGCCGTTCAGCTGGAACATCACTTTTCATCGCATGCCCGATTACCACACCCACCAGCTTCCGGCGCCCAAACGGCACCAGTACCCGCGAACCAATTGGTGTCAGCGAGCCATCTTCCGCCTGAAGGTAATCATATAATCGAGGTAGTGGGACAGGCAGCGCAATTTTGATTATCGGGTGGTGAATCATGCCCTGTCGATTCTAGCATCTAGCCGGTTTTTTTCATCGTATCCAGGTACCAGGCGATGAAACTCCACAGGTATTCTTCCATGGTGGAAAGCGGGCCGTGCCGGCACGCCTGAGGGACCGGGCCGATCGTTGCAACGGAAAGTCGACAGGCAGCTACCTGAACATGGAAGGATCAATTTCCATCGACACTTCACTGATCTTGTCGACAGGGATACCGACCCGGGCAGCGTGTTCAATGATCGCTGCGGGATCAGGGGCTTCATATTCGCAGTAAACCTTGCCTTCAGCTTCGGAAACGTAACTGCGTACCCAGACAACACCTTCCATTTCATCACAAACTTTGGCAGACAACTTCCCGACTTCTGCGAGTTGCTCCGGGCTTTCGGGTTTCATGTTCCTTTCGATAATGTATCTAGGCATCTCCGTCTCCTCAGCTTAAATCATTCTGAATTTGGCATGTTATCCGGCGATTGTAACTCACGGGCAAGAGATTCCAGTGCCTGGTCTCCGATTTCCCGCCCAATGGCCAGTGCTGCTGCGGAGAATGCGTCGGCTTTCTGCTGCTCACCTTCCAGCTTCGATACTTCGCTCAGTCGTTGTAGCGCCCACCCCTCGCCGGCGCGATCGCCAAGAGCACGGCGGCGTTCAACGCATTTTTGGTACCAGGATGAGGAACCCTCCAGGTCGCCGGCTCCGCGTGCTGCGGCCCCCAGTGCGGCAAGACTGTCAGCCTCTGCTGCATTCAGTTTAAATTCCTTGTTGGTGGCAAGGGCCTCCGTAAGTATTTTAAGCGCTTCGCTCGCCCGGTCCCGCTTGGTCAACACAGCTCCCAGGCTGTTCAACACAACACCCAGTTCCTTCTTTTTTTGATTGCGCCGAAGAAGCGTTACCGCCTTTCTGCATTGCTTCTCGGCCTCGCCAATATCCCCGCCCTGCCAGGCGAGGAGCGCCAGGCTGTTTCGGATTCGAGCCTGTGTCTCATGGTCCTCCAACTCCTTCGCGAAAGATAAGGCCCGGCGGTAGAGCCAATGGGCCTCTGACCGGTCCGCGGTACGACGAAGGCCGGCCAGTTGTTCCAGCGCAACCATTGTGCCCAGGTGATTGTTCAAGCGCTCCTGCATTTCAGCCACCTGGCGCCAGCTTACCTCAGCCTCAATTTGACCTGCCCTTTGTTGTGCGGTTGCTAACTGGGCCAGGGCTGCCGCCAGCGGTTTCTCATTTCCGATGCGGCGCAAAACGCCAACTGCTTCCTCAAATTCTGGAATGGCCTCATCTGACCTGCCGCAAGTCACCAGTGATTCGGCCAACAGCAGCAGGGACTGCGCCACTTGGTCAGCGCGGTTCGCGCGCCGTGCCAATCGAACCGATTCCCGGTATGCCGCCAGGCCTTCTTCAAGCTGGCCTTTCTCCATGTAGAGGGCCGCGGCCCCCAGGGTGCAAAATGCTTCGCGTGCGGGTATGTGTGCTTCGTGAGCGCGCCGCCCCCCTTCTTCGTAGGCCTGAATGGCGTCATCTGTCCGTCCCATTGCCCGTAACAGAGAGCCCGTGAAGTTATAGGCGTAAAACTGGTCGACCGGGTTTCCGGATTCATTTGCAAGCTTCAAAATTTCATCACTGATGGTCAGGGCATGATCCCATTTATCCTGCCACCGAAACGCGCGGCCCAGGTTGCCCAAATCTACAATCAAGCGGGAATCATCGTCGCGTTCGCGTGCATGGTCGACGGATTTTTCAAGCCATATCACAGCCTCGTCATAATTACCCTCGCTCAGTAGTGCATATCCGAGGCTTCGCAGCACCTTACCCCTTAATTCAGCATCTTCAAGTTGCTCCGAAATCTCAAGCGCCTGGTCGAAAGGTGGCCGTGCTTCGGAGAAGCGGGCAAGTAGCGTGTACAAATCCCCCTGGCGCACACAAACCTCACCACGTTCCTTCGAGAAGGCATCGGGTGGCAAAAGGCCTTGCAGATCATCAATGACGGCCTGTTGTTCGTCACGGCGGCCCAGTTTCTCAAGGTGTCGTTCCAGGTCGAACAACAACTGGGTGAGGAGCGCGTTTTTCTCCTCAGGATCCTTGTTACTGAGCTCGATCCAGCCACGCGTCCGGACCAGCGTCTCCACGGTTTCAGGCAGGCGCCACAAACTTTCTGCTCTTTTCGCTGCCGCCAGTCCGTAGTGGACCGCCTTATTCCAATCCTCTGCTGCAGCAAAGTGCACTGCCAGCCGCGCTGATTGTTCCTCCGGATTTTCCGCGTATAAATTTTCGATGGCCTCACCGACCGAAGCATGCCGCTCCTTTTTTTGCCGTTCCAACAAACTCTGGTAGGCCACATCGCGTGTCAATGCATGCTTGAATCGGTAAGTTGGCTCCGGCACCAGCCCGGTTCGCTGGATCAGGCCGGCAGAACGGAGCGTCTCCAATGCACCTTTGACCCGTGAACGTGAAGGCACGACACGGCTTATCAACTCCAGTCCAAATTGCCGTCCGATAACGGCGGCACAACGCAGTACTTCGCCCGCCTCGGGATCAAGCCGGTCGAGCCGGCTTTTCAGCACTGCCTCTACCGTGTCAGGAATCAACAAACGGTCTATGCTGCCGGCGATATGCGCCTCACCCTCCTCAATGACAAGGGTTCCGGATTCAAGCAGGGTGCGGCACAATTCCTCTATGAAAAACGGGTTGCCCCCTGTTTTTTCACCGAGCTGCTCAGACAAGCCGGCTGAAATTTTTGCGCCATTCAGCGATGCACGCAACATCTCCTCTGCCGGGCCGCCACCCAGGGGCGAGAGTTCGAGATGCAGGTCGCCGGTTGGCACCGGGCTCTCGCCGGCTTGAACAGGCCTCGATGTCACCAGAACCAACACGGGATATGCGGACACCATTTCCCGCAACTGAAAAAGCACTTCCCTGGACCCTTCGTCCACCCAGTGCCAGTCTTCAAGCAGCATCACCAGGGGCTGGCCGGCGGAACCCAGTGTAAAAACTGAGATCAGCGCCTCACCTAAAGCGGCCTGCAAATCCTCACCTTCCAGGTAGGCAGGTAGCGCGTGCTTTTCGCTTTCGATCGACAGAACATGGAGAATGAACGGAATATAGTCCTCAAGCTGCGGCGCCAACTCCCGCATTTTTCTTACGACTTCGACGTGTGCGTTTTCATCAAGAACTTTTGCCAGGCCCAGCATGTCTTTCACGCTTTCAATGAATGGAAGCAGTGGCGTCAGGCTGCCTTGCTCGCGGCACCGGCCCACCGTGGAGCGTACCTTGCAGTTCTTAAGCGACTTCCGGAATTCGAACAGCAGGCGGCTTTTACCGACGCCGATATCACCGACAACGGTCACGAACCGTCCAGCGCCGGATTGGGTGTCTTCCAATGCTTGCGACAAGGCGGAAAGTTCGCTGACCCGACCGACGAATTGCGTGAGACTTCCCGGCGCCGAAGCTTCCAGGCGGCTGGCGTGGCCCGACTCACCCAATACGGCCACCGGTGTCATGGCCGGTTGATCCGGCAGTAAATTGACCGAGGGGCGTTCCTCAATGCGTACAAATGGTTCAACAATCCGCGCCAGGTCCGGCGGCAGCAGGATTTCACCGGGGGCCGCCAGTATGGCCAGGCGTGTCGTGTCACGCACCACCGTGCCGCCAACCCGATAACGCCGTTCGCCCGAATCAACGGCGCGTATTGCAACCCGTGAAGACCCCCCTGCAAAGCTCAGCCGGATCGACTCAGGCAAATCCGCATCACCTGTACTAAACGCCAGGATCTCGAGTGCAGCCCTGACTGCACGAAGCCGGTCGTCCTCGTGGGTAAGCGGGACGCCAAAAAGAGCGACACAACTGTCTTCAGAAAATTCATTCAACTCGCCACCATAATCCTCCACGATGGACTGCACTTTTATGCGCAGATTTTCAAGGGTTGATTCTGCTTCTTCAGGGTCCAGTGTTTCCAGCAAGGACTCGAAACCGCTAATGGAACAAGCAATGACCGTAACGCGCCGGCGTTCCCCCTCCTGCGGCAGGGCGGGTGTCGCAAGCGGAGCAGTCTGGCAGGACGGATCGTCCAGCAACTGTTCCAGGTCCCTGAGAATTGCCTCTGCATCCGGGTACCGCTGTTCGGGGTCCTGTCGCATTGCACGCTCGACAAGGCCTGTAACACTCACAGGCAGAGCCGGAACCCGTTTACCAAGAGCTTCGGGTTTGGCGTTGAGGATGGCGTCGATAACGGCCTGATCACTTTCCCCACCAAAAGCGCGGGCACCGCTCAGCATTTCGTAAAGAACGGCACCCAGGGACCAGATATCCGTACGTTGGTCGATCGTATTTCCCCGCGTTTGCTCTGGACTCATATAAGCAAGTGTAGCCGTGCTTTGATCTGTCCTGTTTCCGCCGGCACCGGCATATTTAGCCAGCCCGAAGTCGACAATTTTTACGGTTCCATCCGCGGTCAGGATCATATTGGCCGGCTTGATGTCCCGATGGATAATTCCCTGGCCCGCCGCTATTGCCAGACCTCGAGCAATCTGTGCGGCGATGTCCAGTGCTTGCGGAAGCGGAAGCGGACCCTGGTCGATACGCTGCCGGAGTGTTTGACCTTCGTAATACTGCATGGCGATGTAAAAACGCCCATCGTCCGTCTGCCCGACCTCGTAAATCGTACAAATGTTCGGGTGATCCAGCGCAGCCGCAGCTTTGGCTTCGACCAGGAAAAGATCTTTTGCGTTGGCATCGGCGAGCAGGTGATCAGACAGCACTTTGAATGCTACGACACGATCCAGATGGGTATCGAGAGCCTTGTAAACCACGCCCATGCCACCGACGCCAAGCCGCTCAAGAATGTCGTAATGAAAGATTCGCTCGCCTTTCAAGCGAGTGGCTGAGACGGAACTCGAAACGTCACCGTCAGCCCGCGCGTCTTTGTCCTCTGGCAAGATGTCAAAAAACCAGGCCAGCACCATGGCAACCGGAAAGCCCAGAACAACGATCAAAGCAACCAGTTTTGGCGCCCAGTCAGGAGCACCAAGCACAGGCAGGAAAATATCTGCGCCTTCGGCTATACCTACGCCGAAAACCACGTACGCTACGATTGCGCGTATGACCTTGCGGCGCCTTAATTCATGGGCAAATGTGCGAATCCGGGATCGGAATTGTCCCTCATGCATTGGTCACGTGACGATTACGCCACACTGGCGATTGGAATGGTGCATTTGGGGGGGTGACTCAATTGATTTTTTCGTGCTCCAGAGTTTCTGCATTCAACTGGGAGAACCGCCGCTCCAGTAATTCGTGGTTTGATTGCAACTCAGCGATGTCCGCCACAATCCGGGCTGCCTCCTGAAGCAGAAAATCGGACCTTTCTTCAACTTCTTCATCATTCTCTTCGTCGCCGCTCCCGTCATTGGCCACTTCTTCTCCGGTCTCATCTGAACTGGCAATGGCGTCACTGGAAGCAAGGGTATCACCTGATTCGATTGGGATTGAGGCCTCAGCCAATAACTCATCATCGCTCAAGCCGGAATCAAGGGCACTACGCGCCGCTTTACGCTCCGCACTGCGGGCCTCGTCCTTGGCCATTTTCTCGCGGGCGACTGACTCCAGCAAGGACACCTTTTTCTCTTCTGAATGTATGTTGTACTCTTCAATATCACGCAGCAGCCAGTTGAATTCCTGGTTGTTTCCCACTCGGGCCTTGTAACGGTTATCGGCCACGAACATAATGCGGGTCAGGTCACCACTGGGCTTGAATCTTGCGGGTTCGATGCTGGTCCATGGCAGCGCGTTATCGTAGGAACGCTCGCCGTATTTTTCCGGATCACCAGCAGAAGGGAAACGAATATCAGGTACAACACCGCGATTCTGTGTGGAACCCCCGTTGACGCGGAAAAACTGTGCCATGGTGATTTTCAACTGGCCCATATTCGGTGTGTCCGAAGGCGCATAATCACCCAGATCGAGCAAGCTCTGAACGGTGCCCTTGCCGAAAGTAGGCTCACCAATCACCAGTCCGCGGCCGTAGTCCTGGATGGCTGCTGCGAAAATCTCGGATGCCGAAGCACTGTAACGGTTGACCAGCACCGCCAGTGGACCGTTCCAGGCCATGCCCGGCTCGACATCCTCTTCCAGTGAAATACGGCCACTGGAATTACGTACCTGCACAACCGGGCCTGTATCAATAAACAGACCGGTAAGCGTGGTTGCTTCCAGCAGGGAGCCACCGCCATTGTTGCGCAAGTCAACGACAATTCCCTGTACGCCCTCCTCTTCAAGCTCAGCAATGAGCTTGCGCACGTCACGAGTGCTGGACCGATAATCCGGCTTGTTCTCCGCCCGGCCGCTGAAATCGAGGTAGAAAACCGGCAGGTCGATCACACCAATTTTGATTACTTCACGGTCAGAAATGCCGTCGTCATTTTTTAAAGGAAGCTCGATGATTTCACTCTTGGCTGCCTGCTCCTCCAGCTTGACCTCATTGCGGACGATGTCGATGACGGTGGTGGGACCGCTTACATTGACGTCTTCGGGCAGAACTTCCAGGCGCACCACCGTGTCTTTCGGACCGCGAATCAGGTCCACAACATCATCAACACGCCAGCCAATGACATCAACCATCTTGCCTTCCAGACCCTGTCCAACAGAGGTAATGCGATCACCGGGTTTCAGACGTCCGTCCTGTTCGGCCGGACCTCCTGTCACGACCATTGAAATCGTGGTGTATTCATTCTCCCGCCCTAACAGTGCGCCAATCCCCTCCAATGATAATTTCATAGAAATCTCAAAGTTTTCGGAAGTCCTTGGGGAAAGATAGGCCGTATGCGGCTCAATGGATTGGGCAAAAGCATTCATGAAGAACTGGAAAACATCTTCCGTATTGAGCTCATTGATCCGGCGATCCAGGTTGTCGTAGCGCTCGGTCAGCGTTTCAACGATGGCTTCATCTTCTTTGTCGGTTAATTTCAGGCGCAGGTAGTCATTTTTTACCCGCAAACGCCACAACTCATCCAGTTCCTTTATATTTTTTGCCCACTGTGCATCCTCGCGATCAAACGGGTAGTACTCATCAACCGTGAAATCAAATGGTTGCTGCAGACATGAACGGGAAAAGTCGGCGCGCTGCCTGACCCGGTCAACGTAAACATTGAATATTTCATAGGCAGGCAAAAGGTCAGAGTGCCGTAGCGCGTCATCCAGACCGCTACGATAGCGTTCGAAAACGTCGATATCCGTGGCAAGAAAATAAACCTTATTGGGATCCAGAAGCTCGAGATAACGATCGAATATTTCACTCGAAAGTTCATCATCCAGGCGTGTATCCTTGTAATGCCAATTGGTCAGGAATTTCGTTGCAAGATTGGTGGCATAACGTTGATCTATGCTGGGCTCAAGGACCAGAGAAGACCTGGCATCCGTTGCCGTCCAGGCAGGAAAACTGATCATCAACGATGCGGCAATTATTAGTATGCGTCTCACGTACAAACTCCTGAAATCATCTGGAAATCACCCCTTTTGGCAAATGAGCGCCCGCAGGAACCCCTATTAATGCATGTTTCAGACAAAGAATTCAATGCACAGTTTCAAAATCCTGCTGAAAACAGGTTGAATAGTTATCTTTTCCGGCTCACAGGAGTGTCTGGAATCTGCAGGCCATACCCATCCCACCTACCGCATGAGTTTTGCCAAACTTCAATCTATTCCCTGTCCAAATCGATCAAACCAAGAGCTGATTCAGGCTTGTCGAGAGATACAGTGTTTGCTGCTGATGTTGAATGTACTAAAACAGATATAAAAGGGAGCCGTGCCGTAAAGCGGAAGCGCTTGGCTGTCTTCAGGACACGTTCAAGACATCCCTGTGCACTAATCGGCTGTTCCCGACAGCCCGATTGTCCTGAAGACAGCCAAGCGCTTCCGCTTTACTACGCTGTGCTGCGTCATTCGCAATCTGCCTTGGGATACTAGCCTGAGGGGCCGGGGAGTTGCTTTCAGGACCCTCATTTATCGGGAGCTTTGCTTAGTGCCCATGGATGGCTTGAACGTGTCCTGAAAGCAGCTCCCCGGCCTCTCAG
>Ga0114950_10003923_pt1 | contig 11507 bp, 6 predicted proteins | sample N075metaG_FD_83503 | JGI IMG/M metagenome (GOLD analysis project Ga0114950, IMG submission 83503) | Deep subsurface microbial communities from Kermadec Trench to uncover new lineages of life (NeLLi) - N075 metaG | ecosystem: Environmental > Aquatic > Marine > Ocean trench > Sediment | place...
GTCGTGAATCCATTCGCCTTCGAGCGTCCGCATCGGAACCAATCCGCTCGTCGTCGGAGACTCCAGTCGCACGAAGAGTCCGTATTCCGTGACGCCCGTGACTCGCGCCTCGAAGCGTTCTCCCTCGCGACCGCTCATGATCGCGCAACACGCCAGGGCCTGGGCGTCGCGCTCGACTTCGGTCGCCACCCGTTCGCGCCCGGAAAGCCAGATCGCGAGCCGCGCGGCCCGGTTGGACTTCTTCGGCAATGCGCCACGGTCTGGCGGACCTCCTCGAAGCATTCGCTTGAGCGCACGATGAACTTCGAGATCGGCGTAGCGCCGAATCGGGGATGTAAAGTGAGTGTAGTGTTCGAATCGAAGCGCATAATGACCGCGTGACTCGGCCTCGTAGCGCGCCTGGCTCATCGACCGCAGCACAGCGAGATGGATCCGTTCTTCAAACGGCGCGCCTTTCACATCGTCGAGAACTTTCGCGAGAACGCCGGGCCGCGCCAGATCGCCGGGGACCTCCACCCCGAGAAGGTCGAGCAAGCCGGAGAGGGCGGCGAGCTTGTGTCCGCCCGGGGGCGGGTGGACTCGATGAATCGTCTCGCGTTCGGCGAGATCGAGCGCCCGAGCGACGGCACGATTCGCCGCCAACATCGCTTCCTCGATCAGAAGATGCGCGCGGTTTCGCAGACGTAAATGTGCATCGATCGCTCGCCCGCTGTCGTCGAGCAAAAATTCGACCTCGGGTAGCTCGAGCGCGATCGCCCCATTCCCACGTCGGCTTCGCGACAATGCGTCTGTGATCTCAGCCAGGCAATGAAGAGAATCACCCCACTCGGGCGCCGGCAGTGAAACATCATCCCCCTCGAGCCATCGGGCGGCGTCGTGATAGGCGAGCCCGGCACGGCTCCGCACGACCGCTTCGTGGAAGAGCGCATCGGCCACCTGACCCCGGGCATCGATGCGAAGCTCGACCACCATCGCCAGACGATCGACCCCGGGACGCAGCGAGCAGAGATCGTTGGACAGCCGCTCGGGCAGCATCGGAACCACCCGGTCCGGAAAATAGAAACTGTTCCCGCGACGGCGCGCTTCGGCATCGACCCGACCGTTTTCGTCGACGAAATGGCTGACATCCGCAATCGCGACCCATAGCCGGTGGCTCCACGTCGCTCCGGTCGAGCGCTTTCGATCCGGCCTCCGCCCCGCCGGCGGATCGACCAGCGCCAGGGGATTCCGAGGGCGCCGTTCTGCAAACACGGCGTCGTCGTGATCCCGAGCATTCACAGGGTCGATCGTGATGAAGGGAAGTTGGCGAAGATCGATCCGCCGCTCGAATTCCTTCGCGGCCAGTCCGTCCTCGATCTGCTCGACTTCGAGGCGAGCGCGACGGCTGAATGACGTCGCGAGACGATGTTTCCAGACCAGGGCGCGATGATCCGAATCGGGCTCGAAGGGCCTTCCCAGAACTTCGACGACCCGCACCGAAATCCGCGCGAAGCACCCTCGCCCGCGTTCGGAACCACTCTCCGCCCGCGGCGATCGTCGACGTGGTTTGCGACGCGATTTCCGGGTCGCCCCCAGCGCCATCACGACGACCCGTGTGCCGTCTTCAGCCGCCTTCGAGTCCGCCTCGGCGAGGTCGAGTTCGAAGCTGTCAGGCGCGCCGAAGGCGGTGAGTCGCAGCCCGTCCGAAACTCGCCGAAGCGTGCAGACCCAATGGGTCCGGGGGGCCTCGACCAGGCGCAGCATCTCGCCCCGACCGGCGTCTTCCGGCAGCAGCGGCAGAAACAGAATCCGCGCGCCGACGCCGACCGGCTCGCCGAGACATTCGACCTGCCAGTGCACGCCGTCTCGAGTTTCCGCCAACAGCGTCTGACCCTCGATGCCGGGCCTGCTGATTTCGCGCACGATCGCCTCGCGACCCGCCTTTGGCCCAACGCGATTCGGAGCCGACTCGGCGCCCGCGCCAGCCGCTTTTGAAGTCGCGTGTTTTCGGCGCGGACGCGGCGGACCCGTTCTCGACCGGCCGCTACGCGCCTTGCGCTTCCTACCCGGCAAAGCGTGCTTCGCCAAACATCACCTCGACTCTCTTCGATTCGTATTTGACGCGATCTCACCGCCAGCGTACCCTGCGCCGCACTGCCCGGGTGGCGGAATTGGTAGACGCGCTGGACTCAGAATCCAGTGTCCGCAAGGACGTGCTGGTTCGACTCCAGTCTCGGGCACCATGATCTCGAAGAACTCGTCTCGGACCCTCGGACCGCTCTCGGACCGAAGTAACCTAGCGGTCCTCACGATCCTCACGGTCCTAAAGGAGAGTCTAGCGGAGAGACCGCGGGGCCACCGCCGACGGATCCGTCCGGGGTCGATTCCAAGGCTGGATTCCAAGATGCCAGACCAATCCGTTCTCTTCGAAGTCGACCCGGATGGGGTCGCCCAGATCACCCTGAATCGCCCCGAAAAAATGAATGCGTGTTCGGGTGAGCTGCTCGATCGGCTCAGTGAACTCTACCGTCGATGTGACCAGAACGACGCGATTCGCGCCGTCGTCGTGACTGGTGCCGGACGTGCCTTCTGCGCGGGCGCCGACATCAGCGCTGGGGCCAAGACCTTCGATGTTTCCGAGTCGGGCGGCTTTGACGGATTCAGTGCGGCGGGCGTCGACTTCCCCGCGTTCAAGATCCGAAAACTCGTCATCGGCGCGATCAACGGCCATGCGATCGGCCTCGGCATGACGCTGGCCATGCAATGTGACATCCGTATTTTCGCGCGGGAGGGCAAATACGGAATCGTCCAGGTGCGGCGAGGCGTGATGGGCGACGCCTACTCGCATTGGACGCTGGTCCGAATGATCGGCCTGGCCCGTGCAGCCGAGATCATGCTCACGGGGCGCACCTTTGGCGGCGAAGAACTCGATCGGCTCGGCGTTGCGAGCCGGGTGCTGCCGGCGACGGAGGTGCTCCCGGCCGCACTCGAACTCGCCCGCGATTCGGCGATCCACGCTGCACCGCTCTCGGTCGCGGTCTCGAAGCGGTTGTTATGGGAGTCGTGCGAACTGAGTGCAGCGCAGGTCGAGCATCGCGAAACCAAATTGCACAAGCACATCATGTCGCGGGCCGACGCCATCGAAGGTCCGCTGGCCTACGTCGAAGGTCGAGTGCCGAATTGGACTCTACGGGTTTCGAAGGACTGGCCCGAATGGCCAGAGGACTGACCGGAACTCTTTAGATCGCGTCGCTCACGCCACGCTCGAAGAGCGCCTCGATCGCGAACGCATCGCGATCGCCCTGCATCTCCCGATCGCTGGGCGACCCGCCAAGCTCTTTCGCCGCGATCAGCGTCGGCTCGAGCAGCCGCGCGTCGCTCGAAGTATTGAGGAATACGTCGTCTCGCGACAGCACCCAACGCACCGCACGGCAGATCGCATCGCCATCCGTCAACGGCTCATACCAGCTGAATCGGGGCTCCTCCGTCGCCTGCCAACGGCGGCGCGCCAAGGCTTTGATCGTCTGAAGCGCCACCTTTCGTTCGCGGCAGACGGTGGCAAGCGATTCGAAATCCGTGGCGTAATCCGGCTGCGCCATCATCGAGAAATTGTAGGGACAGAGCACCGACGCGAATTCGAATTCCTCGAGGCTGCGTCGATGCATCGCCGGCGCGAAGGTTCCGTGACCGGTCACCCCGATGAACCGCACCAGACCCTCGTCGCGCGCTTGCACCAACGCCTCCACGGCCCCACCCGCCCCCATCGCGGTCTGCCAACCTTCGAGATCGACCAGATTGTGGAGCTGGATCAGGTCGACATGGTCGACACCCAATCGTGTGAGCGACCGTTCGAGACCCTCCCGCGCCTCGCGACCGCCGCGTTCCGCCGTCTTCGTGGCCAGAAAAATCTCGGATCGATGCAGCCCGAGCCAACCCGCCAGATTCAGTTCGGAATCGCCGTAGCCGGCCGCGGTGTCGATATGATTGACACCCTCGCGCTCAAGCAGCTCCAGCGTCGCTTCGATCCGAGCCGGCTTCATCGCGGCCAGGGCCGCCGCACCAAAAAGCACCCGCGAACTCTCGAATCCAGTGGCCCCGAAGGCATTTCGCGTCAACATGGCGGAAGTCTAGCCGGTCGTTTGTGCCGCAGGATAGAATGTATTTTCTCCTTCTATTTCCAGTACATAGAGAACCACAGGGCGTTCGCGTGAAATCCCGGGAAGCGAAACTCCGTTCTCTGCGCGCGGCTTGACCCGCCGTCCACGGCGCTTATGTTGCTGTGATCCCACGAGACCGACGCCCCTCTCCGTGGCTGACAGGAAACTCCGTGTCCGAAGACGAACAGCGCGACGACGAATCCGGCCCGAAACCCCATCGCGACCTCGCCTCGCTGACCATCGAAGTGCCGGGCGGCGATCTGATCGAGGTTCCCGCCCTGCTCCCGGTGCTGCCGGTCAGAGACGTCGTCGTCTTTCCCGGGGTCACCATGCCGCTGGCGATCGGCCGTAGGCGTTCACTCGCCGCCCTCGAAGAAGCCGGCCAGGACGGATTCTTGCTGGTGGTCTCCCAACGTGATCCGCTCACCGAAAATCCGCAGATCGAGGACCTGCATGAGGTCGGCACCATCGTGCGGGTCATGCACATCATCGATGCTCGACGCGAGGGCAGGCAGGCCCTCGTCGTGGGCTTGGCCCGCGCGGTGATGACACGCGTCGTCGCCAGGGAACCGAGCCTGCGCGTCCAGATGCGTCCGCTCTCCGAGGCCTGCGAAGAAACCCCCAAGATCGAAGCCGCCTGGCGTCGGGTCGTCGCACTCGCCCAGCGCATCATCGAACTCCGCGAGGACATGCCCGACGAATGGAAGGCCTTCATCCAGGGCATTCCGACACCGGGTATCCTTGCCGATCTCATCGCATCGAATATCGCGCTGACACATCAGCAGAAAATCGAATTGCTGGCCGAGGCCCAACCCGAAGCCCGACTTGCCCTGGTCGAAGAACATCTCGAGAAGGAAGTCACGATCGCCGAGACCCAGCGAGCCCTGACGGGCGAAGCGGGAGGCGAAACGGATCCCAAACGCCGCGAACGCATGCTGCGCCAGCGCATGCGAGAGATTCAGATGGAAATCGGTGAGTCCGATGCGGGATCGCGGGAAGTCGACGCGCTTCGCGAGAAACTCGACGCCCTGACGCTCCCGAAAGAGGCGGAGACACTGGCCAATCGAGAGTTGCGGCGTCTCGCTTCGTTGCCAGCGCATGCGCCGGATCGGCACCTGATCCGGACCTATCTCGACTGGCTGTTGGACCTGCCGTGGAACACCGAAACCGAGGATCACCTCGACTTGAAGCGAGCGCGCAAAATCCTCGATGAGGATCATCATGGCCTCGGCCAGGTGAAAGACCGGATCCTCGAATTCCTCGCAGTACGCAAGCTCGCACCCGACGCGCAAGCGCCAATTCTCTGTTTCGTCGGCCCGCCGGGCGTCGGCAAAACCTCCCTGGGTCGCTCCATCGCGCGTTGCATGGGCCGAAACTTCACGCGCGCTTCGCTGGGCGGCGTGCGCGACGAGGCCGAGATTCGCGGACACCGTCGAACTTACGTCGGATCGATGCCGGGCCGAATTCTGCAAAGTCTGAAGCGCGCCGGATCGACGAACCCCGTATTCCTGTTGGACGAGATCGACAAGGTCGGGTCCGACTATCGCGGAGATCCGTCCTCCGCCCTGCTCGAAGTGTTGGATCCAGAGCAGAACCACAGTTTCTCGGACCACTATATCGAGGCACCCTACGATCTTTCACGGGTACTCTTCATCGCGACGGCGAATACCCTCGCGACCATCCCTCCCGCCCTACTCGATCGGATGGAGGTCATCGAACTCTCCGGCTACACCGAGCGCGAAAAACTCGTCATCGCCCAGGAATTCCTGGTGCCCAGACAGCTCGAGGCACATGGTCTGGTCGCCGAACAGGTTCAGATCCAGCAGGTCGCGCTCGAGAATGTCATCGCCGAGTACACACGCGAAGCGGGGGTACGAAATCTCGAGCGGGCCATCGCGACCTTGATGCGTAAATGTGCGCGCCGAATCTCCGAGGACCGCGACGCCGTCATCGAAATCGACGCCGAATTCGTTTCCAAATCACTCGGTGCGCCGCCGCATCTCTCAGAGGTCGCCGAAGAGGACAGCATCCCCGGTGTCGCGGTGGGCCTTGCCGTCACCGCCCACGGCGGCGACATCCTTTTCATCGAGGCTGCCGGCAGTCTCGGCGGCAAGGGCATCCGACTTCGGTTGACGGGTCAGCTCGGCGATGTGATGCGTGAATCCGCGGAGGCCGCGCTGTCCTGGGTTCGTGCCCATGCCGAACGACTCGGCCTCAGCGAAGAGGCAATGGGTTCGCGCGAGATCCATCTCCACGTGCCAGCGGGTGCCGTACCCAAGGATGGCCCCTCGGCCGGCATCGCCATGGTCACCGCCATCGTCTCTTTGCTCTCCGAGCGCAAGGCCAAGAGCAAGTTGGCGATGACCGGGGAGATTTCCCTGCGCGGCCGGATCTTGCCCGTGGGCGGAATCAAGGGAAAGCTGCTGGCGGCCAGCCGTGCGGGCATCGAAACAGTGGTGATTCCCAAACGAAACGAGAAGCACCTGGCCGAGGTCCCGGAGGAAGTGAAGAACAGCCTCGGAATTCATCTCGTCGACACCATCGACGAGGCACTCGCGCTGACCTTGGCGAGCCCGACTTCGGACGCCCCGCCGAGTTCGACCTGATTCCCCACTACGCCGAGCTGATCGCGAAGCCCTCTCATCACAGGCAGGGCCGGGGCTGCTAACATCCGCGTCTTGAAGATCGCTCTCGTACACGACTGGCTGACGGGCTATCGCGGCGGAGAGCGCGTACTGCATCATCTCGTTCAACGCTTTCCGCGGGCCGACCTGTACACGCTCTTTCACGACCCCGGAAGCGTGACCCGGGAAATCGAGAATCGACGCATCACGACGAGCATTCTCGACCGTCTGCCACGGTCCCACCTTCATTATCGCAAACTCCTTCCGCTCTTCCCCTGGGCGATCCGGCGCTTCGATTTTGCGGGCTATGACCTCGTCATTTCGACGAGCCATGCGGTCGCGAAGAGCATCCGCGTTCCACGGCAGATCCCCCATCTCGACTATTGCTTCACGCCGATGCGTTATATCTGGGATCAGGTCGACGCCTACCTCGGCCGGGGTCCGGCACGCTGGCTCGCGACACCGGCCATCCACGCGCTTCGACGCTTCGATGTTCGCACCAGCGGGCCCTCCTCAGTCGACCGATTCGTCGCGATCTCGAGCGAGGTCGCGGATCGAATCCGAAGACATTACGGTCGCAAAGCGAACGTCGTGGCGCCTCCGGTCGAGCTGTCCTGGATCGAACCCGCCAGCGAACCGGCCGAAGATTTTTATCTCCATGTGGCGGGCTTCGTGCCCTACAAACGTGATTCGCTCGTGATCGACACCTTTCGTCGCCTCGAGCGACGGCTGATCGTGGTCGGAGACGGACCCGGTCGGGCCGCGCTCGAACGTCGCGCGACGCCGAATGTCGCGTTCACAGGTCGCATCGACGACGCCAGCCTCGCCGACCTGTATCGCCGGGCTCGCGCGCTGATCCAACCACAGCACGAGGACTTCGGCCTCGTCGCAGTCGAGGCGCAGGCGGCCGGTCGACCCGTGATCGCTTTCGGCGAGGGCGGCGCGCGGGATACCGTGCGGCCGCTACTCGACGAGGCGTCGGACGCGCTGGATCAAAATGTCGTCCCCTCGCTTCGAGAGGACAGCGCCGGCGACGCGCCCCCTTGGGCGGTCGGGCCGACCGGTATCTTCTTCCACGAGCCCACCACCGAAGCCCTGGCCATTGCCATCGAGCGCTTCGAAAAGGCCGAGGGATGTTTCGACTCGAAACAGATCCGCAGCTGGGCCGAGCGCTTCTCGCCAGACCGATTCGATCGAGCCTTCGATCGGGAGATCGCGGCTGTCATCGAGGCCCTCCAATGACAGCGACCGAAGCCAAAATTCCGATGCTCGATCTGCGGGCACAACACGCCGATCTCGAAGAGGAGTTGTTCGAAGGCTTCTCGGCGGTGCTTGCATCTGGGCGTTTCGTGCTGGGCGAAACCGTCGATGCCTTCGAGTCGGAGCTCGCGAGACTCTGCGACCTTCCCCATGCCCTCGGCTGCAACTCTGGAACCGATGCGATCTGGCTCGCGCTGCGTGCCCTGGGCGTCGGGCCCGGAGACGCCGTACTCTGTCCGGCCTATTCGTTCTTCGCGACGGCCGCAACGATCGTGCGAATCGGTGCGCGACCGATCTTTGCGGATATCTCGAGGGGCAGTCTCAATCTCGACCCCGAGGATGCCATCCGCCGCGCCGAGCAGGCCGGGCGCCTGCAAGCCGTGATCAGCGTCGATCTCTTTGGTCGAATCTGCGAATTGGGCCCCCTCGAAGCCTATTGTCGTGATCGCGAGATCCCGATCATTCAGGACGCGGCCCAGTCGATCGGCGCGCTCGACGCTTCCGGCAGAAAGGTGGGCAGTCGGGCTGACATCGCTTGTTTCAGTTTCTATCCGACGAAGAACCTCGGCGCCCTGGGCGATGGCGGTGGCCTCGTCACCCGCGATCCGAAATTGGCGCGAAGGCTCTCGAAGTTGCGCGTCCACGGGGAGTCTGAACCGGGTGTCTACGATGAAATCGGCATCAATTCCAGACTCGACGCGTTACAGGCGGTCGCGCTCAGCATCAAGCTACAACACCTCGAGCGCTGGACTCAGATGCGTCGACGACTCGCTGCGCACTATGATGCCCTGTTTGCAGAACGTGGCGCCCTCGCCTCCTCGGACCTTTCCGACCCGCCCTTCGACCGCGCCGGACTCCCTCTCCTGACGCCGGAACCGTGTCCCTCACCCGCCCGACATACCTACCATCGTTATGTCATTCGGGTGCCGGCGGATCGCCGAGCAGGCCTGTTGGAAGCGTTGGAGCGCGAAGGCATCGCGAGTGCAATTTTCTATCCTCGCGGATTGCATCAGCAGCCCGCGCTCGCCGAATATGCGCCGCCGTCCGCACTCGTCGAAACCGAACTCGCCTGTCGCGAGACGCTTGCTCTGCCGCTATTTCCGGAGCTGGGCTTCGCGCGTGTCGAGCTGGTCGTTGCGGCCGTGACGCGCTTCCTCGAGTCCTGACCGCAACAAGCGCGATCAATTCGCGGCCGAATTCCTGGCCCGGCGAAACAGCGTCATGAAGAGAATCCGCAGATCCAGCCAGAACGACCATTGCTGGATGTAGTAGAGATCATGTTCGATCCGTTCATGAATCGAGGTATCCCCCCGCCAACCGTGGACCTGTGCCCAACCCGTCATACCGGCGCGAACCTTGTGGCGCAGCATGTAGCCTGGGACCTCGCGACGAAATTCGGCGATATAGGCGGGACGCTCGGGCCGCGGCCCGACCAGGCTCATTTCGCCTCTCACGACATTGATCAGCTGAGGCAATTCGTCCAGATTGCGCTTGCGCAGCCAGCGACCGACGCGAGTCCGGCGTGGATCCCGCGGCCGGGTCCAGCCCGGACCCCCGGCCTCGGCATCCAGGTACATCGAACGAAACTTCAACATCTCGAATTCGCGACCGTCGTGTCCCATTCGGGTCTGTCTGTAGAGAATGGGCGCGCCTGAACTGGCCCGAATCGCCAAGGCGATCGCGCCCAGCACAGGGGTCAGCAACACCAGCGCCGCCGACGCCGCCACCAGATCGAAGGAGCGCTTGGCCAGGGCCGCCCAGCCGAAAAGCGCCGTCTCCTGAAAACCGATGATGGGGATCCCGTCGAGACTCTCGACGCTACTGCGGAGGCTGTAGCCATGCAGCAGGTCCGGAACGATTTTCACGTTCACGATCTCATCTGCGAGTTCAGCGACGATCTTCTCGAAAAGTTCAAACTCGTGACGCGAGAGCGCAATGATCACTTGATCGACGCGATTTTCGCTCAAGATGGATTTCAGGTCACTGGTTCCGCCAATCACGGCGGCCCCTTCGACCGAATCGCCGAGCGCACCATCCGCCACCACACCGATCAATCGGAGGCCCGCATCCGGACGGCCATGGATCCGCTCCACGACCGATTCAGCGAGCGGGCCGGAACCCACGACGAGCACGAACCTCAGGTTGAAGCCCCGGCTTCGGGCGCGCCGCAACACGAAGCGAACCGTCGAGCGCATTCCGATCACAGCGACCGGCGCCAGCACGGCGAAGAAGGCGATCACGAGCCGCGAGTAGAAATAGCTGCGTGCAAAGAAGCTGATCGCTGACAAGAGCAAGATGCCCACGGCCGTCGCACGCACCACCGCCGAGAACTCACCGAGCGTCGAGTCCATGCGGCGCGCCTCGTAGAGCCCATGAGATCGAAACAGGCCCAGGTAGACGGGCAGAATCACCGCCAGTGGATAGACATATTCGATCGGCGGCGGCACGCCGAGCGGCACGGCCAGACCCGAATTGAATCGCAGGACGTACGCGCCCAACCACGCCGCCGCGATCAAGCAGAGATCCGCCGCACACAGCAGCGTCCGAAAAATTTCACCGTACCGATAGAGCATGCGCCCGATTCCCCGCCCGGGTAGAAGGTGCCAGATCCGGACTCAGCTCGCCGGTTCGGCCAGCACCGCCAAGACCAGTATATTCCGCCCCTCGGATCGCACGACGTGGACGCGACGCAGCCAGCGTCCAATCCCCTCCTCGAGCCCCCGATGGTCATCCAGCTTGCTGTCGTCGATCACCACCCAGCGTGTCGCGCGTCGCCGCAGCCGATCCGCGAGAAGACCATCATGGCCCGGCGGCAAGGGGACGAATCGTGCCCCCGCGTAGTAGGCCGTTCGGAGCTTCTGCGCGGCGACGGGCCCGCTCTGCGGATGGTTCTTCGCGAGCCACTCCGCGGCCGCGCGGACGGGTGCTCGATCGAAGCGCCTGGGGCGCAGGTCGCGCGCTCCCCAGCTGAGAATGAGTACGACGATCAAGGCCAATACGGCACCGCGAGTCGTGCGCAGCCGAGCCAACCAGGCGCCGCCCGGGGCGCCATCCCACTCCGCAAGCGCCGTGCACAGAAAACGCCAACCGAGCGCAGCCAACCCGACGATGGGCAGCAACGGCGCGAGTGCATGACGACGGCCGACATAACCTGCCCCCCAGACCAGCAGCACCAGCAACCCGCTATACAGCACGATCGGCAGGGCCAGCGCCGGATCATGCCAGGGTTTTCGCTTGCCACGCGATGCCCACAATCCGACCAGTGCCAGGGGGATCAGCTCGAATCGAAAGGCGGCCAGAGAGGTCGCGCCGACACGCACGATCGCCTCGACGAGGCCGCACCAATTTCTCGACGGACGCCTCGCCCCCTCGCCGTCAGAGCGCACGGCCAACTCCGGAAGCGGCAGCGATGTGGAGGCCGACGCCGCCGCATCCAGCCCCGTGTTCTCGTGGTCGCCCGACCCCAGGAGAGACGAGACGCCCGCCA
>Ga0114950_10003924_pt1 | contig 11506 bp, 13 predicted proteins | sample N075metaG_FD_83503 | JGI IMG/M metagenome (GOLD analysis project Ga0114950, IMG submission 83503) | Deep subsurface microbial communities from Kermadec Trench to uncover new lineages of life (NeLLi) - N075 metaG | ecosystem: Environmental > Aquatic > Marine > Ocean trench > Sediment | place...
CACAGGTATTTGCACTCCGGTCTCAATTAAAAAAGTACTTGATGTCATCAATTGCAAGCCGGGGGATACAAAAAGCAGGTGCTTATTTACATCTAAAGTGTGCGTGCCATTTAATTCAATAAAAATGTTTAACTGGAACGGTGGATACTTTTGCGGCAGCAGTGGATAACCAAAAGCAAAGTTGTAAATTAAATTATCCGGCAAATCATTTGAAACAATTGTATATCCGACTGTTCCGTATATGCCGTAATTTATTGTTATGTATCCAGTAACAATAGAAAACTGAGAAGCGTTAGCATTAACACTTACATTTGAAGCACCGGTTGTAAAAGTTTGTGTATATTTTAAAAGTGCTCTGAATGTTTTTGCCCTTCCATCAATCTGAATAATTGAATACTTACTGAACAAAGTAAAATTTCCGAATCCTGATTGACTTTCACCATTGTCAGAGGATCGGAAAACATACGGCTGGATCCCGCCTATTTGAAAATCTGTTGTAACATTATACGGAACAACCAGCGGCTGAATGTAGGTCTGTCCTGATTCAGTAGAAATATATTTTCCAAATGTTCTTATGCCACCGCCTTCGAGTCCTAATAGTAGAGGACTATCTGTAAATATTGGTGGACCTTGCGCAAGAACTTTTTCCGATGTTGCCGCTATAACAATTAAAAGAATTAACAACCTTATGCTGTTTTTGAAATTATTCATCTTTTCAACTAAGAGCTTGTGATAGAATTCCAGGATCAAATCCTTTCCGACTGCAGCATGTCAGTAGTTTTCCGTTTACTAGAACAGACGGCACCGAATTTAAGCCATAATTTTTTGCCGCTTCATAATATTCAACAGAATGGCTTTCATCATTCAAATTATAAACTATCACTTCGTGTTTATCACCAACTATTTCAGCAACCTTTGATTCTACATCTCCGCAGAATTTACATCCTGCAGTAAATACTTCAACTTTCATTTTATTACTCCTCAATTTATAAATGACTAAGTACATTATATTTTCAGAAGGGGGTGTTTGTCAAGTCAATTTTAAAATTTTTATTCCCCGCTGTTTAATTTTTTTAGTTTTTCTTCAATTGTGTCCATTTCTGCAATAATTAATGCTACTTTTTTATTTCCATCTTGGGAAATTCTTTTTTAACAAATTCAATTTTTTCTGCATCCTCACAGTCACCAGGACAAGCATTTACAACCCTTACGATTTTTAACGCCAGATCCTTTCTTAAAATATCTACCAGTAAAACATAAATTGTTTTATTCATCGTTCCTTCAATTGCTTTGAATTGGATATATATATCATTCGAATCTTCACCGCGGTCAATCATTTTTTCAATACCTTCAATCTGTCCCTTCAGGTAATGCAGATGTTTTTTTAATTTTTTAATTTCGTCATACAGTTCCATTTGATAGCCTATTTATTCAATTATATTTTGTTACTAATATAGATAAGTAACAGGGGTGTTTGTCAAGTCTATTCGTTAATTTTTTAATTAGATAAAATGTGATAGAGATGCATAGTAAAATCAATAAAATGAACGATAAAAGTAAAAGAATAATTACGAAATATATAATGTGACGATTGCTCTTTTTGGAAGGCGGGGGGCAATATTTTATATTTTCACAAAAAAATTCAGTGCGCGGGAAGAAATTACCCTTATTTTGTGTCATACTATTATAAAAGATAAAAATTGAAACAGAATAATTTGTTTAGTGCACTCAAAAATTCGGATTTGAACAATAGCAATTCTGAAAGCTTTGAGCAACTTATATCAAAGCATATTAATAAACTCTACAATTTTGCATTACGTTTAACTCAGGATGCTGATAATGCTAAGGATCTACTTCAGGAATGCTGTTTAACAGCTTTGAAAATTATTTTCAATTAAAAGATGTGAAAAAAATTAAACCTTGGCTGTTTCAGATTCTGCACAGGAAGTTTTTAAATAACTACAGAGGGAAAAAGGATGCAGCATTAATCGATATTGATCTTACTGAAGAACTTCTTACAGACTCTAATGATTTTTTTAATATTAAAAAAATTGAATATATGGTTGAAGATGAAATATACAATGCATTTTATACTCTTCCGGTTGAATTCAGGGAAATTATACTGCTTGCCGATATTGAAGATCTATCTTATAAGGAAATATCAGAAATTCTTGATATTCCAATGGGGACTATTGCATCCCGGCTATACCGCGGACATAAATTGCTTAAAGAGAAATTATGGCATTACGCACAAAACCTTGGATATAAAAAATGAAAACTAAATGTAATAAAATCCGTAAAACACTCTTGGAATGTGCAGAGGTGGAATTACTTACTCCGGAGCTAAAAGAAGCTAAATTGCATATTGAAGAATGTTCTGATTGCCGGCTTTTCTTTATACAGCGAGATTATTTCAGAAAGTTTATAAAAAATAAAATTCAGGATGTAGCTGTTCCCGCAACTGTGCGCGAAGAAATTATGCAGAATATTTCAAAGAAAAAATTATGGATAGATACCTGGAAAAGGAGGAGAAAAAATTTTGGTTACTATTCGGCTGCAGTATTACTTGTTGCTGCTTTGTTAATCTCTTACTTGTTTTATTTTAGTCCTAGTAAGCATAACATAAATGTTTTGTCAAAAACGGAATATAAAATTACCGAAGAGTTAGTTGAGGATTATATCCGTTATAAATTAAGCGAGCAACCGGTTGAGTATGCAACAGAAGACGCTAAAGAATTAGCCAATTGGTTCAACGGAAAGCTGGATTTTACTACTCGCTTTTCCTCTTTGAATGGTTTTACTCTTTCGGGCGGGCGTTTATGTTATTTGCTGGAAAGGCGTATTGCTCTGGCATTTTATTATAATTCAGATCACTGGGTCTCTCTATTTATTTGCAGAGATAGTCATCTCGATTTATCCGGTTTGAAAACAATCAGCAAAAAAAATAAAACTTTTTGGGTTGATGAAAGTAAGGGTTATAAAGTAGTTCTTTGGAAACAAAATGATTTGTTATATGCACTTGTATCTGATAATGAGATTTTAAATTTAGCCAATCAATTAAATTAAAGGAGTAATAAAGATGAACAGATTAATTATTTCCATTTTTTTATTAGTACTTTCAGTCGGTTTTCTTGCCTGCGAGGAAGATAAAAAGCAGAATGAAAATGAAACTGCCGAAGTAAATCAAACGCAGCAAAAATTAAGTGATGCACAAGTAAAAGACGCAATTAGTGATCACATTCAAGAAAAATTTGACTATAATGGAAAATTTTCCATTGAAGATAAAATAGAAAATCGGGTAAGAAATCTATCTTTTGGATATATTCACAAGAGTGTAAAGAAGGATGAAAAGGGACGTTATTTTGCATGTGTTGATTTTACTGATGGACAGAAAGATACTCTTGATCTCGATTTTTATGTAAGTGTAAATTCCTATGGAGTACCAAAAGTTTCAAAAGTAATAATTCATAAAGTAAACGGCAAAAGCCGTTAATAATCATTATTAAGAAAAATTTAATTCTGTAAAAAAATATTCTATGCATAATAAAAATAAAATAGCAGGTGGTATTGTTATGGTTATGATAATAGGAGCGATAGTATTTTTCTTGTTTTTTAATGAAAATTCGAAAGGTGCTGTAACGGTCGATTATTTTTCATTCTCAATAGAGATTTCTAATCAGGATTCATCTAAAGAAAACACAATCTCTAAATTCGTAGAAGAACAGTTAGAGAAAGGTAAAAAAACAAACAGGTTGATTAATGAAAAAAGTCCGTATTTATTACAGCACGCATTCAACCCTGTTAATTGGTATCAATGGGGAGAAGAAGCATTTGAAAAAGCACGGAAGGAAGATAAACCTATCTTTTTGTCTGTTGGCTATTCAACCTGTTATTGGTGCCATGTAATGGAAAGAGAAGTATTTGAGAACAACAGCATTGCTGCTTTGATGAATAAATATGTGATTGCTATAAAAGTTGATAGAGAAGAAAGACCTGATGTTGATAGAGTATATATGTCAGCTTTGCAGACAATGACAGGAAGCGGCGGCTGGCCGATGTCAATGTTTTTAACTCCTGATTTAAAACCCTTTTACGGTGGGACTTATATTCCTGCAGAACCAAAATATGGAAGACAAGGGTTTCCGGAAGTTCTTAACTCAATTCATAATGCCTGGATAAACAGAAGAGAAGAAATCATTAAAAGTAGTAATGAAATAACTTCATATTTAAAAAATTCTTCTGCGCCAAATTCAAATCCTGCCGATGTTGGGTTAAATACACTTACTGCCGGTTTTGAATCATTTAACAGTAGTTATGATGCGAAGAATGGTGGATTTAATAAGGCACCGAAATTTCCACGTCCTGTAATATTTAATTTTTTGTTTAGATATTACAGCAGAACGGGGAATGAAAAGGCTCTCTCTATGTCGCTTGAAACATTGAAGAAAATGGCTGAAGGAGGAATGTATGATCATATAGCTGGCGGATTTCACAGGTATTCGACCGACGATATCTGGCAGGTCCCGCATTTCGAGAAGATGCTTTATGACCAGGCACAACTTACTACCTCTTATCTTGATGCTTATCAAATTACACATAATGAATTTTATGCTAATGTTGCAAAAGATATTTTGAATTATGTAAAAAATAATTTGACTCATCCGGAGGGTGGATTTTATTCTGCCGAAGATGCTGAATCCGCTGTTGATCCTTCAGAGCCCGAAATTAAAGAAGAGGGTGCTTTTTATACTTGGCATTATTTGGAGATTGATTCAATCTTAATTCCGGAAGAAGCGAAAATATTTAATTACTATTTCGGTGTGAAGGAAAACGGCAATGTAAAATCTGATCCTCATAATGAATTTAAAAATGAGAACATTTTATATGCAGCACATTCAATTGAAGAGACTGCCGAAAAATTTAATCTCCCGGTTGTACAAATAAAAATAAAGCTCTCAACTGCAAAAGAAAAAGTAAATAAAACAAGAGAACAAAGACCCCGCCCTCATCTTGACGATAAAATTATTCTTTCATGGAATGGATTAATGCTTTCTGCATTTTCTAAGGCATACCAGGTTTTAGGGAATGAAGAATATTTAAACACTGCGGTTAATGCCGGTAATTTTATAATTAATAAATTATATAATTCTAAAGATGAAATTTTACTCCGCCGGTACAGAGATGGGGAAGCCAGGTTTGATGCTCATCTTGAAGACTATGCTTTTTTTATTCAAGGGCTTTTAGATTTATACGAAGCATCATTTGATATAAAATGGCTTAAAATAGCTATTAAATTAAACAAACAAAAAATAAAATTATTTTATGATAAAGACCAGAAAGCGTTTTTTGATATATCTGCTGATGATTCAAATATTATTGTCCGTACAAAGGAATGGTATGACGGCGCCGAACCGACAGGAAATTCCATAGCAATATTAAATCTTCTCAGGCTTTCACAAATGACCGCTAATGATATATTAAACGAAATGGCTGCTAATTCGCTTGCTTACTTTGGTGAACGAATGAAAAAAGCACCGCATGTTATGCCTCAATTTTTAGCTGCTGTTGATTTTAATTTATCCAAACCGAAACAAATTATAATAGCCGGTAAATCGGATGATCCACACACAAAAGAACTGCTGCAGGAAGTTCATTCCCGATTTATACCCAACAAAATAATTTTGTTGGCTGATGGTGAGGAAGGACAAAATACTCTTGCTTCATATATTCCTTTTATAGAAAGTATAAAAATGATTGATGGTAAACCAACAGCATATATTTGCGAGAATTATACATGTAAGCTTCCGACTTCAGATCGGAATACAGTAGCTAAATTATTGAATAATTAAAAGGTGATGTATCTATGAAGAGTTTAAGAATTTATACAGTATCGTTCTTAATAACTTTGTTAAACATATCTGGTTATACGCAGCAGGGGCAAGATGATTCTATGGATATGACAAAGTTTATCCAAAAGTATGGTAGCGATTCATCTCTTGTAGTACTTGATGTTAGAACAGAAGATGAATTATTTGGAACTCTTGGAAAATTAGATGGAATAGTTCATATACCAATTCAACAATTACAGGCTAGAGTGAATGAACTTTCAAAATTTAAAGACAAAGAAATCGCAGTTATTTGCAGAACCGGAAGCCGCTCTTACATTGCCACCCAATTCTTAATTGAAAAGGGATTTAATGCAAAAAATGTTCTCGGTGGAATGGTTGAATTTCGAATAATTGAAAATAATTAGTCAAAACACGACTTGAAAAAATGCAGTATGTACTGCAAAACTAAATCGAGTAGGATTCGAGAAGTTAAGTATGTTGAAAGCGAAAAAAATAGCGAAGCAAGTTTTTCTAATAGGCTTTTTGTTATTGGAACTGATTTATTCCGGTAAGACCATTGCCCAAGATGAAAAACTTAACGCAGTTGAAAAAAAATATAACTCTGGTTTGAGTGTAAACATCAGTGCTTCGAAAGTCAACATTTCCACCCTTCTGTCAATAGATAAAGTACAACCGGGAAGCCAATTTCAGGTAGCGGTAATACTGGATATTCAAAATAACTGGCATATAAATGCTAATATTCCATCACTTGATTTTTTAATTGGAACTGAATTAAATCTTTCGCTGCCACAAGGCATACGTGTAGTTGATATTCATTATCCCAAATCCCATAAGATGAAATTTGCTTTCACAAATGAATCGCTAGATGTATATCAGGATTCTGCTGTCGTTTTTGTTGTATTAAAAACTTCACCAAAAATATCAGAGGGTGATTACAATATACAAGGTTCACTGCAGGTTCAAGCCTGCAACGATCAGGTATGTCTTGCACCTTCTAAGATTGATATAATGATTCCTATAGAAATTGTTGGACTCTCTGAATCTGTCCGACCAATTAATACAGAGTTATTTTCAAGTGTAAGTGGTTCATCTTCTACAATTTCCTCTGATATTAACCCAAGCAACATTATTTCAAATATGTTCTCTGAAGAAGGTGTTTTATTGGCATTTCTGGGAATATTTGTAATTGGTTTGGCACTTAATTTAACACCATGTGTTTATCCGATGCTTTCAGTAACTGTCTCATTATTTAGTGCTCAGAAAGATGATAAAATATGGCGTATTTTTTTCAAAGCATTAGTTTACGTTCTAGGTATAGCTACAATGTATAGTATACTTGGTGTATCTGCTGCATTCAGCGGTAGTTTGTTCGGTGGAATAATTCAAAGCCCTTGGGTGCTTCTTGCAATTGGCTCCCTTCTCTTCGGGTTATCACTTAGCATGTTCGGTCTTTATGAGTTACAAATGCCCTTTTGGCTTAGAAAAAGGTTAGGAGAAACTAATACAACCGGACTAGCGGGTATATATTTATCGGGAATTATAGTTGGTATTTTTGCAGCTCCTTGCATTGGCCCTCCTATTATTGCTCTGTTAACTTTTGTTGGAACAAAAGGAGATCCAATATTTGGATTCTGGATATTTTTTATTTTAGCACTTGGGTTGGGCTCTCCTTATCTTATTTTGGGCACTTTTTCAAATCTTTTGTTAAAAATTCCAAAATCCGGTGTTTGGATGATTTGGGTTAAAAAGATATTCGGTGTTGTTATGACTGGCGCCGCACTTTTCTATATTGGATTCGCTTTATTTCCCAAATATATAGTTTATATAATCCCTCTAATACTTTTTATTGGTGGAATTTATCTGGGCTTTGCAGAGTCTTCTGGTAAAAATAATCGAAAACTACGAATAATTCAGTGGGTATTTGGAACAGTTTGCATCCTTCTTTCCATCGTGTTTATACAAGCGTTGCAAAAGCGGGGAATAGAATGGCAGACTTACTCTTCTGAAATGATGAAAGAAGCTTATGTTCAGAAAAATCCCGTTATTCTGGATTTTTATGCTGATTGGTGTATCCCTTGTCTTGAACTTGATCGAATAACATTTACTGATAATAGAGTAATAAATGCAACAGAAGAATTTGTGAAACTAAAAGTTGATTTGACTCAATTCACCTCAGAAAAGTCTGAATTGCTTCGGAAAAAATTTAATGTTTCTGGTGTACCAACAATCATATTCTTAAACTCAGATGGCAATGAAATAGAAAACTCACGTATGGTTGGTTATATAAATCCGGATGAATTCATCAAACGATTGCAATATTTAAATCCTATTGCTTGGAATACTAAAGATTTAAAAGGAGGATAAAAAATGAAAAAACTGATTATAATTTTATTTCTTCTTTTTATATGTGTATTTGCCTATCGTCAAATATTTAACGCTAAAGAGAGTTATAATAATAAGGAAGAACAGAAAGAAAAGCAGCTAACAGCAGAACCTGTATTGCAAAGTGAAACGAAGGCAGGTGATGAAATTAAGGCTCCTGCTTTTACATTAACATCTACAAATGGGAAACAAATTAATCTGTCGGATTATAAAGGTAAGATAGTGATACTGGATTTCTGGGCAACCTGGTGTGCCCCTTGTAGAAAAGGTATTCCTGACCTTATTGAAATACAAAAACAATATAAAGATAATGTTGTTATTGTTGGAATATCATTAGACCAGCAAAATACCATAAGCTATGTTATCCCATTTATGAAAGAATTCGGTATTAATTATCCTGTTGTTTATGGAAATGAAAAAGTTGTAGTTGATTATGGTTCCATACCGTCTATTCCCACTTCTTTTATTATTGATAATAATGGAAATGTTGTTGATGTTTTTATTGGGCTGGTTCCAAAATCTACTTACGTTACCAAAATTAAAAATTTAATTTCACAATTGTAAGAAATAATAATCACATCACTAATAAATGAGTAAGCTATGCAACGGATAAATTTGAATAATATTATTTTGGTTTTAATAGCAGCTTTCACAATCGTTGTTGCACCAATTCAAATTCAGGCGCAGGAACTTCCAGAGCATCCGAAAAAAGACGATACTAAAAAAAGTGAATCGACTTTAAGCCCTGAGGCTCTATCTGAAGAAATTGAAAAGTATGTTCAGAATGAGAGCAAGACTGAGGGAGGATATTTTTTGTTTTATGATGAGAAAACTAAATCAGAACTGAAGCTGACTTTGGATAAGGTTCATAAAGACAAGCTTTCAAAGGTTGCTGAAGGTCTATATTTTGCCTGCTCTGATTATAAAAGTACAGATGGAAAAACTTATGATTTAGACTTTTTTATGAAAGAGACAGATTCCGGTCTTGAAGTTACTCAACAATTATTACATAAAGTAGATGGCAAAGCTCGTTATTCATGGTATGAAGAAGAGGGTGTGTGGAAGCAACAGCAGAAATGAGTTGTACAAAAGGAAACATGGAAACGGAATTTGAAAAAAATTAGTAGAAACGCTCTTTGCCATTGTGGCAGCGGGAAAAAATACAAAAACTGCCACTGGAAGAAATCTACCGGCGGAACGGTCTCAACAAGATTTTGGGTCTACCTGATAGTTGTAGTGATTGTCATAACAGTGGCTTTAGTAATATCCAATGTATCATCAGATAATCCTACAACACAACGTCGTACATTTACACCACAGCCGCCGGGGTCTGCTCCACCTGGTAAAGTCTGGTCTCTCGAACACGGCCACTGGCATGACGCTACACCAACCCAACAGCAGAGCGGTCCACCATCCCTGCAGCCACCGGGGCCTGCTCCACCTGGTAAAGTCTGGTCCCCTGAACATGGACATTGGCATGATGTGTCATCCAATTAAATTAACCAATGGATTTAATGGTCGTTAATGAAATACAAATACCGGAAACACAATGAGTATTATCAATCAGCAATAATTAAAGTGTATTCCTCCACTTAATCATTTCATCAATTGCTTTTTGATTTGCTTCATCATCATTCATCGCACCGTAACCAAAATCTTTACCGCTAATTATTTGCCACTAAGTCTCGAAGACACAAAGATTCGCAAAGGAAGTTTTCATATTAATTTAACTAGTGCAATAAATTTACTGGGTAAGATGGATAACAGAAACCGTGTTATCACCATAATTAGAAACGAACAATTTCGAATCATTCAATGCTGAGATAACTGCAATCGGTTTGTTACCTACTAAATATTCTTCATCAAGTTTTTGATACGTTGAAGCATCGTACACAAATACTTTCTTTACACCAAAGTTCACAACATAAAGTATTTTTTCCGATTTAGATAAAACTGCTTCTTCGAGAGATTTAAGATCTTTGATTTCGTGAATTATCTTATCAGTTTCTGTGTCAATTATGTGAACTTTGTTCAGTTTGAAGTTGCTTATAAAGAGTAATGAACGATCGTGTTTGTAATGCACCAACTCCGGTTTGCCACCTACTACTAATAAGCTTGATTTTTTAGTTTTTGTGTTAATGACCGAAATTGTTCCGTCTCTTGTATTGGTAGTATAAATTTTACTATCATCCTTTGAAATGCCTATCCCATCAGGACCGTTGCCGGTTTCATAACTATCCAAAATTTTAAGAGAAGCTGCATCAAGTTTTATTGCTTTATTCTTCCCCGTTTCAATTACATATATAAATCTTCCGTCACCCGTTGATGTTATACCACCTAAATTTTCATTGAATGATTTTTCTTCTACAATCTTATGAGTGGTAAAATTGATAATCACAATTTGTTTATCGTAGCCGCTTACTACAACCAAATCTGAGTTGCCCAATCTTGAAAATCCCCATGGATATTTGATTCCCTCAATCTTTCCAACTACATTTTCTGTTTCAGTGTTTATTACCGAAATAAAATTATCTTCAACATTTGCCACATAAAGGAATTTTTCATCGGGCGTTAAGAAAAGTGCATCGGGTCCTTTACCAACCTTAATAGTTTTTCCATCATTTTGAACTACTTTTTTAGGAAGCTGTTTAGATTCAACATCTTTTTGCGGTTGTTCTTTACTGCACCCGACGAGAATGATTAATAACAATAATCCGCATAAAATAAACTTCCTCATTTTAACTTTACTTTAGTTAGTTCATTATAACATCGTTGATATAAAATTCCCGTGCATTTCGATTTTGTTTAGCCAATTAATTTACGCTAAGAATTTTTTCTCTAATCTCATCTGTAGAAGGCAAACCATTCTCATAAACTCTGCAATTTAGCGATGCCGATTCCGGTTTTTCTCTTCCTTCAATATCTTCTCCGTTAATAAGAACTGTGGGTGATCCTCTGAATTTTAATTTTTCAGCGAGTTCATTACTCTCAACAAGAATTTCATTATACTCAATTTTTTCTTCACTGCCTTTTATTGCCTCTTTAACTCTATGGATCATTTCAGGAGAGTTGGGACAGCCGCGAAAATGCTGAATTTCAATTTTTATTTTATCACTCATTTTCTAACCCCTCATTTATCTTTTTTATTTCATAACTTTTAACTTTATAACCAACTTCATCTTCAATTGCTTGTGCAAGTTGTTCCGGCTTTACTTTAGACTTATCATATTTTACATCCGCAATTCCTGTTTCATATGAAGATACTGCGCTTAAAA
>Ga0114950_10003925_pt1 | contig 11506 bp, 14 predicted proteins | sample N075metaG_FD_83503 | JGI IMG/M metagenome (GOLD analysis project Ga0114950, IMG submission 83503) | Deep subsurface microbial communities from Kermadec Trench to uncover new lineages of life (NeLLi) - N075 metaG | ecosystem: Environmental > Aquatic > Marine > Ocean trench > Sediment | place...
GGCCTATTTTTCTTGCTCTTTGAATGGCCGCCCATACATTTGCCCCGGAAGTAATACCTCCAAAGATCCCTTTCATTCTTGCCAGTTTTCGCGCAGTATTAAAAGCGTCATCATCGGTTACTGCGATAACATCATCAGCCAGATCCAACCTACAGATAGATGGTACAAATCCAGTGCCGATACCTTCCAATTTATGTGAACCGGAAATATCACCACCAGAAAAAGAACGAACATAAATGGGTTCAACTCCGATGCACCGAATGGCCGAATTCTCATCTTTGAAAACTTCTGCATTTCCTGAAAAGCTCCCTCCTGTCCCCAGACCGCTAATAAATTCATCAAATTTACTTCCCAAAGAAGCTATAATTTCATGGGCCATTTGATGGTATGCATTCTTATTGTCAACGTTGTTAAACTGATCAGTCCAAAATGTATTTGGTTCCCGGCTTAATTCCTTTGATCTTGTTAATGAGATCCTCAATTAGTTTAGCCGTAATTAAGCCATTATCACTTGGAATAAGGTCAAGTTTGGCCCCGAATGCTCTCATTGTCTGAAGTTTCTCGTCAGCAAAAACATCAGACGATACAAAATGAGCCTTGTACCCCTTTGAAGCACATACCATAGCCAGGGAACTGCCGGTGCTTCCCCGGTATATTCCACTACTTTCCATCCTTTTTTGAGCTCTCCTCTTCTTTCAGCACCTTCCACCATCGACAATGCCATCCTGTCTTTCATACTGCCGGTAGGATTTCCACCTTCAAGTTTTACATAAATTTCTGCGCAGTTGGGTTCTGACAAGTGTTTAAGTTTTACTAATGGCGTATTTCCTATCATATCTCAAATGCAAATGGAGTATGGATAATATACTCATTCATATTTATTGAGCTAAATAATCTACTCAATGATCTAATAATCATTTCAAATGATATCTTTAGAGAAGAAAAATTTTGCTATCACATGGATATTGAAAACAAACCGACAATAGACCCGACAATAGACGGGCCATACATAGTAAAGGGGATTAAAAACCTTACAAATAAAAATGGATTAGTAGAAACAAAGGATACTATAGCGCTTTGCCGTTGTGGTGGATCTTCAAACAAACCTTTTTGCGATGGCACCCACAAGAAGATTGGGTTCAAGTCTGAAAAACTGGAAGACAGGATAGAAGAAAAGATAGACACCTATACCGGTTCAAAAATCACTATTCATGATAATAGAGGCATTTGTGCGCATGCCGGTTACTGCACTGATGGTCTTGCTTCTGTATTTCATTTAAAAGAAGAACCCTGGATTCATCCAGAGTCAGCAGAAGTAACCGATATCATAAATACGATAAAAAAGTGTCCTTCAGGAGCCCTGAGCTATACAGTTGATGATGTTAAACATACAAATCAAGAGGGGGATCCCGCAATAGATATCGCCCCAAATGGCCCTTATCAAGTTTCAGGAAAACCTGAACTCATGAATTCCAGTACTGAACTGGGCTCCGATGAGCATTTTACTTTATGCAGATGTGGAGGATCCAAAAACAAACCTTTTTGCGATGGATCACATTGGTACAATAATTTTAGTGATGATAAAAATTAATTCCCCCCTCCTATAAACGTTAATAAGACTGAATATAACTGATCCAATACCAGAGATTTAAAGTACTTAGTGTCCGAATTTTAATAAATTTACTTTTCATCAAATAACAAGTTGAAAAAAAATATTTATAAATAGGGAAAAAAACTAACTTGCTGAATCACAGAAGAAATTATGGCGGGAAGAATTATAATCAATGATGGAAAGTATGTCCATGTGTGGCGGAAATACCGTCCGGCAATATTAAGTCTTATGGTCGCCTCGTCAAACGAGGAGCAAACGTATAAGTTGTCAAATCATGAGTTTATGGACATCAGCCCGAATAAAGTAAGTGGTTATGCATTCTTACTGCGCGTTCACAAGGGAAGGGTAATTAATGATATCAAAACATCTCTTTTAGCTCCTGACTTGCTGTATGTCTTGAAGAATTCGGGGAAAGCACTTGAACTAAGTGAGACTGCCATTTATGAATTTGAGATGGAAAAGAATTTTACCCTTCACATCAGGTGCGAACAACTGGAACCTGAGGAAGATACTGAAAATGAGTCTGCAGAGTCGGATAAGGACGAGTCTGAAACAGAGCCAAAAGACGAGGGTAAATCAGACCAAAAGCCGGATTCAGATACAGAATCTTCTGAGGTAAAAACTGATAGTTCTGAAAACGGCTAGTTTCAATAACTATTAATGCAAAAAAAAACCATCAATAAAGATGGCTTTCATTAAAGACGTTATTCTGAATTTAATCGATTAATTCTACATTAACCGCATTCATTCCTTTTTTGCCCATTTCAACTTCAAATTTTACTTTGTCGTTTTCACCGATATCATCGATGAGCCCGGACTCGTGAACAAAAACATCATCACCTGAATCCGATGGTTTAATAAATCCAAATCCTTTTGAATTATTAAAAAACTTTACTGTACCTTCTTGCATTGTATTAATTATAATTTTTGAAAGAACAAAAATACAGCGGTAAACATTCTAATCCTAATGAGGTATTAACAAGGCCATTTTACAGGAAGGAACTTTTATACATATTAATTAATTATTGAACTATATTTAGTGACATTTGATTTGCCCGAATAAGATGATCCAGTCCTTGATTTTAATATAATATGGAAAACGAAGTCATTTTACAATCAATAATAACCTGCCCGGAATGTGGATACGAAAAAGAAGAAACTATGCCTACCGATGCATGCCAATACTTTTACGAATGTGAAAATTGCAATGTACTATTAAAACCCATAAAAGGTGATTGCTGCGTATATTGTTCATACGGTACTGAAAAATGCCCCCCTGTTCAACAAGGGGTAAATTGCTGCTAAACAAATTCCATTTATTTACCGAATAAAACATATGAGAAAAACAAAAGTGATCGGTCGAATACTAAGATTAAGTCTTGGTATCTTCTTTGTTTCGGAAGTCTGGCCGGTTTATCAATCTGTAACATTAGAAGGGATATTGATCAGGGCAAGTTGGGCGGTTGCACTTTTGTTGTTTTATATCATTGTCCAGATGGTGATAGTAAATTTTTTCTCAGGAATTAATCACGTCGTCGGTGCAATTTTAGCATTTGCTCCATTTTTGGCTGTCTTTATATTGGGGTACGGAGGCCCGGCCGCTACAGGTGCTTTATCTTTCCTGTCAGTATCGCTCATAGTTTCTGCTTTAAGATCTGATTCCGGTTGTGAAGTAATGTCAGTCCCCGGGTTAATTTTTGGGAAACATACGCATCTTGCTTGTATCCTTTTTTCTCCTGTTGATTGGATCGAGGGGGTGTTTACTAAGTAAGTTGAAACATTTTCTCCTCTCAAATTTTCAACATTAATGAAAACATTCAAAAAGTACTACATCATTCCTGCTCCTCCTGAAGATGTTTACCTGGCATTGACTAATCCGTTAACCATTCACCTGTGGTCCGGTGAAGAAGCACAGATGTCTTCAGAACCCAATACTGAATTTTCGCTCTGGGAAGGAAGTATTGAAGGCCTCAATCTTGAATTTGAAACAAACAAAAAGATTGTGCAACAATGGTATTTCGGAAACCAGGATGAGCAATCAATTGTTACGATAAAATTATTCCCTGATGACATAGGCACTTCTGTAGAATTGAAGCATATCAATATACCCGATGGAGATTATGAAGACATTGTTGATGGATGGAACACTATATATTTCGGTGCATTGCAGGAGTTTTATTCATGATAGTTCTCAATTGAATCTTTTATCTCTAGCAGCTATCTGGTTTAACACTAACTATTTGTTTCAACAGATATAGTTTGGTGAAATTTTTGAGTGGATTGTATAAATGACGGACACAAGGCTGGCAGAATTTTAAATCTTGATTCTACACATTGTTTTTTATTCACTCCTGTGAATACTCTCCAATGTACCAATGATTGAATCCAGGTTATTCTCAGGGTTAGTTTGAATTTTCTGAATTTCCTGGAGATTAGTAATTACTGATGACAAGTTGAATTTTGACTGCTCTTCTTTAAAGAGTTTGAGGTCATTCAAAACCGAATCGAGCGGAATTCTCTTCGTGTTTTTCTTGGTTTCAAGAGTTTCAAGATCTTCTTTTATCGCGTTGAGGATATCGCTTACCAGTGTTTCATCATGCTCGGATTTTCCTCTGCTTTTTAAGTAGTTCGACTGTATGTAGTTATTTATTAGTGATACTTTGGTTGATAAATTCATATCATTCATGTCTTGATTTCTTTAATTTTATGGTTTAAAAGGACTTTCCTGCTCAATGAACTTTGTCTTTGTTGTAAAGTTACTCCATATCTGAAATAACCAAATTCTTTTCATCCCAGTAACTATCTTCCCTGAATGCAAATCGAGTTGGATTATACGTTCCGACGATGTCAACATTTGCTTTAGCAGGTACTTCATCACCCAAACACCAAAAAACTGCATTTATCATCATCCTTCGGGTCCCTTCTTCGAGTAAATCCACGGATGCACCAATGGTCGTCCCAAAAGATTTACCCTGCCTACCTCCTGGTATTTGATACGAATTAGTCCATGCAATGGGGATCATCGGGTTGTTCTGATCGACATCAATTTCCACTCCTTCTGCATTTTTCCTTTTAATTAAGCCTGGTAGTACTCTGTCAGTAGGCCTCATACCCAACCTGGGATCACTTTCATCCATTTCTGACTCGCGTTCCACCGTTTGCCCAAGAACTACCGCCTTTGCAGTGGCAGGAAGAGGTAATCTTACTTTGTAAACATCAGTAGGTCCCCATATTTCACCCTCTCCTATCCCATTGAGTATTGTGTGATTTTCAGCGCCTTCGGCAGTAATACCCCTGGTACTTTGATTTCCGTGGTTTCCATGGTGTGCAATCCACTTCTCCCCAAGAACAAGTCGTCCAAATCCACCATTCCATTCATCTTCGCCATTGTAATAATTACCGTAATGTCTGTAATTGGAAATGTCGTCTTCCTTAAAATGAAAAGCATGTGTAGATGTACGTATTCCTATTACTGGTTTACCATTTTTTAAATATTCATCAATAAATTTCATCTGATCATCAGGCAATGCCCTGAAACGGGTAAATATGATCATTAAATCGGCATTTACCAATTGATCCAACCCTGGTATATTGTGCAAATAGTTCGGATCCACTACACCGGGTTCTTCAGGATTCTGAGCAAACAAAACGGTACACTTATACCCATGTCGCACTGATAATATTTTGGCAAGTTGAGGAAGCGCTTCTTCAGATCGGTACTCTTCATCTCCGGAAATCAATACAATATGTTTGCCCTTTCCATCCAGCGACAGCCACTCTTTAATTGACGTATCAGATGATTCATAATCAGTTTGTTTATCTCCATAACATCCTGATAATAAAATGATTATACTAGTTGATATAAAGTACTTAATTATATAATTCATAATTCTATTTCTTGTGCTATTGTGGTTCGTTAAATTAAATTTCAAACTGTTGATGATGCTTTTTGATTTCTCATCCAAAACCAGAGGATTATAAACAATACAATTAAAACAGCCGGGTACATCATCATGCGTTGCAATGTAGCTTGTCCCGCAGCTAACTCCAGCGCATCACCTGTAATTCCGGATTCTGCAATTTTATCTTTTGCCTGGTCTATCCATCCACCTATAACGGGTTGCCAGATGGAAGTTGAGAACATGCCGAAAGCTCCTACTATTGACATTCCAAGGGCTCCACTTGCTGGAATCTTTTCGGCTATAAAACCTATCATATTTGGCCAGAAGAAGCTTATTCCCAAGGCAAAAATAAAGGCCGCAACATATACAAGTCCTCCGGTAAACATACTTAACAGTAGAATGCCGATTGTTGCCAAAACTGCCGATCCCAGTAATACTCCTGTCTGATCAAATCGATAAACAAAGTCACCTCCAAAATACCTCCCGACAGCCATTGTACCGGTAACCAAAGCCAGGACCAGCATAGGTTGTGCACCACTTTTCGCAAGTATGAGCGTAACCCATTGAGTAGGTCCAAACTCAGAAATGGCCGTCAGGGTCATACAAATACACATAAATATGAATAATGGAGTTGCCATAGAACGGAAGTTGATTTGCAATGTGTCAGTTTCATAGCTTTGGGACTTAGGAAATTTTTGGCCGAAGAATAAATAAGCATAAATAATCGTGGGAACAAGAATGATCCAGATCTGTGCTTCCCAGGCCAAATTCATTTTTGTCATCAGCAGGGATATCAGGCTGCCTAATACAATGCCTCCGGGAAACCACATATGGAACCTGTTAAGGTATGTACTCATACGCTTCCCCTGATAACTATCTGCAATCATAGGGTTACAAGCAGCCTCCGTGCATCCATTTCCAAGCCCAATAAAAAGTGTTGAGATCAGGAGTCCGGTATATCCACCGGAATATATAGTCATCACAATTCCTATAGTATGGGCTGCAAAAGCAAATTGCATGATCTTTTTGGGGCCTAATACATGATAGAACAATCCACCAATTACCATAGCTATAGGAAATCCAATAAACCACATCTGGTTAATAAACCCAAGTTGCTGAGCGGATAAATCAAATGTTTCAGCTAATTGGGGAAGTATTCCCGCTCTTATACTAAAAGAAAAAGCAGTTGTAATCAGGGCAAAACAACTGCCGTAAAAGAGCCTCTTTTTATTATCCATGTTGGGTTTGGTTGATTAGGTTGTTTTAAAATTAACTTATTTTTTAACAGTTAAAACGATTACGAAATTTAAGTGATTTTAATGTCCAATATTTTACTTTTCTTCTTTCACAGAAAAGTAGTTGGATAAACCATCGAGATCGTCAGAATTGATGAGATCTACACCGAGGGTAAGTAAAGTTGTCCAGGTGTTTTCATTATCTGGATGTCCCCACAGACGAAGTTTTTTTCCTTCATCGTGAACTTTACGAGCAAGTGATCTTATTTTATGCTGGTCATTTATGGGCATCTCCCCCATTCCATCCCAGGAAGAATATGTAGAATAGCTTTGACTTATGACCGGCATTAGATTCGCAGAGTAATTCTTACCCAAATCCTGGGGTCGGCCATCGAGGGATACCAGGCGTTTTTCGTCGTTAAGTACGGTTTGGACAGGTCGATTACCAGAAAGAAAAATATGAATTCCGCTATTTTGTCCTGATTCACCAATATTAATAATGGATTGATAGCGAAGGAGTAACTCATGGAGGGCTTTATATGTCAACTCTGCTTCAGTCTTTATATCAATCATCAGGTAACAACTGACTGAGAAACCGGGATACAGAAACCCACCATTTTTCTTTATTATCGAATCCAGTAGTTGCAGATATAGTTTGTCCAGTGTTGGTAGCATATAGCCATTTATCGGTAGATCATGACCAACATAAATCTCTCCATTGATAACCAGCACATCTACTTCAATGCTTGTAAACCCATGCTCCAGCGCATCCAGCAAAGGCCGGTCATTGTTGTAATCATTGTGGGCATGAGCACCTGACTGAGGCTTAACCTGTCCGAATGAAATACTTACAACGAACAGGAATAAAAGAAATAGTACATTTTTTAAACGAGTCATTTCATCATGGGACAATACCGTAAATTTATAAAAACATTGATCAATTTCTGATTGCTGATAAATCAATCAGATAACAATTCATGTTTGCATTGTTTTGTAAATTGAATTCTGTTTCTTCGAAATTTGCTTTCAGTTTTCTAATTGAATTTATGAATGAAAATAACATTTAAAATTAACGGTTCAGAAAAAACACTGGAAGTTGATGAAAACACACCCTTACTTTGGGTAATCAGAGATACACTGGATCTTAAGGGTACAAAATTCGGCTGTGGAAAAGCTGCTTGTGGTGCTTGTACGCTTCATGTTGACGGTGAAGCTGTTCGTTCCTGTTCATTTCCCATAAAATTCGCTGAAGGAAAAGAAATTACAACCATTGAAGGCCTGTCACACAATGGCAAGCTTCATCCTGTTCAACAGGCCTGGATGGAAGAAGTGGTTCCACAATGCGGATATTGTCAGCCCGGTTTTATGATGGCAACCGCCGCGATGTTGGAAAAAAATCCAGCGCCCACAGATGATGACATTGATACAGCCATTCTAAACGTCTGCAGGTGTGCCACGTATTACAGAATGCGAAAAGCTATTCATCGGGCTGCATCAATAATGGACGAAAGCACATACCAGTGAATGAAGAAAATCTAATTGTGAAAAAAAAGAAAGGATTCAGCAGACGAAAATTTTTAGTACGTTCGTCCATTGGAGTCGGAGTTATCTTAGGAACAGGATTCCTGACCCGGGGTCTTTTTAAACGGTTTGCTGCAAGGTTAGTAAATACGTCTGAACCGGTTTACTTAGGTAATATAGATGACCCTGGAATGTGGTTTGAAATCACGATAGATAACCATATTATCCTCCATTCACCAAAAGTTGAAATGGGTCAGGGTACTTTTACCGGATTGGCACAAATTGCCGCTGACGAACTTGAAGTGACAATGAGCCAGATTCAAGTTGTACATGCGGCTACCACATCAGGAAATGTGGATGGCTTTGGAACGGGCGGGAGTACTTCCATAGCAGGCTTGTGGAATCCGTTAAGAGAACTAGCTGCTACGATGAGGGAAATGCTCAAAAATGAAGCTGCCAAACAATTGGGAATTGATGTGTCAGAATTAGTTGTTACCAATGGCACAATCACAGCTGGAAATCAATCCCGAACCTATGGAGAAATTGTAAAGGAGGTTCATGAATGGACAATACCAGATGTCCCACCATTAAAAAAGTTAAAAGATTACAAGTTCATTGGCAAACCTGTTCCTAGAGTTGATCTACTGGATAAAGTGATTGGCTCACCGATTTTTGGTATGGATGCGTCAATGCCCGATATGCTTTATGGGGCAGTATCCAGGCCTACTAAAATTGGAGCAACCTATGTGGATTCTGACACTAGCAAGGCAGAGAAGATGCCCGGAGTTGTCAAAATTGTTAAAGAACCAGATTTTGTTGGAGTAATAGCAACTTCCAGGATGGAGGCGGAAAATGCAAAGAATGCCCTGAATGTGACCTGGAAAACCGAAAAAAACTGGGAATACCAGGAGATTGAGGACATGATCAGGGTGGGTAAAGGCGACCCAACTGTTATTCAACGTGAGGGAAATTCAAGTAAATTATTAAAAAGTGAAGATGGAGTCATAATCTCAGAGTATAAAAGCCCTATAGGCGCTCATGCGCAAATTGAACCAAATGGTGCCGTAGCAGACGTTGAGGGCGACAAGGCCACGATAATTATATCTACACAAGTGGCTGACATCACGCGTAAAGAGGTAGCAAAGAGGTTGGGGATGGACAAGGAACAAGTAGTGATTCAACCCACGTTCCTGGGAGGAGGTTTTGGAAGGAGATTACACACACCCAATGCCATACAAGCTGCTGTCCTATCAAGAAGTGTTGGGAAACCCGTGAAATGTTTTTACAACAGGCAGGAAGAATTCCAAAACGATACCTTTCGCCCTCCCACGCACCATGTACTGAAAGCAAAACTCAATGATGAAGGTAAAATTGATGCTTTTGAACATAATGTTTCCAGTGGAGACGTCATGTATGGTTCTGCACTACTACCAGGCATTGTTGGAACCATTTTAGGATCAGATGTTGGAGCATGGAGAGGTGGTATGATTCAATACAGTAAAATTCCTAATTACGAAGCCATTTCATGGAGGGTAAAACTTCCGTTTGCCACTTCATGGTGGAGGAGCCTGGGTCTATTAGCCAATACCTTTGCCATTGAAGGATTTATGGATGAACTGGCCGTCACAGCGAACAAAGATCCTATACAGTTCAGACTGGATCATATTCAAAATGATGAAAGAGGCAATCGGTTAATAGAAGTAATAAAAACCGCAAGAGATAAAGCAGGATGGAACGATCAGGTCATCAACGGTAAAGCAATGGGATTTGCAGCATCCACCGATGCAAATACACCGGTTGCACAAATAGCGGAAGTATCAATAAAAAATAATGCCATTAAAATTCATAAAGTCACTTGCGTCATTGATCCTGGACTTGCTGTAAATCCTGATCAGATTCGAGCGCAATGTGAAGGGTGCATCATCATGGGAATCAGTGCTTCAATGTTTGAAAAAATGAATGTGAGGGATGGTCAACTTGAACCCATTATTTATGGTCCCTACAAAATGGCATTGATGAAACATGCACCTAAAGAAATCGATGTGGTGATTCTCGAAAGTTCGGAAACTCCTGGTGCTGTGGGAGAACCTCCTATCGGTCCTATCGGTGCAGCAATAGCAAATGCATTATTTCGATTGACAGGGAAAAGATTGCGGGAAATGCCGCTGAAGCCAGGCTGAGTAACTATTTTTTGAAAGCGTAATCACATTTGATTATTTATAAGGAGCCATTAGATACCCAAAACGTATCCAGCATATTTCCAAAATTATGTACTTCTACAATCAGGCCATTCCCAGTTGAATTTTAACAAAGGGAAAATATCCCCCTAACCCTCTTTGATCAACACCTAGTACAACATAGGTCGTCCATTCAAATCCGTTGTAAGAATGTCCGTCATCGCGTCAAAAAAAGGCCGCATCTGATCAAAAGCAAGTGCAATGGTTTTTGAAAAATCATCGTGAAATACTTCTTCATCTGTAAAATCATGTCTCACTATGAACTGTTTATACCTTAGCAAATCTATTTCTGGATGCTGTTTGTCGAATCCTCTGGGGGCCGTTTTAAGCTGTGATCCACGCAGATCTCCAAAAAAGACTTTGAATTGATCCGAATTCAGAATCACTCTAAGTGGTTCTGAGTCTTGCTCCAATTGCTTTCGTATATGTAATAAATCTTTGGGGTTTGGCCCGAAAAATCCACCCAGCACAAAAGATCCACTGGGGCCAATCTGGTAGTAGTAGCCACCACGTAATTCATCTGTAGCCCGCCTTAGTCGACCAGCCCAATTGGTTTTGTATGGGGTTTTATTTACCCCAAACCGCACATCCCGATAAATCCTGAATAGGCTTCGCTTGCCTGACATTGTTTCGATGTGGTCAAATTCACTCATTTCATCAATGACCTTTTGAGCAAAATGGAGCATTTCATCATGGGACTGTTCGTACATCTTTTTGTTTTTCAGAAACCACTCCCTGTCGTTGTTTTTATCCAGTTTATTTAAGAACTCAAAAGTTTTTTTCATCCCAGGACGTAGTTTACAATTGGTTTTGATCAACCAATGGAATCAGTTGCCTTGAGACCCAGTTGCCATCATCCAATGTAACACCATCAGGATCTATAATTGCTTTATCGCATTCATCCTCCATTACAATCCAACCCTCGTATCCTGTATCAATCAGATATTGCGTAATTTGTTCAAATTCAATTACCCCATCTCCTGTGGCTGCCCATCGCCC
>Ga0114950_10003926_pt1 | contig 11505 bp, 6 predicted proteins | sample N075metaG_FD_83503 | JGI IMG/M metagenome (GOLD analysis project Ga0114950, IMG submission 83503) | Deep subsurface microbial communities from Kermadec Trench to uncover new lineages of life (NeLLi) - N075 metaG | ecosystem: Environmental > Aquatic > Marine > Ocean trench > Sediment | place...
CCCTGCGAGTCGTGGCTCCCGACTCCCCGACCACCCTCTGCACCCTCGTCGCAAGGCCGCACCGGTGGACGGACCCACGGCACGCTCGCGGCTTGTCTCCGTGGTGGTTGAAAGTTTGGCGGCGGCTCGATGGGCGCTCTGTCCGGCAACCTACGCGGCCGAGCTCGGTTTGCTCGTTACCGGCGTCGCTTTGGGAGACACGCTGAACACTCGGTTGCCGGACAGAACGCCCCCTCGCCGAGGAAAATCTGTCAAACCGTCGCGTACCGACCGGCTGGCGCAATCCGGAGCTACACGTGAGTTCGTCGCCGTCCGACCCGCAGGGTCGGACGAAGGAGCGTCCCCCCACCAAGCCCGCCACCCCCGCCCGGCGTTCGGCCGCTCCGGTCTGCGACGACGGTCCCATCCAGCCCCTCGACTACTCTGGCCAAACCCTCGACCGCTCCGGTCTACGACGGTCCCATCCAGCCCGCTGTCGTTTTGGCCTACGACGGTCCGGTCCGGCGCTTGGCGATGACCTCGTCAACGTCATGGGTTGGTGCCTGACAAGCGTAGTTCTCGCACACATAGAAGGTCGGCCGCTCGTCGACAACTTTCTTGCCGGCCAGCAGTGGAATCTCCGCTTGCGCCGCCTCGTCGCTCGCGGGATCGAAGAAGACGATCAGATCATGGGGGCGAAACTGCCCCCACAGCGACCGCAGCGCACCGCTGATTTCGGGTGACTCCCTGTCGCCGACGAGCGCGATCTCGCTCGGTGAGCGGAGGTAGTAGTCGCTCGCCGCGATCATGTGGGCGAAACCGCTGGGCGCCGCTTTCATCTGCGCATGAAACGCGTGCAGCACGTCGCCGGCGCGCTGCCCGTAGCTATCTTCGCCAGTGAGCGCCTGCAGCCGCAGGAGAGCATTGGCGGCCACCGCGTTTCCAGACGGCGTGGCGCCGTCGTGCCCCGGCTTCATGCGGGCGATGAGCTCCTCGTGATCGGCGCCGGCGAAAGAGAAGCAGCCGGCGTCGTCGTCCCAGAAAAGCTCGATCATCCGGTTCGCCAGCACCCGCGCCCGGCGCAGCCATTCGAGCTCGAAGGTGGCCTCGAACAACTCGATGAGTCCCCAAAGCAAGTTGGCGTGATCGTCGATGTAGGCGAGCAGGTGGGTGCGCTCGTCGCGGTGGCTGTGCAGCAGGCGGCCGTCCACGGTCATCGTGTCGAGCGCAAAGGCCGCCGCGCGTCGAGCCGACTCCAAGAACCTGTCCTCGCCGAGAACCCGATAGCCTCTCGCCATCGCGGCGATCATCAGTCCGTTCCAGTCGGTGAGGATCTTGTCGTCGAGGCCGGGGTGAATCCTCTGGTTGCGGGCCCGCAGCAGTACCGACCGGGAAGCGGCGAGGCTCGATTCGAGTGCTTCGGGATGGGTACCGAGGTCGTCGAAGAACTCCGCGGCGGGTCTCGACAGGTTGAGGATGTTGGTCCCCTCCCAGTTTCCGTTCTCGGTGACGTCGTAGACCGTGCAGAAGGCCGCGGCTCTCTCGCCGAGCAACGATTGGATTTCGGCGTGTTGCCACACGTAGAACCTGCCCTCTTCGCCCTCGGAATCGGCGTCGAGCGTTGAGTAGTAGCCACCGGCGGGCGACTGCATGTCGCGTATCACCCAATCGAGCGTCTCGGTGGCGACACGACGGTACTCTTCGTGGCCGACTAGTTGGACGGCCTCCAGGTACGCGGTCGCGAGCAGGGCGTTGTCGTAGAGCATCTTTTCGAAGTGGGGGACGAGCCAGCGATCGTCGGTCGAGTAACGGTGGAAGCCACCGCCCAGTTGGTCGTACATGCCGCCGTATGCCATCCGGTCGAGCGACAGCGTCGCCATGTGGAGCACCTCGGCGTCACCGTGGTGCCAGACGTAGCGGAGCAACAGGCTGATCGCCATCGGGTGCGGGAACTTCGGGGCGGCCGAAAATCCCCCGAAGACGGGTTCGAATCGATGGCGATAGTCGGCAACCGCGGCGTTGATGAGATCGGCGCTCAGGATTTCCAGCGTTGTCGACTTTCCCGGCCGCCGGGCGTTCGCCTGGATGTGCTCGACGATGTTGCTCGCAGTCGCCTCGACGGGGCCGCGCTCCTGGTCGTACGATTGTCTGACCGCTTCCAGAACACTACGGAAACCGCGCATTCCGACACGATCTTCCGGCGGGAAGTAGGTTCCGCCGAAGAAGGGCTTCAGGTCGGGGGTCAAGAAGACAGTCAACGGCCAGCCACCGTGCCCGGTCATCATCTGGACCGCCGTCATGTAGATGTCGTCAAGATCGGGGCGCTCCTCGCGATCGACTTTGATGCACACGAACCCCTCGTTCATGTGCGCCGCGATCTCCTCGTCCTCGAAGGACTCGCGCTCCATGACATGGCACCAATGGCAGGCCGCGTAGCCGATACTCAGCAGTATCGGCTTGTCTTCACGCCGCGCCTCCTCGAGCGCCTCCGGGCCCCACGGATGCCAGTCGACCGGGGTGTGGGCGTGCTGCAAGAGATAGGGGCTCGTTTCTTGCGCCAGGCGGTTGGGCGGGCGGGGGTCATTCATCGTCACAGCTTACCCTCTGCGTTCTTCCGCCGGCCTTGCTGGCACGTTGATGAAGAACTCCCGTGGTGTCGCAGCCGATCGGTTCGGAAATGTGCGCCGTCGAGCGTTCTTCATGATGTATCGGCAGCGCAACGTCCGAGGGCAAACTGATGCGGACTGATCCTCATAGGCCCGCCCGCCACCAGCGCGCGCGGATCCTGATCGTCGACGACGAGCCGGCCATCCGCGAGATCCTGTCGCGGTGGCTCGTTGACGAGGGTTATGACTGTGGCCAGGCTCACGACGTCGATGCCGCCCTGAGCGAGCTCGCCAGCGCCGACTACGAGCTCATGATCTCCGACATCCGCATGCCCGGCCGCTCGGGTCTCGAGCTCCTCGATCAGGCGCGCCAGACGTTTCCCGACCTGGCCGTGATCATGCTTACCGCGGTCGACGACCGGGAAACGGCTGTCTACACGCTCGAGGCTGGGGCCTACGGCTACGTAATCAAGCCGTTCGATCGCAACGAACTCCTCATCTCGGTGATCAACGCGCTGGAGAGGCGGCGTCTGACCCTCTTGAGCATGGACCATCAGCGCCAGCTCGAAGCACAGGTGCGCGAGCGTACCTCGGAGTTACGCCGCCGCGAGGAGGAGATCGCCCTCCGGCTCGTTACCGCGACCGAGCACCGCGACGCCGAAACCGGGGCGCACATCCGCCGCATCGGCCAGTACTCGGAGATCCTCGCCGAGGAACGCGGCTGGGATGCCGAAGCCGCCGAGGAAATTCGGCTGGCGGCGCCGATGCACGACGTCGGCAAGATCGGGATTCCCGACCAAATCTTGCGGAAGCCGGGCTTGTTGACGCGGCAGGAGTTCGGCGTCATCGAGACCCACACGACGATGGGGGCGGCGATTCTGGCGGGATCGCGGATTCCGTTGCTGCGCCTGGCCTGCAAGATCGCACTGACCCATCACGAGCACTGGGATGGGTCCGGGTACCCGGAGGGGTTGGCGGGCGATCAAATTCCCGAAGCCGGACGCATCGTCGCGGTCGTGGATGTCTACGATGCCTTGGTGCACCACCGAATCTACCGATCCGCCCTCCCTGAAGACGACGCCTTGGGCATCATGCAGCGGGCTCGCGGACACCACTTCGACCCGGACATTTTCGACACGTTCTTGGAGGTCTTGCCAGAACTGCGCAAGGTGCGCCAGGAACTCGACACCGAGGAAGGGCTGGGAACGCGTTCGAGGAGGTGGTCGGAGAGCTGCAGGGAGCAGGGTTCGTCGAGTAGCGGATGTGCCACCGGTGTTCATCCGACGGCTGTGTGAAAAGAGTTTTCAGAAATCCGAAACGCGCCGCGTCATTGTGCCAAGGGAGACGCGGTCGGAACGGCACAGTCGGATTCGTTCCAAAGTCAACGTGCCGCAGGGGCCCCTAGGCCCCGCGCGGCTCGACCGTCAGGAGGGTTTATGCCCAAGGCGCACGAGCCCTCCCTCGGGGGGGTGCAGGGGCACGATTCGGGGCGCTTCTTGACCGACGTGATGAATTCGCTGTCGGAGGCGGTGCTTGTCGCCGATATCGACAGCCTGCGGGTGGAGTATGCCAACCGGTCGTTGTTCGACGCCCTCGGTTACGAAGCTCGAGACCTCGTTGGTCACCCGCTTGTCGCCCTCTATCCCGATGAGGAGGGCGGCAAAGCGTTTCGCCAAGCGCTCGCTGACGCCGTTCGCAACGGACACCCGGGGTTCCGCAGCGAGCAGGTTCTCACCCGCAAGAACGGTGATCGCACCTGGATCGAGATGATGACGCGGCTCGTCCCGGCCGAGGCTCCCGAGAAGATCGTCAGTGTGTTGCGCGACATCACCGAGCGCAAACTCTGGGAGGACGCCCTGGTCCAGAGCCACGCCCGACTCGAGTTGCTCAACAGTATTCTCAGCGGCGTGCAGATCGGTATGACCGTCGAGGCGGTTATCGATCTGGCCCTCAAGCGGTTGAGCGACTACTTCCAGGGCATCCGGGTGACGTACCGCCGGGTGGACGGCAGTGGCGAACTGGTAGTTACCAACACCGTTCATTCGGATGCCATGCCTTCGCTCGAGGGCGTATCGATGGACCTCAACGAGGCACCGGAGTATCTGCGATCGGTGCGCGCCGGTCAGCCGGTGGTGCTCTCGGACGTCGCCGAAAAAGGCGAGCTCCATGATCGGGTCGTGGGCGAGGGAACGCGCGCCGCGCTGCACGTTCCGATGGATCACGGCGACGGTGTGGTGACGTTGCTGTGCCTCGATTCGCCAGAGACGTTGACGTGGAGCATGCATGCGATCACGATCGTGACCGAGGTTGCGTCGCACCTGTCGTTCGTTTTCAAAGACGCCGAGGCCTCGAAAACCCGCAAGCATCTCGAGGAACAGCTTCGCCAGGCGCAGAAGATGGAGGCCATCGGCAGGCTGGCGGGCGGCGTGGCGCACGATTTCAACAACATCTTGACCGGGATCATCGGCTACGTGGAGCTCCTGCTGGCGCAGGTCCAGGAGCCAGGCGCCCGCCGCGACCTCGAGCAAATCCGCTTGTTTTCGGACCGCGCCGCCGGGCTCACCCGCCAGTTGCTCGCCTTCAGCCGCCGCCAACCGTTGCAGGTGAAAGCGGTCAACCTCAACGACCTCGTTGCTTCGACTACGGCGATGGTCGAACGGTTGATCGGGGAGGACGTTGTGCTCAAGTTCTTCGCCGGGAAAGACTTGGCCACGGTCCGCGTTGACGGAGGACAGATCGAACAAGTCCTCATGAATCTGGTGGCCAACTCACGTGACGCGATGCCGGAGGGTGGCGAGCTGATCATAGAGACGTCGAATGTTCACGTCGACGCCGAGTACGCGCGTCACCATACCGCCGTGATCCCCGGTAATTACGTCATGCTCGCGGTTACCGACACCGGCGTCGGGATGGACAAGGAAAATCAGGCGCGGGCATTCGAACCTTTCTTCACTACCAAGGAATTGGGCAAGGGAACGGGGCTAGGACTCTCGACCGTCTACGGGATTGTCAAACAGCACGACGGCAACATCTGGGTGTACAGCGAGCCGGGCCGTGGGACCTGCTTCAAGATATATCTACCGACGTTCGACGCCCGCCCTGCTCGGCTCCCCGTCGCTGAGATCGTCGAGCAGGTGCCGCGCGGGCACGAAACGATCCTCCTGGTCGAGGATGAGCCGAGCGTTCGCGACGCGGTCCAGCGCGCCCTCGAAAGCTATGGCTACACGGTGCTGTCGGCGACCCACCCGGACGAGGCGCGGGGCGTCTTCGGTGCCCAAGAGGAGGTCATCGACATGCTTCTGACCGACGTTGTCATGCCCGGCTACGACGGCATCAAGCTCCACGAGTTCTTGTGTCAAGACAGCCCCGAGCTTCCGGTCCTCTTCATGTCGGGTTATACGGATCGGTCGATCCTCCAGGAGGGAGTGCTCGGCCCCGGCAACCCCTTCATCCAAAAGCCGTTTTCCCCGGCTCAACTGGTGCGGAAGGTGCGTTCTGTACTCGATGGGACGGTCTCTTAGCCAGGCGCGACGGCTCTCTTTCGACGGTGCCGCATTGCGGCCAGCGGTTCACGAAGGTAGCTTGGAAGCTCCCCCCGTTCCCCGCTATGAGCGGAGCGATGTCGAAACGACGTTCACCAGCCCGAGCCCTGCGCCCAACTGCGGGCGTGTGCGCCGTAGCGTTGCTGTGCGCCGGATCGGCGACCGGCCAGGAACAGGGACCGCAGGCGAATTTCAGCGCCGACGTTGACCTCGTCCTGTTGCATGTAGCGGTCATCAACCCGCGCGGCGGCCCTGTTCCTCCGTTGAGCATCGAAGACTTCATCGTCTTCGATGACGACGTCAGACAAATCGTCGAGTTGTTTGTCACGCCCGACGACGCGCCGCTCGACGTCGCACTGGTTCTGGATTCCAGCAGCAGCATGAGGCCGGTCGAGGTGGTGGCCCGCCGCGCCGCGCTGTCGTTCCTGGACCGCCTGGCTCCGGACGATTGCGCCTATGTGTTGCCGTTTTCCGATACCGCGGGCCCCGGGAGGTGGGGACGGGCCGCAGATCCGGAGTTGCGCAGATTCATCGGCGGGATTCGCTCGCACGGCGGCACAGCCTTACACGATGCCATTCTCGAGGGCCTCGCCCAACTCGAGCGCGCCAGCGCCAACGAGCTCGTGGCGGTCGCCACCGAGGCTGAAGAGGGTCGCGAGCCCGAAGCACGCCAGGATCCGGACGACAACCCGGACAGCGGGACACCGTCGAGAGGCGCCGTCGGTGAGCGTGGGACCACGTCAGGCGGCGCACCGATCATTGCGTTACCGCCGCGGCGCACCTCGCTGTTGAGCCAGCTCGGCGACGCTATTCGTGACCTCGATCTCAGCTTACCGCCCCCGGTCATGGGCTGCGGCGAGCCGCTTCCTGCGGGTGCATCGACGACCGCGGCCAATGCTCGGCGCAAGGCGCTCGTCGTACTCAGTGACGGCGCCGACATGGACAGCAAGGCGAGTTTTTATGAGGCCCTCGGGGCGGCGCGCGCCGCGAGTGTTCCCGTGTTTCCCGTCGCCCTCGGCTACGCCAACGACGACCCCAGCCTCAAGGCGCACCTCGCGGAAATTGCTCGCGAGACCGGCGGTAGAATGATTCAGAACGGCAGGCCCGGAGAGCTGGGCGAGTCGTACGACCAGGTTGTGACCTTACTGCGGTCGTACTACCTGATCGGATACAACCCGGATCGCATGGAGGCGACCGCGGGGACTCCGGCGGCTGGGCGATCGCGTTGGCACGCCGTTACCGTGACCCTGCGCCGCCCGAACTTTGAGCCGCTCGTTCGACCCGGGTACTACCGCTAGCCCGGTATCTCAACCGGTCACGGCTGCGCTGGCGCGCGCTTACTGCGTTGCGTTGCCGGACATCTCCCGGGGGAGCTGTTGAGCACCTTGCCGGATTGCCGCCGGCCCGGCGGCTACTCGGCGGCCGTTTCCTCGTTGATCTCGAGCACGCCGAGCCGATGGACCATGGCTACAAACGTCGTGTACTTGAGTCCGAGTGCCGTTGCGGACCGGGTCATGACCCCGCCGTTCTGTTCCAATGCTGCGGCGATCAGGTCCCGCTTGTGGCGCCGTATCGATCCCTCGAAGTCGGGGGTTTCTTCGTGCTCGGGCGCCGGCTGCAACGTCAACGACGACATTTGCCGCGGTTGCGGAGGCAGCATTTCGTGGCGCCATGCGGTCAGCGAAAGCCGTAGCACAGACCCGCACTCGGGGCACGAGAGGGCGTGGTTCTCCGCCACCGGGTAGCTCACCGGCGCTAGGGCGGGCAGTTCGCGGGCGAAGGGCTCGCTCCAGGAGCGCGGCGTTGGCGCGGCGTTGCCCCAGGAGGGATGTACGGTGTTGATTGCTCTGACAGGGGAGCGGGATCGGCTGTGTCCGTTGGCCATGACCCCATCCTTCCAATCGCGGGGAGCGTCGGAAGTGAAAGTGCTCTACCTGGTATGACGGTCAGTAGCGGCTGAAAGTTGCAAGAATCTGCAAGGCTATTTGTCAGGATGACGTGCAACCGACGTACTCGACGTCGCCAACAGAGAAGCCACCGAGAGCCTTGCGGCGATCGCCGGCTGCGACACCGAGCCGGTGGCAACAGGACGAGTCGGGACCGGCGGATGTCGGAGGAGGGTTTCATCGGGCAAACTGGACGGCAGCGCGCTGACGAGCTCCGGAGGTTCGTCGGCCCGCCTTGCCCTCGCCCGCAAGGCCCGCTCGCCAAACCCATCACACTTTCACCACGGCCTGCTAGGAGAGCGTAGCAATTGTCAGAAACTCCGAGACCGAGCAACGCCGCGCCACCCCGGCCTCACGAGCCGCCACGCACCGGTCTGTACAAACGGTTCTTTGCCTGGCTCATGTCCAAGCTCCAGCGTCATTATGGCGAGGAGGTTGACAAGCGGAAGAAGGAGCTACTTGGTGAGCTCCACGGGACGGTCGTCGAGATCGGCGCCGGCGCCGGGGCGAATCTCGAGTTTTATCCCCGCGATGTGCGTATTCTCCTGGTCGAGCCCAACGCTCACATGCGCCCGTATCTCGGAGAAGCGGCGCGGAAACAAGACGCCTCGTTCGAGATTCGCGGCGGCACGGCCGAGCGCATGGAGGTGGCCGACGCCAGCGCCGACTTCGTGGTCTGCACCCTGGTGCTGTGCTCGGTCGATGATCCGGAGGCGGCGTTGAGGGAGGTGGTTCGGGTGCTGAAGCCGGGTGGCCGGTTCATCTTCCTGGAGCATGTTGCCGCGGCCCGCGGCACGAGAACGCGGAAGTGGCAACAGCGCATGCGGGGGGTCTGGCGTCGCATCGGCGACGGCTGCACGCTCGATCGAGAAACCTGGGTTCGCATCGAGGAGGCTGGCTTCGCTACCTGCGACATTGAGCACTTCGAGGCCGATAACATCCCGATCGTAAGGCCGCACATCGCCGGCACCGCAACGAAAGCGTAGCGGGCCATCGTGGAGGTCTGTGGTTGCGCCGCCGCGCATCTGCCTCCGCGGTGTTCCGTAATGGCGCTCCCGAGAGTTCTCAGCCCCCAAGGGGATGGCAACGATTTCGGGGCCCCGGGTTGACGGAACCCACTCCCGGGAAGTACGAACGACACATCTATCTGCACGGAGGTGCGCCCATGTTCAGACGGCCGGGTTTCTGGATTGCCGCGGTTGTGGTTTGTGTGGCGGCGGCAATCTTCGCGTTCATCTACTTTCCGCTCGCCTTTCCCATCGTCTCGCTCGACATCCGGATGGACAGGCAAGGGGCGCTGGCCTCGGCCCGCGAGCTGACCGAACGCTTTGGTTGGGGACCCGAGGGCTATCGAGAGGCGGCCTCGTTCGGCCTCACGCCAGAGGTATTGGAGTTCATCGAGCTCGAGGGCGGTGGCCCCGAGGCCTTCCGCGAGGTGCTCGTCGGCGGTGTCTTTCACCCCTACCGCTGGACGGTTCGCCACTTCAAGGAGCGGGAAAGAAACGAAACGAGGATCCGGTTCACGCCGGCAGGCGAACCCTACGGTTTTGTGCACGTTCTCGCTGAGGACGAGGCGGGGGCGGCGCTCTCCGAGGACGAAGCGCTGGCGACCGCGGAGCGAGTCGCGAGCGCTTCGTGGGGCGTCGATCTGGCGGTCTTTGAGCGCGTCGAAAGCTCCCAGCAGACCCGCCCCGGCGGCCGCATCGATCACACCTTCGAATATCAGCGAACAGGGGTTCGCTTCGGCGACGGCCGGCTGAGGCTGCGGCTGGTCGTGGGCGGCGACGAGCTCATTGAGCTGACCCACTTTCTCGAGGTTCCCGAGGCCTTCTCGCGCCGCTACGCCGAGATGCGCTCGACCAACAATCTGATCGGTGCCTTGGCCCAAGTCGGCGCGCTGCTCGGATACCTGCTCATCGGCTGCGCCGTGGCGCTGTTCTTCCTGTTCCGCGAGCGCTGGGTGTTGTGGAGGAAGCCGCTCTACTGGGGCGTCTTCATCTCGTTCCTGCAGGTTCTGGTGGTGTTCAATCAGTTGCCGTTGCTGTGGATGAGCTACGACACGGCACTCTCGAGCCAGAACTTCTTGTTGCTGCAGATCGGGGAGGCGTTGGGGCTTTTCATCCTCATGGCGGGAATCTTCACGATGACCTTCATGGCCGCGGAGACCATGACCCGGCGAGCGTTTCCCGACCACATCCAGCTGTGGCGCTCCTGGTCGCCGGGGGTCGCCAACTCTCCGGTAATCGCCGGATTCACGATCATCGGCTACCTGCTGCTCGGCATCTTCTTCGCCTACGAGGTGGGCCTCTACGTGATTGCTCACAACATGCTCGGCTGGTGGTCGCCCTCGGGAGCATTGGGCGATCCCGACGTGCTGGCGAACTACTTTCCCTGGCTTACGGCCATCGCCCTCTCGTTGCAGGCCGGGTTTTGGGAGGAGTGCTTGTTCCGCGCCGTGCCGCTGGCCGGAGCCGCCCTTCTCGGCAAGCGGTTTGGGCGCCCGAAGGTCTGGATCTTTGCCGCCTTCATCATCCAGGCGTTGATCTTCGGCGCCGGCCACGCCCCGTATCCGACCCAGCCGGCGTACGCGCGGGTCGTGGAGCTCATCATTCCCTCGGTCGGTTTCGGGCTCCTGTACCTGTACTTTGGTCTGTTACCTGCGATCGTCTTGCATTATGCCTACGACGTGGTGTGGTTCGCCATGCCGCTGTTCGCGCAGTCGGCGCCCGGTGCGTGGATCGACCGAACCATCTTGCTCGCATTCCTGTTTGTGCCGCTCATCATCGTGTTCTGGAGGTGGGCGGCTGCCGGGAGCTGGGTGGACGTTGCCGCCGATGCGTACAACCGGGCCTGGCAGCCGGAGCCGTTGCCCGAGCAGGTCGAGGCTGAGCCGACGCCCGCAGACATCGGCGCGATGAATCCGGCCGTGCGACGCTTGTTGCCGGTCGCGGGGATCATCGGGTTGTTGCTGTGGTTCGTTTTTTCAGCCTGGAGCTCGCTGGCGTCGCCGATCCAGATCAGTCGTCAGGAAGCGATCCGCGTGGCGCGGCAGGAGCTCGGATCGCGCGGCGTCGACCTCGAGCCCGAATGGCGAGCCATGGCGATGGCGCTGACGGTTCCGAGTCTGGAACACCGGTTCGTCTGGCAGGAGGGTGGCGAGGAACCCTTCACCGACCTCACCGGTACCTACCTCGGTGTACCGCGCTGGCGCGTGCGCTTCGCACGCTTCGAGGGCGATGTGGCCGACCGCGCCGAGGAGTACGTCGTGCACGTTTCGGGCGCGGGCGAGGTCGTGCGATTCATCCACCGCCTGCCCGAGGCGCGGCCCGGCGCCGACCTTTCGGAGGACGAGGCCCGGCAGGTCGCCGGACGGGAAATCCGCCGACAATTCGATCTCGCCTTCGGCGCCGCGGACGAGGAAGGTGGGTTGAC
>Ga0114950_10003927_pt1 | contig 11502 bp, 6 predicted proteins | sample N075metaG_FD_83503 | JGI IMG/M metagenome (GOLD analysis project Ga0114950, IMG submission 83503) | Deep subsurface microbial communities from Kermadec Trench to uncover new lineages of life (NeLLi) - N075 metaG | ecosystem: Environmental > Aquatic > Marine > Ocean trench > Sediment | place...
AAAGCTTCTGGTTCCAGGTTTTTTGCAATTATTCTACTTTCAGGATCACATCCTGTCAATGAGGCGAAGTCAAGTATATCAGATATCGTTTCATTTGTTTATGGCTTTATTTATACGTTGCATACCTTCCTCAATAAATATTCTTGGGCAAGCAATGTTCATTCTTGCAAATCCGGCACCTTCTCTTCCGTATCCATACCCTGCATTCAGACCAATTCCGGCTTCACTTAAAGATTTCCTCAATTCATGCACATCCAGGCCTAATTTTCTGAAATCCAACCATATCTGATACGTACCTTGTGGTGGAGTGAAATGAACCTGAGGAAAATTTGTCTCAACAAAATCCTTTATAAAAGCGATGTTTCCTTGGACATACTGTAACATTTCATCTAACCAGGCACTATCTTTTGCATATCCAGCCTCTGTCGCCACATTGCTAAACGCATTAATTTTGAGCAGATGATGTCGATGAATATGTGTATTCATTTTTTCATAAAGTTCCTCGTTATTGGTATAAACAAAGGCATCTGATATACCCGGAATCCCAAACGTCTTTCCAGGTGATCCGAACATTATTATCCGATCATACACATCTGTGAACTCGATAGCACCGGAAAAAGTGTTTCCGTTGAGAATGATGTCGGCATGAATTTCATCACTCAACAGAATGGTGCCTGTTTTATTACATATCTCAACGATTTTTTGCATTTCTTCTCTGGACCATACCCGCCCAACAGGATTATGCGGACTGCATAAAAGAAGTATCTTATTTTTCTCATCCGATGCTTTCTTCTCCAGGTCTTCAAAATCAAATTTGTAACCTGATTCGTTTTCGATCAATGAATTTTTTACGACCTCACGTTTTGCATCAACTATTGTTGATTTGAATTCATGGTAAACAGGTGGTTGTATGATTATTCCATCGCCAATATTAGAGAATACATCAATTGCAGCTGCTATGCCAGTCATCACACCAGAGGTGAAAAGTAATTTGGGTACCTCCATCTTCAATCCATGTCGCATTTTAAACCACGCGCAGATACTATTTTTCAATGACTCAGTCTTGTATTGGTACGTATAGGAGCCTTTTTCAGTCATCTGTTTCAAAGCCTTGCTAATATTTGGTGGGCATGGAAAATCAGTTTCTGCCATCCAAAAAGAGAGTACTTCATTGCCATAAATGGCTTTTAGAGTATCAGAATTGTACTTGCTCTCCCCGGTATGGTCTATTTGAAGTGGTTGATCAAAGTTCATATTTACTTGATAAGTCTTGACAAATCTGCTTCTGCTGCAATGTATCCAAATGCCGGCCAATTATCACCTCCAACAATTTCATTAAACATACGTTTCGCCGAAGTCGTATCCCCGTTGTACAAATACCAATTGGCAACCCCATATCCTTGCGTTGCCAGTTTTAACGATTTATCATCGTCATCAACCACTTCCAACAGTTCTTTTATATTAAGTTTTCCTTTGTACATAAAAAGTCTTTTGAGGTAAGAATCATTTTCAATTACTTCCATTCCAGGAGTTATTTTCAGAAGCAATTCATTTGCTATTTCTTCATTTCCAATTCTCCTGTTAATCATGTAGAGCCAATCTGTAGCTGCTACAAGAATGTCGTTGTTATCTGATTGGTCATAACATACCTGAAATGCATTTTTTGCATTTATCATATCGTTTTGTAAATAATATGCCAACCCCAGGTGGTAGTAAATGTTCCATTGTGTTGTTGACAAAGGTTGATTTAATTTATTAGGCAATCCATCTGGTTCAATTTGCGGTTCGGTTCCTTCAGCTAATACTGTAGCCCGACTCAGATCGGCAATGGCCCTATCAAATTTCCGTATGCTAATGTAGCGATGGCCTCGATGCCTCAGAAGTTTGTATGATTCCGGATGCTTTTCCAAAGCGGTAGTAAAAACTTCAATTGCCTTTTGATAATGGCCCAGGTAGGCAAGTCTGCGTCCATACCAGATCAAGGCGATTTCACTATCAGGATTTGCCTTGGCTTCCATTCGGGTATCACTAAGTTTTCTTTTGAAATCTTTTTCCATTTCCGGCGTCAATTTTCTGGGATAAAGTGAATCACCCAATAATGATATTGCTTCCGGAACCAAATCTCCTTTTTTTCGGGATTCAGATTGACAAGAGAGGAGGGCACTACCCAAAATAGATACACACAGTATGTATGTGTTTACTTTCTTAAATTTTTGCATGATCGTACCAAAATAAGAAGATTAAAATATATTTCAATTCAGGAGTTATATTTTGGACAACAATTCTGGTTATTATCTAATAATATTTAATCATATCAATTATTATAAATTGTGGTTATATTGAAATCACCTAACCAATTTGATTATGACTCGTTGTATTTCAATCATTTTGCTCTTTATTGTTGCTTCTTCATTTGCCCAGGAATCTTCCGAAATTTTGGTTCAAGATATGCCCTGGCGAAACATTGGTCCTTCAAATATGATGGGCAGAATTGCAGCAATCGAGGCTCTGGATACGGACTACAGACATGTGCTGATTGCTTCAGCCTCCGGCGGAGTATTTCAATCTAAAAATGGAGGGATTACCTGGACACCAATTTTTGATAACTATGGGGTTGGATCAATTGGTTCCGTGGCAATGTTTCAGCCAAATCCTGAAATTATTTGGGTTGGTACAGGAGAATCAGCCAATCGTAATAGTTCAGGTTGGGGAAATGGCATCTATCGGTCTGACGATGGTGGCGCAAGTTTTAGAAACATGGGACTGGAAGACACACACAATATTGCTGAGATAGCCCTTCACCCAACTGATCCGGATATTGCCTATGCTGCTGCTGTGGGACATTTATGGGGATATTCAGGGTCAAGGGGATTATATAAAACGACCAACGGCGGTGGGCATTGGGAGAAATTAACAAATGGTTTGCCAGATGACGGGAAAACTGGTTGTACAGAAATAATTATGGATCCATCAAATCCTGATATTTTATTTGCAGGATTTTATCACAGATTGCGACAACCTGCGACTTTTCAAAGTGGAGGAGGACAAGGAGGACTATACAAATCAGTTGATGGTGGTCAAAGCTGGCGAAAAATAACCAACGGATTAGCTGATGGACCTAGCGGCATGATTGACATTTCTATACATTTAAATGATCCTGCTATCATGGTGATGGCGTACGAAGCAGATGAGAAACTCAACGGCACCGAGAACCAAATTACACAACCCGGATCCGGAGTGTATAGAAGTGACGACGGTGGTGAATCATGGAAATTTTTGATGAAACATGCAGTTCGGCCTTTTTACCACGGTCAGATAGAAATCGACCCGATTGACCCAAATAATATTTATGTGGTGTCCAGGGATTTTAGAATCTCCCGTGATGGTGGAAAAACATTTTCAAGTCGGCGACAACCAACCGGTGGCGGAGATGACCACGACATGTGGATTGCTCCTTACGATAGCAAAATAATGTACCTGGCTACAGATCAAGGGGCTAGATTGTCGGTAGATGGCGGTGGATCATGGCTATCATTTAATAACATGGCGATAGGCCAGTATTATGCCATAGGTGTTGATATGCGCGACCCGTATTGGATAGGTGGTGGTCTGCAGGACAATGGTTTATGGATGGCACCTTCAAATAGCAGAGAGCGTCGTGGAATTTTAACACGTAACAATTTTTGGATTGGAGAAGGGGACGGGTTCCATACCCAAATTGATCCTTTAGATTGGAGAACCACATATATTGTGAATCATGTTGGTTTTGCTGCCAGACTGAATATAGAAACTCGAGAACATTATTTTATAACACCTACACCTGAAACAGTGGTGAATATTGATGATTTTGTTGACATTGATTTCCCTCAAGGGCCTTTGAGATATACCATTTACCCTGGAGAACACTGGTTTTTTGGTGAACGACCTGGAAGGCCACTGTTACCTCCTCAATTCCGATTTAATTGGAGCAGCCCTTTAATAATATCACCCAATAATCCATCAACCATTTACTTTGGAGGGAATCATCTTTTCAAGTCCGCTGACAAAGGGGATTCCTGGCGGATAATAAGCCCTGATCTTACAACCAACGATCCTGAATTAAGGGATACAAGCGATGGTGGTGGATTGACCAATAGCAATACAGGTGGGGAGAATCATTTTACCATTATTACAATTTCTGAATCTCCACTGGATCCTGCTGTCATTTGGGTTGGAACAGATGACGGAAATGTTCAGGTGACCCGTGATGGGGGAGATACGTGGGAAAATGTGAAGCCCAATATTCCGGGTGTTCCTGGGAAAATATGGGTCAGCAGGGTAGAGGCAGGCCATCATGAGAGTGGTGTTGCTTATGTTACCTTCGATAATCACAGATATGATGATTTCAAAGCATATGCATACAAAACAGAAGATTTTGGGAAAACGTGGAAGGACATAGGGAAAAAGTTACCGGACTTCAGTTTATATGTAATCAAGGAAGATCAAATAAACCCTAACTTACTTTTTATTGGGTCTGAAAGTGCGGTCTATTTTTCAATTGATGCTGGGGATACATGGGCACCAATGATGGAGAAAATGCCCAATGTAGCAGTGCATGACCTTGTAATTCATCCTCGTGATGAAGATTTAATAGCTGGTACGCACGGGAGAAGTTTGTGGATATGCGATGACATCAGCGCATTGCGGCAATTTGATAAAAAAGTTGCTTCTAAACCCCTTCATGTGTTCTTGCCCAAGATGGCTACAAAATGGCAACGCGTAAATATTGGAAGAACCCAGCCAGCGTTCGAATTCAGAGGTAAAAACCCTCCTTTTGGTGCGCAGATTCATTATTATTTGAAAAAGGACGAGGAAGTGGAAGTAGTAATTTCTGATTTTGAAGGGGATCATAATGTAGCATTTAAGGAAGAAGGCTGGGCAGGCATTAATCGAATATCCTGGAATTTTAGCTTCGCTCCATCAAAAGGTGAGATTGATGCATTCAAAGACCGTATGAATGGTATAATTACCAATTTATCAAAGAGAGTTTCACGAGAAAATAGTGAAATACTTTCCGAATTGAAGAAAGATCTTAAAAGTTCAATTAAAGTAGGTGAATTGAACAATATCAGGAGGCAGCTCGTTTTTAATTTTAATGCTTATGCCGGAGGGGAGGACTTTTTTGGGACTAAATTATCTAATATCAGCGCGGAACCAGGGGAGTATCAGGTTACGATCAGTGCTGGAAATCATTCTGAAGTAGTAAAATTACAAATACGTAAAGATCCGCTGATTCAGGACTAACCATCCGTACTTTCGCCGCTCGGGATCGTGACTTGAATGGTGGTACCCTCCCCGTATTTACTTTGGACATCGATTGTTCCCCGAAGACGTGTGAGCGTTTCCATTACAATGTACAACCCAAGCCCAGAACCACTTTTACGATCGTCTGCTCGATAGAACATATCAAATATTTTGTCAACTTTATCTTCAGGAATACCGCACCCATTGTCCATTATCGTGATATCCGCTCTTTCAGAGTTTGCTCGTATGGTTACATGAACTTTTGGAGATTCATTTGCTACGGTACTGTATTTCAAAGCATTTGAGATCAGATTATTCAGAATAATATTAACCCGTTGCTTATCTGAACGAAAATCTCCTTTTTGATCTATATCTACAATCTTTTCAATTTGCTCCCATTGATTGATAAACTGAAACTGCTCAAAGGTATCGGTGAGTATTTTTTTGAAATCCAATTCCTCAAGATGCAGTTCGAGTCGAGCATTTCTGGAATAATCCAGTATTTCAGAAATGAACTCCTTTTGCCTGCTCAAACTTCTTTCCATCATCTCATGGTAGTGCTTTAACGTTTTCAAGTCCGATTCATCCCGAGATAGATCAATCAAACCAAGCATGGAAGCTAATGGTGCCTTTAAATCATGGGATACAGAATAAACGAAGTTATCCATCTCCTTATTTAATTTAACCAATTCATTATTCTGTTCTTTGATGTGTAAATTGTTTTGTTCCAATGCTGTTTTCTGGTTCTCTAAAATATCAGTTCTCTCCCTGACTTTTGACTCCAGTATTTTATTTGACGAATTAAGCTCTTGCAGTAAATACTCATTGTTTTTGAATGATTGTGCATACCTCTTCGAAAGCAAAATCGCCTGTGAAATGAGGAAAATAAATAACCCTACTGAAAATAAATGGGTAGTTTCAATTATTTCATCTGTATGCAATAGATCATTGATAAAAAAGATGACCATGATCACATATCCACCAAGAAACACCAAAGCATCCTTATTGCGGTCTTTATAGGCTTTCCACAAAATATATAACATGTAGAACGACACAACCATTACAATAAACTGCGATGCGAATAGAATATTTGTAAAAAAATTAGTGGGTGTTAAAAGGACAAGCAGCGACATTATAAACATGTATCCATACACACTTTTAACCTGGATTTCCCTGATGTAATCACCAAATAAAGTATAGAAAAATGCCAAAAAGGAGAGACCTCCAAGGTAGAAACTCAAATACTCCAATCGAATGAGTAATGACCAATCAATGTCCACAAAATAAGTCAGAGGAATATTATCCGTAACAAATAATCTGAGGGTAAGTAAAAGACAAAATATACTGAAGTACAAAGGTGATTTGTCTTTCTTAATTATATATAATACGAGATGATACAATCCTATCATGATAAAACATCCGGCAAGGAATAAATCAATCATAAGAGCAAAATGAAATTTTTTAAGCAGGTAATTTTCAGTGCCTATAGTAATCTTATCACGTATTCCTCCAACCCTGTGATGGAAATTTGAAACGTGCAGAACTAATTTAATCGTGTCTGAATTTTCAATACTGTTAATTGTGGGCTTGTATTTTGGAATTGTAGTATCCTTTAACTTGCCCGGTACTCCTGTAGAACTAATCAGTACACCATTGACATAGAGGTCAAAAGCCGTACTGATTGTAGTTGTTCGTATGGCAAGATTTGCCCCTTTATCAGTTAAAATTGTTATCGAATATGTCCCGAATCCGATAGCTCCAATACGGGTTTCATTGATCCTTAATTTATTCCATGCTGAGGGTACTTTTATGGTGTGGGTAGGTTCTTCATTTGAACCTGGATCTACTAGTTTATTCCAGTGGAAATTCCATTCACCTTTTAAATTTACTTCTGGAGATTTTTCCCAATTCCACCCTCGAAGATCCATCAAACCTTTTTCAACCACCGGATTTTGCGAATAAGATCGAGCAAGAAACAGCAATTGGAAGATTAGTACAAAAAATATCTTCCTTTGGATTTTCATTTTATTTCATGCCTGGCTGGTAAATTTTGTAGTTACTCTCAGCTTTTTTTGCATCAACTATTTTTTTTACGTCTTCAAGTAATTTTTTTGCATCGTAAACAATGCCATCTTTGATCGTATACTTTACCCCTCCAACTCTTATGACTTCATTTTCCTCGGTTAACTTAATGGCACCTGTTCCATAAAGTACCTTCAGATTTTTCAAAGGGTTTTCCTCAACAATAATCATGTCCGCAAGCTTCCCGATTTCAATCGTTCCTATCTGGTCATCCAGACCCAACGCCTGAGCACCGTATAAGGTTGCCGATCTGATGACTTCAATTGGATGGAATCCCGCTTCACGCAGAAGTTCCAATTCCCTGATGTATGCAAAACCATAAAGTTGGAAAATGAATCCGGAATCTGAACCGGCTGTGACTCGTCCTCCCCGGTTTTTGTATTCATTTACAAACTTCATCCAGATCTGGTAGTTCTTTTTCCAGTCAACTTCTTCTTCAGTACCCCAAAAATGCCAATAAGATCCGTGGCTGATCATACTGGGTTGGTAAAATTCCCATAATTGTGGAATTGTATATGTTTCATGCCACTCTGCCCTCCTGGCTCTCATCAAGTCTCGGTTAGCCTCATAAATATTAAATGTAGGATCCAATGTAAAATCAAGTTCCAAAAGCTCATCCAAAACTTCATTCCATTTTTTGGATCCAGGTTTTGCCGCTTGTTGCCAAAGTCTGCCAGCCTGGCTGAACCGATCTTGTTCATTGTTGTAGTTGTAATCAGCTGGATAGTCCTGAACAGTTTTATTATCAAACATGGCCTCAGGAAGACCATACCAATGCTCCATTGAGGTTAATCCTGCTCTCGCTGAATTAAGAACATTCCACCAGCCAACATTCAGCTGAGCATGATGGCAGGCGGAGCCTAGTCCCAGTCGTTTGTTTTCTTCCAATGCTGCTTGCATCACTTCCGGTGATGCTCCAAAAAATTTGATTCCGTCTGCTCCACGCGATGCATTGGCTCTGACCCAACTTCGTGCTTCTTCTGCGGTGGTAATCGGACCTTTTAATTTCTCAGATGGAGTTCCTTTTTTTGATTTGGAATCACTTCCGGTTGATGATACATTGGTTAGATCTTGGCCGAAGGAAGTATATGCCAAAATTCGAGGGGCTGTAATTTCATTTTTGCGACTTCTTTCTTTTTGGTCCAGAACCCAGCTCAGACCATTACCTGCAGAAGGGTCACGAACAGTGGTGATACCATGTGCCATCCATAACTTGAATACGTATTCAGCATCAGCTCCCTGTGCAGTTCCCCCGATGTGACCATGCATATCTACAAATCCCGGTAACAGATACATTCCTTCTGCCTCTAAAATCTTGTCTCCAGGCTGAACCTCAGGCCCGCGATCAGGATCTAAAGGCATTCCCGGGTTACCGGCCCTGCGTATCGATGTAATTCTGTTGCCTTCAACAATCACGTCCATAGGGCCCCGGGCCGGTGATCCGTTGCCATTGATAATGGTTACACCTCGAATAATCAGTTTACTAAAAGGACCTTCGCCTCGTACTCTGTCGGGTGCTTTTGAAACCTGGCCAAATGTTTCTGAAGTAAAAAATATTGATACAAGCAAAAAAAGGAAGATTCGGTTCAAAATACGCATGAAATATTAAAGGTAGGTTTAAAGCAATATAGGAATTATATTCAAAGATTCTTTGTCTGTTTATCAGGTAGCAATTCATCTAATGGAAATTTTTCCAAATCAAGATGTTTACAAATTGGGTACAACAGGAATAGAGATCAATAAGCCCTAGTCAAAAATTTATGAAAAATTTACAAAAAAAAGCTTTAATTGTAATTTATGCCATTTTAATAACAGCAATTTTCCATTCTTGTAAGAAAAATGATCCCGAACCTGTAGTTACAGTTTCAGCAAATGCAGGAACAGATCAAGAAGTTGAGATTGGAATTCTGGTAACATTGGATGGATCAAGTTCTTCATCCTCTGACGCTAGTGCTCTAACATTTTCATGGACACTTTCTTCAAAACCACCAGCCTCTACAGCATCTTTAAATGGAGGTTCAAATGTTTCAGCAACATTAACTCCTGATATAGCTGGTGTTTATATAATTGGTCTTTCTGTAACAAGCGGCACTGCTTCAGATACAGATCAGGTAACCGTTACGGCTACAGGTACCAATTCAACTCCGTTGATTACTATTACGGAAGATTCTATTAAGGGGAAAAAGAATGATGCTATTGAAATAATGGTAACCTCTTCAGATCCGGATGGAGATGCCTTGGAATACACTTGGGGGATACTGGAAACAACACCTGCCAATGGTTCTGGAACATTCACTACCGGCGATGATACAGGAGTAGAGTTTACACCCTCTGACCCAGGATTATTTGAAATTGCCGTCACTGTTTCAGATGGTAAAGGAGGCGAAGATGCGGATACAGTTTTATTATTTATCGGCAATGTATTAAGTACTAATATAACTACCTCAATGAACATGGAAAATTATTTCGAAGCAGAAGACTGCCCTGATTGGTATTTAATAAGTAATGTAGATTTTTCGGCAGATGTATCTGTTGGGGAAGGAGTTCTTTTGATAGCATCTGATAACGTTGGGATCTCTGTTGAAATAGGAGGATCATTAAATGCAGTTGGTACTGCTGTAAACTCAATAATTTTCACAGCCGAAATGGAAACCAAAGGTTTTTGGAAGGGGATTGAAATAGTGTCAAATACCATATCAAATGAGTTAGCATATTTCGAACTACATTATGGTGGAAGTTCAGGATTTGATGGAGCTAATCTAAAATCGAATGTAATGTTAGATGATGCTGGCAAGTTAAAGATTACCAATAGCACATTTACCAACAGCGGTGGATATGGACTGTACACAAGGGATCTGGAATCAACATTGGTTGACTTTGCAAATAATTCATTTAGTGACAATATGGCACCTGTAATGACAAGGATCAACCATTACCAATATTTTGATACTGAATCAGATTACACCGGCAATACAAATGATTATATTGATTCTTACTGGAGTAACAGTGAAACAACTCAGAATGTAACATGGAATGCGCTTAACGTACCCTATAGGTTGACGCCAAATGTGGAGGATATAGCTTCTGACATTACGATCTCACCAGGTACTCAATTTATAGGCCAGCCTGGCAGTGGAATTGATGTAATTCCCGGTGGTTCTATAAAAGCAGTTGGTAATGCTTCAAGTATGATTGTGTTTAAAGGTCAGGAGGATGTTCGCGGATACTGGAAGGGCTTGAATATCAGTTCAAATAATACAAGTAATGAATTAACATTTGTGAGCATTTCAAACGGAGGTGAAAGCGGATTTGATGGAGCGAATTTAAAAGCGAATATCATGGTTGAGGATGCAGGACGAATAATATTGACGAATATTACATCAACGAAAAGTGCCGGATGGGGGCTTTACACACGCGATCTTGAGTCCGTTTTGGTTGACTTTGCAGATAATACATTCAGTGACAATGTAGCGCCAATCATGACTCGATTTAATCATTTCCATTTTTTTGACGGTAATTCAGATTATACAGGAAATGATAACGACTATATTGATACTTACTGGTCAAACTCTGATCTGGAGGGGACAGTAGTTTGGAAAAAGCTGAATGTACCTTATCGGCTGACAGATAATATTGAAGACATAAGTGGAGATGTAACAATAAACGCCGGAACTAGCTTTATCGGTCAACAAAATGCTGGTCTTGAAATCCAGACAACAGGTTCATTAAATGCAGTGGGAACGAGCGGGAATGAAATTTCTTTTAAAGGTGAACAAAATGTTCAGGGATATTGGAGAGGCCTTCGTTTTTTAAGTAATAATGCGAGTAATGTTTTAGATTTCATTGAGATAGCCAATGGAGGAAGTGGTGGGTTTGATGGCGCAAATAGAAAAGCAAATATTGAGGTAGGTTCAACAGGGTTGCTGATAATTACAAACAGCAGTATTGCAGATAGTGGCGGGAATGGTATCAGGGTTCAGGCTGGCGGGTCGCTTACTCAGACAGGTAATGACTTTACAAATAATGTTGGAACGGATGTGCAAATTGACTAACTGATAGAAATTAAGTTAAACCCAGAATGTCCATTAGACTTTCTATTAACCTGAGTTCGACCTAAGGAATACTGTCAGCTTTAAG
>Ga0114950_10003928_pt1 | contig 11500 bp, 11 predicted proteins | sample N075metaG_FD_83503 | JGI IMG/M metagenome (GOLD analysis project Ga0114950, IMG submission 83503) | Deep subsurface microbial communities from Kermadec Trench to uncover new lineages of life (NeLLi) - N075 metaG | ecosystem: Environmental > Aquatic > Marine > Ocean trench > Sediment | place...
ATAACTGAAACCATCCATTTATATTTAATTTAAAGATTTATTGGTCAGTATTATTGGGAGGTTCTAACAACCCTGTTTTTTTAAGGAGTCTTGGCATTATGCATAATTTTTCTGTTAAATTTTTCACGCTCTTGGCAATTCTATTCGTATTTGGCATTACATCGGCCTCCGCGGACAATTCAGTGAAAATTACTGAGCCACCAAACGGTGCAGTCGTTTCGAGTCCTGTTAAAGTTTGCATGGAAACTCAAGGTGTTGAAGTTGAGCCGGCTAAAAATGGTGTCAATAAAGGCAAAGGCCATCACCATCTTTTAATCGATGTTGACCTTCCCAAGGACCTCAGCAAACCCATCGGAAAAGATGCTCAGCATGTCCACATGGGCGATGGCTCTACCTGCAAAGAGCTTAAGTTAGCCGCTGGCAAACACACCATCCGTGCGTTATTCGCAAATGGCGGGCATGTGCCTTACGACCCTGCGATCACGGCTGAAACCAACGTCACAGTAAAATAACTTCGGGATGCGTAACAAATTGAATGCTGTCCCATTTGGGACAGCATTTTTTTTGCCCGCAAATTACCCTGCCTTACCCCAATCGCAAAAACCTCCAGGCAATACCTTTTAACACTGGATAAGTCCCTGTTTTCTAGGGCAAAATTTACCCATCTCGCAATGAACGACCCCGCCGCAAGCGGACAGGGTATCCAACAAAGTTTTCATTTAAATGCCGTGGCCAGCGTGGCGCTGGACCCGAATGGCAAATACTTTCTTTGCCAGCTAACGTTATCTCGACCAAACGAGTTTTTGCCTGTTGCCCCTACGGCTAGTAGCCACGGGGTATAAAACCCACTTGTGGGAATCGAAATGGGTTGTAATCATCCCGTTTAACTTATAAAATATTTTCAACCCAAAAGGTTTATCACTTAAATGTATGACCCGGTTTTTGGAGCCCAAGCTTGCAATCAAATGGTCCTAAAGAACGCCCATTTATGAACAAAATAATTTCAAAGATAGCATTTCTTTTATTGACAGGTTTCCTACTTGTTGCCTGTTTTTCTTCTCAGGTATTTGCACACGAAGTCAACAAAAGCGCAATTGTCCTCCTGGTCTGCAAAAGTAAATCGGGAACAACGATTTCTACTGGGACCGGCTTTGTCGTCAAACCGAATGGAACGCTGATAACCAATTACCATGTCCTTGTGGATTCTGCTTCGGTGAACGCAATTTTCTCGAATGGTAACATTGTGCCTGTTGAGAAAATTTTGAAAGTGGACCGCATCAAGGATTTTGCGGTATTAAAACTGAAAGAAGGATTTTACTCCACCCTGGAAATCGGCGATTCCCGCAATGTCCGGGCCTACGATTATTCCAGCGCATTGGGGTATTTGACTCAAAACGTCAGGGAAGAAGGCAACCGGGCAAAAGGCAAGATCCTGCAAACCTACGGTTTTGTTTTAGGAGTCCACCCACAGGCGTTCCCGGATTTTGCCTATCTTTACACGACCACGCCTTTTGGACCGGGCTTCAGCGGCGGACCGGTTGTGGATAAAAACAATAAAGTGGTGGGAATCGCAACCATTGAGGGAAGGGCGATCAACCTCGCATTGCCCATTCATGAGGTCCAACCCTTTCTCGATGAAACAAAGGCGATGACCTTTGAACAGCTTTTACAGGAAGACCGTCAATCCAGCGAAGCTATGTATTACCGAGGCAATTTCGCCCTTTACGCCCAGGGCGATCTCGACAAGGCCGACGCTTTTTTCCAAAATGTATTGAAGGATGATCCCAACTATGTGCTTGCCCTTTACGACATGGCGGTGGTCAACCGGGATAAAGGTTCGATTGAGCAGGCTGTTTCCGACTATGAAAAAGTTGTCGCCATCAACCCGGATTTTCCGGAAGCGCTGTCAAATCTGGGGGGATATTATTTTCGATCGGGAAAATTGAAACAGGCCGTGGCCATGTTCCAAAATGCAGTACGGGTATATCCCAATTTCATCCAGGCCCTGTCCAACCTGGGAGCCGCTCTCAATAAACTGGACCGGTCCAGTGAGGCGATACCCCACCTGAAAAAAACCATCTCTCTAGATCCTCAATTTGCCATTGCCTATTATAATCTGGGCAATTCATATTTCTCCATGAACCAACTGGACCATGCGCACACAGCCTATAACCAAGCCGTCACCCTGGGAGTGGACTTTCTTTCCCTGCACTGGAAACTATACGAAACCACCCATCGTTTGGGTAATTACCGGGAAGCCAGAAAACAATTAAACATTATCCTGCGGATGGACCCGGAAAACGGAAAAGCTAAACAGGAATTTGCCAAACTCCCCCCCACCTCTGCAAAATAATTCAGCCCCAAGCCTGAGGGCTGACCAGCGTGACCCTGGCTCCTCCGCGGAGGGCGAGTTTGCTCACGCCGCCAGCGTGACGCTGGACCCAATGTTGACGTGCGATAGGCTTATGGCTGACTGAATCTTCCATCGTGCAGAGTATTTTAAGGGCTCGTGAGCATAGCGAACGTCAGCCCTCCTGCGTAGCCCACTTTTCCTCCCCGTGTAACGGGGCCAGCGTGACGCTGGACCCAATATTAACGTGCTATGGGTTTATAGCTTTTCGGGGCTCGTGAGCATAGCGAGCGGAGCCTTAAACTTATCCTCCCGCGTAGCGGGGCTATATTTTTCCTAAAATTTCCGCCATTACCCTGATGACGGAAAACATGCTTTCCGGGGAACATTTATCCAGAGTGTCCGTCAGTTTATGCCAGTGCGGGTAATCGAAATCGATCAGCACCACGGAGGGGATTCCCAGTCCAATAAAAGGATAATGATCGTCAAAAATTGTGTGTTTGCTTTGACTATGAAACTGAGCCACCTTTATTTTTTCCGCCGTTCCATAAATAAGTTCGACCAGCCAGGAGGCGCTTTTCATGGAATGCGTTTCCTTATAAATTTCCAGGTTCCTGTCTCCCACCATGTCGATGATAATGACGCAATAAGGCCACATATCCACACCCGTTTGCCGCAATTGATTGGCATAGTAGGTCGATCCCAGTAAATTTTCCCCCGACCCCTTGGCTCCATGGTCTTCGCCATCGAAGAAAACCAACTCCACCGGCCTGCGGTCCCTGTTATTTTTCAGATACCGGGCCAATGTCAGAACCACAGCCGTTCCCGAGCCCCCATCGTTGGCCCCCAAAATGGGGCGCAATCTCAAGGCTGGATTGGATTCTTCATCCGCATAGGGCCGGGTATCGAAGTGCGCTCCGATCAAAATAGCGGGGCCTTTGCGGGTCCCGTTGAATTTCAAACGGATGTTGGACATTTGCAAAGTTTTCCCGTTGCCTTTGTGAACAGGGAACGTTTGCACGTCCAACCCATCCGCATACTCCTCCCCCACCTTCCTGATAAGGTCGATCGTCCTGAAATATCCGGGACTGCCAAAATTTCTCGGACCAAAACCCGTGAGTGTTTTGAGATAATTCCAGGCGCTTTGGGAATAGGATTGTAATTCCTCAGATCCGACGGTCTTTGGGCCCATGCCCAAAAAACCAAGCAACATTCCGGTTAACAAAGCGATGCGCCAAGCTTTTCTCATAAATTACGTCCTGTGCAGGGGTGAAAATCAGGATTTGATCTGTTTGGCAGGCGGATGGCCTTCTTTTCGACCGCGAATTTCCGCAAAATAATCATTCAGAATTTTACTGTGATCAAAAGCCAGGTTAGTGGGCAGGGAATCCTGTGAAGAAAAAATACCCACTGCCCGCGCATCCGAAGCCGCCTTTGGGGCGCCGTCAGCCTTGGCCACGAAAACCGTAGAAATGGTGTGTTGACGCGAATCCCGTCCGGGGTCGGAATATGTGTGGAATTGACCGATCAACTCGATGTCCAGAGAAGTCTCTTCCTTCGCTTCACGCACCGCCGCCGTCTCCAGAGACTCCCCATAATCCACATAACCGCCCGGCAAAGCCCACCCGTAAGGGGGATTCGCCCTCTCGATCAATACGATGGCGCCATTTTCCAACTCAATGATGATATCGACGGTCGGAATGGGATTTCTGGGGTGAGTCATACCCTCATCCTATGGTAGTAGCGCAGGCTTTTTAGTCTGGGCAAAGTTACAAGCTCATATTACCTCATCCAATGGCCCTGAAGCTACATCCTTCATAAAAACCTTTTAAAATCAATAAGATGCCCAATCCGGGACAATCCAGCCAATACTTGACAAAACCCTGATTTTTTGATACTTTAAGCAATATTCCATAAATGAATTTTTCTAAATTATTGCAAAAGGGGACCTCAAGTTTCCCCCAAAATGGCCGATAAATTTGGTATGCAAGGAGTCAATCATTCCCAGTGAAGAGGCGATTGATATCCTTTTGGAGATAAAAATCACCAAAACGATTGAAAACAGGGTTTTAGTACAGGCAGGTGAGGAGTCAAGCGATGGAAATTCCTGAAATAAAAAACAAAATCATTCAAAACAAGATCAAGGTTGGGAACAATCCCCCGCCAGCCAAAGGGGATAGTAGCACCTCCTCAGCCAGTTCCACACAAGGTTCGGACAAGACAGCCCTGTCATCCGAAGCCATTGCGCTTGAAAAAGCCATCAATGCGGTAAAAGCGAGTCCTGAAACGGTCCAGACGGAAAAAGTGGCACGCCTCAAGGCCGAAATCGCCGATGGCTCCTACAAAGTAGACCCACTCGAAGTGGCCGGGAGCGTTTTAAAAGACATCATCACCCAAGTCTAATTTTTAGACAATCACCCCTCAAATTTCGCCATCCCCGGCACTCGCCAACTAACACCCCGGAGTAACAACCTCCAAATACATCTAATAGAACACATACGCATTTCCCGCATTGCGGCGAGGATTATTTCTTCAGCGATATCCAACATCGCCGTTGGAAGATTTTTATTCCGGTTGGGCCCAAATGGCGGGGGTTGGGTGGGAGGAAATATATTGGTTGAGTTTGTCCAGCAGTTGATCGACATCCATATCGTGCATGAGGGCGCCGTTTTCGAGAGTGTCGAAATTCACCGCAAAACACTGACTGCAACTCATGTTCATATCCGCGAAAAATTTCACCGACTCGGGACAGGCGCTGATTATTTCGCTGATTTTCGTGTCTTTTTTTATGATCATAGCCCGCTGGACCAATTGACTTGCCCCATTTGATAAGGTATGTTAGCATCTAAATTTTTTCAAAACAACGTTTTTTGCAAGGAGTGTTTGACGATGTCCAAGCGGTGTGATGTGTGCGACAAAGGGGTGATGTATGGCAACAATGTGAGCCATGCCAAAAATAGAACCCGTCGCCGATGGGAACCTAATCTGAAAAAATTACGCGTTGTTTACGAAGGCGCTATCCGCACGATGAAAGTCTGCACTCGCTGTTTGAAGGCGGGGAAAGTCGCGAAGGCCAGCTAGTCTAATTGACCCGCAGTTCCAAGTCTCGCTGAGCGGTTTTGCCCCCTCCCCCATTTCCCGCCTGGTCTCTGTTTTGGCCCTTCTTTTTATACTCCTTGACCCTTTCCACAAGAATGACGCCCTCCACCTTCCGGACTTTATCCAGGGTCTTGTTGAGTTGCGCCAGATTCTCAATTTCTATCGAGAGATCGAAGAAAGCCCTTTTGTTGGGTCCCTGCTGTACATTCGCCTTGATGATGTTAATTTCACATTCGGCAAGGACACTGCTGATGCTGGCCAACAAACCCGGCCTGTCTTCGGTAACAATGGAGATTTTCGTCGGGTAAATGGTTTTCTGACCTGCATCCCATTCGACTTCCACCAGCCGTTCGGATTCATCACCCAGTTCCTGGATGCCGGGGCAGTCGATATGGTGGACCGTCACCCCCCGGCCACGGGTGATGTAACCAAAAATGGGATCTCCAGGGAGCGGATTGCAACATTTGCCGACGCGCAGGAGAATGTCATCGTTAAAACATTTGACCTTGATCGCGTTTTCCCTGGTCTTTTTCGGCGCTTTATCTTTTAGCTTAATGTGAGTCGATTTATCCTTCCTCTGCTTTTCTTTCGGAAGAAGTTTGTGGACAAAGGAGTAGACGGATACTTTTCCGATTCCAATTCCCATCACCAAGCTGTCCAGCGAATTGTAACCACAGGCGTGGATGGCTTCCTCCAGGACTTTTCCGTTCAGCAACGTCTGCGGTGAACAATCATTATCGCGTATTTCCTTTTCCAGCAGTTCGCGTCCCAAGCCAAGGCTTTGTTCCTGTTCCTGGCTGTGGATGTAATGAGAAATCCGGCTCCTGGCTTTAGATGTTTTGACAAATGACAACCAGTCGCGGTTGGGGAATTTATTTTTTGAAGTTATGATCTCGACCCGGTTGCCGTTGCGCAGTTTGAATCGCAAGGGCACGATTTTGCCATCCACCTTGGCCGTCAGGCATTGATTGCCAATGTCCGTGTGAACGGCATAGGCGAAATCCACAGGCGTCGCTCCATGCGGAAGGGCATACACATCGCCATCAGGAGAAAAAACGTACACTTCCTGGGAAAACAGGTTGACCTTGAATGCGTTCAGAAATTCCTTGGGATTTTTCAGGTCTTGTTGATGTTCCAGCAAGTGTCGAACCCACTGCAACTGGTCGTCGTTTTTATTCTTTTTCCCCTCGGCATTTTCCTTGTATTGCCAGTGAGCGGCGATCCCCTCTTCACAAACCCGGTGCATCTCATGGGTGCGTATCTGGACTTCCACGCGCCCTCCTTTGGGTCCGATGACCGTGGTGTGAAGCGATTTGTACATATTGGGCTTGGGCATGGCGATATAATCCTTGAACCTGCCGGGAATGGGTTTCCATAACGAATGGATCAGCCCCAAAACCGCATAACAGTCCTTGACGGAGTCGGTCAGCACCCGAACGCCAATCAGGTCATACACATCTTCAAAATCGATGTTCTGTGTCACCATTTTCTGGTAGATGCTGTAGATATGCTTGGATCGCCCGGCGACGTTTCCAGCCAGCCCGGACTCATTAAGTTCCTTATTTATGATGTCGCACACATTCTCGACGTAATGGGTTCTCTGGTCCTTCTCCTTCGCCACTTTTTCCACAATTACCGAATACTCATTGGGATAGAGGTATTTGAACGCTCCATTTTCCAATTCCGACCTCAGCCAGCCTATTCCCAGCCGATTGGCCAGGGGAGCAAAAATATCCATGGTTTCGCGGGCAATTCTGCGTTGCCGTTCTTCGGAAAGGGAACCAAGGGTTTGGAGGTTGTGGGCGCGGTCGGCGAGTTTGATCAAAATGACCCGAATGTCCCGGGCCATCGCAAGGATCATCTTGCGGTAGTTTTCCGCCTGGTTTTCCTCGCGGCTGGAAAATTCCATCTTGCTGATTTTCGTTACGCCGTCCACCAGCTGATAGATTTCGTCGCCGAACAGGTCTTTGATTTCTTCGTGAGTGGAGAGGGTATCCTCAATGGTATCGTGCAAAAGCCCGGCGGCAACCGTCTGCTCATCCATTTTCAAACGCGTCAGGTTGTAGGCGACTTCGATGGGATGGGAAATATAGGCTTCTCCCGATTTACGGCTTTGGCCTCTATGGGCTTTCGCTGAGTAAAGGTATGCGTCCAGAATGACATCCACATCCGCTTCGGGATGATATTCTAAAACCGCATCGGTAAGATCCTGTATTCGCAACATACCAGTAAATTTTCGGCGCTCGTGAACAGCCACAAAATTATTAAAATGGTAAAAAATAAAACCTGCGAAATCCTATAATGAACGACCCTGTTGCAAGCAGACGAAGTGTCCGGCAAGGATCTTCATTTAAAAGCCGTAGCAAGCTATGAGGAATAATAACCCACTGGTGGGATTTAAAAGGGATAGCTCACCGCATTATAAGAATACTTTGCTTTTGCCATTCCTGTCAATATTCTTTCCTTGGTTTCCCCTGTTAATCTGATTATGATGATGATTTTGCGTCGAAGGGAGCAAATTTCTCCCTGTCTAAAGAAAGAAATTTTGTCACCGAATCCATCTGGAGCTATGTACTGTAACGCCGTGACTTTAGGTTCTATTTCCGCGCAATGAACGACCCTGCCGCAAGCGGCCAGCCAGCGTAGCGCTGGACCAAATACTAACGTACGATGGGTTTATGGCTGACATCTCTCTCCGTACGGAATTTCCTCCCCTGTAAGGGGCGCCGTAGCGGGCGTGACGCTGGCTCCTCCGCGGAGGGCGAGTTTACTCACGCCGTGTAGCGTTTTTTCGGGGCTCGTGAGCACAGCGAACGCTAGCCCCCCACTTTTCCTCCCCTGTAAGGGGCACTGGTGGGAATGAAGGTTAACCCGCAAAAACAATATTCACTGGACGATTCGCTCCAGTATATCAAGGGAGTCGGCCCTAAAAGAGCCCTCCTGCTGGAAAAACTGGGTCTGATGTGTATCGAAGATTGCCTGTTCTTCCTCCCCTTCCGCTACGAAGACCGGACTCTGGTGAAAAAAATTGCCGATCTTACTCCCGGCGAAAGGGTCACCTTTACCGGGGAAATAATGCTTGCGGAAACACAACGCATTGGCAGAAGGAGAAAGATCCTTGAGATGCACATTCAAGACGAGACCGGAACGACCTCTGCCAAGTGGTTTCGCTTTCGTGAACCTTACATGGCAGAGAAGTTTCCCGTAGGATCCAGGGTCATCCTTTCGGGCAAACCGGAAATCAACCGCTATCTGGGGTCGGGACTTGAAATCATTCATCCCGACATGGAAGTTATATCCGTCAAGGAAAACGAAACTCCTGAAATAGGGAAACTCATTCCGGTATACCACAGCACGGAAGGTCTGCATGTTAAGACCCTGCGGACGATCCTCAAAAGAGTGGTCGAGACGCATGCGTTTTTAGTGAACGAAATACTGCCGGATGAAATAATCCGCCGCCACAAATTTCCCTCCCGAAGTGAGGCGCTTCACCAGGTTCACCTGCCGGCAAACGATATCTCCGCAAAGGATCTTGACCATTTTCGCACTCCGGCCCAAAGGCGGCTGATCTTTGAAGAATTTTTCCTCATCCAGGTGGGCCTTGCCTTCAAAAGACAACGCATCCAGAAAACCGTTCGTAGCGGCAGGGCGTTTAAAACCCGGGGTCCCCTGATCGGAAAATTCATGAAACTCCTGAAGTTTGAACTCACCCAGGCGCAAAAAAGAATTCTGGGAGAAATTATGGACGACCTGGAACAGGACAAACCCATGAACCGCCTGGTACAGGGCGACGTCGGAAGTGGAAAAACCGTGGCCGCGGTGATCTGTCTTTTGACGGCGGTTGAAAACAAAAGCCAATGCGCCTTCATGGTCCCTACGGAAATTTTGGCCGAGCAACATTTTCTCAATATCCGGCCTTATTGCCAACAATTGGGGGTTTCCATTGAGCTGGTGACCAGCGCCCTGCCCGCCAAGGAAAAAAAAATCATTCAGCAAAAGATACAGGAAGGAAACATCCAGATGGTCATCGGTACTCACGCCCTGATCCAGAAAACCATCCAGTTCAAAAACCTGGGGCTGGCGATTATCGACGAACAACACCGGTTCGGAGTCCTGCAACGGGAGGCGATCGGCAAAAAAGGCGGCCATCCGCATATCCTCGTCATGACGGCAACCCCCATTCCCCGGTCACTGGCTCTCACCTTGTACGGAGAAATGGATGTCTCTTTTCTCGACGAGTTTCCCCCAGGGAGACAACCCATTGCCACCCAACTCTTTTTTGAGCCAAAACGGGATCAGGCTTACGCCATTTTGCGCGAGGAAACGGACAAGGGAAGGCAGGCTTTTGTCGTTTGCCCCTTGATCGAAGAGTCCGAAGTTTTAGACCTTAAGACCGCGATCGAGGTGCAGGAAACCCTGCAAAACCAAATGTTCCCTGATTTGACCATTCGCCTTCTGCACGGAAAAATGAAAAAGGAAGAACGCCAGCGGATCATGGCTGATTTTCTTGCGGGAAAAATTAACGTCCTGGTGGCCACCACCGTCATCGAAGTGGGAATTGACGTATCCAACGCTACGTTGATGATTATCGAACACGCCGAACGATTCGGCCTTTCCCAGCTACACCAGCTTCGCGGTCGCGTGGGACGGGGCGAGCATGCCTCCCAGTGCCTGTTGATAGCCTACCCCCCTCTTTCCGAGGAGGGGAAAGCGCGTTTAGAAGCCATTCAAAAATCCAATGACGGTTTTGTGATCGCGGAGGAAGACCTCAAAATACGCGGTCCGGGAGATTTCATGGGAACCCGCCAGTCCGGAATGCCGATCCTCCGGGTGGCCAATCTGATTCGCGATATAAAAATTCTCGAAGCGGCGAGAAAAGAAGCCTTTAAACTACTCGACCACGATCCCAAATTGGAAAACCCCCGGCACCTCAACCTGAAGCAAACCATGCAGAAATATCTGGGCGACAAACTGAACTTGTTAAATATCATCTGACCACCAGCGTACCGCTAGCCAGCCTAGAGGCTGGCCAGCGTACCGCTGGAGGAGATATTAAGGTACTATGGTTATATAGCTGACGGAATCCTGTTTCGTGCTACGTTCTTCCTCGGGTTGTTTTCTCCAGGGCTCGTGAGCGTCGTGAGCGGAGCCTAGAGTTTCCTCCCGCGTAGCGGGTTCCCCCTGGCTGGAGCTAGCGATGCGTGCCACTTTAGGCGATAAAATTCTGATCGTATTTATTGTTCTCATCAATGCGTTACTGTTCGCAAAAATGGGGACCGGGACGGCAGGGGATTGGGTGGTGATCGAGGTGAACCAGCAGGAGGTTTCCCGTCACCGCCTATCTGAAAACCGTGTGATCCCGGTAAAAGGAAAACTGGGAATCACGCAAGTGGAAATCAAAAATGGAAAGGCCCGCATTCGCCATTCTCCCTGCAGGAATAAAATATGTATCAAAGCAGGTGACATCCAATACGCAGACCGCTTGATCGCCTGCATTCCCAACCGCATCGTCGTGCGGGTGATCGGTGAAAAACAACGGGGAGTGGACGCAATTGTTGGATAAAAAAAATATTTTAACAACGTTTTATTGGACGGCGTTCTGGGCGCTTTGGTCCGCAATTGTTTGGCCCGGAATTTCCCTTGCCCTTGAGGGGCCTAATCACCACGAAATAACCGTGAATCTGGACCCCGCCCGGAAATCGGCTCAAATCAGGGACATTCTGACCCTCCATTTGAGAGAGGAAAATGATTTCGTCCTTAACCTTTACTTGCACGGCAATTTCTGGCTGGGCGATGTCAAAATTCCCGATAACACGGATTTCATCATTGAAACCACCCGCGCCCTGAATAGCGAGGGAGATATCCCGCTTACCCAAATCGCCATCCGCAAAATCACCGATCTTTCCTGGCCGGAGTTTTTAACCATAGAATTCGATTATGGAGGCAAGGTTTTCGATCCGCAAAACCCGGACATCTCCACTGCCTCTGATGAGGGAATCTTCCTCTCCGGAGCGAGCTATTTCTATCCGCAAACTCAGGCCAAAAATGGTC
>Ga0114950_10003931_pt1 | contig 11498 bp, 11 predicted proteins | sample N075metaG_FD_83503 | JGI IMG/M metagenome (GOLD analysis project Ga0114950, IMG submission 83503) | Deep subsurface microbial communities from Kermadec Trench to uncover new lineages of life (NeLLi) - N075 metaG | ecosystem: Environmental > Aquatic > Marine > Ocean trench > Sediment | place...
GAGACCGCAGCGAGCGGCGATGCATGGTCGTCAAGGCGTGGGCAGTCGATCCTGACCCGTGCTCCTAGTTCTCGGTCACACTACGTGTCGCATCCCCCGAGAACTGCAAGACCTTCAGAACCTGCTGACCAGGAACCAGAACCTTCTTGCGCTGCTACACCAAGTCTTGCTCGCGAATTCCGAAGCTGGGGTGGCGGAGGCGACAGAGAGCTAGCTTTTCGAGTTGGCGGATTCGCTCACGAGTAAGGTCAAACTCCTCACCGATCTCCTCAAGCGTGCGTGGGATGCCGTCGTAGAAACCGTATCGCAAGGCAAGGATGCGCCCTTCGCGCATTGGCAAACGCTCAATTGACTTGCGGAGTGAATTCGCAACATCGAGTTCCTCTGTCACCTTGACAGGATCGGCGGCGTCCTCGTCCTCAATGAAGTCTCCAAGCTGCGCGCCGTCCTCGCCAATCGGTTGTTCCAATGACACAGTGTCCGCGACAGCCAGCGCAAGCTCAACCTTGGAAACCTCGACCCCCGCTTCCTCAGCGATCTCGTCTGGTTTGGGGTCCCTGCCGAGTTCGGCCTTGAGGGATGCCTGCGCGGCACGAACCGCCGCAAGTGTGTCATGGAGATGGACGGGGATTCGTACCGTGCGCGACTTGTCCGCAATCGCCCTCGTAATTGCCTGCCGGATCCACCAGGTCGCGTACGTCGAAAACTTGAAACCCTTGCGCCAGTCAAACTTTTCCACGGCACGAATCAAACCAAGGTTGCCCTCCTGGATGAGGTCAAGGAAATCGATGCCGGATGTGTTCGCATACCTCCGTGCATTCGCGACGACCAGGCGAAGGTTGGCTGTGAGGAACGCATCCTTGGCTTCTGCGCCACGGCGAACCTGACGCTTCAACAGAATCTGTTCGCTCTTCGTCTTGAAGTTCGCGGTACGAAGACGTTCCTCGGCAGCTTGGCCTGCCTCAATCTTCTGGGCGTAGTCGACCTCGTTCTCGGCCGTCAGCAACTCGAACTCACCTATCGATGTGAGGTACTGGCTTACGAGATCTGTGGTGAGTCTGCCGCGATCATCGGTGAGCTTGGAACGTTCACGGCTCTTTGCCGACCTGGATAAGGTGTCACGGACCATGCGTTCCTTGGCCTCTTCACGCTCCCGAACGGCCTTGTTGACAATGGACTGGCGAGGCTTCGAATTTGCCGTCATAGGTCTTCCTCCAACCAATCAGCGGTCACAGTCACAGGCAGACACCGTTCGGTCTCCTGAAGGTCCGCGTCCACCTGTCCGGGGCATGCACCTCAATATCACACAGCCACCGTCATTTGTGAACCAGTTTCTTCACAATGACAAGGTAAGGGCTTTGAGTATCTACCCGCATGCCAACGATTCTCGTTAGAACCTGAACCGGTTTGCTACCTGCCGAAAGGCAGAAAAGGCACGTAGTCGAGAAAGGATGTCACCCGTTTCACTGCGTCGGGTGCGTCAGACTCACATGCTTCGAGAGCGGGACGAACCGACTCGAAGTCGAATCCCTCCTCGAGCAGAGAGCCGTCAATCGTTATCCGAATGCCTCCGTCGCGCAAGGACTCAACGAGTGGCACATTGACTCCTTCGGAACGTAGACAAGAAGTCCACCGCTCCAACTGGCCGACCACAGAATCGTCAGCAGCGCGCTGTGCGGTGTATGCGAATCCGACAGCCACGACGATGGCGAGCGCCGCCACGACGCCGACCAGGACTGCGGGAACAACCCAGTCGCGTTCGGTCGATACGTTGTCGTCGGGCATGTCTCTCCTCTGATGAGCCAATACTCGCATGCAACGCGGTATATCACCCTCTTATTGCGGCGGTAGCATCCAACAACGCCGGATGTTCAGACCTTCGCGATCGTCGCCCTCGCGTCACTTGTATTGGTTGTCATGCCAGGTCCCGCAGTAATCTACAAACTCACGCGCATGGTCAGCCAGGGCCGAGCTGCCGGTCTGGCATCTGCCCTCGGCGTGAACCTCGGGTCCGTCTTCCATGTGGTCGCGGCAGTGGCAGGCCTCAGCCTGGTTCTCGCCAGCTCAGCCGCCGCGTACACAACACTGCAATGGCTCGGAGTTATCTACCTCGCGTGGATCGGCTACCGCACGATCAGGACGGACGACAGTGTGTTCACAACGCCCCAGATAGAGCCGAGGTCACTCAGGCGAATCTTCTTCCAAGGCATGCTCGTCAACATCCTCAACCCGAAAGTCGCAATCTTCTTTCTTGCGTTCCTGCCCCAGTTCGTTGACCAGTCATCACTGAGACCAGCCCTACAGACCTTTCTGCTCGGAATGACACTCGTGACAATCGGGCTCATCTCGGACTCGGTCTACGCCGTCGCAGGGGGAAGACTCTCTCAGGTATTCGAGAGACGCCAAGGCGCTGCCCGTACAACCCGTATCACAGCCGGGTCGGCGTATCTCACGCTTGCAGCCTTCGCCGCTGTCGGAACCATTGACCGCTAAACGCACGACGCGATGTGCTCTCTCTATATAGGGTTCAGCCTTACCCTGCCGGCATGACTGACACCTCCTCAGAACTCCCCGTTTGCATCCACTGTGGCACCAGCCGCCCGGCGGACGAAACACTGTGTCCAAATTGCCAAAAGCCGTGGATCGACATCACCATCGGAACCGCACCCGCAGTTGGCGCAAGTGCTCAGGTCTCTGAGGTGGTTCCACCACCAGCCCCAATGCCGCCACCGCCTGGCGCCCTCTCTGCGGACGACACGGGTGAATTCGGATTCGACGACTGGACACTTCCGCCGGAACCGATGCAGAACAAGTCCAAATGGCTGATCCCCATTGCTCTGCTCGTTGCAGCAACGGCGCTGTGGGGTGTTGTGTTCCTCAGGAGTGATTCGACACCATCAACGACGGTTGCTGCCCTTGACACAACGACACCAACAGTCCTGACCACCACAACCATTTCTGATGTTGTTGTCACGACGGCGCCATCGACAACAACCACGCCAACCACACTGCCTCTTCCAGCGTTTCCGAAGGCAAGCGACTGGGACGCAGCGGGCGACCCCGTAGCAACCGCAGACCTCACCCTCACCTCATCTGGTATTGGCCCCATCTCTCTCGGTTCGAGCCTTGCACAGAGCGCCGGTTCCCTCGCGGCAAGCCTCGGACCGGCTCAGGAGGCCGGGCTTGAGTCGAGCACCTGCGCAGGGACAGAGCGGTACTGGCTCGGCTGGGGATCATTGACCGTCTACTTCGACGGTTTCGCCGATGACGCCACGTTCGTCGCGTACCGTGTAGAGGATGTCGGTCGAGATGGCTCCGGTCCAGAATTTGAGACGCTTAGTGGTTTGAAGGTTGGCGACAGCGTCGAAACACTCCAGGCGACGTATACGTTTTACACGGTGACGTTCGAGCTTCTCAGCGGCGAGGACATATTCCGGCTCCTGGAGAACTCTGAGGTCCTGCTGTGGGGGCCTGTTACCAGTACAGAATCCTCCGGTACAGTCCAGGGCATCTATTCTCCGGACTCCTGTCCTTCATCCACCTGACAGGGAACCGACCTATGATGCGAGTGCAACGTGTGCAGCCAAGGGGGTGCCGTGAATAACACACCACACGAACAATCGAACCCTCCCCTCCATAGACGCGTCTTTTCGCTCGCCAACATTCTGTCGGGCGGGGCAGCGATCGTCGCGTTCCTCATCGGCGCAACCGTGTGGCCTTCGAACCGTGGAATCGTCCTGTCCGCCGTCGTTGCCGGGGTGGTTGCAGGACTCGTGTGGTGGATCGCGATGCGCCTTGTCTCCGGGCCAAGTCTCGAATCATCACTTGAAGACCTCACCCTGCTCGGCTCGATTCCGATGGATGGATCGGGCCCCGCTGCGGCAATCGCTGATACCGACGCCCTCGACCGCTACACAGGGCTGCTCAGAGAGATCGAGGGCAGGACAACCGGAAGAGTCCTCCTGGTTGTCTCACCCAGTTCCGGTCAAGGAGCATCGACCGTTGCACTCAACATGGCAATCGCTGCTACAAACGCTGGCAGGCGATCGATGCTCATCGATGCTGACTCCACATCGAGCGGCCTCAGCCAATACCTGTCGACTGGGTCATCGCCAGGACTCTCAGACATCGCGAACGGAACATCAACGCTGTCCCAAGCGGCGCGGATGTGGATGGTAAGCGATGACGCTCAATTTCCAATGTTGCCCTCGGGGGACGGACTGCACAGCGCCAATGACCTTGGCGGCACTCTCGTCGCAGAGGCGATCGAGACCGTTGCGGAGAGAGCTGACCTCGTCCTCATTGATGTGGCACCTGTTGAACTGTCCACGGCAACCACCCTACTGGGCACCCACGCAGACGGGTCAATCCTCGTCATCTCAGATTCGGCCGACCCCGAGGCGGTTGCGGCAACGGTCCTTGAACTTGAGGCATGCGGCGCCCCTGTTCTCGGGTATGTGAGGAACCGATCAGACGGCGCCCATCGGCTCGCTCCCGTGTGGTGGCGTCGCTCACTTGTCCATGCCGTTGCCGCGATGGTGCTCCTTCTTGGCACCTTTGCCGCCTACACAGGACTCCAACTCTGGTATTCGTGGAATCAGGTCGATACAGAGACGTTCGACACATTCGCAATTGCCACTGACGAACCGACGACTTCGGAGCTGAGCGAGGACGATGTGGAACTTGTTGCAGATGAAGTCGCTCCAGCGCCCGTACCAGAGGTTGTCGCACCGACAGAAGCGTACGAAACGTTCCTGCTCATTGGCCAGGACAACATGTCAGGTGCGGCGGACGTGATCCTCTTCCTCGTGCGGCCCACGAACGGCGCTGAACCCTTCATGGTCTCATTGCCGCGGGATCTCTACGTCACCAACGCCTGCAACTGTCGCAACAGCCGAATCAATGCGCTCATTCGCGGCTGTAAATCCAAGGACATCAACGGGCCGAGTCTGCTGTCGTACACCGTTGGACAGTTCACGGGCATCGAGGTCGACCATTTTGCCATCTTCGATTTCGACGGTTTCGAAGACGTCATCGACTCTGTCGGAGGGATCGAGATCTGCGTTGACTACCCAACCATCGACCGCAAAGCCAAGTTATCCATAGCCGCGGGCTGCACGAACGCTTCAGGTGCTCTGGCCCTTGCGTGGGTCCGGTCACGTCACCCGCAGCAGAAAATCAATGGGACATGGAAGAGCGTGCCCGGCGCTGGCGACCTCGCGCGCAACCAGCATCAACAGGACGTGATTCTCGACCTATTCAGTCGGTTGAAGTCGTTCGGTTCGCCGACAGAGCTCACAGCCCAGGTCGCGAGCGTCGCAGGTGCGTTCACATTTGACGACACGCTCAGCCTCGCAGACGCCGTAAGCCTCGCGTGGGGAATGCGCGATCTCGACCTCGGAGACATCAAGCGCCTCACCATTCCTGTACGTCTCACTCGATCAAAGACCGACCAGTCGATTCTGGTTGCCACCGCCGGGTTCGATGAAGTCCTCCTTGAAGCGTACGGTGGGAGCCTTCCCGTGGAAGGGAGCGAGGCAGGAGGGTTCACGCCTCCAAGCCGGTAAGCCTTACACTACGAACAGCCAGTGTCAGGAGCCGTGTGACAACACCACAGGACCCACATTCAAATCCGCCCGGTTTTACGGATCCATATGCAGACCTGACCAACATCTCGGGCGACGATCCACTCCCGCCACTTGAACCTGCGACGACGCCGCCTGCCCAGCCACCGAGTTCACCTCTGCTCACTGGCCTCATCATCGGCCTGCTACTCGTTGCGCTCTCTGTTGCGGTGTTTCAGCTGCTCGGCTCCGACGATTCGGGAACCGCTGTGGGCACAACAACAACCACCGACCCCTCCGCAACGACAACCACGGCTGACGGTAGCTCAACAACAACGAGCGAACCTGGCCCGACGACAACCCTGCCCGACCTCAACCCATACCCTCCTGTTGGCGCACCGATACCTGTCGAAAAACAGAAGATGATCACAAACGGGATGCGGATCAACGACAATGACATAAAGGACATTGTCTTTGGCATGCCAGCTGATGAGGCGATCGGCAGTTTCGTGGCCTCCTTCGGCGACCCGACCGACGACACCGGGTGGCGAATTTCGACAGGCGCATTCGGTGTGTGTGTTGGCGAATTCGAACGGATCGTAACGTTCGGCTACTACGCGGCAATCGTGACCAAACCGGGCGGTCAGGAGACATACAACGGCTACCGCCATGACCTCAACTTCGGGGACGCTGGCCACGTCGCCTCAGCTCTCGAAACACTCAGCGGCCTGACCGTCGGTGCGACGGTCGCGGAACTCAACGAGATCTACAAGGACCAGCGTGTGACCTTTGTGGAAGATCCCCAGCTCGGAACTATCTACAACGTGAGCGGAGCGACGTCCGGCAACCTTCTTCTGTGGGGACCCGTTGCCGGCACGTCTGACGACGACCGCGTCATTGGCATCTACGCACCTGAGGTCTGCGGCAGGTAGCGCATCGCCACGTCGTCGCTGCACGATCTGGGTACACTCGGATAATGAAACGCAGTAACGGTATGGCACTCGGAATCGGCGCATCTTCCGGCCTGATTCTGGCGCTGGCTCTCATGTTGTATGTCAGCGCCACCGGCGGTATCCCTTCTGTAGGAGCAACACTCGACAGCACCGGCATTGTGCCCGTGTTTACGCCCGCAGCTTCTGCCCTATGGATCGCGGTCATTCTGGCCGCTTCGTTCGGAGGGTTTGTGCTTGCCGCTGGTACCCGAGCGGTGACGCGAGTTATTGATCCCGAAGCAACGTCCGCGGCGTTCGCGCTGGTCGCCGTTGTCGGCATGGTCGTCGCACCCGTTGTCGCGATGGCCGCGTTCCCTCTTGGCACAATCGTCTTCGGAAGCATCGATAATGGCACCGTTTCCCTCGGCGTTGCCGAGATGGTCTGGCTCACCGCAGCGGTGGGGATCCTTGCAGGAGCGATGGTGGTGTGGCTCGCCTACATCCTCGCACGGCCACCGGTTGAGGAAGCTGACCTCGGTCTTCTCAGCGACACTGCTGATCGCTCCGCATAACAGCCAGGTCGAATGATGTAGCCGGTTAGCCCGAGCCCGTTCCGACATCGACTGAGTTGCGAACTTCGTCGAGTGCCGAGACAAGTTCCCCGACGGCCCAGATCAGGACAAACGCCATCAGCGTGAGGGCAACAAATGTCAACAACCCCCTGATCCAACCGATCCAGCTCCTCTTGCCGAAACCGAGGACCGACCAGACATCTGATAGCAGCCCACCTCTGGCAACCTTCGGAACCTCGCCGGTCAGCTCATCAGACGAAGGCTCGGTTGGTGCCTGAGGAATCGCCGGTTGTTCAAACGTCGCGACACGCTTGTCCGATGCTTCCGCATCAGCGTCTTGGTTGTTCAACTCTGATACGGTCTCAGCGGGTTTCGCGTCGAACACCTCGCGGTCAAGTTCAAGAATCGCCACAAGTTTCGTCATCGAACCTGCACCAGGTGACACCTCTCCGCGCTCCCACCGTCGAACAGACGAGCTCGATCTACCAACTGCAGATGCCAACTGTCCGAGGGACATTCCCTTGTCAAGACGCGCATCTCTGATCGATTTCCCGAGTGCTTCGTTGCTGGCCATGCCGACAGTGTAAATCACGCACCACCTTTCGCACGGCTGAACCGAAGCAAGCAAGCACGCACAAGCCTATTGTCTATATCCGGCACCGAAAGGACACTGATGACAGACCAAGCGTCGACCCTCGTCGATCTACTTACAAACAGCGTTGCAAAATACCCAGACAACTCTCTGTTTGGTCAACGAGATGAGTCTGGCGAGTGGCGCTGGACGACGTACAAGGAGTTCGGTCGGATGGTCGCCGATGCTCGCGGCGGACTTGCCTCACTTGGCGTGTCCCATGGTGACCGTGTCGCGGCCATCTCGGACAACCGCGTCGAATGGGCCGTTGGAGCCCACGCAACGTACTCCCTCGGTGCGGCATGGGTCCCAATGTACGAGGCACAAACACAGAAGGACTGGGTGTTCATTCTGCGAGATTGCGGTGCGAAGGTCCTATTCGCTGCAACAGATGGCATACGAGCGCAAGTAGCCGAGGCAGCTGACCAGCTTCCCGACCTGCAAACAATCGTCGTGATCGACGACCCCGCCGGGGGCGACTCAATCGACTACACCGAACTGCTTGCCCGTGGTGCAGCCAGCCCAGCCCCGCTTGCGATCGTGTCCGGTTCGGATCTGGCCGGGCTCATCTATACATCAGGCACGACCGGTGATCCGAAGGGCGTACGCCTGTCGCACAGCAACTTCATGTCCAACGTCAACGCTCTATCTGAAATCTTCCCATTAGAGGAAGATGACAGATCGGCGTCATTCCTGCCATGGGCGCACTCATTCGGCCAAACAGTCGAACTCCACGCGCTCACGTTCTTTGGCAGCTCAATGGGTCTGACAAGCGCACAAACTCTCGTACGGGACATGCCCGAAATCCGGCCGACAATCCTCGTCAGTGTGCCGACCGTGTTCAACAAGATTTACGACGGTCTGAGGAAGCGCATGGATGCCGAGGGCGGTGTCACGAAGAAACTCTTCGACGCTGCAATGGCAAACGCCGCGAAGAAGATCGAGCTCGAAAAACAGGGCAAGTCAAGCGGTTGGGTCGACATGAAAGATGGACTCTTCGACAAGATCATATTCACGAAAGTACGCGCCGCTTTCGGTGGAAGGCTCAAGTACGCGTTCTCCGGTGGAGCCGCGATTTCTACTGAAGTCGCCGACTTCATCTCGTCGGTTGGCATCATCGTCTACGAGGGATACGGGCTCACAGAAACGAGCCCAATCGTGACGTGCAATATCAAGGGAGCTCGCAGGCCTGGTTCAGTCGGTCGTGCTATCCCCGAAGTGACAGTCACTATCGACACAGATGTGACCGGTGACAAGGAAATCGGTGAGATTGTCGTGCACGGTCCGAACGTGATGATTGGGTACTACAACCTGCCCGACGCCGACGCTGAAGTGTTCACCTCCGACCATGGATTCCGCACAGGCGACCTTGGGCACATCGACGACGATGGCTACCTGTTCATCAGGGGACGGATCAAGGAGCAGTACAAACTGGAGAACGGAAAGTACGTCGTTCCCTCGCCTCTTGAGGAGAAGATCCAGCTATCGGGTTTCATAACCCAGGTCATGGTGTACGGCGAGCAGCGTCCATACAACGTCGCGCTCATACATCCCGACATGGAGCAACTGAAAAGTTGGGCCGCCGAGAAGAACATCGACTCGTCGGACGTGAGCGCCTTCCTCAACAACGAGCAAGTACGAACAAAGCTCAAGGCAGAAATCGACCGAGCACAGAACTCGATCAAGCGCTACGAGCGAATCCGCAATTTCGTGACGACGACGGAAGAACTCACGCCAGAAAACGGGATGTTGACACCAACTCTCAAGCTCAAGCGCCGAGCGATCATGGCAAAGTATGGGGAATCGATCTCGTCGCTGTACGACAGTAAAGATCCGCTCATCGGTCGCGACGAATAATCAATAGACGTTGGCGGAGGCGGACGGGAATCGAACCCGCCAGGGAACTCTCGTCCCCTCATCGGATTTGAAGTCCGGGACCGGCACCAGCACGGCAATCGCCTCCACAAACGAGCGTACGATGTTCCGTCTCGTACCAGAAGCCGTTATCGTTATAGAACAGCCCGCTACACACGAGGTTTGACATGGCTGATACAGAGTTGATGGTGTGGATCGATCAGGACTTGTGTACCGGCGACGGTATCTGCTCAGAAATCGCGCCCGATGTCTTCCAGGAACGCGACGACGGAGTATGGGTCGTCAAGGAGATCACATCGCACTGGGGTGCAGACCTGGTCTTCGACGGTGAGCAAGCGCCCGACGGATCCCGCGGAGTCGCACGAGTCCCAATGGGCATCCTCGACGAAGTCGTCGAAGCGGCCGAAGAATGCCCAGGCGAATGCATCATGATCGAGCCATTCGATCAAGAAACGTTTGATAAACGGACGTAGCGGGAAACCGCCGTCAGATGTCAGATGTCGGCATACAACAATACGAAGCGCAGGTCGGAGCCGAGCGGGAAGTCTTCAGTTCTCAGTCAGAAGTCGGAGGACGGCTTCAGCCTGAGAGGCGAGCCGCGGGTTCTGGTCGCTGGTCAGAAACCGCGGGACTGCTGACAGAAAACTGAAGTCTTCTTCCGCTGACTAGATACCAGACAGTAGATACCAGACACTGGAAACTCCCTAATGCGCTGACGGCCAAAATCTTCTTCCTACCCCGTGATATACGTCTCGAGCTGATCGATCAGGAAAGCCTGTTCCTCAATGATCGCTCGCACGACATCTCCGATCGAGATGAGTCCAACGACTTTGTCTCCGGTCATCACCGGTAGGTGGCGGAAGCGGTTGTCTGTCATCAGTTTCATACACTCGCTGACCGTCTCGCTCGGTCCGACATAGACGGGGTCCGGTGTCATGATTTCGGAAACACGGGTCTCTTTCGAGGCTTTCGACAAGAGCACAACCTTGCGTGCGTAGTCTCGCTCTGACATGATGCCGACCATGACATCGTCGTGCATGACGAGAACCGCACCGATGTTCTTCTCGGCCATGTACTCGAGTGCTTCGAAAACTGACAGGTCTGTGTCGACACTGAACACGTCAGCGCCCTTCGCGTCGATTACATTCTGAACAGTTTTCTTCATGTTCCCTCACGAAGAATGTACCAGAAAAATCTCCCCCTCACACAGAAAGCCATCGGGCACGGTCTCGTTGTGTACTGTGCATCGGGATTGTGAGGAGAGAAATGGCAGATTCGAAGTGCCCCCGGTGAAGCATCGGATGACATGGTGAGATTGCTCAATGCGGCCGATACTCGCAGCGCGCTACCGATGCACGATGCCATAGACGCGCTTCGGTCTGCGCTTCTCACAACATGGGAGGTACCGCAGCGTCAGACGGTCGGGACATCTCTTGTCATGCCTGGTTTGGTTGCGCACAACGTAGGCGTGAAGATCGTCTCCACGGCGCCCGGTGCGCCAGCGGGCATTGTTGTCGTCTTCGACGAGTCGGGCGCACCGTGTGGAATTGTCCATGGCCCCGTGCTGACGGCGATTCGCACCGGTGCAGTATGCGGATTGGCGACTGATCTTCTCGCGCCCCCAGGCGCGCGCTCGCTTGCGATGCTCGGCGCAGGGTTCATGGCACGCGATCAGATAGACGCGATTCGCGCGGTCCGCGATATCGAGAGCATCGTCGTCTGGAGCCGAGATTCGGCACGCGCAGGAAAGCTTGCAGGCGAGGTCGCTGGTTCCGCTGTTGCCAGCGCGGACGAAGCAGTCACGGATGCTGACATCGTCTCCACGGCAACACCTGCAATCACCCCGCTCTTCGAGTCACATGCGCTACGCGACCGTGTCCATGTCAACGCGATTGGGGCGTACACACGGTCCATGGTCGAGATC
>Ga0114950_10003932_pt1 | contig 11495 bp, 10 predicted proteins | sample N075metaG_FD_83503 | JGI IMG/M metagenome (GOLD analysis project Ga0114950, IMG submission 83503) | Deep subsurface microbial communities from Kermadec Trench to uncover new lineages of life (NeLLi) - N075 metaG | ecosystem: Environmental > Aquatic > Marine > Ocean trench > Sediment | place...
AGCAACCGGTTCGAAAGCCCGGGGGATTGCTGCGCTCAACAGCCGTAGTTGCCTCGATGACCCTGCTGTCACGTGTGCTGGGTCTGGCGCGTGATGTAATTTTTGCGCGATTTTTCGGCGCCGGTCCGTTGATGGATGCCTTTTTTGTGGCATTCAAAATTCCGAATATATTCCGACGGTTTTTTGCTGAAGGTGCTTTCTCACAGTCCTTTGTGCCTGTTTTTGCTGAATATGATGAAAACCGGTCACCGGCAGAAGTTAAAGAACTGGCTGACCGGGTTGCCGGAACGCTTGGCCTGATTTTGTTTGTATTTACCGCTGTTGGGGTGCTTGCTGCACCGGTGCTGATTTCAATTGCAGGGATGGGCTGGTTGCTAAATCCTGATGCAGGATCAGCTGAGAAGTTTGAGCTTGCGGTGGTAATGCTCCGGTTTACATTCCCTTATTTACTGTTTATTTCGCTGACTGCATTGGCCGGCGCCATACTGAATACCTATCACCGATTTGCTGCTGCTGCGTTTGCGCCTGTGTTATTGAACGTGGTGCTAATCAGTTTTGCGGCTTTTGTAGCGCCTAATTTCCCGCAGCCAGGCATTGTGCTGGCGGTTGGTGTTTTTGTGGCGGGAGCTGTGCAGTTGGTATTCATGCTGCCGTCACTGGCTAAGATAAAAATGTTGCCCCGGCCAAAATGGGGTTGGCAGGATTCGGGGGTGCAGCGCATTATTAAACTGATGGTGCCAGCTATATTTGGTTCCTCGGTGGCCCAGATCAATATTTTGTTCGATACCCTGTTGGCATCCTTTCTGGTTACCGGAAGTATCAGCTGGTTGTATTACTCGGATCGGCTCATGGAATTTCCGCTCGGTGTCTTTGGGATCGCATTGGCGACCGTTATTCTGCCGAACCTGTCACGTGAGTACGCCGCTGATTCCACCCAGGGATTCTCTGCCATGCTGGAGTGGGCATTGCGCTTGGTGGTATTGATTGCGCTGCCTGCTGCGGTGGGCCTGTTTATGCTGGCAGGCCCGGCGCTGATAACCATATTTTATGGTGGGCGCTTTAATGTTGATGATGTAACGATGGCGACACTTAGCCTGATGGCATATTCCTTTGGTTTGTTGGGGTTTATTCTGGTTAAAGTGCTGGTGCCCGGATATTTTTCGCGACAGGATACAAAAACTCCGGTCAGGATTGGGATAATCGCATTGCTGGTTAACATGGTGTTGAATGTGTTGATTGTCGTGCCCTGGCTAAAGTCAGGTGCTGTAGGGCCGCATGCGGGTCTTGCCGTGGCGACATCGATCAGCTCTTTTTTAAATGCGGGATTGTTGTACCGTGGCCTGCGTAAAGATGGCGTACTAATCCTCAGTGATGGGTGGGGTCGATTTTTATTGCGCACGCTGGTTGCGACCGTAGTCATGGCCATGTTGCTCAATTATTTTGTGCCTGAGCAGGTGTACTGGTTTGAAGCAGATTTCTGGCAGGCATTGGGCTGGCTGACAATCGCAATAATTGGTAGTGGCGTAGCGTATATTGGAACTTTATTTGCAACAGGCATGCGACCATCGGAACTGGCGATGAAACCACCTGCTCGCAGCCATTCTTCGTAATTAAAGATTAGCCATGCGCCTGATTCGTCGTCCCAACCATTCGATCCCAGAGCTGCGTAACGGTTGCGTTGCCACTATAGGCGCGTTTGACGGCTTGCATATCGGGCACCGGCAAATACTTGACCGGGTTCGATTAGTTGCCGCCGAGCAACAGTTGCCATCACTGGTCTTTTCTTTCGAGCCTCTCCCAAAGGAGTATTTCAGCCAGGGTATACCTCCGGCGCGGCTGATGAAGTTTCGGGAGAAGTTTCAGGCGTTGGACGAGCTGGGTTTTGACTGGTTCTTTTGCCCCCGGTTTGAGCCGGCACTTGCTAATTTGGAGCCGGATACTTTCATTGATGAACTGCTGGTTGATTTGCTCGGCGTGCGTTGCCTGATAGTCGGTGATGATTTTCAGTTCGCCCGCAAGCGCTCGGGCAAGATTGAGGATCTGATTCGTAAAGGGATTGAGCATGGGTTTACCGTCGAGCAGGTAGGCAGCGTGACCGAACATGAGGAGAGAGTATCAAGTTCAGTTGTGCGCCAGGCCCTGGCTGATGGCGATCTGCAGAAGGCCCGGCATTTGCTGCGTGCTTGCTACCGTATGTCAGGAACTGTGGTTCGGGGGCAGTTGCTGGGCCGGGAACTGGGCATGCCAACCGCAAATGTGAAACTGAATCGCAAACTGAGTCCTGTTCAGGGTATTTTTGCAGTCCGACTGCAAATAGATGGTGATGATCAGTGGCTGGAGGGTGTTGCCAGTGTCGGTACCCGGCCAACGGTGGCAGGAAAAGAGCCTTTGCTTGAGGTGCATATCTTTAATTTTGACCGGGATATTTACGGCGTGCATATACAGGTAGAATTCATCGCCAAATTGCGTGATGAAGAGCATTTCCCCGATCTGGAATCACTGCGTCAGCAGATGTTTATTGATGCTGACCAGGCGCGCGACATACTGGCAGCCGCCTGAGGCTGGCTGCTGAACATTAACTGCATGCATACGATGTATAAGCGATTAAAACTGTGACTGATTACAAGGATACGTTGAACCTGCCAAATACGGCATTCCCGATGCGCGCCAACCTGGCGCAGCGCGAACCGGAGATGCTCAAGCGATGGTATGCGGAAGATTTATACGGAAAGATTCGCGCTGCAGCCGCCGGGCGCCCCAAGTTTATTTTGCTGGACGGCCCCCCTTATGCCAATGGCCAGATTCATCTGGGCCATGCTGTTAACAAAGTGCTTAAGGATATCGTTATTAAGTCCCGCACATTGGCCGGGTTTGATGCACCTTATATACCGGGTTGGGACTGTCATGGATTGCCTATAGAACTGCAGGTTGAGAAAAAGAAGGGCAAGGTGGGCACCAAGCTTGATGCGCGCCAGTTTCGCCAGGCGTGTCGTGAATATGCTTTGCGCCAGGTCGATAGTCAGCGTGAAGATTTTAAGCGCCTGGGTGTGCTCGGCGATTGGGACAAGCCTTATCTTACGCTTGACCCTAAGTTTGAGGCCGAGCAGGTGCGGGGCTTTGCAAAAATTATTGCGAAAGGCCACATGCTGCGTGGCTACAAGCCGGTGCACTGGTGCCTTGATTGTGGTTCAGCGCTGGCTGAGGCAGAGGTCGAATATCAGGACAAATCATCTGTAGCGATTGATGTCAGATTTTCTGTGCTCGATACTGCAGAACTGCTGGAACGGGCAGGCGCAAAGCTGAAGGCTGTGCATGCAGAGGAAGGTTTACGCGCCTCAATCCCAATCTGGACGACAACAGCCTGGACGTTGCCGGCTAATCAGGCGGTTGCCCTGGGGCCGGAGCTGGTCTATGCACTGGTTGAAGTTGTTATTAACGAACAGCGTGAGTTGCTGGTCCTGGCTGAGAGTCTGGTCGAGGAGGCGCTGGTGCGTTATGGGGCGACGAGTTCGCAGATCATTGCTGAATTTAATGGATCACTGTTGCATGGGCTTGAATTACAGCACCCGTTCCTGGATCGCCGAGTACCCGTTATCAATACTGATTTTGTGACCGTCGAAACCGGTACCGGTGCGGTGCATATAGCGCCCGGGCATGGTCAGGATGATTTTCTGGCAGGTCTTGCGAATGATTTGCCGTTGGAAAATCCGGTGGGTGGAAATGGCGTATATTTGCCGTCGACTGAATTGTTCGCAGGCAAACACATTAAGGCTGCAGGTACCGAGATAGTTGAGTTGCTCGACGAAACGGGCCGTTTGCTGCAGCAGGCTGCATTCAGCCACAGTTACCCGCATTGCTGGCGCCACCGGACACCCCTTATTTTCAGGGCAACACCACAGTGGTTTATCAGTCTTGATAAGAATGGTCTGCGTACCGACGCACTGCGGGCAATCGATGCGGTCGAGTGGATACCCGGGTGGGGTAAGGCACGTATTAAGTCGATGGTGGAGGGGCGTCCGGATTGGTGTGTCTCCCGTCAGCGCACCTGGGGCGTGCCTCTCCCGCTTTTTGTCCACAAGGAAACTGGCGAACTGCATCCTGATACGCCCGCATTGCTGGAAGCGGTTGCCGGGCGTATAGAGGAACATAGTATTGATGCCTGGTTTGAAATGGAGCCGGCAGAACTGCTGGGCGATGCTGCTGACAGCTATGACAAGGTTGTGGACACGATGGATGTCTGGATGGATTCCGGCATGGTGCATCACTGCCTGACCAAGGCCCGTGATGAGATTCCCGCCCAGGCTGATCTTTATCTGGAGGGGTCTGATCAGCACCGTGGCTGGTTCCAGAGTTCGCTTTTGACATCGGTTGCCATGTACGGGCGGGCTCCATACCGTCAATGTATGACACATGGTTTTACTGTCGATGAAAAAGGACACAAGATGTCCAAGTCACTCGGCAACACGATTGCGCCGCAAAAAGTAGTTAATAATCTTGGTGCAGACATATTGCGTTTGTGGGTGGCCGCAACTGATTACAGCGGTGAAATGAGTGCCTCCGATGAAATCCTGAAGAGAATATCGGATTCTTACCGGCGTATGCGCAATACGGCACGGTTTCTACTGGGCAACTTGCACGGTTTTGACCCGGTCGCTGACGTGGTTGCGGTTGATGATCTCGTGGATATAGACCGGTGGGCAATTCAGCGTGCAGCGCAATTGCAGTCGTCCATTCTTGAGGCCTATGAAGCTTATGCTTTCCACCGGGTTTATCAGGAATTGCATAATTTCTGTGTCGTCGATATGGGCGGGTTTTACCTTGATATTCTGAAGGATCGTTTGTATACGACGGGAGCAGAAAGTCACCCACGTCGTTCGGCTCAGACTGCTATGTACTATATTAGTGAGGCCATGGCACGTTGGCTGGCACCGATATTGAGTTTTACAGCTGAAGAAATCTGGGATGATTTACCAGGTGAGCGCGAAGCATCCGTGTTTCTTTCGCAATTTGAAGAGCTCCCGGCGAGGGGAGATACCCGGGTAGCCTGGAAGGATCTGATTGTCGTGCGTGAAACTGTGTCCAAGGCGCTGGAGGACTTGCGTGATGCGGGTGGTATAGGTTCAGCATTAGAAGCGACGGTCGTGATTTACGCTGATGGTGGTCTGAATGAAGCGCTGCAAGTTCTTGATGATGAATTACGCTTTGTATTTATTAGCTCTGCAGCATCCGTGCGGCCGCTTGCAGATGCACCGGCTGATGCGGTGCAGGGTGAAGGTATTAGGGTCTCAGTAGGGGTGAGCGAGTTTAAGAAATGTGTGCGGTGTTGGCACCGTCGTGAAGATGTAGGTGGTGTTGCCGAGCATGCGGAAATTTGTGGGCGTTGCGTTAGTAATGTCGACGGGCCGGGTGAACAACGTCTGTTTGCTTAAACTTGTTGCCGGCTAAGCAGCAGTTATATGTAAAAATCTGGCTAATTATTTTTATGAGATTTTTTGAGCAATATTTGTGAGTAATATTTTGGGTGAACCGGCAGTCAGTAAGAACAGTGACCAGCAGTCTGTGCATCGGCAGTCTATTGCTGGTTCGCTTTCGATACCCTGGTTATTAATATCCCTTGTCGTTATCATTTTTGATCAGTTCACCAAGGATCTGGTCGTGCAGAATCTGGTTGAGTTCCAGCGGATCAATCTTTTACCAGTGCTTGATCTTGTGCGCTTCCATAATACGGGTGCCGCATTTAGTTTTTTGGCAAATGCAGGTGGTTGGCAGCACTGGCTGTTTACCGGTATTGCTATCGCAGTGAGTGTGGGGATTATCTGGTATCAGTGGATTCTTCCGGCTAAAGGTTGTCGTACGCTCGCGATGGGCCTGGCTTTGATTCTGGGTGGAGCGATCGGTAACGTTATCGACCGGCTGGTGCAGGGCTATGTTGTGGATTTCATCCTGATTTATTACGGTGCTTGGTCATGGCCGGCATTCAATGTGGCTGACAGCGCAATCACGGTTGGTGTGGTACTTATTATTTTTGACAGCCTGTTTCTTGAGCGTAAGCGTAAAGCGGAGCAAGGCTGACAGCAAATTTTCCTAGCCGCGCCAGCACTGGGTGGTTGAAATTTCCCCTCTGTTGCTTTCAGACCAGCGTCGTCCGGTTTCATCCAGGCCAAATAGCCAGCAAACCTGGTCATCAGCTTGTGTGCCGTTTACATTGACAGTGGCGAATGCAGTGAATCCATGATCGCTGGCCGTAATGGTTAAAATATAGCGGTTCGCTGTATTTAATATTCCCAGCCCCCCGGGTGGTGCAGTAGTCAGTTCCTTTGAGGCTGCATAGCGATGTTGCTGTATCCGAAATTGCTCCTGTCTGGTGGCAATCTGCATAAGCATGGCTACTGCTTCGGTTCTGCGGGAGGCCATGACATGTGTCCTCCACCCAGGTACCGCAATGCTGGTAATAATCGCGACCACTGTAATTACTATGAGTAGTTCGAGCAGACTAAAACCAGCCCGCATGGGGTAAATATATTTCAATCAGGCGGTCCTGGTTCATCAGTTTCTGATGGTGGTATACCGCCGGTAGCGCTTTTCCAATAACTCTTAACGGGAGGTAACTCTTCTATATCGCAGTACAGTGATGTGCAAATCTCGCTACATATATAGAAGCCTTGTATGTGTGTGCTGGTGGCACCACGATCAGCAAAACCAGTTGCATGAATCTCGTAGTGATGACGAACTGAATTAAGTGGTGCTAACGAGGGGCAGTGCGAATCAGTTCCATTTTGGTGGATGGTTGTTTTTATATGCCCGCGTCCCAGGCTGGTAGTTGCTGCCAGGTTTAGTGAGCTGGCTTCTGGCAGATCAGCCGGCTGGTTGAGTGCGAAGCTTATGCCGGCGGCTATTCCCCGTTCAGCCAGCCAGAACGCATCCTGTGCGGCAATCAGGGTGCTGCCCAGTTGTGCTTCTGTGGCGGCGGATCGCAGGGCACTAATCGCGAGCATCATCCCCGCGGTAACCAGTATCAGTGCTGCTGCCAGTGTCGCACCGCTTTGTCCGGGCGCGAAGTGCTGGTTTGCCAGTAACTGCCTAACCATCGGCCTGGTTCCGCAGCCAGATCGTGCGCTCGGCCGTGATGCGTCGGTAACTGTCACCCGGGCGAATGGGGCTGCCTGCATTTGTATCGATGCTGTACCACGGTCCCGCATCAATATGGCCAGGCTCACGGTTGAGCGAACGCAGCAGCAACCAAAAGCGTACTGCCAATATCGCTTTGCCTGCGGTGGCATCAGGGTTGACGAAACCATCAACGACGCCGTCTTCATCGCGGTCGATACCGAGTAATACCTGGAAATTTTCTATACCCGGGATAATTTCCTGACTTTGCATGATGCCCTTATTGGTCAGGGCAAAGCGCCGCAGTGCTGGCAGGCCTGTTTCAGATGAATTTCGAACCAGATGCCAGGCATGTACCTCAACGTTATATGTTTCCCACATGCCAGCTGCAGTGGCCGGTGGGATTTTTGTCTGAAAGATCATGCCGTGCTGGCGGCTCGTGTAGAGCTGAATGCGGTCTTCAGCCGGGTCGGCCGGTGCCAGGCTTGCATGCCGGACGGTTAAGGTATCTGTTCCGCTAACTGCGCCTGAATAAGCCTTGCATGGCAAAGTGAAGCGGTTGTTATCAGCCTGCAGTGTTGAACTCAGGTCCAGGGCCCAGTCGCTTACATCTATGCCGCCACAATGAGCTGCAACATCTGGCTGCACAGATATCAGCGTGCTGTCGCTATGCAGCCCCCAGTATCCAGCGAGTCGTATATCCTGTTCGAGTGCAGTTAATGCATAGGCAGCGCGTTCTTCCAGCGCAGCAACATTTTCGGCAGCCTGCCAGGCAATGCGTGCCTGGACAAACAACCTGAGTGCGCCGGTGATAAGCAGAGCACCGATTAGCGTGCCAAGCATGAGTTCGACGAGGGTGAAGCCCCGTATTCTGCAGGCAATCTGGAGTGCGCCACTCATACTGACTCCATGGAGGTAGCTACAGGTACCGCCATAACAAATTTTGCTGCTCCGCCGCCGCGGGTTTGCCACTCTATAAGTATCCGGACGGTTGTTTGTCCATTCTGGTCTGCGGACTGAATCTTGCCGCGACCCGCTGGCAATTGACGCGCGATTCGCTGTTGCCACTGATGTACGGTAGTAGCGAATAATGCTTCAGGAGAGCAGGTGACTATTTCGCAGTGATGGTCTGCCGGAATAATTGATGGCCAGGATGCATCGGCAGGAAGGCCCGACAGGACTTCTGCCAGATTGCTGCTTAACTGTGCAGCCTGCTGTTGGTGCAAACTGTTGGTTAGTGAATTGATGCTTTCATTTAGCATGCCGGCAACAGTGATCATGCCGGTACACAAGATTAGCATTACAACCAGCATTTCAGTCAGCGTGGTTCCACGATTATTTTCTGGTTGATTGTGCAAATTGCTCCGGGTGCTAGTCATCATTGGGGCAGTCGACAGGGCTGTTGCTGGCAGCTGCAGAATTTATTCGTGGTTTGCCGGTGAAACTGACAACAACGGCACGGGCATAATCGCTACCACGCCGGTCACACCAGGTGAATGTCCCGTTAGTTGATCGGAGGCCAAAGGGGCGCATAATAAATGCGTGTCTGTTGGCAGATATGTGCATATTGCGTATGGGTCCGCGGACCTCCAGGATCAACTCATCAGCATCCACCTGGGGTGGTTCATCAGCATCACTGTTGGCGAAGACCAGCCAGCCTTTTTCCCACTGGTTATCTGTTTGGCATTGTTTGCCGTCACTGCTGCTGCACACTGCGGTGGCAATGCCAGTTACCCGCGCATTTTGCCGGGCGTTATGAAGAGAGTGGATTAACCCATTGACACTACTGCTCATTCGTACATTATAAATTAGTGTTGAAAGCCCGGGGATTGTGGCAATACTGATAATTGCCAGCACAGAAAGTGCGAGCATCAGTTCGATCAGGGTGATAGCAGTTTGTCGATTCACGCAGGCTCCAGGTATTGTTCCAATTGTTGCAATAAGGGAATGTCCGGAGCCAGTTATGTTTGTTCGCAGAGTAACCAGAAATAGCAGGAATTTACTGTTGTGCTGAAGTGCCGCTAGAATAGCGATACTTATCAGAGGGGGGCCGCGTGGTGGAGTTGAAAGAACAAGTTGAAGAGAAGTTGCGTTCACGTGGTGTGAAGCCCACTAATCAGCGTATAGAAATTGGCATGTTGTTATTTGCATCGCCGCGTCACATGTCGGCAGATCAGATTATCGGTGACTTGCGTGCAACCGGTAGCCGGGTTTCGAAAGCAACGGTGTATAACACTCTGAATCTTTTCTCTGGCCATGGATTAACGCGTGAAATTTCTATCGATCCCGAGCGGCAATTTTATGATTCGACAACTACGCCGCATCATCATTTTTATAATGTTGATACGGGTGAGTTAACGGATATAGCTCTGGATGATCTGCAATTCAGTCAACTGCCCGAGTTACCCGCCGGTACAGAAGCGCAGGATATAGAAGTAATCGTTCGGGTGCGGAACAAAGCCTGAATCGCATTCGATTGCAGAGTCGTCATTTAAGTTCATCCATCTGGATATATCCGGCAGCCGCTGTGCGGCATTGCTCGGTTGCCCCACCTTCCCTATACTGCGCGCTTTCCAGTATCAAAGCCGGAATAGCTCAGTCGGTAGAGCAACTGCTTCGTAAGCAGTAGGTCCGCAGTTCGAATCTGCGTTCCGGCACCATATTTCAGTTGTTTGCCTGTATTTTGATTAGGCTGAGTTTTTTAGTCGAGTCTGGAGCATAGTTTTGCGGTGAAGATCAGGGGCGGCGTACAGGTTGCTGATAGCCCTTATCCTGAGTTCGGCTCGACTCTCTAACTACCCTGAATTGTCGAAATTATCCCTTGATAAGTAATGGGTGTTGAGAAAATGCATCCTTCATAAGCAAATTATGTCTAGTATTGGACCAGCGCAGCATCAGTAGTGTGGTCAGGCTGTTGTTATATCAGCGGGGATTAAGCCACAATGCGTACTTGGACGGATTTGTCGGGGAGGCGAAATCATCCGTAACTACAGGCTGGTGAAACCAGGCTGAGAAAACTGACTGCTCGAAACGCGTGTTGGCTTATCTGCCACGTGCCGGAATGATGCAGAAAGAACAAACAATAAGCGGAGATGACCAGACGTCATTGGCGTTGGTAAATTAATATTTGAAAGTAGTAACCGTAATCGGAACCAGGCCCGAGGCGATTAAACTTGCGCCAGTGGTACTTGAGTTAAATAAAAGATCTGATATCAAGTCGGTAGTGTGTGTAACTGCGCAGCATCGGCAGATGCTTGATCAGCCTCTTGAGCTATTTGAAATAAAGCCCGACTATGATCTTGATATCATGACAGCAGGACAAAGCCTGGCGGGTGTTACCGCCAAAGCAGTTGAGGGGCTTGACCATATTTTTCAGAAGGAAAAACCTGATTGGGTGCTGGTACAGGGTGATACCACCACGGCTTTTAGTGGCGCACTTGCGGCTTTTTATCAGCGGGTTAAGGTCGGTCATGTAGAAGCAGGTTTACGTACCTGGGATAAATGGTCACCGTACCCTGAAGAAATGAACCGTTGTCTGGTGGGCCAGTTAGCTGATTATCATTTTGCCCCTACCGAGCGTTCGAAGAATGCATTGTTACGCGAAGGCTTCGACGAAAAAAATATTTTTGTAACCGGCAATACCGTGATTGATTCGCTGTTGTGGGCGCGGCAACGACTGGATAGCTATGACGTTGAATTGCCCGAAGGTCTGCAGGATTCGCTGGAAGGCAAGCGCGTAGTTCTGGTTACCGGACATCGCCGGGAAAGTTTTGGTGAAGGTTTTATTAATATCTGCAAGGCAATTAAGCAGGTCGCAGATAAATTGGAAGATGTTGTGTTCATTTATCCGATGCACCTGAATCCGAATGTAAGGGCGCCGGTAAATGAGTATTTGCAAGGTCACGACCGTATACATTTAATAGAACCGCTGACTTATATGCCATTTGTATGGCTGATGAATCGGGCTGATGTGGTGTTAACGGATTCGGGTGGTGTGCAGGAGGAGGCACCGTCGCTGGGTAAACCGGTTCTGGTTATGCGCAATACGACAGAGCGTCCGGAAGGCGTCGATGCAGGAAATGCCAGGCTCGTAGGCACAGATTTGGATGCAATTGTCAGTTCTCTGCATGAATTGCTGGAGGACAAAGATGCTTACAATTCGATGGCGAATGTCAAGAACCCTTACGGGGATGGCACTACATCGAAGCAAATAATTGACTTGATAACTCAAGCGAATTAGCGGAACTGGAGGCTAAGATGGCAGATATTCTGATAACCGGCGGCGCTGGCTTTATTGGCACAAACCTGACGCAGGAATTGCGTAGCAGGGGCCATGACGTATGGACATTGGATATCATTCACAATCCGGATCCTCAGCACCTCAGAGC